>Ga0210384_10007632_pt1 | contig 11382 bp, 10 predicted proteins | sample IncBWH2MmetaG_FD_160574 | JGI IMG/M metagenome (GOLD analysis project Ga0210384, IMG submission 160574) | Forest soil microbial communities from Barre Woods Harvard Forest LTER site, Petersham, Massachusetts, United States - Inc-BW-H-2-M | ecosystem: Environmental > Terrestrial > Soil >...
GAACAGCAGCGTGTTCTGGTGCACGAAGCCCAGCGGAACAAACTCCGTGAAACCGCCCGTCTGTTGCTGGATTTCACGGAACAAGAGCATCTGGTTCACCCAGTGTTCCGGGGTCTCCACGTGCCCGTACATCAAAGTCGAAGTCGATCGAATCCCGAGCTTGTGTGCAGTCGTAATCACTTCGCGCCACTGAGCGCTCGTCAGCTTATTCCGCGAGAGCACCTCCCGCACTTCGTCGTCGAGAATCTCAGCCGCCGTTCCAGGCAGCGTGTCGAGCCCGTTGTCCCGAAGCATCTGGAGATAGTCAGCCAGCGCCATACCGGTCAGCTCGACGCCATACACGATTTCCATCGGCGAGAAGGCATGGCAGTGCATTCCGGGCACGGCGCGTTTTACCGCTCGAAGAATGTCGCGGTAATAAAAAGGAGACAGGCCGTGTGGCAACCCGCCCTGAATGCAAACTTCGGTCGCGCCCAGTTCCCACGCTTCCGAAGCCTTCCGCGCTACCTGCTCGAGACTCAGGAAATAGGTATCGTCCTCGCGCGGACCCCGGCTGAACGCGCAGAATTTGCAACCCACGAAACAAATGTTCGTGAAATTAATATTCCGATTGACGACGTAAGTAACCAGATTGCCGGAAAGCTCCACGCGCAATTCGTTCGCCGCCGCAAGCAAGCCGAGCAAGTCATCCCCGTCGCTATTCGCCAGCAGCAGGCATTGCTCTCGCGTGAGCGATGCCCCGTCCTGTGTCGCCAGTACGCTCTCCAACGCGCCACGCACGTCGGGATTCAAACGCGCCGCAACATCCGTCCACTCGATCGACGGAAAATTCTCCAATTCCCTCGGTTCCAGTGCTCGACCCAAAACACCCTCCTAACGAAACAGGTCGTGAACTGCAGGACGAAGCAGCTCACGAAAGCCGCCGCGTCCACGCTCAAATCGGAATCCACGAATGATAACAAAGGGTGTGCGGCTTAGCTTGCCCGTAAGCAGCCCTGCCGCGCCCGCCAATTCGTCCGCCACCGCATGCAACGTTACCCGCAGCCGGTACCCATGCGGATCCCGCTGGGCCCGGTAGTCGTGAATCGCCTTCATTCCCGCCACGCCAATGGCCACATCGGTCAGTCCTTCGCGCCACGGCCTGCCGAAGCTGTCGCTGATAATCACCGGCACCGCCAATCCCAAGCTCTTCTTCAGCTCAAGATGCAGGCGCGCCGCCGAACGATCAGGATTTTTCGGAAGCAGCAGCGCATGTTCGCCACCATCCACATTGGAAACATCCACCCCGCTGTTCGCGCAGATAAAACCATGCCGCGTCTCCGTGATCAGCACGCCATTTTTTCTTCGGATTACGCGTTTGCTCTCGCGCAGTGCGAGCTCCGTAACCCGCGCATCCAGCTTGTAACGTCGCGCCCACGCGCGCGATGCCGCCGATGGTTTGATCGTATCGAGCCGAACCAACTGCCCCTCCGCCTTCGACACAATCTTGTGTTTCACCACCAGAATGTCGCCTGCAACCAGCGACACCCGCCGCTTCTTCAGCGCACCCATCAGCTTTTCGCTAAGAGAATCTCCGGGCCGGACTTCGCCCGCCAGTGGCACGGGGATCACCCGGAGTTCGTGCATGGCGTTCTACTCGTTCGCGGCCCGTGGATACTCTCGCAAGTCCCACTGTCGCGCCAGCCGCTGCGCGCGAGTCTCGCCGGGCAAGCCGACCAGGTGCCTGAGATCGTCTGGATCATCCACGTCCACCGCAATCCCAGGAAGTTGCAGCACGACGCAGGACTCTCCGCTGGCCTGCGCCGCCGCCAGATGCGGCTTGAAGCTGTCATTGCCAAAGCGCAAGGGAAACAAAGCCGCCGGCCGCCGCAGTACCGCATTTGTCCCGCGGCCGTCTCTCGCTGGCACCAGTACCGATCCGACCTCAGGCGCCGCGTCGAGAATCGCCTGCAGTTCCCAGACCTGGATCAGAGGAATGTCCCCCGGAATCACCAGCGTGTCGAGTCCGCGCATTTCGCACACCCGCGTCGCCATCTCGATCGCATCCGTCTCGCCGGCGTTCTTGTGATCGGCGATCACTTCGAAGCCGTACTTGCAGGCCACCGAAAGCGCAAATCCATCGCAGCTCACGATGGCAACTTCGGGCCGCTTCGGCCACGATGCCAAAATCTCCGCCACGTCTTCGAGCATGGCCTGCGCCAACTCAGTGCGTGACCCTTGATCGAGCACACCCGCCAGCCTTTGTTTCGCTTGCTTCAGATTTTTTACTGGGACAAGAATCATGAGTGGTTGGGCCTCGCCGCGGCCGCCGTTTGTTGCCCGCGCACCGCCGTGAGTACTGCGTTTGCCAGATCGGCCTTGTCTTCCGCGGTCCGCATGATGGTCTTCGTCACGTGAACCCGCAGTCCGGATCGCTGCAATTCCTCCGCTGCTTCCGCATCGCGCACATCGACCACCAGCATGTCGAGAAAGTCGTGATACGCCTGAGCTACACCCGCAACCGAAACCGGCAGCCCCTGCGAGGCCATCAGAATTCCCGCCGGTCCGGCCACCGCCTCTCCCGCCACGATCGGACTCACCGCCGCAATGCGTCCTTTCGTCTTGTGCAGCGCCTCCCGCACCCCCGGCACCGCTAGAATCGGACCGATGCTCGTCACCGGATTGCTTGGCGCCACCAGCACGACCTCCGCTTCCAGAATCGCATCAATCACTCCCGGCGCCGGTTCAGCGTCTGCCGCACCCGCGAACCGGATCGACTCCACTGGATCCTGATACCACCGCTGCACGAAGTATTCTTCAAAACTCAACTCGCCCAGCGGCGTCCCCACCCTCGTTTCCACCCGCGAGTCGCTCATCGGCAGGATGCGCGCCTTGACTCCCAACTTGTCGGAGATCTCCACCGTCACCTCCGAAAGGGTCTTTCCCTCCGCCAGCAGTTTCGAGCGCAGAATGTGCACCGCCAGGTCCCGGTCTCCCGCGTGAAACCAGATCGGCTGTCCCAGTTGCCCCATGTGCTGCAGGCAGAAGAACGTATCCCCCTTCACGCCCCAGCCCCGTTCCTTGCTCAGCATCCCCGAGAGCACATAGGTGATTGAGTCGATGTCCGGAGAAACGTACAGCCCCCACCACAACAGATCGTCCCCGGTGTTCACGATCAGGGTCAGTTCTTCGGGTGGCGAAACCTGCCGCAAACCATCCACGAACTTCGCTCCACCGGTTCCACCCGTGAGCACCGTGATCACGCAGCCCTCCGCGCATATCCCTGCGCGTCCGCGGCGGCGGCGGTTCGTTGCGCGAGCAACCCCTCACCCTGCAACACTCGCGGCAAAAATTCCGGATACACCGGCAGCCGCTGTTCAAGCCGGAACCCGCGCTCCTCGGTGCGCCGGCGAAGTTGCTCGAGGTGCGGCCAGGGCTTCTCCGGATTGATAAAGTCCGGCGTCAACGGCGACACCCCTCCCCAATCGTTGATTCCCGCTTCCAGCAACTCGTCATAATAAGGAGCCGAAAGATTCGGTGGCGCCTGGATATTCATCCGCGGTAGCAGCAGCCGTGCCACCGCCACCGTGCGCAACATGTCGCCGAGCGACGGCTCCGGCCAATCCTGCATCGGAATTCCCGGCTTCGCCCGGAAGTTCTGCACGATCACTTCCTGGATATGTCCGTACTCGTCGTGCAGCTTGCCGATCGCGAGCAGCGTGTCCACGCGATCCTCCACGCTCTCTCCGATCCCGATCAGCAGCCCGGTCGTGAACGGCACTCCAAGCTTGCCCGCCGCTTCAATCGTCCGCAAACGCCGCGCCGGCAGCTTGTCCGGAGCGTTATCGTGCGCCGCGCCAGCCCGCAGCAAGTCAGCATTCGTACTCTCCAGCATCAATCCCATGCTCGGCGAAACTGCAGCCAGCCGGCGAACCCATTCCGCGCTCAGCAGCCCCGGGTTCGGATGCGGCAGCACGCTCGTCTCCCGCAGCACCAGCTCGCACATCGCCTCCAGATACTGCAACGTCGATTGATGCCCAAGCTTCCGCAGCGTCTCGCGCATTTCCGAAAACAGCAACTCCGGCTTGTCGCCCAGGCTGAACAGGGCCTCCGTGCAACCCAGCTTCTCTCCATCGCGCACCACCTGCAGCACTTCGGCAGGCGTCATGGTGTGTGCCCCCGGATCGCCCGGATCGCGCCGGAAAATGCAATACCCGCAGTAATCGCGGCAAAGATTGGTAAGCGGAAGGAAAACCTTGCGGGAATACGTAATCACGCCCGGCTTAAAGCGCTCTTTCAGCGTGCGCGCCGCCGCCAGCAACTCCGGAAGGAACTCGTCGTCACACCTGAGAAGGCGGCACGCCAGTTCGCGCGACATCGCCTGGCCGCTCAGCGTTTCCGCAAGAGACAAAGCCAGAGTCGGCGCCTGTGGCCTGATTTCCGTGGCGGGGCTCAAGATGCGTCAGCTTCCCCAATACTTGCTCGACTCACCCCGTAGAAGCCCGGGTAGCCGCATCATACATGAAAGCCGAGTGGAAACGCCCAAGGTCGTCCCCGCGCCTCTCGTCATCACCTTCATCCGGGGATGAATTTACACACCCACGACCTTCATTCTCCCTTCGTTCTCATCTGACGCCTTCGTGAACCTTGGTGCCCTTAGTGGTAGAGCGCTTTTTGTGATTATTGAAAATTCATGTTCGATCTGGTTTCTTCGCGCTCTTTACGTAACCTTCGCGCCCTTTGCGGTTAGAGGTTTTTGACCACGCAACCGAACAACGTCGCTGTTCGCGACACTGGGATTCACTCGGCTACCGCGAGTCCGGGGTCCCGTGCAAGCCTCTTCCGGCTTGCTGGGATCGGAAGGCATCTAGCCCTTGCCCCTGCGAAAAAACGACTGTAGCGCCGGCGTCCCGCCGGCTGTCGTGAGGGCATCTTGCCCTCGCCTCCTGCAGATTGTAGGAATGACACGACCTCACAGCCTACGGAAAAAGCGACGACTCGTATCAAAGCGCCGCTTCAGCGGCGCCGCAATCGTTCTCTCGTCGCAACCCCTTCAGTGGCCGCTCGACGCCCCAAACATGTCACACGCTCAACCGCCTGAGGTTCCGCCGCCGTGTTACCTTATCCGGTCGGTCGCCCGGACTCGCCGCATGACTGTCAGTCCCTCCGAATTCCGCAAGGCGCTGGGATGCTTCGCCACCGGCATCACAGTCATCACCGTAGACCACGAGAATGAAGTACACGGCATGACCGCCAACGCCTTTACCTCGGTCTCACTCGATCCCATGCTGGTTCTCGTTTGCGTCGACCAGCGCGCCCGTACCCACGCCCACCTCCACGCCAAGAAGCGTTTCGGCGTGAACGTCCTGGCCGAAGACCAGCGTTTGATCTCCGAATACTACGCGCGCCCTGCCCGCGCCCACGATCGCGCTGCCGAAGAAGCCGGTGCCGTCTTCGACCGCACTCGCCACGGCACGCCCGTCCTTCACGGAGCCCTAGCCTACCTCGAGTGCCGTCTCCACACCGCCCAGGACGCCGGCGACCACACCATCTTCATCGCCGAAGTCGAAGAAGTCCTTGTCCGCCCCGGCCGCCCGCTCCTCTTCTTCGAAAGCAAGTACCAGAAAATCGGCGACGCTGAGGACCCTTCCGACGAGCCCAGCCCCCGCAAATCCACTCATTGACGCAGGGGACACCTTTGGAGGCGTAGCTGGTGAAACCGCGATGTTACGCCGACAACGGCCCAAGGCTAACCAAACGCTCAAGCGGGGAATTTCCTTGACATCTCCTGTCTTGAGGGTAAAGTTGCCGCAATTCTAGGTCGCAGCCTCCCACCTTCCCCTTGTGGTGCGACCGGGGCCCTGTCCTCCAGGAGAGGCACCATGAACAAGTACCTTTCACTCGTAGTTTGCAGCGTGCTGGTTTTGAGCTCCTGTGGCGGATCGCCAATTGCTACCTTGTCACTCACCAGCATGTCGTTTGGCAGTCAGGTTGTCGGCACAACCATCAGCGGGCAAGCCATCACCTTGAGTAACACTGGTTCGGCAAGACTCAGCATTGATGGGATTGCTGTGGCGCTTCCTTTCACCCAGATCAATACGTGTGGTTCAAGCCTTGCCGCCGGTGCAACATGCACCATAACCGTGACGTTCGCTCCTACTATCGAGGGTGACTTTACCAGTAACGTTTCCATCACCGACAGCGCGAAAGGGAGCCCGCAGACGGTAGCGCTCACCGGAACTGGTGTCCCTCCGACGCCGCCCGGTTGCACTCCTGTAGGGGGACGTTGCGGCCCCGGTCTACCCCGTTGTTGCGCTGCCCCTTTTCCCCATCATTCGTTCTGCAGTAACCCGACTGGCTTTGGCACTTGCCAGGAAACTTAACTGATCCTTTTGTTGGAGATTGCCTTTTGGTCAATAGCTCTCACCCTCTTGCGCCGTTTGTTCGCCAAAATCCGGGCCGATGCATTATGAAAGAGCGCCCTGCTTGATAAGGGCTGAAGCCGGATGCGCGCCGCTTTCTGCTGGCCATGGGAGGCTGCGCAAGGGGAGGCGCATTTCATAAATAGCCGTGTCGAAGCGAGAACCGCACTACAAGGATAGGCGAATGGGCTGAGGAATGGCACCTTACCCTGGGGGGAAAGATCATTCCCGTCCAACGGAGTCTTTCCCTCAAGGTACAGTGCCATTCTTTAGTAGCTTTTCTATCTTCCTTCCGCCGCCCCACAGTCCTCGACTAGGTATTTACGAGGCCGCTTTCTCATAATGCATTGACCGCTGTGGGTCCAATCGTCGGCGATTCCATGGCGTAACTCTCAGGCGTGAGTAGGCTCCCGCATGGAGTCTGACGAAATCCGGAAAGCGGTAATTCGAATTCAACACTGCAGGCGTTCAGTCCAACCTTCGCCTGCCAGCGTGCCCCGACTCGGTAACCTCGTAAGAGCCAGTAGCACAGAAGAATGAGCCTGGCCAATTATTTTCAGCAACTTACCATCACATACACTGCACAGATGCAAGCCAGACGCAGAACATGGCGCACCCCGGCCGCCTAGTGCAAAGTGCCGACTGTCAGCCGGATTCACCGACAACTTTGAGAGGAGAAAATTCCATGAAAAGCGCGCGCATCCTGATCGCCACAATTCTTCTGCTAGCAGCTGTTTCCGTCTATGTCCAGGCCGACGACCGGCCGTTGCTCACGGCTACGGTCCCCTTCGCGTTCACCGTTCAGAATATTGACCTGCCGGCCGGTACCTACACCATTTCCGTTCTGCCTCCGTACAACATGATCCGAGTCCAGAGCGCGACTGGGAAGAGCGTCGCGTTGACGAACGCGTTGGCCTCTCCCTCGGGACCGTCAAAGCAGGCAAAACTGGTATTCCACCGCATCGGCGGTCATAACTTTCTGACGCAAGTGTGGGAGCAGGGCAGCCAGGTACATCGCGACGTCCCCAGCGGTCAACTCGCCCGCGAGCTCGCCGGCAAAGGAGGGAAGATCCAATCGACGACGATTCTCGCGAGCGCCAGCCGCCGCTCACAATAGGCAACACTGCTTAATGACAAAAACGGGCGCCCCGGGGCGCCCGTTTCAATTGGAAGTTAGCGCCGCTGTTCCGGCGCATCTGATCAGAAATTTTCCAGCATCCACACGTTGGCGCTCCCACTGGCCTCCCACAGAGCCAGGTGCTGCCCATCCGGAGAAGGAATGGCCCAACCCAGGATCATATTTTTTTCTTCAAGCACCATTTCGGATTTGCCTTGCACGCTCACCTTCATCAACGCGTAGCTATCAGTCAGTCGCTTGCCCGTGGCCCACACACTTTTGCCATCGGGTGCCCAGTCCACTCCGCCACAGACTGCCAACCCTTTCACTGGCACGGACCGCTCCGCCCCGTCGGCAATCGAAAGGAAACGGAGGTAGAGCTGCCCGTCCGGTCCGACTTTCCTGGGAAAGACAAGCGTGTTCCCATCCGGAGACAAACTCCAGTTGAACTGGCTGGCTTCTCCTTCGACCCAGGTGTTGGGGATTTCCGTGCCTATCCCCTTGACGGAATCGTAGGTGAACAACTTCAGACGGTTGCCTACGATCTGGCTGAGCACGCAGCGCGTCGCTGGAAATTGCGCGCACTGCAAGTTGTTCACCGCGTTGGCCTGCAGAATGAGTTGCGGCGGCCCACCCGCCAGCGCTTTGCGCATCAAGCGCGTCGTGGTCGAAGACTCGCCCAGCTTGGGGCTTACCAGGTAGTGAATCGATGTTCCGTCAGCGCCTAAACGAGAAACCATCAGCGGCTCGTTTCCGCCAACCAGCAGCTCGGGTTCGGGCTGGTCAATCGTCTGCTCGAAGATGTGATAGACGCCGTCGCGGTCGGAAACGAAGATGACGCTCTTGCTGTCGGGCGTCCATCCGAAAGGAAAGTCCTGGCGCTCGTCCAGAGTTAGGCGCCTCGGCGTACTCAGCCGCGAGGCGTGATCGAGCAAATCGGCAATGTAGACATCCGGCTGGAGCGTGAGCTTGAGAAATGCGATCCGCTGTCCGTCCGCCGTAACACTGATGTTCCCCACCCTGCCCGTATCGGATGTGAGCCGCACTGCCGGTCCCAGGGGCTGCCCGGTCCCTCCATCGAGCCGAAGGGCCCAGAGATTGGAGTCGCTCTGATTGGGCGGCGATTCCTGCACCGGATAGATCAGGCGACCGTCATGACTCCAGCCCAGTGACTGCCCAAGACCAGGAGCGGAGAGAACCACACGGCTTTCGCCAGTGGCAAGATCAATCGTGAGCAGTTGGGTATCGATCCCTTCCGCGCCCGGGTGAAGGTTGCCTTGGCTCCACGCGATGCGCTTGCCGTCGGGAGACCAGGCTGGGGTACCGAAGAAGTTGGCTTCCTTTGTAAGCGGTCGCGGGTTCTCACCGTCTGCCTGCATCAGCCAGATGTTTCCGTAGTCCGCATTTAGGAAAACCTGGTATTGGCGGTGCAGATCCTCTTGCTCTCCGAATTCGCGAGTGATGAAGGCGATCTGTGTTCCGTCCGGCGACACCGCAGGTCGAACCCCGGCATTTGCCAGCTGACGAGGCGTGCCGCCGAGAACAGACACGTCCCACAAACTGGGGGGCGCGCTTGGGCCGTTGCTCGATACCGCGACCAGATGAGTGGCATCGGGGAACCATGCTGCAGGCTTCGCATTGAAACCTTTCGGCAGCGGGACCGCGTGAGTTTCCCCCGTGGCCACGCTCCGCAGATAGAAGCCCGTGGGATCGGCGAAGGCGAGATACTTTCCATCCGGCGAAATTGCCGCCCCGAGGACGGGGTCCTCAGCCGGATTCGCCGTCAGCCGGCGCTGGCTGAAACTCCGATGCGGGGGAGGGCGTCGAGTGATACGAATACCGGTAACGATTCCTGCGATAAGAACAACGACTGTCGCTGCGATCCATGGCCAACGGCGACGACCCACCTCTGCCACCGCGGGTGGTGGTTGAACTACAGCTACCTCAATCGCGGTTGGGCCGCTTAGCGGCGTGTTTACCGGCGCGAGGAACCGGTAGCCGCGCTTGGCCATGGTCTCGATATAGCGAGGATGATCGGCGTCGTCACCCAGGGCTTGGCGAATTTTCCTGACGGCGGTGTTCAGACCCACATCGAAATCAACAAAGGTGTCGGCCGGCCATATCTTCTGCTGCAGGTCTTCCCTTGTTACGATTCTGCCGGCGTTGGCCAACAGCTCGACCAGCACGCGAAAAGGCTGCTCCTGCAACTTGATTCGCACGCCATTCCTGCGCAGCTCACCCTCTCGTTCCGATAACTCAAACGGTCCGAAGCGAAAGGTACGATGTGTCGATGATGCGACTGAATCCAACGCGGATGATCCTCCCCCAGACGAAGATCATAACCCCGAGCCTACGGTTCAAAGTAATCGGATTCTTAAACGGGTTGTTCTACACGACGACGGTGAGTGTAGTAGAGGCGTTCTCACCCCCTTGCGCCGTTTGTTCGCCAAAACCGCGGTCAATTGCTGAGATGGCGATGTTTCGCCACTCAGCTCTGCTAGCCCCGCACTAAATAGTCGCAACTTCTTGCAAGGTCGGTCGATAACTGGAGTGAATTCAGGCCCGAGTGCGAATCGAGAGGTAATGGAGGAAGCATGGGCAACATAGCGCAAGACATCGGTAATGCAATTGGCGGTGTGGTCAACACCGTAGAGGATGTAGGCAAAGCAGCTGTGGACGGGCTCTCCGGAAACGTCGGTGGAGCCGTCAACGACCTCGGTCAGGCAGGGTCGAGCCTTGTCAACACGGCTGTGAATGGTCTCATGGGTATGAATCCCGGGTTGGGTCTGGTCAGCGACATTGCCAACCTGGTAGGCGGTTTAGCTAACCAGGGTGGGCAATTCAACCCCGGTTCTGCGGGTGGATTTCCATCTCCGTTCTCGCCCGGGGGCCTGCCGCAGGGAATCCTGAACAATCCGTGGGGCTCGATCGGCAACCCCTTTGGTGGTGGATATGGGGGCGGCGGATTTGGCGGAGGTCTTGGCGGAGGCGGAGGCATTGGGGGCTTTGGCGGCAGCGGCGGCGGATTTGGCGGTGGCGGAAGCGTTGGGGGCGTTGGGGGCGTTGGCGGTGGCACCGGCCAGGAGAATCAGCTGATGCAGAATCTCCAGAACGCCATGGCCAGCGGAGACCCCGGCCAGATCGCTCAGGCTCAACACGCGCTTTCTCAGTACAACAATGCGATGCAGATGATGTCGCAGATGTTTGCCGAGCAGGACGCAACCATGAAGAGCATCATTCAGAACATCCGGTGAGGAGCTAAATTCGATGGCAGACGAGACAGCAAAGACACCCGTGATTCAGCTCAATGCAACCCAATTCCAAGGGGCCACAGCATTGGCCTACAACCTGTACGAGCAAGGCAAAATGCGGGAAGCCGAAACGCTCTTCGCCGGCCTCAGTGTGATGAATCCCCAGTCCTATTACGGTTTTGCCGGACTGGGTGCGGTCGCACTGGCCAAGCGGCCACCGGATCTGGACTCCGCTTACAAGAGTCTGTCCGAGGCTGCGCAGCTCAACCCGAACGATACCAGCGTGCAAGCCAATCTGGGCGAAACGCTGCTTCGGCAGGGCAAGATCGACGAAGCCAAGACGCACCTGGAAAAATGCTTCGCGCTCGATCCTGGCCATAACGACCCAGGCGCGAATCGTGCCCGAGCCATCGTAGGTGGCTTGAACGTCATCGCCCAGCAACTCGAAAGCCGGCTCCAGGCCCAGTCCAAACCAGCAGCAAAAGCAAGCTAATCTCACGCCGCCGGACGCCGAGCTCCTAAGGCAAAGCGTCCGGCGGTAAATTTCCTTGACATCTCGTGTTTTGAGGGTAAAGTTGCCGCAATTCTAGGTCGCAGCCTCCCACCTTCCCCT
>Ga0210384_10007633_pt1 | contig 11381 bp, 10 predicted proteins | sample IncBWH2MmetaG_FD_160574 | JGI IMG/M metagenome (GOLD analysis project Ga0210384, IMG submission 160574) | Forest soil microbial communities from Barre Woods Harvard Forest LTER site, Petersham, Massachusetts, United States - Inc-BW-H-2-M | ecosystem: Environmental > Terrestrial > Soil >...
CATCCAAAGAAGTTTGGGCTCTAATTAAATTCTGATTATGTTGGACTTTCTTCTTATTGCTACCCCTTCTCATCCGGCTTCGCTCCATCCAATTCAACTATCTGTTTTCGCAATGAGGAGGTCGCCGGTTCGATCCCGGTCTCGTCCACCAAGCTACTTTGCTTTGCGAAAGCCGGATGCTCCGTCCGGCTTTCGGCGTTATGAGACCGGAAGAGTTGGTCTTTATTCTAACGAATTCCGCAAGGCGTGGGATTCGCGAGCCGTCGGTCGATCCACTCGGAATCGGCCGAAAATGATTGTGCATAACGAAAACTCCATCCAGCGGTTTCCCGTCAAACGTCACATTGTTACTTCCCGGTCGCCTTCTTAACCCAGCCTCCAGTTCCCTTCCGCATGTCGCTGATTTCAATGGCATTCGTCACCGATGGGATTTGCGAGATCCACAGGCTATTGACTACTTCACTCAGCTCCATTCGCTCCAAGACTCTACGACTTTGTTGATAAAACCATCGCAGTCGTTGCTCGGGTGCTTGCGGCACTGAGCATGCATGCGGGATGGATGGTATTGAGGAATAGTGGAGCGAAGCGCGGCTGTTCGCGCTCCGAGGTGCTCTTAGTTGCGTCTCTGAATCTGAGACAAACTGAAAACTAATTATTTCTGAAATAGAGAGACATCGTCAATCCAACTATATTCGTGTGCGGGGGCGATGACCTGCTATCGTTCTCGCGCTGGTAATAGGGGGCCAATTCGATTCGGCGACGAACGGGAAAAGTAACCCCAAACTCATACGAATTCCGCGTCCACGTGGCGTAACGGCTGTCATAGAAGATCTCTCCCTGGGCATAAGGCGTCAGCCACACAGACTTAATCTTAAATGTTCGCTCCAAGGTCAAACGGTTTCGATAACGCCACGAGAAACTGCCGCTGATTACTCGCAGATCGGCCCGATTCCGGTCACTCAACAATAGCGACCAAGGCAAAGGAACTCGAGGCGTCAATTGCAGCACCACACGGTTCTCATTTGGCTTACCGACATTGTCCAAGTATTGGTATCCAACCCTGAACGTCACGTACTGCTGCTTAGATGAATCGTTGCTGCGTACTCTATTTCGAAGAATCGGTTTGAAAGTGATATCGAGATTGGGGCCAAACTGAAAGGAGTCATACGTGCTCCCGTCGGTTGACCGAGACGTCACAAACATCAACCGCATATACGAATTCAACTGCACGTAAGTGTCTATCTCTGGTGACCACTCGTCTTGTGAATTTTGAGCCTGAGCGCCAACGCACAGCAAACCAAATAGGCACACCAAGAACACGAACTGGAGAACTCGCTTCATGTCCCATTCACGCAAGGCAGCAACGGATCTCACGTACGCAGCCAGCTGGGTTGACGGAGTGGGACCTACCGCGCAAGCGAAAGTTGTCTACTCCGTCCTTCAAGAAAATCCGAGCAGGCTTTTCTAAAAGTTTCATCGCTGGAGGCGATGATATCGCGGCCCCTCCTGGCCGTAGACTCAGCGGACCGAGATGAGCAGATCCGAAGGGCGAAAACAAGAGAGGCCAGGCAACAAACTCCTCGTTTGCAGCTATTGATCCTGGCAGGCGCTACTGCGAACCGCTACGCTCCGTGCGCTTCGTCTAAGCGCTCGCGAAAGTTTTTCGCCCAAGAGCGAAATGCGGCCTCAGTATCCGCCCATTTCTTATAGGCATTAGAGCCACTGAACCACCTCCGGCCTCCTGCTTTGCTGGTCACGAACGCCACCACCCGCTCGCCGGACTGCGAATCAAGCATTTCTCCTTCGATAGACACCCTTCCAACACTGAGTCTGGGAACTAACATGCCGACGCCGGGTACCGTCGCAACGGAAGCAACGGTCGCGCCTGCCTTCACAGCTGCATTCTCCTTGCCACCCGTTGGCTCCACGTTCGTGATTGCGACATTCAACTCCAGCACATCTGGCCCCGGTATGGTCACGATTTCGTAGCGTCCGGACTTCTGGAGTTCATCAGTGACAGCGTCATGGAAATACTTAGCCAGTCGCTCCATGTCGCCGGGGTCGAAACCACGCGCTTGAGCCTCGGGAAGCAGATAGATTGTAACGGGATCAAAAATAAACTTATGGTAGTTCCTCAGGACGTTTATGTTCTTCTCATAGAGGAGCAAGTCGCCGTTCTTCGGATCGGGAACGAGTTTCGAATAGTCACCTAGAAACCCGGATACTTCCCTCGAATCTGGCGCTTGCTGTTTCGCCAAAGCCTGCGACTGTTGATGGTTAAAGGAATCTTGCGCTCGCACAGTGAAGGCGATAGCGAGCACACAAATAGTCAGCAGGCTCAGAAAAGCCGAATGCGAAAGTGGCGTCGCACGAGTCACCTGGAAGTTCTGGGCTTGAGGGGCGACACGCTTGTTGTTTGTGAGCATTCTACGGCGCTGATTGTGCATAGCAGCCTCCACGTGCAAATTTTGGTCCCAATGGCCTTCCTATTCGAAGCCACTCATTTCGTCGTCTTTATCGATCTGTTCGGAAATTCGAAAGTGTAAGACTTGATCGAAATGGCCGTTCTCCCTCACAGCTGAACTTTCTTTCATATCACCTCGTACAAAAAGCCCCGGTCAGGTCAAAACCGCAATGATAGCGTCGATTATTTCTTAGATTTTGCCGGATAGTTCTTAAGGAGCTTTGCCATGGCTTTGTCGAGATTGTGCCTCTTCTGGTCGGGACTAATGGCTCTTGAAACATTTCCACGCCACATTAGGTCTTTGTAAGAGATGAAAAGAAAAAATTTGATCTTCATCTTCCTCTCCATGTGATTTCCCTTTCTCCGTGTTCAAGTGCAAACACTCGATTTGAAAGGTCGAACCTGGGCACGCCTGATCGTGCTTCGCCGATCTGAGATCTTACTATTGGTCTCTTCTAGAGACCGGGCTACTGCTCGTCGTTCGTGATATGCCAGGTCTTATCCGGGTTGTAGCGCTCCATCGCCGCAGCGATCTTGACGGTATCCGGTCCCAAGTCCTTTTGATAAACGACGCCGTCATAGCTGACGATAAAAGTCTGCACGCCCGTGACTCGATATTCCGCTGGCCAGGCGACCAGCGCAAAACCGCCGATCATGACGCCATTCACCACATAGTCGAGCTGGCCCAGCGGCGCCGCAGGACCCTGGCCCTTCAGAGTTTTGAAATAATAACCGTGGTATGGCCCCGACTTGCGAGGGTAGCCTTCCTCTATCGCGTTGGCGATCGCATCTCCGACGGGGCCGCCGTCGCTGCCATCCGGGTTCCGCCAAGCGAGTCCATCGTGTTTGCCCGGCGTGCTGATAATTCTCTGCGCGTACTGATTGACACCACTATCGTCGTGAATTTCCGAGGCATATTCCTTCTGGGCTTCCACGTAGCCACGGCAGATAGTAATCGCATCCAGCTCATTGTTCCCGATGCGCCGGTCAAGAATCTCCGCACGGCCAGCCTTTGAATCGAAATGCCACTTTGCGCCCTGCTTGACGATGGGAACCGGTGTGGGCCAATCCTCGTTGCCCACGGAGAGGATGGCGCGGTTCGGATTATGAGGATCTGTGTCCACATGCATTTTCTCCTGCGCCAACGCAGCAAACGCGGCGCGCGAGTTCTTGTCCTGTACGTCGTCTCCCGTGGATACGAAATCCTTGCCAGCAGGTCCGAAGATCTCCAGCAGAGCAGCCACGTCGTCGTTCTTGACCGCCACAATCATGACTTCCGCGGCCTGCTGCGCGGTGTCAAACGTTTTCTGTTGTGGCTGCGTGGCCACGGAAGTTGCTGCTTTTGTTTGCGGCGCCGCGTGCAGGGCGGTCGCCAGAATGCAGCACGCCGCGATGCCAAACACCGTAAAGAGAATTTTTGCGCGAAGAGTATTCATTCTTGTACAGTTCATGTGTTTTTCCTTGTTCATGGCATGATCACCGCGGACGTCCACCGCCCCCCGAACGTGCACCTCCACCACCACGGGATGCTCCCATGCTGGAGGCACCACGCGCACTGCTGGCTTGGGTGCTGGCTTTGCTCGATGCTCCCCCGAAGGCGCTATTGTTCCGCGATGCGTCGCTGCTTGGAACTTGCCGGCTGCCAACATTGTTTCCGCCGCCGCTGCCACGGTTCGCGCCCATGTTGCTCGGGCTCGCACCAGCATTCGAACCAGTTCGGTTTGCTCCGGTGGTGCTTCGGTTACTCGCGCTGGGCTGCTGCCTGTTACTCAATCCTTGCTGCTGCGCATTGGCCTGCCGTGTGGACATAGAATCACCGCGCGCCGTGCCGCCATATTTGTTCGCGGTCGACTTGTCCGAATAGGGAGCGCCACCCCGGTGTTGCGGATTGTGTTGCCAAGTGTTGCTCCCGCTTCGATTCGCGCTATTGACGCTATTGCGATTCGCGTTGTTGATGTTGCTGGTATTCACGTTGTTTATGTTGTTGCGATTCACGTTGTTGACGTTCGTTTTGTTGTAGTGGCTAACGTAATTGTTGTTGACGTTGATGTTGACGTTGCTGCTTCCCCATCCGCAACCGTAGCCCCAGCCTCCGTGGTAAGCCGCTCCGATAGCAATGCCGACGCCAAAAGCAACGGCAACACCCGCCGCGTAATAAGAGGGTGGCGGATAATAGATCGGCGGGTACGGGTACACCGGCGGTCCATAAACGATTACGGGGTTATACGAGGGCACGTAAACAACTTGCGGGTTGGTCTGCTCGATCACCACGACGGTTTTGGATTCGACCACTTTCGTTTCCACCTTTTGCTGCTCGGTGGACTTCAAATTCCCGGCGTCCTTAGCCTTCATTCGCATGCGCTGGACCGCGTCCATCACATCGCTTTGTTGAGCAAGAAAGGCATTTCCCAGATCGGTCGTCCACTTGATGTCATCGGCCAGACGCTTGGCCACATCCGGCAACACCGCCATAGCCTGGATGCTTGGATCCCAGTCCTGCTTCTGTACGGCATCCGTCAACGCCTGGTCCTTCAAATTCTTGTTCTTCTCCAGCCACTGCTGCAACTGGACGATTTCCAGCGGATACGTCGAAGCCACCAGGACCTGGCTCAGCAGCGGGTCCGGATACAGCGCGATCGGCGCGACCAGCGAATCCAATTGATCATTGGGAATTTTCGGTGGCGGTTGCTCCGCAGGCGCGGCTTGCTGCTGCGCCTGCTGCGCGTACACCGCAGCGTCGCCCAGCGCAAGCGACAGCACGCACAGGACAGCCACGAGGCTCTGACCTATCCTTTTCGATCGAAACGGTTTGCGTATCATGACTTTCGCACCTTTTTCTTCATTCTAGTTCCAGTTGATGGACTAACGGATCCAACTCCCTCTGACCTAATTCAAATCCTTGAAAACATGGGCCGACTGACCGCCGTGAGGGCTGGTCTGCAGCACAAGCATCTCGAAGGTTGTCGTCACGATCTCCTCTATCCGCGCTACTTCTTTTGCGGCGGTGGATAATTCTTCAGCAGTTTTGCTACCGCCTTCTCCAGATTCTTCTGCTGTTTATCGGGCTTTGCTTTCGGGTCGATTACCTTGGACACCAGGCCTTCCCAGACCAATTGCTTCTTGGCGGCGTCATACATATCTAGATCGATCGCTCCGACATGGATGGTCGCGGTCTGCCCCGTAGTCATACCACTGCCTCCCCAGCCTCGCCAGCCCGGACCATATCCCCAGCCGCTGTTGTACGACGTGTATTGCTTTTCCTGATTCAGTGCCACCTGGTAGCTGATATAGAGGTCGGCGTTGTCGGAATCAACCTTCGTGAGCCCCTTCGTCGCAAGTTCGGCGTCCATCGCGGCTTTGAACTGCCGGTCAGCCAGTTCGTTAAGCTTTTCAGCGTTCTTGTTGTCTACCCACTTGTACGTCTTGAACTTGGAAAAGTCCGCGTCCCGGTCGAAGTTGTACCGAACATCCTGCGCGAATGTGCTCTGACTGGCTGTGATTGTGAAGAGGGCAGCGAAGCTGAGTACCGTCACTATTCTGCTTCTCATGATTCTTTTCATGGTCGCCTCCTCTATTTGTGTTTACTGCACGATTTCTATGTCTGGCAGCAACCAGCTCTAGTCAAAAACATGCCTTGGTCGGACCGCAGAGGCTGAAGAAAGTCAACCAGCCCTTGTCGGGCAAGTTGTCCTCAGACTCTTGGCAAGACCGCACGGCACTGCCTTAGTAAGGGCAGTTAAGGTGCCAAGTGCAAAGGCAATCGCTGAGCGGCGCTACGCTACTGATAAAAAGATGGATACGGTAGATTGAGCTGGTTTTTTTCAACCGACGCCGCGGGCGGTCAGCAACGAAATGTCGTCGCTTCAACGAAATGTCGTTCCAAATGAGACCGCCAGACCAGAAGATGTGGTCACGGGCCGCTGAGCATCGACTAGTACTTTTGACAGTTATTTGGAACTCTGGACGAATGTATGTTTTCGGCCCAAGGATGACATTTGGCGTGGCTGCCCAAGTGTGTCCTGGCCGAATTGTCTCCATAGGTTGTCGATCGGTCCGCCGAGTATTCTGAGCCAAGAAGGTTGCTGGCTGTGGATGGCACGTCTGGATTCGAGAGCAGTCTTCGCGTTCAATTGGAGGACCGTCTCCGATTCGAGACCTTTATTTCGGATCTCTCAGCCCGTTTCATGAAACTCCCATCCAGCAAGCTCGATCAAGAAATCGAACGTGCTTTGCAAGAAGTAGCGGAATTCTTCCACGCGCATCGCTGTGGACTCCTCGACGTACGTAGTGATCGGAAGGTAGCGCGGCTAACTCATGCCTGGTATGCCGAGGGAGTTCAGCGAGTGGCTCCAGACAGGAACTGTGCCGAGGGCTATTCGTGGACTTTTGAGAAGCTCGTCGATCGGAAGCAGCCTGTTGCATTTAACGACTTGTCAGAATTGCCGTCCGACGCGGCGCCTGACATTCCCACCTATGTGGCCATGGGTGCTCGTTCTTCTCTCATGATTCCATTATTCACGGGCGAAGAAGTCCGCCATCTCGTGGTGCTCCAGACCATGGCTGGCGGAGGAGCGCTCGCGAAGGAATACATTCCGAGACTGCAGCTTCTGGGCGAAATCCTCGTCAATGCTTTGGACAGGAAAAAAGCAGACGATGCGCTGCGTGAGAGCGAAGCGCGCCTGAGCCTGGCAGCGGCTTCTGCACAAGCGGCGCTATGGACTGTCGAACCTGATAACGGCCACATCTGGTGCACGGACCAAGGACGTGAGCTGTTGGGATTCACGTCCGCGGAGGAAATCACATTTGACCGTTTTCTGCAGGTCGTGCATCCAGAGGATCGCAGCCAGCTCCGAGAGATTGTGGCCCAAGCCTTTGCCACGGGACAGGAGGCGAATGGCCAGTTTCGAATCACTCTGCCGGATGGCACCGTTCGCTGGATTGCTTTCCGGGGCCGGGCGCAGTACACATCGTCCGGCGAACCCCTGCAATTGATGGGTTGCTCCATCGATATTTCTGAGCGGAAACGGGCAGAGGAGCGACTTGGCCAGGCCCTCGAGGAAGTGCGGCAGCTCCGCGATCAATTGGAGCACGAAAACATACATCTGCGGCAGGAAGTAAAGCACCTGTGCGGGCATTCGCGCATTGTTGGCCAGAGCGCAGCGATTCGAGGAGTGTTGGCGCAAGTGGAGCAAGTGGCGCCGACCCCTTCGACCGTGCTCATTCTGGGAGAGACCGGGACGGGCAAGGAACTCTTCGCCTCCGCGATCCACGAACTAAGCTCGCGCAAGAGCCGCGCGATGATCCGAATAAACTGTGCGGCTATTCCAGTCCCGCTCATCGAGAGCGAATTATTCGGCCGAGAAAAGGGGGCCTATACGGGTGCCGTTTCGAAACAGATCGGCCGGTTCGAGATGGCCCACGGCTCGACATTGTTCCTGGATGAGATCGGCGAACTGCCGATAGACACTCAGGTGAAGTTACTCCGAGTATTGCAGGAGAAGTCCATCGAAAGGCTGGGCAACCCGAAGCCCATCCCGGTGGACGTACGGATCATCGCCGCTACAAACAAGAATCTCGACAAAGCCGTTCAGGAAGGCAAGTTTCGTGAGGATTTGTATTACCGGCTGAACGTGTTCCCAATCACCATCCCCCCACTTCGCGATCGCCGCGAAGACATTCCGCTGCTGACCTATGCCTTTTTGGAGGAATTTGCCACGGCACTGGGGAAGCATGTCGACACCATCCCACATTCCACCCTGGATGCGCTCGTGCGGTACGCCTGGCCAGGAAACATTCGCGAATTGCGAAACATAATCGAACGGGCCATGATTCTAGCAACGGATTCGAAGTTAAGGGTCCAGGTACCGAATGGGACGAACGGCAAGTCCATTCAGAGTTTTGCGCTCCAAGATGTCGAACGCAAACACTTCCTGAGCGTGCTCGACATGACTGGCTGGAGAGTTCGGGGCAAGAATGGGGCAGCGGAGATGCTCGGCCTGAAGCCAACTACGCTGAGCAGCCGTATGACAAAACTAGGGATCAAGCGCCCAGCGTCGTAGAACGACATATCGTTGGAGCCCACGATATGTCGTCGGCCCGCCTGTCCTCATCGTTCTTCCGTGAAGTGAATCTCCACTCAGATTCAACAGCTTAGCGGGAATCGGCCAGCTTTCGGGATCTGGCACATCAACTGCATTTCAACCCTCCGTGGTCCAACTTTTTCTGCGGCTGGTCGCTCCTGCCGGGCGAGAGCGGGAACTTGCCCAGGCCTTGCAGACCATAATGCTGCCGGCACGATTGTCTCGCGGCTGTAGCAGGGTGGAACTGTGCACGGAAGTGGAGCAGCCGGATGTGCTCTGTTACTTGGAGGAGTGGGACGTGGAGGAGGAACTCATCGCGCAGCTTCGTGTGGAGCGCTTCAGTCGCCTGCTTGGGGTGATGGAATGCGCTAGCGAGCCGCCGTTTCTAGAGTTCCGTTTTGTGACCGCAAGGCGCGGACTCGACTACATCGAGTCCGCTCGTTCTGATACATGCATTGATTGAGTTTTCGGAAGGCGGCACGAATGAATAGCGCGATCGAAGGGCTTCAAAGATCGGCTCTCGTGATGAAGATCTTGGGCTGGGGTCTCATCGCGGGCCTTATCAGCGGTTTGTTTCTGTACCCGCCGGGGTTCTTGTGGGGGAGTCATCCTGCGACCTTCCCCAACATCGGTCCCCCGCATCCTGAATCCCCGCTCCACGCGTTACATCCCTACCTTCTCATGATCTTGTCGATATATGTCGCATACGGAATTCTGCTGATTCGCGGCGCCAAGTATCCTAAGGCTAACGCGGCTCTGTTCGATTTCGGCATCCTCTCCAGTCTGCTGCACGGGTCGGTAATGTTCGTACAGGCCTTCATCTACCAGAACGAGCATGCGCATCTTTGGGCGGACGTCCCTATTGCGTTCGCCGTGGCCGTGATCCTTTGGATCTATCACCCCAATCGCGTGCGGTCAGAGACCTCGAGGGTGTGATGACCACGCACGAAAAACAGCCATTTGCATCACGGAGACAAAAGAAGGAACGAGAGTGGCTATCGAAAGGAGAACGCGATGAAACATTTCATGAGTTGCATAGTATTGGCCGCACTGGTGGTTGCGGCGTGGGGTTGCAACAAGTCAGAGCAGACGACTAGCATCGGGCAAGGCACGGTTGCCTCCGTTGACCGTACCGTGCTTCCGCTGGCGGAACCGACCTACCCGGCGATAACTGAGCTCGACGTTCGCAAGGCCTCGGCGCCGCCTCTCTTCCAGGTCAAAGCTCCACAGGGGGCTCCCAACGTGATTGTGATCCTGCTCGACAACCTTGGGTTCGGCGCCACCAAGCCTTTCGGTGGGGTCATTAACATGCCGACTCTGGAGCGCTTTGCCAAGAATGGGCTGGTCTACGTCAATTTTCACACTGCGCCCCTGTGTTCGCCTAGCCGGCAGGCACTTCTCACTGGGCGCAACCCCCACAGCGTCAATATGGGAGCCATCTCCGAGCTGGCGACCGCCTATCCTGGTCAAAACTCCATACTTCCGGCCAGCAAAGCCCCGCTCGCTGAAATTTTGAGACTCAATGGATACAGTACGGCCATGTTCGGCAAAAGCCATGAATTCACGCCTTGGGAAACCGGCCTCACTGGTCCGTTCGACCAGTGGCCCACAGGTACCGGATTTGAAAGATTCTACGGCGTCCTTAGTGCTGAGGCCGACAATTTCACGCCGCCCCTCAGCGACAACATGAACCTGGTGGACGTGCCGAATGATCCGAACTACTACTACCCGACGGACTTGGCCGACCATGCCATCTCCTGGATCCGCACCGAGAAGTCTCTGACTCCGGACAAGCCCTTCTTCATTTACTACTCCTCGCCGGGAACCCACGCACCGAGTCAGGTACCAACCGCGTGGCGTGACAAGTACAAAGGCAAGTTTGATGAGGGTTGGGACAAGGCGCGTGAGGAAACCTTGGCGCGGCAGAAACAGCTCGGAATCGTCCCGCCCAACACCCAGCTCACGCCGAAGCCATTGCCGAAGGACATGCCAGATTGGGACAAGCTGAGCGCCGATGAAAAGAAAGTCTTCATACGGCAGGAGGAGATATTTGCCGCCTATGCCGAGGAGGCCGACCATGAGGTCGGCCGTGTACTGCAGGCGATCGAGGACATGGGCGCGATGGACAACACTCTAATCATTTACATTACAGGTGACAACGGATCCAGCGCCAATGGCGGTCCGATCGGCCGCTTCAATACCTATTACAGCTATAACCAACTACCGGAGACGGTTGCAGATCAGGTGAAACACCTGGATGAATTTGGCGGGCCAAAGTCCGCCATGACGCCTCCCATCGGGTGGGCCATCGCGGACAATACGCCGTTCGCCTACGCGCAAGCCAACACCTCCTATGGCGGCACCACCAACGGCGTGGTTATTTATTGGCCGAAGGCGATCAAAGCGAAAGGCGAAATTCGGTTTCAATACCATCACCTCATTGATATCGCACCGACTGTGTTGGATGTAGTGGGACTGCCCCAACCTAAAGTCGTTAACGGCACGCCTCAGAGCCCTATGGAAGGCGTGAGCATGGTTTACAACTTCAGTGATGCTCAGGCGAAGTCGCCGCACACTGTCCAGTACGCAGAGTTCCAGGGTAATCGAGGGATCTACAAAGACGGGTGGTACGCGACCAGCTTGCACAAGGTAGCATGGGAAGCTCAGCCTCGGTCGACCTTTGACCAGGATAAGTGGGAACTCTTTAACACGGCCGAAGACTTCAGCTGCGCGATCGACCTGGCCGCAAAGAATCCGGACAAACTTAAGGAGATGCAGGCTGCCTTTCTAACCGAGGCGGTCAAGTACAACGTGCTGCCGCTCGACGACCGCGTTTA
>Ga0210384_10007634_pt1 | contig 11380 bp, 7 predicted proteins | sample IncBWH2MmetaG_FD_160574 | JGI IMG/M metagenome (GOLD analysis project Ga0210384, IMG submission 160574) | Forest soil microbial communities from Barre Woods Harvard Forest LTER site, Petersham, Massachusetts, United States - Inc-BW-H-2-M | ecosystem: Environmental > Terrestrial > Soil >...
AGGCGAAGCTGCGAAAGTCCCACACCAGTAACGATTGGCACTCAAATCTACTCAGCGCAAATGAACTGAAACAGCTACTGAATGAAGCTCCCCACTCCCTCTTGGAGGTAGCTCGTGCGAACGTGCATGTTGGCGAGCTCAAGACTGCATTTCACGAACTAGAACAGTTCGTCCGCATGGGTCAATTCACTGACCTGCTCGAAACGTCGGCAGACTTTGCTCCACTCCATAAGGAAGAAGGCTTCGCAAGAATCCAGAACGGAATGAAGGCAAACCGCAGCCCGATTTCGCTCGGATCGACGGCCTTCCCACTGTCCGACTCGAGTCTTTTGACCGAGGACGTGGACTATGATCCGAATACCAAGCGATTCTTCTTTACTAGCGTTCGAGAGAGAAAAATTGTTTCGGCCGACGCCAACGGAACCAGCAGTGAGTTTGCAAAAGCTCCCGACGATTGGCCAATGCTCGCTATCAAAGTCGACCCTTCCCATGGTCTGGTGTGGGCTACTGAGGTCGCGCTGCAAGGCTTTACCCTCGTACGTGACTCGGACTGGGGCAGGTCAGCGCTACTTTGCTATGACTTGAAAAATGGGAAGGTGCTGCGCCGCATTGAGGGGCCGCGTGGAAGTGCATTAGGCGACATGGTGCTCACACCGAATGGCGACGTCATCGTGAGTGATGGAGGGGGAGGAGGCGTTTACCGCCTGCTCGCGAAAGGCGCACAGTTGGAACGTCTGGACAATGGGGACTTTATCTCGCCCCAAACGCCGGCGATGCATCCTGATGGGAAGCATATCTTCGTGCCTGACTATTTACGCGGGATTGGGCTGTTGGAGATTGCGACGAAGCATGTGCAATGGCTCTCGATGAAAGGAAAATTTGCTCTCAACGGTATCGACGGCCTGTATTTTGCTCACGGGAGATTAATTGCGGTGCAGAATGGGACCTCTCCCGAGCGTGTTGTGGCCTTCACGCTGGACGCGGCGCTTACCAAGATAGAGTCCGAGACGATTATCGAACGGTCGACGGACACACTTGGCGATCCGACTCACGGTGTCGTCATCGGCGACGATTTCTATTACATTGCCAACTCGGGATGGGATGTCATCGATGATCACGGGAACATGAAGCCTGGTGCAAAGCCATCCGTGCCGCGCGTCATGCGAGTGCAGATTAAAAGGCTTTGACTCAAACGTAGACATCTGTTCGTGTTCTCTTCACGGATTCTCGGGTATGCGCGAGATTGAGGTCGAGTCACGGGCTACTCGCACCTGACCCCACCACCCGTTTTCGGGGCGGCCGCTTCTTTGGCTCATTCAGGTAAACTTCAGCCTCGCTTGGTAAGGTCGACGTCAGAGGTAACTCTATGAAGCCGAGATGGAAGATCGCACCATTCGTTGCCGTTCTGGCACTCACACTCTTCGCCGCGGGGGGGATGTCCCAGACTAAGGCCAAGAAAATCACCATCGAAGAAGCTCGCAAGACCGCGCTCGCTGCCGAAAATGGCAAGATCAAGAGCGAGGAACTCGAGAAGGAAAAAGGGAAGCAAATCTACTCTTTTGACATTGAAATGCCGAACGGCGTGCATGAAGTCAACATCGATGTTATGACTGGCAAGGTTGTGGAAGATAGCGTCGAGAACGCCGCAGATGAAGCCAAGGAAGCAGCCGAGGACGCGGCGAAGAAGGCCAAGAAGAGCGCCAAGAAGCCGGCGGAAAAGAAAGCTGCTGCTAGCCCGCAGTAATCGTGAAGTCTGCGAGCTTTCGTGAGCCTGTTTTAAGATAGTGCCGAGGTGCGTGACGAGAACATGAAACCGTTTCCGATTTCCCGCATTCTATGCATTGTGGTGTGCTTGCTGTTGCTTGGAACTGCTGGCCGGGCGCAGGATTCGAGCGCTCAGGCTCCAGCCAGTACTTCGCCAGCGGTAGTGCAGGCACAGACGGACGCGCCGTCGCCGCAAGCGCCCCCATCGGGCACGGCTCCTGCGACGGTTACGTTGCAGGATGCTTTGAAGCTGGCGCGGAAAAACAGTCCTGTATTTCAGGCTGCGATGACGGACTTCGCTTTGGCGCACGAAGACAAAGTCCAGAGCCGCGCCACAATCTTGCCAAACGTGAACTTCACGACACAAGCGATTTATTCGGAGCCTACGTCGATCAGCAAAACCCAATCCCGCTTCATCGCGGGCAATGCTGTCCATGAATACGTGAGTCAGGGAAACGTGCATCAGGTGTTGTCGCTGGATGGGTATGCAGTGTTCCGCCGGGCTCAGGCTGCTGAAGCCGTGGCGCGTGCACGTTCCGAGATTGCCGCTCGCGGACTGGTGCTGACCGTGGTGCAGTCTTACTACGGGTTCGTGATTGCGCAGCGCAAATATGCGACGGCGCAAAAGCTGGGAGCGGAGGGCGAGCGCTTCCTTAGCATTAGTCAGAAATTGGAACATGGCGGCGAAGTGGCGCACGCGGACGTGATCAAGGCGCAGTTGCAGTTCAACCAGCAATCGCGCGATCTAAAAGAAGCGCAACTCGCTATGGATCGTGCGCGATTGGATCTGGCGGTGCTGATTTTCAAGGACTTCAATCAAAATTTTTCCGCTGTGGATGATCTGCAATCGCTGGAACCGCTGCCATCGTTGGAGGAAGTGCGAACCGCAGCCGGGCTAAAGAATCCAGACTTGCGGGTGGCGCTGTCTTCTTTGGATGTGGCCAAGAACGATGTCTCCGCCGCCTGGGGCGGGCTGTTGCCGAGCGTGAGCCTGGATTATTTCTATGGGATCGACGCGACGCATTACGCAACGAAGTCAACGATCCTGGACACTTCAGGTAACCCGGTGCGCGTAAACAACCTGGGATACTCGACGAGCGCGACTTTGCAGTTTCCTATTTGGAACTGGGGCGCGGGCGTGAGCAAGTTGAAGCAGGCGCACTTGCGGCGGACGCAAGCGCAGGTAGAACTGAGTTTTACACAGCGTCAGTTGCTGGCGAATTTGCAAACGTTTTATGACGAAGCGCGGACGTCGCGGGCCGAGCTGGAATTACTGGGGCAATCGGCTGAGCTGGCGGCGGAGAGTTTGCGGCTGACCACACTGCGCTATCAAGCCGGCGAAGCGACAGTGTTGGAAGTGGTCGACGCGCAGAATACTTTGGCACTGTCCCGCAACGCGTATGATGATGGGCAAGCGCGCTATCGTACAGCGCTGGCGAATTTGCAGACATTGACGGGGACCCTGTAAATCATGGTTTATTTCAAGCGAGAGGTGCTTCCGAACGGGCTCCCTCTGGGGCTAAAGCCCCAGATCCTATGCGGCTCTGATGGCACGGCTAAAGCCGTGCCCCTTCAAAGCAGGGCGGCCCTGCGGCGGTTGATTCTGCTAATGCCGGTTGTGGCGCTGGCACTGCTCTTTGGAGCATGCTCCAAAGCAGAGAAGGACCCCGATCCTGAAGTCAGCGTACAAGTTGCGCCGGTGGAACAGACCACCATCGCGCACACAGTGTCGGCGGAGGCGGTCCTGTTTCCGCTGGAGCAGGCCGCGATTACGCCCAAGATTAGCGCTCCGGTGAAGACGTTTTATGTGAAGCGCGGCAGCCGTGTACATCAAGGGCAGTTGCTGGCGGTGCTGGAGAACAAAGACCTGGAAGCGGCAGCGGCGGATAACCGCGGCGCCTTCGAGCAGGCGCAGGCGTCCTACCAGACAACGACTGCGGCAAGCCTACCTGAAGAATTGCAAAAGTCCAAGGGCGACATGGAGTCAGCACAGAAAATGCTTGATGCGGAAGAGAAGCTTTACAAGAGCCGGCAGGAGTTGTTCGAGCAGGGCGCTCTGCCGCGTAAGGATTTGGATCAGGCCAACGTTTCGGTGACCCAAGCGCGCAATCAGTTCGATTTGGCGAAGCGCCACTATGATGCGCTGGCTGCTTTTGGCAATCAGCAAGCGCACCGCGCCGCAGAGGGACAATTGGATTCCGCGCGCGGAAAGTATGCGGGTGCACAGGCGCTTCTGAGCTATTCGCAGATTCGTAGTCCCATCAACGGATGGATCACCGACCGTCCGCTGTATCCGGGAGAGATGGCGGCTGCCGGTACGCCGCTGCTGACGGTGATGGACATCTCGCAAGTCATTGCGAAAGCGCATATCCCACAGAGTGAGGCAGCATTGCTCAGCATAGGGTCGAAGGCAACCATCGAAGTTCCAGGAGTGGAAGCACCTGTTGAAGGGAAAATTACGGTGGTGAGTCCTGCCCTGGATGCGAACAGCACGACCGTGGAAGTGTGGGTGCAGGCCAAGAATCCCGCCCAGCACCTTAAGCCAGGAACCACCGTCCAGCTTTCCATGGCGACAAAGCCTGTTCCGAATGCGCTGGCGATTCCGGCGGCGGCCGTGCAGCCCGGCCCGGAGGGCGCGACGATCGTCATGGTGCTTGGAGCGGACGGGTTAGCGCATCAGACCGCTGTGCGCACAGGTGTCAAACAAGAAGACCGGATTCAGGTGATGGAAGGGCTGAAGGCCGGGGACCGCGTGATTCTTTCTGGCGCGTATGGTTTGCCCGATAAGACTAAGGTGAAAGTAGAAAGCCCTAAGGAAGCGAGTCCCGCCAAAGAAGGCGCGTCTAAGGACACCGACGAGAAATAACTGTCGTGGCCCGACGTGCCTCCTAGTTAAGTTTGTTATTTTGTCATCCTGAGCGTAGCGAAGGATCCCCGTCCTCTTAACCACACTCTACCCCTCCAAGCTTTCTCACGATTCCGCGCCCCAGTGAGAAAGCTTGCGAGTCCTTAGTCAATACATGCACCCTGGGGGTCCCTTCGACAAGCTCAGGGCAGGCTCTTCGCTGCGCCCAGGATGACCGAAAAATGTATGACACGCGCGCGCGGGCGGGACGCCCGTGCCTCCATCGTGCTTCTGCGCTTCTTCAGTCCCTCCGTGGACAGCGAAACGTTTTAATAACCGACCGACCGGTTAGAAATCCACAGCGTGTACGAAAGAACACTTGTCAGGTGTTCTGTGAATGAATTAAGCTCCCGCCACTTGAATTTCTGTGAAAACCCCGGATGCAGTTCCTTCGATAGGGAAATTTTCGAAGGCCCGGCGGCACGCCACGCGCATTACCCCCTGCTGAATCGGCCCGCGGTTTGCTCCATGCGTTAAGTAATTGGAACACAATCTTTCGTTGCCCGAGGAGATCAAGAATGTTGGTACGAACGCGTTTCTCAATGGGGGTTATTGTGTCTTTCGCGCTGCTTCTGAGCGGCGCGGTTACGGCGGCAGCGCAGAACCACCCCATCACACGGTGGAACGTCAAGCATGACGTTTCCGCACCACTCAGCGAAATGATCAAGAATGCTCCCAAAGTGACCGCGCATAGGAAGCATGAAGCCGAGCCTTTGCGGCGCATTCCACTCCCTCCTGGGCTAGGGGGGGCGGCGGTGGAAGATACCGTGCGGCAGCAGACGACAGCCGCGGCGACTCCGCCAGCGAGCCTGAATATTGACGGCTTGGGAAATGGGCAGCTTGGCTTCACGGTAAATAGCGCGCCGCCAGACACGGACGGAGCCGTAGGCGCCACGCAATATGTGCAGTTGGTGAACGCTTCATTTGCTGTGTTCAACAAGTCAACGGGCGCGCTCGTTGCGGGACCAACTACAACGAACACGTTATGGTCCGGGTTCGGCGGCGGATGCCAAACCAATGACGACGGCGACGGAATCGTTCTTTATGACAAGCTGGCGAACCGCTGGGTAATCAGCCAGTTTTCCGTGTCGACCACGCCCTTTCTCCAGTGCGTGGCGGTTTCCACGACCTCGGATGCGACAGGCACCTACAACCGCTATTCGTTCCAGTACTCGAACTTCGACGACTATCCGAAAATGGGAATATGGCCAGACGGATACTACGACACGTTCAATATGTTCGACAGCAGCAACAATTTTGTGGGTGCGGATGCTTGCGCTTACAACCGCGCCGCGATGCTGACTGGGGCGGCCGCGCAGCAAGTGTGTTTCCAACAGGGGTCGGGCGTAGGCGGTCTGCTGCCGTCGGATCTGGACGGCACGACTGCGCCACCGTCCGGTTCTCCGAACTATCAGATATTTTTCGGGACCAACTCGCTGCAGCTTTTCAAATTCCATGTGGATTTTAACAATACGGCGAATTCCACATATACCGGTCCCACAAACATTCCCGTTGCCGCATTTTCTCCTTTGTGCGGCGGAGGAACCTGCGTGGTGCAACCGAGCGGCGGCAATCAACTGGATTCACTGGCAGACCGGCTGATGTTCCGGCTGGCATATCGAAACTTAGGCACTCACGAGTCGCTGCTGGTGAACCATTCCATTGTGTCGGGTTCGAGCGGCGGCGTGCGCTGGTATGAAGTTCAGAACCCAAATGGAACGCCAGTGGTGGCGCAGCAGTCTACGTTTGCGCCGGATGCGAACTTCCGCTGGATGGGCAGCATGGCGATGGATCAGTCCGGCGATATCGCGCTGGGCTATTCCGTTTCGAGCAGCTCGGTCGACCCGTCAGTGCGCTTTACGGGACGGCTAGCGAGTGATCCTGCAAGCACGATGGGCACGGAAGTGAATGCGGTGACCGGTGGCGGCGTGCAGAATGGCAGCACGTCGAATGGGCCGCTAACGCGCTGGGGAGACTACAGCGCCATGACGGTCGATCCGGTGGATGACTGTACGTTCTGGTACACCCAGGAGTACATGAAGACGACTGGGTCCTTCAATTGGAACACGCGGATTGTCAACTTCAAGTTTCCCAGCTGCGGCGGTACAGCGACTCCGGATTACTCACTCTCCGCGTCGCCGTCCAGTCTGACGGTGGTTCAGGGGAATAGTGGGACCAGCACCATTACCGTGAACCCGGTCAACGGCTTCACCGGTAGTGTGAGTCTGGCGGCTTCCGGCCTGCCTTCGGGAGTCACGGCGAGCTTTAACCCGACGAGCACGACCGGCACCAGCACATTGACGCTCACCGCCAGCAGCACGGCGACGACCGGCACGGCGACGGTGACGATTACGGGAACGTCCGGCTCGCTGAGTCACACGACTACGGTCACGCTGACCGTGAATGCACAGGCAACGCCCAACTACACGCTCTCCGCGTCGCCGTCCAGTTTGACGGTGGTTCAGGGGAATAGTGGAACCAGCACCATTACTGTGAATCCGGTTAACGGCTTCACCGGTAGTGTGAGCCTGGCGGCTTCCGGCCTGCCTTCGGGAGTCACAGCGGGCTTCAATCCGACGAGCACGACAGGCACCAGCACGTTGACGCTCACCGCCAGCAGCTCGGCGACGACCGGCACGGCGACGGTGACCATCACGGGCACTTCCGGTAGCTTGTCACACACCACTACTGTCAGCCTGACCGTAAGTGCGTCCTCGAGTTGCATATCCGGAACGCTTTCCAACGGCGGCTTTGAAGCCGGCAACACGAGCTGTTGGACTACTGGAGGTGTTTTCCCGCCGGTAACATCGACCGTGCAGAAGCACAGCGGGAATTTTAGCGCGCTGTTGGGCGCCTCCAGCGGTGCCGAACCGAATGGCGATTCCTCCATGTTCCAGACAATCAACGTTCCGCTCACCGGCACGACAACGCTGTCGTTCTGGTACTGGCCTTCCACCACGGACACAATCCAGTTTGACTGGCAGGAAGCGCAAGTGCAGAACAGCAGCGGTACGCTCCTGGCACAAATCTTCAAGGTTGCGTCAAACACGCAGGCTTGGACCAACCAGACCTTCAACCTGACACCGTATGCGGGACAGACCATCCGCCTCTTCTTCAACGATCACCAGGACGGAGCCGGGGACCTGACGTATATGTACCTCGACGATGTCACAGTGACGAACACGACAGCGGCTCCGGACTTCACGCTGTCGGATGCGCCGACCAGTGTTGCTGTCACGCAAGGCGGCAGCGGGACGAGCACGATTACGGTCCATCCGCTGAACGGTTTCGCCAGCAGTGTGAATCTGTCCGCGTCGGGCTTGCCCAGCGGCGTTACCGCTGCGTTCAATCCTACGAGCACCACAGGCACATCCACCTTGACGCTCACGGCCAGCAGCACGGCCACGACCGGCACGGTGACTGTGACTATTACGGGCACGTCGGGAAGTCTGACGCATACCACGACGCTTTCACTGACGGTGTCTTCTTCCGGGGCGCAGCAACTACTGGGTAATCCGGGATTTGAGAACGGCACCAACACCGCTCCCTGGACGCTTACAGCTGGCGTGATCAACAACTCCAGCAGTGAGCCTCCGCATAGTGGATCGTGGGATGCATGGATGGACGGTTACGGCACAACCCACACCGACACGTCCACGCAAACCGTTACCATTCCATCCACGGCAACCACGGCGACACTGAGCTTCTGGTTGCACATTGATACCGCGGAAACCACGACCACCAGCGCTTTCGATGTCATGTCGGTACAGGTGCTGAATACCTCCGGCACGGTACTGGCAACGCTGGGCACATTCTCCAACCTGAACCATGCCACTGGATATCAGCAGCATTCCTTCAGCGTGCTCGCGTTCAAGGGACAGACGGTGCAGATCCGCTTCACCGGGACGGAAGACGCCAGCTTGCAGACGTCGTTCGTGCTCGATGACACGGCCCTGAACGTGCAGTAGGACAGTAGGAGAGTATTTGCTGAATCTCACCGGGGCCGTTCTGGCCCCGGTTTTTTTGACCGAAAAACAGGAACCCGAAGCCGGGTTCCTGATAGTGAAACGACTTTTCCCGAAGCTACCTGAGTGTGATGGATTCCTTCAGCTTGAAGGACAGAGCCGTTTCCGCGGGGAACACGAGTTCTTTGTTTCCGGTATATGCGCCGCCCGCCGTACCTGCTCCGCCACCCGCTAGTGCGCCAATGGCCGCACCTTTGCCGCCACCCGCCAGTCCACCGATGATCGCTCCTAGGGCTGCACCGCCGCCGCCGGCGACGAGGCTGCGCTTACCTTTGCCCTTGACTTGCTGCGCCACGGATGACGTGGAAATGTTATAGCCTCTGCCGTGAATTTCGACGGAAGTCAGGCGAACCGCAAGGATTCCTGCGCCCTTAAGCTTGCCTTGTGATTGGGCTTCTGTGACTTCGCCTTCAACACTCGAACCGGAAGGGATCACTTCCTGGCCGTCAACACTGATGGTTCTGGCCAGTGTGCCGTGAAATGCCTGACCGGCGGTCGCGGTCTTCGCGCTAATGGTCTCGCCCAGCCGGACCGTCAACGTAGTTCCTGCGGGAACTACGGTCGGCGTTGGCGTCATGGCTTCCTTGACGGCTTCGCCAGTTCTTGAGGCAGCATTCTTGGTGTTGTCGACGGCCTGTTGCGCCGCGTCAGTTGCATTGCCGGCGGCGTTTTGCGCCTGCTGCGCGGTATCCTTGGCGGCATCCTGCTGTTTGGAGCATGCACTGAACATGAGCAAAACGCTCAGAGCGCAACTAAGAACTAAAAGTCTGGAACGCATACGCACCTCCTGGGGGATTGCAGCCACAGACTAAACGGCGGTTACGGAGATGTCAATTTTGTGAGGCTCCGGTATTGTTGAGGAGACGCATGAAGCGAAGAAAGATTGCCGTCGTGACCACATCCCGCGCCGACGCAGGGCATCTGCATTGGATTTTGAAAGATCTGTCGGCGCATCCTCGAGTTGATTTGCGGCTCATTAGCATGGGCGCGCATCTCTCGCCGGAATTCGGCCACACCGGCGAGGAGCTGCATAAGAAGGGATTGCGGCCACACACTGCCATCGAATGTTTACTGAGTTCCGATACTGACATCGGCATGGCGAAAACGATTGGCGTGGCAGCCTTGGGGTTGGCCGACGCACTAGGTGAGATGCGCCCGGACATCCTACTGCTAACCGCGGACCGCTATGAAATGCTGGCTCCGGCAGCGGTCGCGTTGGCTCTGCGTATACCGATGGCGCACATCGAAGGCGGCGAGATCAGTGAGGGTGCGATTGACGACGCCGTGCGCAATGCTATTACGAAGATGAGCCACTTGCATTTTGCCTGCACGCGCAATGCCCGCGAGCGCATTGTGCGCATGGGCGAGGAGCCGTGGCGTGTGCATTTCACCGGTAGCCCTTCACTCGATCAGTTGCGGCGAGGACGCTTGTTCAGCCGTGCGCAGGTTGAACGCGAGCTGGCGCTTTCGTTGAGAGCTCCGACCGTAGTCGTTGTCTACCATCCCGTGACACTGCTGCGGGATACGACGCGGGAGTCGGCGGCGTTGTTTGCGGCGCTATCTGAAATCGACGCGCAGCTTATTTTCGTGTATCCGAATGCGGATGCGGGCAGCCGCAAGTTGATTGATCGCACCAAGAAGTTCATTGCGCGGCGCCCGGGCGCGCGCTTGTTTGTGAATCTTGATCATCGCCTCTATCTGAGCCTGCTCAGTCAAGCGGCAGCGCTGGTGGGGAATTCCAGTAGTGGAATTATTGAGGCTGCGTCGCTTGGGCTGCCGGTTGTGAATGTTGGAGTTCGGCAGAAGGGGCGGGACCACGCTTCGAATGTGCTGGATGTAGCGGCATCGGCCTCGGCGATTCGCGTGGCTCTGGCCCAAACCATGTCGAGCAAGTTTCGCGAGACTGTGCAAGATGTTGAGAATCCCTATGGCGATGGACACGCCGCCGGAAAAATCGTGAAATTGCTGACGACGGTTCCGCTGGGAGAGAAGCTGCTCTTCAAGCGCAGTGACAATAACTGGGTGGAGCCTTCTCAGGGATGAGGATTCCGCTAGCCAAGCCAGAGATCCTGGAGTCCGATATTGATGCCGTTGTGGGCGTCCTGCGAACTTCGCAGTTGGCCTTGGGTCCAAAGTTGGTGGAGTTTGAAGAGGCGCTGGCAGCCTACGTCGGTTCTTCCTTTGCCGTTGCCGTAAACTCGGGCACCTCGGCGCTGCATCTTGCGGTTCGCTGTCTCGACTTACACGAAGGAGACGAAGTCATCGTCCCTTCGTTTGCGTTCGCCGCCGTGGCCAACGTTTTGTTGCAGGAGAGGCTCACGCCTGTATTTGTGGACATCGATCCGCGTACTTTAAACGCGACACCGGCCGCGATTGAAGAGGCTATCGGTCCGCGAACGCGGGCCGTGCTGGTGGTACACACGTTTGGCCATCCGGCGGAGATCGACGCCATTCGCGAAATCACGTCGGCACACAATCTCATGCTCATCGAAGACGCCTGCGAGGCGCTGGGGGCTGAGGTTCGTGGAGCAAAAGTAGGAACTTTCGGCGACGCCGGGTTGTTTGCCTTCTATCCCAACAAGCAAATTACGACTGGTGAAGGCGGGGTGCTAGTGACTTCCAATCCTGGAATCGCCCGCCGCGCCAAAGTGCTGCGCAGCCAGGGGAAAGACGAGATCGGAAGAGC
>Ga0210384_10007635_pt1 | contig 11379 bp, 10 predicted proteins | sample IncBWH2MmetaG_FD_160574 | JGI IMG/M metagenome (GOLD analysis project Ga0210384, IMG submission 160574) | Forest soil microbial communities from Barre Woods Harvard Forest LTER site, Petersham, Massachusetts, United States - Inc-BW-H-2-M | ecosystem: Environmental > Terrestrial > Soil >...
GCGAGGCCACCGCGAGGGCGCCGCCCGAGATCTCCACCGCGAGCACCTCGGCCGCCGGCTGCGATCGAGCGATCGCGCAGGCGATCGCGCCGCTGCCGGTGCCGAGATCGGCCACCACCGGCTCCGGGCGGTCTGCCAGGACCTCGAGCGCCCACTCGACCAGCCCCTCCGTCTCGGGCCGGGGCACCAGCACGTCGGGCGAGACCGCGAGCCGGAGCCCGTGGAACTCTTCCCAGCCGAGCAGGTACTGGAGCGGCTCGCGCGCGGCCCGCCGCTCGACCAGGGTCAGATAGCGGGTGACGGTGGGCGTGGCGAGCCGGCGCGCCGGGTCCGTGTAGAGGGCGAAGCGGTCGACGCCCAGCAGCCCGGCGAGCAGCCACTCCGCCTCCGGCCGCGCGGTCCCGATCCCGGCCGACTCCAGCGCGGCGGTCCCGCGCGCGAGCAGCGCGGGCACCGTGCGGTCCGCCACCAGCCCGATCACGGGACGCTCTCCGCGAGCTTCTGGCTCTGGTCCCGCTCCCGCAGCGCGTCGATCAGCTCGTCGAGATCGCCCTCCAGCACGGTGGGCAGCCGGTGCAGGGTGAGGTTGATCCGGTGGTCGGTGACGCGGCCCTGCGGGAAGTTGTAGGTCCGGATCCGCTCGCTGCGCTCCCCGGTGCCGACCTGGCTCCGCCGGTCCGCCGCGATGGCGGCGGCCTGCTCCTCCTGCGCCCGCTCGAGCAGCCGGGCCTTCAGCACCCGCAGGGCCTTCGCCCGGTTCTTGATCTGGGAGCGCTCGTCCTGGCAGGTCACGACCAGGCCGGTGGGCAGATGGGTGAGGCGGACCGCCGAGTCGGTGGTGTTGACTCCCTGGCCGCCGGGGCCGGAGGAGCGGTACACGTCGACCTGGATGTCCTTCTCGTCCACCTTCACGTCGACGTCCTCGGCCTCCGGCAGCACCGCCACCGTCACCGTCGAGGTGTGGATGCGTCCGCTCGACTCGGTGGTGGGTACGCGCTGCACCCGGTGCACCCCGCGCTCGAACTTGAGGCGGCTCCACGCCCCGCGGCCCTGCACGAGGGCCACCACTTCCTTGAGGCCGCCGACCCCGGTGGGATGGCTGTCGATGACCTCCCACTTCCACCGCTTCTGCTCCGCGTACTTCGTGTACATGCGGAACAGCTCGGCCGCGAAGAGGCCGGCCTCGTCGCCACCCGCCCCCGCCCGGATCTCCACGAAGACGTTCTTGTCGTCGTTCGGATCGCGCGGGACCAGCATCCCGCGCAGCTCTTCCTCCAGTTTCGCCTGGCGCGCGCCCAGCTCGTCGATCTCGGCCTGGGCCAGGTCGCGCATCTCGCGATCGGCGTCCTCGGCCAGGATGTGGCGGGCCTCCGAGGTCCGGGCGAGCACGCTCTTGTACTCCTCGAACTTGGCCACCGTCTCGGCCAGGTCCGCCGCCGCCTTGGCGGTGCGCGCGTAGACCGCGGGCTGCCCGATCACCTGGGGATCGGACAGCGAGCGGTTCAGCTCGCCGTAACGCTCTTCGATCTGCCGGAGCTTGTCGAACATGGAGGTGCCTCAGGGACGGGCACACGGGGAACGGCGCCGCGGCGAAAGACCAGCAATCAGATGCAGCCGAGTGTGTGGCTCGGAGCGCGGAGCAGCGCCGAGCCCGGCCCTACCCCTCCGTGCGGCTCTTCCTCTTGTACTTCTGCTGGAAGCGCTCGACGCGCCCGGCGGTGTCCAGGAACCGCTGCTTCCCGGTGAAGAAGGGATGGCACTTGGAGCAGACCTCCACCTTGATGGTCGGCACGGTGGAGCGGGTGTGGATGACCTCCCCGCAGTTGCAGGTGATCGTGGTGTCAATGTAGTCCGGATGAATGCCAGCCTTCACGGCGCACCTCCTAAATGGGTCTCAGAGCATAGCAGGGCGGACGTGAAAAGGCAAAAATCCGGGTGCGGCGGGGGCTAGGCGAGCTGGTTCATCTGGTTCAGGAAGTCCTTGTTGCTCTTGACCATTTTGAGCTTGTCGAGCAGCAGCTCCATGGCCTCGACCGGGTTCAGCTGGGACAACGCTTTCCTGAGCAGCCATACTTTCTGGAGCTCGTCCTTCTCCAGCAGCAGCTCTTCTTTACGGGTCCCCGTTTGCTCGATATTGATCGTGGGGAAGATGCGCTTGTCCATCAGCCGCCGGTCCAGGTGCACCTCCATGTTGCCGGTGCCCTTGAACTCCTCGAAGATCACGTCGTCCATGCGGGACCCGGTGTCGATGAGGGCGGTGGCCATGATGGTGAGCGAGCCGCCCTCCTCCACGTTGCGGGCCGCCGCGAAGAAGCGCCGGGGGCGCTGGAGCGCGTTGGCGTCGAGGCCGCCGGAGAGCACCTTGCCGGAGGACGGGATCACCGCGTTGTGGGCGCGGGCGAAGCGGGTGATCGAGTCGAGCAGGATGACGACGTCGCGCTTGTGCTCGACGAGGCGCTTGGCCTTCTCGATCACCATGTCCGCCACCTGCACGTGCCGCTGGGGGGGCTCGTCGAAGGTGGAGGAGATGACCTCGCCGCGCACCGAGCGCTGCATGTCGGTGACCTCTTCCGGCCGCTCGTCGATCAGCAGCACGATGAGGTACACCTCGGGGTGGTTCTTGGCGATGGCGTTGGCCAGGTTCTGGAGCAGCACCGTCTTGCCGGTACGCGGCGCGGCCACGATGAGCCCGCGCTGGCCCTTGCCGATCGGGCACAGCAGATCCATCGCGCGGGTGGTCAGATTATCGGAGTCGTGCTCGAGCCGGATCCGCTCCATCGGGTAGAGCGGGGTCAGGTTGTCGAACAGGGTCTTGTCGCGCGCCTGCTCCGGCGTCTCGAAGTTGATCGCCTCCACCTTCAGGAGGGCGAAGTAGCGCTCGCTGTCCTTGGGCGGCCGCACCTGGCCGGAGATGGTGTCGCCGGTACGCAGGTCGAACCGCCGGATCTGCGAGGGCGAGACGTAGATGTCGTCGGGGCCCGGCAGGTAGTTGTAGTCGGGCGCGCGCAGGAAGCCGAAGCCGTCGGGCAGGACCTCGAGCACGCCCTCCGCGAAGATCAGTCCGTCGCGCTCGGCCTGCCCCTGCAGGATCTTGAAGATCAGCTCCTGCTTGCGGAGGCCGCTGGTGCCCTGGACGCCGAGCTCCTTGGCGACGTTGTTCAGGTCCGCGATCGTCTTGTCCTTGAGCTCGGACAGATTCATCCGCTTTCCTCCTGCCCCGACCACCGCGGTGGTCGTTTCGGCGGGAATGGGCTCCGGGGCGGACGGCTTGGGGGCGGGGCGCTTGGGCGTGCGCTCTGAGGAAGAGATGGTGTTCTCCGGCGGGTTGCGTGTGTTGAGATCTACTCTGTAAGGAGGTTGGGTGCCGTGCTACGCGAATCACTCTCCCATACGGTTTCCCGGGCTGTCAACTCTGATTTTCACATGCGCACGTCGATGATGGCCCGCTGCTTGATCTCGACCAGCCAATCCTTGAGCCGCGCGTCGTACTTCTGGCGGTAGAGGATGTCGCGGACCTGGTTGCGCACCTGGACGAGGCCGTCGCCGCTCAGCGTCTCGCGCGAGTCGAGCCGGAACAGATGGTAGCCCACCTGGGAGCGGAACGGGGTGGAGACCTCGCCGGGCTGCAGGCGCATGATCGCCTCCTCGATGTCGGGGGCCAGCTCGCCGCGCTTGATGTTGCCGATCACGCCCCCGTCCTTGCCAGAGGGATCCTCCGAGAACTTCTTGGCCAGCTCGCCGAAGTCCTGCCCCTCGAGCAGGCGCCCGTAGATCTCCTCCGCCTTCTTGCGCGCCTCGAGCCAGCCCTCCTCGCCCTTGTTGGGATCGGGCACCACCAGGATGTGGCGGGGCGTGAAGGTGAGGCCGGTCTCGAGCTTCTCCCGGTTGTCGACCAGGTACTTGTCGATCTCCTGCTCGGTCACCGAGATGCGCAGCGCGACCTTCCGGCGGATGACCCGCTGGACCATGAGCTGCTCGCGGAGCCGCTTGCGGACCGCCTCGACGGTGAGGCCCTGGCCCTTGATGATCTCCTCGAACTCCTTATCGTCCTTGGCCTTGAGCTTCTTCATGATCTCGGCCACGTTGTCGTTCAGCTCCGCGTCCTCGATCACCACCTTGTCGCGCTCCGCCTGCTGCAGCTGGATCCGGTTCTCGATCAAGGTCTGGAGCAGCCGGGCGCGCAGCGCCTTGCGGGCCTCGCCGTCCGACATCTGCTCGCGGGTCTCGGCCAGGTAGTACAGCTCCGCCTCGTCCAGCTCGTACTGGGTGATCGCGTCGTTGTTCACCACGCAGATGACCCGGTCGACCACGTCGGGCGAGGACTCGATCTGGTCCCGCGAGGTCAGGATCGGCGCCGACGCGGGGGGCTTGGGCGCCTCCGCGGCGGGAGCGGGCGGGGCGGGGCGGCCGAACAGGGGGACCCAGCTCGGGATCGCCATCGAGCAGCCGGCGGTCGCGAGGGAGAGCAGGGCGAGGAGGACGACGCGCGCGCGATGCCGGCCGGCCCGGCGCCTCACCGGAGCGAGTCCAGGAGCTTCGCGAGGGCGTCGCGTACCGCGGGCCAGGGCTCGGTCGGAATCCGTGCTTCCACCGTGTACTCCTTTTTCAGCGCGATGCCGCCTCGACTGGCCGCGATCGCCTTGAGGATCCTCTCGGGTGTGACCTTGGTCGACGGGGCGAAGGTGAGCACCGCCCGCCCACCGCCGGCCTCCACCCGCTCCACCCCGAGCTGCCGGGCCGCCACCCGGAGTCCCACCACGTCCAGCAGCGCCTCGACCGCCGGGGGCGGCGGACCGTAGCGGTCGGCCAGCTCGGCGCGCGCGTCGACGACTTCCTCGGGGCGCTCGATCTCGGCGAGCCGCTTGTAGAGGGCGAGTCGCTGGTTCACCTCGGGGACGAACGACTCGGGCAAGAGCGCTTCCACGTCCGCCGAAATGACCGGGTCGACGCGCTCCGCCGCCGGTTCGCCCCTCAAGTCTCGCACGGCCTCCGCCAGGAGCTTGCTGTAAAGATCGAACCCCACCGCCGCGATGTGCCCGTGCTGGGCCGCCCCCAGGAGGTTGCCGGTGCCCCGGATCTCCAGATCCCGCATGGCGAGCCGGAGCCCCGCCCCCAGCTCGGTCGACTCCTCGATCACCCGCAGCCGCTTCTGGGCCGTCTCGTCGATCCGGCCGTCGGCGGGCACCAGGAGGTAGGCGTAGGCCTGCTGCCGCTCCCGGCCCACCCGCCCCCGGAGCTGGTAGAGCTGGGCCAGCCCGAAGCGGTCGGCCCGGTTGATGATGATGGTGTTGGAGGCCGGGATGTCGAGGCCCGACTCCACGATCGCGGTCGAGACCAGCACGTCGGCCTGGCCGTCCACGAACTTGACCATCACGCTCTCCAGCTCCCGCTCCGCCATCTGGCCGTGCCCCATCACCACCCGCGCCTCCGGCACCAGGGTCTGGATGAAGTGGGTCATCGAGCCGAGCGACTGGATGCGGTTGTGCACGAAGAACACCTGCCCGCCCCGGTTCAGCTCCCGCTCGATCGCCTCGCGGATCACGGTGCGGTTGAACGCGGTCACCACCGTCTCCACCGGCAGCCGGTCGAGCGGCGGCGTCTCGATCACCGAGAGGTCGCGCACCCCGGAGAGCGCCATGTGGAGCGTGCGCGGGATCGGGGTCGCGGTGAGGGTGAGCACGTCCACCGAGGTGCGCAGCTGCTTGAGCCGCTCCTTGTGGGTGACCCCGAAGCGATGCTCCTCGTCGACCACCAGCAGGCCCAGGTCCTTGAACTGCACGTCCTTCGACAGCAGCCGGTGCGTCCCGACCACCACGTCGACCGCGCCGGAGGCGAGGCCGGCCACCACCGCCTTCTGCTCCTTGGGGCTGCGGAAGCGCGAGAGCAGCTCGACCTTGGCCGGGAACGGAGTGAAGCGCTCGACGAAGGTGTTGTAGTGCTGCTGGGCCAGCACGGTGGTCGGCACCAGCACCGCGACCTGTCGGCCGTCCGCCACCGCGCGGAAGGCGGCGCGCAGGGCCACCTCGGTCTTGCCGTAGCCCACGTCGCCCGCGACCAGGCGGTCCATCGGGCGCCCCCCCATCATGTCGCCCTTGACCTCCTCGATGGCGCGCATCTGATCCGGCGTCTCCTCGAACCGGAACGAGGCCTCGAACTCGCCCTGCCACGGCGTGTCGTCGGCGAAGCGCGGCCGCTCGGCCACCGAGCGCGTCGCGTAGAGCTTCAGCAGCTCCTCCGCCATCTCGCGCAGGGCCGCCCGCACCGATTCCTTCAGGCGCTGCCACGCGCCGCCGCCCAGCCGGTCGAGCCGCGCCGCGCCCTCGGGGGCGCCCATGTACTTCGAGATCAGGTCGAGCCGCTCGACCGGCAGGTAGAGCCGGCCGCCCTCGGCGTACTCGAGCAGGAGGAAGTCGGCGTCGTGGCCGTCGGTCGCGAGCGTGCGCAGGCCGTGATAGCGTGCGATGCCGTGCTGCTCGTGCACCACCAGGTCGTTGGGGGCCAGGTCGTTGAACGAGGCGATGGCCGCGCCGCGCTGGAAGAGGGGCCGCCGCAGCCGGCGCCGCTGCGCTCCGAAGATCTCCTCCTCGCAGAGCACGACCAGCCCGAGGGCGGGGAGCTGGAAGCCGGCCGAGCACTCCCCCACCAGCACCCCGAGCCCCTCCGAGCTCCACAGGGTCGCCTCCGGCCACGCCTCGAGCTCGTGCTCGGCCAGCATCTGCCGCAGGCGGTCGCGCTGCCGCTCGTCGTCCACCACCAGGCGCACCGTGAAGCCCTCGACCCGCCAGTCCCGGATCTCGGTCGCGAGGGTCTTGAATTGGCCGCGGAAGCCGCCGACCGAGCGCGCGCCCATCGCGATCCGCGGCCCCGCGCCGTCGCCGCGCTGGAGCAGCGGCAGCTCGAGCCGCTGGAAGCGCGCGAGCAGGGTCGCGAGCGGCGCGGCGGAGGGCGCGTCGTCGGGCGGCGCCTCCAGCAGCGCGGGATCCTCCAGGACGATCACGGTCTCGGCGGGCAGGTAGTCGAGCAGGGTGACCGGCGCCGCGTCGCGTGAGCCGAGCGGCAGCACGGTCAGCTCCCGGAGCTGACCCACCGACCGCTGCGACGTGGGATCGAAGAGGCGCAACGACTCCACCTCGTCGCCGAAGAACTCGGCGCGCACCGGCTGGGCGTGGGTCGGCGAGAAGATGTCGACGATGCCGCCGCGCAGGCTCCACTGCCCCACCTCGAGCACCGTCTCGACGCGCTCGTAGCCCGCCGCCTCGAGGAGCGCGAGCAGGATCTCGCGATCGCTCCCCTCGCCCACCGTCAGGGTGAAGGTGCGGCGCTTGAACGACTCGGGCGGCGGGACCGGGATCGCGAGCCCGGACGGGGTGGCCACGATCGCCACCGCGTCGCCGTCCAGCAGCCGCCGGCAGCAGAGGGCGCGCTCCGCGTCCGGCTCGCGGTGTCGGCCCCCGCGCCAGGAGGCGCCGGTGCCCGACGGGAACTCCAGCACGCGCCCCTCCCCGACCGGTCCGCCGACGGCCCCGCCCGAGAGCGTGGCCAGGAAGAAGGCGGTGTCCTGGGCGGCCTGATGTCGCTGGACCGGCCCCGGGGTCAGCACCAGGATCGGCCGCCCGCTGCGCTGGAGCAGCCCGGCAGTGGCCAGGGCGCGGGACGAGCCCCAGAGGCCGTCGGCGCGCAGGCAGGGTGCTCCCTTGGCGAGGGCCGCCAGCACCTCGTCGAACGCGGCCCAGCGAGACAGGACGGACGGAACAGACACACTCATCACACGGAACGCCGCAACAGAGGTACCACCGGGGGCGCGCGGCGTCAACGCCGCGGGCCTCTCAGCGAGAGCCCTGCGCAAGGTAGAAGGACAGGGTCTCGAGCTCGATGGCGAGGTCCACGTTCTTCAGGCGGACGTCCCGCCCCGCCTTGATGCGGCCCGGCGCGAAGTTGAGGATGGTCTTGATGCCGGCCGCCACCAGCTTCTCGGTGACCGCCTGCGCGGACTCTCCCGGCACCGCCACGATCGCGATCTGGAGGTTGCGGGCCTTGGCCTCCTTCGGCAGGTCCTGCATCGGCTGGATCGTCACGCCGTCGATCGCCTTGCCCCACTTGGTGGGGTCGTCGTCGAAGATCGTGGAGATCCGGAAGCCCTGGCGCGCGAAGCCCTTGTAGTGGAAGAGGGCCGAGCCCAGGTTGCCGAAGCCCACCAGGGCCACCTGCCACTCCCGGTCGAGCCCGAGGATGCGCTGCAGCTCGGCCTTCAGCCCGGAGACGTAGTAGCCGATGCCCCGCACCCCGAACTCGCCGAAGTAGGCGAGGTCCTTGCGGACCTGGGCCGAGTTGAGGCTGAACCGCTCGGCCAGCTCCTGCGACGAGATGGTCTTCACCCCGTCCTCCTCCAGCTGGAGGAGACTGCGGGTGTAGACGGACAGGCGGCGCACCGTCATCTCCGGGATCCGGGGGATCTTGAACGGCGACCGTCGTGCCATGTTCGTCTCGGCGGCGCTGCTCGCGCCGGGTGGGGCATTCCTTTCGCGGGCGGGCCCGCGTGCCGTCCCGGGGCTCGGGCCCCGGGACGGTGCCTACGAGCTCCTCTCTACGACTTCACGAACAGCAGGATGACCGCGATGACGAACACGAACAGCACGAGCGACTCGATGAACGCCAGACCCAGCAGCATCGCGGTCTGGATCCGGGCGATCGCGCCGGGCTGCCGCGCCATGGCGTCCACCGCCGAGCCCGCCGCGCGGCCCTGACCCAGGCCGCAGAGTCCCGCGGCCAGGCCGAAGCCGAGGCCGGCGGCCAGGACCGCGAAGGCCTTCGCCATGTCGCCCGAGCCCGCGGCGTCGGCCGCCCAGGCCATCCCCGGGACCGCCAGAATCGCCAGAACACTCACGGTGAGAATGCGTTGCACGGCTTTCCTCCTTGTTGAGGGGTGACTGCGACTAGTGGTGCTCGGCTTCCTCGACCGCGGCCGCGATGTAGAGCATGGCCAGCTTGCAGAAGATGAAGGTCTGGATGAACGCGACCAGGATCTTCAGCGGGAACAGGAAGCCCACGACGAACACGACCATGATGATCGCGGCCGGGGCTCCCACCACGATCCCTCCGAGGGTGCCGGAGAGCGCCCAGCCCAGCATCCCGTCGAAGCCCATCATGAAGAAGAAGATGGCGAGCAGGATGTGGCCGGCCATCATGTTGCCGAAGAGGCGGAGGGACAGGGAGAGCGGCCGCGCGCAGTGGCTGATGATCTCGATGACGAACATCAGGGGCTTCAGCACCGTCGGCACCGGGCCCGCGAAGTGCTTCATGTACGGGATGAAGCCCTGCTTGCGCACCCCGATCACGTGGTAGGTGATGAACACGATCAGCGCGCACGCCGCGGTGGTGTTCAGGTTGGCGGTGGGCGCCACCAGCCCCGGGATCAGCCCCATCAGGTTCGAGGTGAGGATGAAGAGCCCGAGGGTGGCGATCAGCGGCAGGTAGCGCCGCCCCTCGTGGCCGATCGTCTCGTCGAGCTCCTTCAAGAACTGGTCGAGCACCAGCTCCATGAAGTTCTGGCCCCCGGTCGGCACCAGCGCGACCCGGCGGGTCGCCACGAAGGAGACCACCACCAGGATCCCCATCACGATCCACGTGTAGAGGATGTGGTCCGGGATGGCCGGGATGTGCAGGATCGGCGGGTGCTCGATGATCTCCACGGCTCAGGCCTCCTTCCGGGCGTCGAGGAGACCCTGGGCCAGGAGCACGGGCGGCAGCGCGGCGAGCCCGATCCCGACCCCGACCGGGTGCGCCCAGCCCTGCGCCACCAGCAGGCCCAGCGCGCCGAAGGTGACGAGCTGGCGGAGGCCCACGCGGCCGATGCGCCCGACGCCGCCTCCGCCCTCCGCGATCAGCGCGGTGGCCCGGCTCACGTCGCGCGCGAGCCATCGGAAGTTCAGCAGCGCGATGGCCCCGCCGCCGCCCACTCCCGCCGCGACCGGCGCGCCGCCGAGCCACCAGGCGCCCGCGGCCATCGCGGCCACCGTGGCGCTTGCCGTCCACGTCACTCGTGCTGCGAGATCAGCGATCATTCGAATCCTGCTCGTTCAGTGCCTTGATCGTCCGGTAGAAGTTCACCGCCGCCGCCACGATGCCGAGGGCGAGCCCGAGCAGCAACAGCCACGGGCTCGTCCCGAGCCACCGGTCGGCGAAGTAGCCCGCCGCGAGGCCGACCGCGACGCACGCGAACAGCATCGTCCCGAGATTGACGAGCTGAGCGGTCTGCCCTTGCGCCGGCCCCCGTTCTTCCGGAGCCATGTGAACAGGAACACTATCACACGCTTCCGGGGCTGACAAGAATCCTCAAGCCATTGATTTAGCTGAGCATTATTCCCTTGCCCGATTGCCCCTCAGGTACAAAGTCAGGCTCGGTCGGGCTCGATCCATCCGCGCGCGCGCTCCACCGCGCGGCGCCACCCCACGTAGCCGGCCTCGCGCGCGGCGGGCGACATGGTCGGGGTGAACTCCCGCTCGAGCTTCCAGCGCCCGCCGAGATCGCCGCTCTTCCAGAGCCCGGCGCCCACGCCGGCCAGGTACGCGGCGCCGAGCCCGGTGGTCTCGGTCACCGAGGGCCGCAGCACCTCCACCCCCAGCACGTCGGCCTGGAACTGGCAGAGGAAGTCGTTGGCGGCCGCTCCGCCGTCCACCCGCAGCGTCGTCAACGGGACGCCCGCCTCGCGGCGCATGGTGTCGAGCACGTCGCGGCTCTGGTAGGCGATGGCCTCGAGCGCGGCGCGAGCCACGTGCGCGCGCGAGGTGCCGCGGGTGATGCCGACGAGCGTGCCGCGCGCGTAGGGATCCCAGTACGGCGCGCCCAGGCCCACGAAGGCGGGCACCAGGTAGACGCCTCCGGTGTCGGGCACCGACTGGGCGAGCGCCTGCGTCTCGGCCGCCTGCTTGATGAGGCCGAGGCCGTCGCGCAGCCACTGCACCGCCGCGCCCGCGATGAACACCGCGCCCTCGAGCGCGTAGGCGGTCGCGCCCTCCACCGTCCACGCCACCGTGGTCAGCAGGCCCTCGGTCGAGGCCACCGCGCGCGCGCCGGTGTTGAGCAGCGCGAAGCAGCCGGTGCCGTAGGTGTTCTTGGCCATGCCGGGCGCCACGCACGCCTGGCCGAAGAGCGCGGCCTGCTGGTCGCCCGCGATGCCGGCCACCGGGATGCCGGCGGGCAGCGGCGGCGCCGCGCCGGCGGTCGTCTCGCCGAACACGCCGGCGGACGGCTTCACGGTGGGCAGGAGCGCCATCGGCACCCCGAGGAGACGGCAGAGCCCCTCGTCCCACGCGAGCGCGTGGATGTCGTAGCAGAGCGTGCGCGAGGCGTTGGAGGGATCGGTCGCGTGCACCGCGCCC
>Ga0210384_10007636_pt1 | contig 11378 bp, 9 predicted proteins | sample IncBWH2MmetaG_FD_160574 | JGI IMG/M metagenome (GOLD analysis project Ga0210384, IMG submission 160574) | Forest soil microbial communities from Barre Woods Harvard Forest LTER site, Petersham, Massachusetts, United States - Inc-BW-H-2-M | ecosystem: Environmental > Terrestrial > Soil >...
CCCCGACTATTGCTCCACACCCGTAGCACAGAATTGCTCGGGCAACTTGTCCAGGTGAAAAGGCGACCGAGGTGAGGCCGGCTCCTAGATAGGTGTAAACGCCGTACAAGCTCGTGCTCCACATGATGGTGGGCATCAAACGCCGCAGCAAGACGGCGCGACGAAGGAGATGAGAGGGGGTCGTGGGTGCATCTGCTCGCGGGGGTTCACACGGCCAGATTCGACGGTTAAGCCGTGCGAAAATGAGGCTTACGATGGCGAGAGCGACGAATACCCAAGCCCAGCCAAGCGCTGCGCCGACCTCCGCGCCGACTGCAGCCCCGATCGCCAGTGATACGAGGAGCCCGGAGACCGAGAAAGCAAGCCAAGCAGCCCGGCGACCCTGTGGGGCGGCGGCGGCCACGAGCGCATAGATGGAGGGTGATACGCCCGCGGCAGCAGCGCCTGCTAAGGTCCTCGCGCCAATGAGCCAGAGGAGGTTCGGAGCCGTAGCGGTCAGCAGGTTGGCCGCACCAAACACGAGCAAAGAACAGGTTAGCACCTGCCTTCGTCCTACCCGATCCGCGAGATAACCGAGCAGCGGGGCAGCCGCCATATAGGTTAAAGAAAAGGCTGTCACGCACCATCCCGCGCGCGTCGGGGAAACCCTGTAGTCGGCGGCGAGCATGGGCAGTAGCGGAGACAAAACAAACAGCTCTGTCCCGACCAGAAACATGGTCAGCCAACTGGCGACCAATGTGGCCGCCGGAGCCATCGGCGTGATGTACATAGGTCAGCCCCGCTTGATAGGGGTTGCGGTTGCCAAATGATCAGCGGCGCCGCAGTCAGGCCGCAGACCGCTGCAGCGACGGCGTTACCACGTCGGAACTTCTCTGGAGACCTACCAGGTCGATAGAACGGGACCGCCCACTCGCCGCGATGCCTGATCGTGTAGCGACCGCGGCGGCGCTTCCCGATCGACCGCTCAGGTTCGGAGAACGACCCCCGCTCTGCCGCGTGCCCGCGCATGCCGCCCGGCGCTTCGAACTATCCTGTCCAAATGGGTCCACACCCCATCGAGCGCCTCGGCCATCATCCTGGCGTCGCGTAACGTTTCGGAGACCAGGGCGGGTCGTGTTCTTAGCACCATCTGCGTGACGGCGAGCGATTCTGCCGCGTGTCGCTCTTCCACCTGCTGCGAGAAACACTCTTCAAAGTACGGCTCGTCGCTGAATTGCGGGAAGTGAACCGAAAGCGCATCCGCGAGAGCTTGCATCCAATCGACTGACATTATCTCGACCGCGCACCAAGGGCCAAGCGACCGGGCGTAAAGTTTTCGGGCGAGGCGCACAAAACACAACGTCTCAGCGCCGATATGGTTACTCAATTTTGCAGGATCCCCAAACTCCTCGTCTCCGAGCAAGGACTTGGCGCCGATGTTGCGGAAAGCTCGGGTCAGTTGATAATGGTGAGTATCGCCTCCCGGCAAACCATCATCATCGAGTAATATCTGCAGCTTTCGCTTGCGGAGCGAAGGACTGTCGAGGTGGGGTAGATAATAAACTGCTGCACGGGTGGCGTGCATGGCCGACTGGTAATGCAGATGTATTTGCCCAAGCAGCGAGGGATCGCTCGCGACGGCATATGGCAGGCCCGCCAGGTGTTCGAAGAACGGCATTCTTGACGGCCGGTGCTTTTCCAGTAAGGCCTTGATCACAAGTGGAAATTCGTCAACCGCGGTCAGCCCGGGCTCAGCCCGATCTCGGACTTCTGCAGGCGTGCTACCAGCGAACGCCATATTATCCTTCTCCAATGATCCTTCCATCAGGGTTTATCCTTCCCGCGCGGCCCACAAAGGCAGCGCATAATCTGACCGTGAGGTCGGCAGACCCGGTGAGCACCCATTTGCCGAGTACGCTACGGAGCACTGGCCGGATCGGGTTTAAGTGCAATTTGATTAAGTTCTTATAGAACGAACCATGAACATAGTCAAGTAAAATCCATTCGCGGGCTCGGAGCATTGCTGTACGGCACGCGGGCGGTAACGCTCGGCTGGACAGCGCCCTGAACCTCCCCTATAAGCGCCGGTCGCGGAGCGCCCAGGTAGCTCAGTTGGTAGAGCAACGGACTGAAAATCCGTGTGTCGGTGGTTCAATTCCGCCCCTGGGCACCACCGACGCATACGGGTCCTAAGCCACCGTCCGCTCCGCGTCAGCTGCCGCTGGCGACGTAGCACAGCTCTCGTTGTCGCAGAAGACCGTCTGCTGCGAGATGACCGCGATAGGGCGTAAGCAGCTCCGCCGAACCGCGGGGTTTCCAAGATTTCGTGGAACGCAGTGCCGTCAAGAGCCGGGCGGGTTGACGCGGGCGGTGTAGTCGCGCGTCGCTCGCGCTTCGCGATCGTGCTGGAGCGCCCAGCCAATCGAGGGGAAGGCGAGTTCCGTCCAAGGGATTTCTGCCCAATCGAAAAGCCGGACCTCCAGGCTCTCGGGTCCCGGCTCAATCGTGTCTTCCAGCAGTCGCGCGCGATAGATCAGCTGTACTTGGCTGATGCGCGGAATGTCGTATATCGCCAACAATCCTTCGATCTCAATACGGGCCCGAGCCTCCTCCCAGGCCTCCCGCTCCGCACCCGCACTCGCCGACTCATTGAGCTCGAGGTAACCCGCCGGCAAAGTCCAATAGCCGTAACGAGGGTTGATCGATCGCCGACACAAAAGAAGCCTTTCCCCCCATCGAGCAACCGAACCCACGACGATTTTCGGGTTGTCGTAGAGGATATACCCGCATTCAGCGCAGATCATGCGCTCGCGGTTGTCCCCTTCGGGGACACCCCGAACCGACGGCCCGCGCAGGTGATTGTCGTCCGACATCGCGGATCTCGATCGTGAGCGACGGCGCTCTCAGATCACGACCGGCTTCGCGAGCTCCGACCAGCGCCGCGCGGGTATCGCAAGGGGAAGTTCACTCAGCGCCATCTCGGTGGATCACCGCTCCGTCCGAGCCAGATCATAGGCGGCGGGCCAAGACGCGGCAAGATCACTTGCTGGCACCTTGCAAACCTGCGTTCGCGCGGTAAGTGCTGTCTCGATGCCTTCCGCTCTAGACAGGCTCACCTTTAACGCCGCGCAAGCCGCGCGCGTATCCTGGTTTTTCGGCCAGAAGCTCTTGGCGTCGCGCGTCACCCGTCCGGTTCCATTGCCGGAACCGCTGCGCGGACGGGCGATGCCAGACACGCGGCGTATTCTCCGGGACCTATGGAGATTGATCGAGCAGGACTGGCGAAATGTCGAGGCCGGCTGCTACCTGCCCGCGCCGGACGAATCCGATGGCCCCCTCGAGGCGCTGCGTCGCGCCGCTGATTTCTTCGCTGACCTGAGCGCCGTCGAGCGCCGGCGGCACAGCACGACCAAGGTGCGCCGTCTGACCGAGGTCCCGGACGGCGGCTACCCGCCCTATTATCTGCAAAACTTCCATTTTCAGAGCGACGGGTATCTGAGCGGCTCCTCGGCTCGACGCTATGATCATCAGGTCGAGGTGTTGTTCGGCGGGGCCGCGGCCGTCATGCGGCGCCAAGCGCTGGTGCCGCTCCGAGCGGCTCTCACCCGACGCGGGGCGGAGCGGCTGCTCGACGTCGGCTGCGGCACCGGGTGCTTCCTGCGCGAGGTCAAGGCGAACCATCCACGTCTACAGGTTATCGGGCTCGATCTGTCGCCGAATTATCTCGCCGTCGCTCGACAGAAGCTGCAGCCCTGGTCACGCGCTCGGTTTGTCGAGGGAATGGCGGAGGCGATGCCGTTTGGCGATGATCAATTCGACGCCGTCACCTGCATCTATCTGTTCCACGAATTGCCGCCCGAGGTGCGCCGGGCCGTTGTCGAGGAGATCCATCGCGTGCTCAGGCCGGGTGGCATGCTGGTCTTCGTCGACTCGCTGCAGACCGGTGACGAGCCCGATTACGATGCGATGCTCGAATACTTCCCGATTGCCTTTCACGAGCCCTATTACGCGAGCTACCTGGGAGAGGATCTCGACCGGTTGTGGAGTCCGGGCTTCAGCCCGGAAGCGCGGCTTCCCGCGTATTTCTCGAAGGTGCTGAGCTACCGGCGCAATCCGTGAGGGGCCAGTCTTGTAGCTAGATGTAGATACCGCTTGGCATCGGGCCACAAGAGTGGTACCGTATGTTGTTGTGTGGGCTGGGGGGTCCACAGGATACGGGGGAAGCCATGGATATCGTCACTTGGACGCCGGAACGCGTCGAGCAATTGACTCAGCTGTTCGAGGAGGGGCTCCCGACGGCCGAGATCGGCCGTCGGCTGGGCCTCACGAAAAACGCCGTCATCGGCAAGCTGCACCGGATTGCGCTGGCGCCGCGCAGTGGCACACCGGTCGCCCCGCCGCAACGCAACTTCTTCGAATTCAGCGGGCCGAGCTGCTTGTGGCCCCACGGCCATCCGACCGACGAGAATTTTCATTTCTGTGGGGCGCGCCCGCTTCCGGGGAAGCCCTACTGCGCCGATCACGCGGCGATGGCCTATGTGCGTCCCAAGGAGGAGAAGGCGAAGGCCGCCTGAGCCTTGGCGCCCGCGCGCTGCCGTCCGTCGGGATCGCCGCAACGGCTCTTTGCGAACCGCGGCCGAGGTCAACGGAAGGTCAGCACTGCGTGAGGGGTGCAAGACCGCGGTGCTTCAGACAACGCATCGCACGGTCGATGCCTTCCAGGGTCACGGGGAACATGCGGTCTGCGACGATGTTGCGGATCATCCCGATGCTGGCGGTGCCGCTCCAGTATTTCTCCGGCACCGGGTTGAGCCACACCGCTCGCGGATAGGCCGCAAATAGGCGGCGCAGCCACACCTCGCCCGGCTCGTCGTTCCAACGCTCGACGCTGCCGCCCTCTTTTTCGACCTCGTACGGGCTCATGCTGGCGTCGCCGACGAGGACGATCCGATAGTTCCTGTCGTAGGTGCGAAGCAGTTCCATGACTGGCACCTGCTCGACGTGACGCCGCCGTGAATCGCGCCACACCGAGTCGTAAATGCAGTTGTGAAAATAGAAGTGGACCAGGTGCTTAAACTCAGAGCGTGCGGCTGAGAACAGTTCCTCGCAGATCCGCACGTGATCTTCCATCGACCCGCCGATATCGAGAAACAGCAGCAACTTCACGGTGTTGTGCCGCTCGGGGACGAGCTTCAGATCGAGCCAGCCGGCATTGTGCGCGGTCGAGCGGACGGTGCCGTCGAGATCGAGCTCTTCGGCCGCCCCCTCGCGCGCGAATTGCCGCAGGCGACGCAACGCCAGCTTGATGTTGCGGGTGCCGAGTTCGACGGTATCGTCGAGGTTGCGAAACTCGCGGCGATCCCAGACCTTCACGGCGCTGCGGTTGCGACCCTCCTGTTGCCCCATGCGCACGCCCTCGGGATTGTAGCCGTGGGCACCGAAGGGCGAGGTGCCGGCAGTGCCGATCCATTTGTTTCCGCCTTGATGCCGCGCGCGCTGCTCGGCAAGGCGCTGGCGCAGAGTCTCCATCAGCTTTTCCCAACCGCCGAGCGCTTCAATCAGCTTTTTTCCCTCCTCGGTCAGAAACCGTTCGGCAAGCTTGCGCAGCCAGGCATCCGGGATCCCGGTCTGCGGGTCGGGCAGGGTCTCGATCCCCTTGAAACAGTGCCCGAAGACGCGGTCGAACCGGTCGAGGTAGCGCTCGTCTTTGACCAGCGCCGTGCGCGCCAGGAAGTAGAAATCCTCGATGTCGAACGCCGCAACGCGTTTCTGCATCGCCTCCGTCAAACTCAGATATTCGCGGAGCGAGACCGGGACCTTGGCCTCGCGCAGCTCGAGGAAGAAGGAAAAGAACACGGCTAGGAGCCGGCGCGCTCGCGTCGGTGCAAAAACGCCAGACGCTCGAACAGATGCACGTCCTCTTCATTCTTCAGCAAGGCGCCGTGCAGCGGCGGGATCAGCTTTGCCGGGTCGCGTGTCCTCAGCACCTCTGGGGAAATGTCCTCGACGAGCAAGAGCTTGATCCAGTCGAGCAACTCCGAAGTCGACGGTTTTTTCTTCAATCCGGGAACCTGCCGGATTTCAAAAAAGACCGTTAGCGCCTCACCCAGGAGTTCGTGTTTCAAGCCGGGAAAATGTACATCGACAATACGGTGCATCGTTTCGCGGTCGGGAAAACGGATGTAATGAAAAAAGCAGCGCCGGAGAAAGGCGTCCGGTAGTTCCTTTTCGTTGTTCGACGTGATGATTACAATCGGACGATGCCGGGCCTGAATCGTGCGGCGCGTCTCGTAGACGTAGAACTCCATCCGATCGAGCTCGAGCAGCAGATCGTTGGGAAATTCGATGTCAGCCTTGTCGATCTCGTCGATCAGCAAGACTGGCGCCTCTGGCGCCTCGAACGCCTCCCAGAGCTTTCCCGGTACGATGTAGTTGGCGATATCGTGGACACGCTCGTCGCCGAGCTGGCCGTCGCGCAAGCGGGAAACCGCATCGTATTCGTAAAGGCCTTGCTGCGCTTTGGTCGTAGATTTGATGTGCCAGGTGATCAAGTCCCTGGCGATGGCGCGGGCAACCTCATGCGCCAGTATCGTCTTGCCGCACCCCGGCTCGCCTTTGACGAGCAGCGGGCGCTCCAGCGCGATCGCGGCATTGACCGCAACCTGCAGGTCCGGCGTCACTATATAAGTATCGGTGCCCGTGAAACGTTGCATGCTCGTCCTACCCACCCATGGCCATTCTCGTCTTGCGCGTATGACATAACGCGAGCCTCACCATGATGCCAGTCGGACAGCAGCTTCCGCGATTTCGCCGGCCAACGGCCGGCTTACTTGCGGCAGGCCTCGGGGTGGTACTGCTCTTCCTGTTGTTTCTGCCGACGCGTGACCCCGTCACGCACAGCCTCGCCATCGAATGGCGCCCGTCGGCGGAGCTCGCGTTCGTGCTCTTCATCGTCGCGATTGCGGCGGTGGCGCGGCCGCGAATTGTTGGGACGCGCCTCGCGGCCTGCGTTCTCGCGGTGGTCGTCGGTGTAATGGCGCTGCTCAACCTTGTCCATGCCGTGATCCCGACCCTGCTTGGCCGTGATCTCAATCTTTATTGGGATCTTCGTCATCTTCCTTCGCTGTTTGGACTGGCAGGGGAGGCGGCCGGCTTCTGGCGCATATCGGGAGCGATGTGCGTGGCCGCGGGCGCGGTCTTCCTGCTGATGGCCGTCCTTTACCGGATTTGGTGCCGGTTTCTTCCCGCATTGACGGACCGGCGTGTTGGGCTCGCGCTCGCCATCCTGCTCGGCGTCGCGGTGGACATAACAGCCTTCATGCCGGCAGAAGACCGGCCGCTCGCCACCGGGTTTGGGCTCGACGTAGCGCGGCAGACGGTAGCACTCGTGCGCGGCTGGCACCCGGCGGCGGGCGGCGAGGGACCTTATGCCGCAGCCCTCGCAGCGCCACCCCCGCCGCACAGCGATCTCGCCGGGCTCAAGCGGCGCGACGTCTACGTCATCTACCTCGAATCCTACGGCACCACGGTCTTCGACACGCCGGAGTTCCTCGCCGGGCTCGGGCAGTCGGTGACCCGATTCGAGACCGCGCTGCGTGACGCCGGCTACACCATCGCATCGAACCGGCTGATCTCGCCGACATTCGGCGGCGGCTCGTGGCTGGCCCATGCAACCCTCGCTAGCGGCGTGCGCCTCGACGACCCGGTCCTTTACACGCTGCTGATGGATTCTGGGCGCAAGCTCCTGCCAGCCTATTTCAAGGAGGCCGGATGGCGGACCATCGGGATCGCCCCCGGCATCAAGGCGCCGTCCTCGAACGCGCGAGCCTGGGGTTTCGACCGCGAAGTTTACGCGGGTGACCTCGATTACCATGGTCCTGCCTTCGGCTGGTTCGAAATCCCGGATCAGTTCACGCTCAACCGGACGACGAAGATCCGCTCGGCGCTTGGTTCGGACCCTCCCGTGTTCACTCAGGTGGTCCTGGTCTCGAGCCACATTCCGTTCTCTCCGGTGCCGCCCTATCTTGCTGATTGGAACGACTCCGGGACATTTGCGAGCGTGTCCGCGACTGCGATGGAGGAGATCTACCGGCAGCCCGACTGGAGCCGGTTGGCGCCCGAGTACCTTAAGAGCCTGGGCTATGATTTGGCGGCACTCGAAGGCTGGCTCATCCAGCGGATGCCAGGTGACGGGCTCGTCATTCTGCTCGGCGACCACCAGCCGCCGGCCGTTATCGGTGGCCGGCCCGAGCCGCCATGGACCGTCCCGATCCATGTGCTGTCGCGGGATCCCGACCTTGTCGCCCCGTTCATCGCCGAGGGCTATGTCTCCGGCCTCTTTCCGGCCCAGAAGCCGCCCTACCGTGGCATGGAAACCTTTCTGGCCTGGTTTCTCGCCGCGTTCGACCACCCGGGCTGAGCTTCGGCGCCCCGTCGTCGCCGGAAAGCTGCAATCAAAAATTGCATCGAAAATTGGCTGCCGCTGCACCTGCAGCGGATCTGCAGCGAGCACTCGCCTTCGGGTTGCAGCCCATCGGTCGGGCGCCTGACGGTTCAGAGCCGGTCATGATCTGCAAACATGCAGTACGAAAAAGGCAATTTTAGGGTCGCATCAGCGCAACAGGGTTGTCATTGCGATCCAGGCGAATTCCGCTCGTCCCGGGAGAGCAGTTCGTCGAGCACGGCTGCAAGGCGGGCGAGATCGTCCGTCTTCGACAGCCTGTGGTCGCTTTCCTTGATCAGAGTGACCACGACGTCTCGGCTCGCGAGGCGCTCGGCGAGGCGAAGGCTCGTCTGCCAAGGAACCCCGTCATCGAGCATGCCGTGCAAGAGCCGCACCGGACATAGCAGCGGGATCTCGTCGCGCATGACCAGGTGCCGACGGCCATCTTCGAACAGCCCCAGCGCGTAGGCATAGCTGCTCGGATCGTACTTGGAAGGCACGGTGACGCTCCCGGTCCGGCGGCACTCTTCCTGCTGCTCCAGTGTGAGCCGGGGCCACACAAGGTCCTCGGTGAAGTCGGGTGCCGCGGCCACGCCGACGAGTGCGTGAACACGCTCGGTTCTCGCAAGCGCCGCAAGCAGCATCACCCAGCCGCCCATGCTCGAGCCGACGACGATCTGCCGACCTTCAGTGAGCGCATCGAGAACCGCTACCGCATCATCGGCCCAACGGCCGATCGTCCCCAGGGCGATGTCGCCGCTCGATCCGCCGTGTCCGAAATAATCGAAGCGCACGAAGGCGTGTCCGCGACTCCGGCAATACCCCTCCAGAAACAAGGCCTTGGTTCCGGTCATATCCGAGCGGAAGCCGGCACAAAACAAAACCCCGGGAGATCCACCGGCGAGCTGCCGGTAGGCGATTGTTGCACCATCGTGACGTGTTAGTATGCCAGGCGAACTCACTGGAGGCTCGCCAGAAGACGAATGGGCGTTGACGGTAACACCGGGCTCGCTCCGGCGAAAGGCCGCCCCCCGGCAGTGTTCCAGATCGTCCCTCGCCTCGGCTCGGGCGGCGCCGAACGGGGTACCGTCGACATCGCCGGTGCGCTGGTCGCTGCCGGATGGACTTCGTATGTCGCCTCGGCCGGCGGGCCGCTGGAGCGCGACCTTGTACGAGCCGGCAGCACCCACCTGACCCTCCCGCTCGCGTCGAAAAATCCGTTGCTGCTGCGCCGCAACGCGACAGCTCTGACACGCCTGATCCGTCGTTTCGGCATCGATATCGTCCATGCCCGCAGCCGCGCCCCGGCCTGGAGCGCATGGTCGGCGGCAAGCGCCACTGGGCGACATTTCGTGACGACCTTTCACAACGCCTACGGCTCCGGCGGCGCCCTCAAGCGTTGGTATAATTCCGTGATGGCGCGCGGCGAGCGGGTCATTGCGATTTCGCAGTTCGTCGCCGATCACGCCGCGCAGGCTTATGGGATCGGCCCGGACCGTTTGCGCACGATCCCGCGCGGTGTCGATCTTGACATCTTTGATCCCGATAGAGTCGGGGCCCAGCGGATTGTCAACCTCGCTCGCCAGTGGCGTTTGCCGGACGGTGCGCCCGTTGTGATGCTTCCCGCCCGGCTGACCCGCTGGAAGGGCGGTCTCGACTTGATCTCCGCGATTGCCGCACTCGGCCGGCGCGATATCTGCTGTCTTTTCGTCGGCCCCGAGCAACGGCGCGGGTTTCGCCGAGAACTCGAAGCGGCGATCGAACGGAACGGGCTGGCCGGGCTCTTTCGCATTGTCGAGGAGTGCCGCGACATGCCGGCCGCTTATATGCTGGCCGACGTCGTCGTTTCCGCTTCGAGCGACCCCGAGGGGTTCGGCCGGGTTGTCATCGAGGCCCAGGCGATGGGGCGGCTGGTCGTTGCCACCGATCATGGCGGTGCTCGCGAGACGATCGAGCGGGGGATGAGCGGCTGGCTCGTACCACCGCGCGACCCCGCGCACCTCGCCGCGGCCATCGGTGAGGCTCTGTCTCTCGGAGAGAGCGAACGGTCGGCATTTTCCCGACGCACGATCGCGCACGTCGCCAGCCGGTATAGTCGGCAGGCGATGTGTGCTCGCACAATCGAGGTCTACGAAGAGCTGCTCTTTCCCGAGACTAGCGCATTGGTGGAGGCGGCACCGACCGCTGTCGTGGCGTAAGGCCCCCGCCCGTGCCTTGACGCGGACGGGGCGGCTCGCGATATTCGAGGCATGAGCGGAAGCGGCCGGATCCTCGTGGCGACGACTACCAGCACCCGCAATGGCGGGGCGCCGGGAGGTCGTGCGCGCTGAATCGGCGGCAAAGGCTCAACCCGAATGACCCCGCTGGCCAACAGACGGGGTTTTTCGTGACCAGTTCGCCCCGTCGGAACGGCCGATAACGACGGAGCACACGGCGCGATGATCGAGCAACCTGAGGACAACCAGCATGGCCCGGTCTCGCCCGGGCGGGCCTACGTGCAAAACCCGGTCGCTGTGACCCTGCCCGACGGCAGCCGCCGCGAGTTCCCGCTTCCGGTGACCGGCGCCGACCTCGCGGCGGCGATCGGGCCGGGGCTCGCCAAGGCGGCGATCGCCATTCGTGTCGACGGCCGGCCACGCGACCTCACCTCAGTCATCGATCGCGACGCTTTGGTTGCCGTCATGACGCGCGACACGCCTGAGGGTCTCGAGATCCTCCGCCACGACGCTGCCCATGTCATGGCCGAGGCGGTCAAGGAGCTCTATCCCGATACCCAGGTGACCTTCGGGCCGGCGACGGATACCGGGTTCTATTACGACTTCGCGCGTACCGAGCCGTTCACGCCCGAAGATCTGGAGAAGATCGAAACGCGGATGCGCGAGATCGTCCGCCGTGACGAGACGATTACGCGCGAGGTCTGGGAGCGCGGCGCGGCGGTCGCCTTCTTCCGCAATAT
>Ga0210384_10007638_pt1 | contig 11377 bp, 10 predicted proteins | sample IncBWH2MmetaG_FD_160574 | JGI IMG/M metagenome (GOLD analysis project Ga0210384, IMG submission 160574) | Forest soil microbial communities from Barre Woods Harvard Forest LTER site, Petersham, Massachusetts, United States - Inc-BW-H-2-M | ecosystem: Environmental > Terrestrial > Soil >...
TGTGCCAGAGGTAAGGACCATGCGTGGGCGCAATTATAGCCTGCACAGCAAGTTGCCGGGGATTCCGCCGATTCTTGATGGATTGTCGGCCAACCGGATGTTATCCAAAAACGGGCTTCGAGACCATTAGCCTGCGACTGAACCACCATACTGGCGCGGCGTAGGAGGCCGCCAGTATGGCGCATCGGAAGGCATCGAAACGCTCCAAGGCAAGAACAATGCTTCGACTGGCCGATTTAGAGCAGTCGAAGAACGCGGTTCTCCAGTCGCTCGGCGCAGCCAGTTCGCAAGAGTCATACGGTCATGCCATCGACGAGTTTATCGGGTGGTATTGCTCCGAACCGCGTCTTTCATTCAACCGAACTGTTGTCCTTCGCTACCGGTTCTTTCTAGAACAGAAAAACCTCGCGCCCTCCACGATCAATGTCCGCTTGGCCGCTGTGAGGCGTCTTGCCTATGAAGCCTCTGATACGGGCCTTCTGAGCCCAGACCTAGCGGCAGGAATCCGTCGTGTCAAAGGTGCCAAGCGTCTCGGTGTTCGCATCGGTAATTGGTTGACCATCGATGAGTCCAGAACCTTGCTCAGTAAACCGTCAGACAGCCTCCGAGGCAAACGCGATCGGGCGATTCTGGCACTGCTGATTGGATGCGGCCTGCGACGGGCGGAACTAGTGGGACTCAGGGCGGGAGATTTTCAGGTCCGCGAAGATCATTGCGTGATTGCTGACCTTGTTGGCAAGGGAAAGCACATCCGTACCGTTCCGGTTCGCCTGTGGGCGAAACGCGCCGTCGATGAATGGATTGGGGCGGCTGCCATCACCGACGGGACGATCTTCCGCCGAGTAAGTCGGCTAGATAAGATCTGGGGCGACGGAATCACACCCAAAGCAATCTGGCACGTGGTAAAAGCGGCCGCCAAACGTGCTGACATCAAGAATCTAGCTCCCCACGACTTGCGTCGCACATGCGCTCGGCTATGCCACCTAGCGGGCGGAGAACTTGAGCAGATTCAGTTCTTGCTTGGACATGCATCGGTTCAGACCACCGAACGTTATCTCGGCTGCAAGCAAAGACTCAGCCAAGCAGTGAACGACAAACTCGGGCTGGAAGACACCTGATGGGGTGGTGATGGCCCACAAGCCGACTTCTGGATAATGTCACGTTTTGCAGGCCGAAAACCACCGATGCGATCCAGTGTCCGCTTTCGGATAACTTCGGGTTTGCCCGTCAACCGGGAACAATCGCGATCACTTTCCCGTAAGCCGACTTCACGCAGTGATCCGCTTCGGTGCCCATCTGGATTGCCTCCAGACCGCCGACCGCATGTCAGCAAACCGTCAAGAATCACTTCCTCGGTATCAGAGCGCCAGATCACGCAGTCGCTTTGAGCCGGCTCGGCTGGCAACGATGCGCACACCACTCTTCATGACAACCTCTAGGCGCGAGGCATCATACGGCTCGATCGATGTCACAAATTCGAGATTGATAAGGTGTGAGCGGTGGATTCTCAAGAAATTCGTCCCCCGCAGGCGTTCTTCGAGGTCAGAGAGGCGGATGCTGACGAGGTATTGCTTCGCTGCAGTACAAATCGTCACGTAGTCATCAGCCCCTTGTGCGCGCTCAAGGCTTGCGAGAGGGATTGGGACGATGCGGTTGCTGTCACGCACGAAGAGTCTTGAGAGCGGGCGGATCTGTTCAAGCGATTCCGTTACGCGGGATAGTAAAGGAATCGCTGAGTCATCTAACGCCGCTTGTGCTCGACGCATGACGCGTTCCAAGCGGTCGCGTCCAAATGGCTTCAGCAGATAATCAAGAGCGCCAAGTTCGAAGGCGGTGACGGCGTACTGGTCATGAGCGGTCGTGAAGATCACCTTCGGCTCATATTCAAGCCGCTTGAGTACTTCGAGTCCCGTCGCACCCGGCATCACGATGTCTAGGAACACCAAGTCAGGACGTTGCCCGTTCGCTGCGACAATCGCCGTTTCGCCGTCGGGAGCCTCATGAATTGACCCCTCCCAGCCGAGGTCGAGCAAATATTGCCGCAGGGTGCGTCGAGCCAGCGGCTCATCGTCGGCGATTAGAACGGAACCTTTCATCGGTCTCCACCGACTGATGTTTGATCGCGTTCCGAGGTCGACGGAACCAGAAAACTTGCCTCAAAACCTTCCTGGCCGTCCTGAACCGTCAGTTCAGCGGAAGGTCCGTATGCGGCCACCAAACGTTCCCGCAGGGAACGCAGCCCGAATTGGTGCGATTGGCCAGGATCAGCGCTGTCTCCAGGCCCGTCATCTCGAACACTGACGCTAAGTTTCCCGTTTCGGCAGGAACATCTGATCCAGATTGAGCCGCCTTGTGGACGGATGGAGATCGCATGGTGCACGGCATTTTCGGCCAAGGTTTGGATCGAAAACGGCGGAACGTCGAAGTGGAAAGACTCCGGGTCAATTTGTAGGTCAACTTTGAGCCGGTCCGCATACCGAAGTTGTTCGAAGGCGATGTACTGACGAGTGAACTCGTATTCCTCGCCAAATTCGACCAATTCACCGCCACCTTCCTTTAGCGCGTAGCGCAGCATGTCCCCCAGGCGCTCGATGGCGTTTTCCGCCATGGTTGGCTGGAACTTCACCAAAGCGGCCAGCGTGTGTAGAGCATTGAACAGGAAATGCGGATTCAAACGGGCGCGAATCGCATCCAGACGCGCAGCTGCAGCCAGCGCCTCGGCACGCGCGGCAAGCGTCTCCTTTTCGTGCAACCGACTCCGCGTCTGCACTGCATAGGAGACTCCCGCGAACAGGCCGTATAGCCAGAGGCCCATCAGAAGTTGCCAGCCAAGAACCGGGGATTTCCAGAAATCTCGCAAAGGGTTGGCGCCGCGGCGTAGTGCCTCCAACCCATCGACTGAAATAATCCAGAGAATTGAGTACCCTGAGGCAAGGAAGACTTGAAGGAAGTAAAACTTCAAATCGAGCCGCAAGGGCCAAGGCCAGCGTTGGCAAATATGCCAGACAGCGATTCCCATCAGACTCGCGCTGCCCATCGAAATCATGCCTGTCACGAGTGCGGCACGGAATGGATAGTGCCCGTACAACATCGCCAAGAAAACCCAAATGGCGAAGAACGGCAGCCATGCTGCCAAAACAATCGCGTAGCGCCTGATAGCCTTTCGCATGACTCGCTTCAAATTATCGTACCTTGGACGCGAGTTCACCATCGTTGACCGACAAAACTTGTCGCTTCGCCGAAAATTTCTGGCGCGGGGATGCAGTGCGCCCTAAGTTAGGGATCGAACGACAACTCGGTGAAGCACGTTGTGGATTGTGTCTGTAGGGTAAAGCGATCTCGGGCGAGCGGCGCAGAGGAATCAAATGCGAAGAATCCTGGCGTCAACGATTCTGGTGGCGGCTGTGGTTGCACAATCGGTCCCCAGCGCTGCGGCGCCGGCCGCGCCCGCCGTCGATACAGCTCGTGAACAGGTCGTTAAGATTGTTGCGCGAATACAACGCGCTGACTACGAAGGCGACCGTGCAGCCCTGAACCAACTTTACGACCAGCTTGTCCCGTTTGTTGACGAGCCGGAACTCGCTTCTCGCGTTCGGTATTGGCGTGGATTTGCGAAATGGCGCAGGGCCATCAACGGTTTTGGCGAAACCCCTACATCGAAGGATTTGTCAGACGATTTGACGGACGCGGAAGGCGAATTCGACGCAGCGCTCCAAAGAGATCCAGGATTCGTGGATGCCAAAGTTGGGGCGATATCTTGCCTGTTTAACCGCCTTTTCCTGGAAGGAGTTTTCAAGAATCAGACAGATCCTCAGCGGTTGAGGGAAATCCTAACACCTGCCTCGATGTTGCTTAAGGAGGCCAAGACTACGGCACCCGACAACCCCCGGCTTCTCTGGGTGGTGGGTCCGAATCAGTGGGGCACTCCTCCGGAGCGTGGAGGCGGCCAGGAGAAAGCCATTGCAACCTATGAGAAAGGTCTGGATGCCATCCGGCAACACAAAGAGATTGCCAATGATCCGCTGGAGCCAACATGGGGCGAACCCGAACTACTGATGAGTCTGGCTTGGTCAAACTTGAACCGAACCACGCCTGACTTAAAGGCTGCCGAGCAATACGCACAAGCTGCCCTCAAGCTAGTCCCCTACTGGCACTATGTTCGCGACGTCCTAATGGCGCAAATTCGTACCGCGCAAGCCAAAACGCGCTGATTTCCGTCGGCACGATGAGTCGAAGTGTTGTGAAGCGCGTCGATCTGTTGGTCAAGTGACGGATGCCGAGCGAAAAAGGGGAAGGGATGGCGACCGAAATGGTCGCAGCCCCGCTGGCGTGTTTTCGGTTACGGAATGCCGCGGACGAGGTCGTTTAGCGCGGCAGCAGTGAAGATTCTTGGAGGGTATATATGAGACGTTTGGTTCTCCGCTGGGCAGTTCTCTTCATTGCCGCTAATGTTTTCGGGTTTGTCGTACACGGCCTGCTCCTTCAGGGGGACTATGCCGCCAGTCCGCAACTCCTCCGCACACAGGAAGACGCCAATCGGCACTTCGTGTACATGCTTATAGGATTCGCCTGTTCGTCAGCGGCGTTGGTCTGGATCTACGATCGCGGTATTCAATCTCGGCCCTGGCTCGGTCAAGGACTCCGCTTTGGCTTTGCGGTGTGGATGCTGACCTCGCTTCCCTGGTTCCTGACGTACTACGCGGTTCAGCCGTGGCCAGGGGCGGTAGTGGCCAAGCAAATTTCATTCGAATTGGTGACGGTGCTACTGATGGGGGTAATCAATGCCGGGCTGCATCGGAGCCAAACATCCGCGGTTCCAGAGACTTCTCGGGTAACCGCTGAGGCGTGAGAACTTGAAGAGTTAAGGATCCGTAGCCGTGTTCGCAGCCGCAATCACTAGAGGCAAGAATGCAAGCATCCATCTTTTATCGTATCGCTGCTCTTCTTCTGCTACTCTTCGCGGTAGGACACACACTCGGCTTTCGCCAGTCTGATCCCACATGGGGAGTTGATGCCCTTCTTGGCTCAATGCGGTCCATTCGTTTCGACGTGCAGGGTTTCAATCGCACGTATTGGGACCTCTTTGTGGCGGCCGGATTCTCTGTTGGCGTGTTTTATCTATTCGCGGCGACATTGGCCTGGCAGCTGGGTGGCCTTCCGGCTGCGACTTTGGGGCTCATGCGTGGCACCGCGTGGGCGTTCGCCCTTTGCTTTGCGGCCATCACGGTTGTGAGCTGGAGATACCTCTTTATTCTACCCATCGCTTTCTCAATCGTGATTACCTTATGTTTGACTGCGGCGGCATGGCTTTCAGCGAAGCAGGTTTCCATGCCTCCGTTGCGATAGTAACGGTGAGAGAACAACTACCGCAAATTTGCACGATTGGTACCGAGAAACGGCTTATCGTCGCTAATTCCCCTGATTGTCGGCTAACCGGAAACTGTCCAGAAACGGGCTTCGGGGAAGTGATGACCAAGATTCCGGACCGTTTTGTCGGCTAGAATACTCCGACGATCTCCAGCGTTGTTGTAGCTGCTCTCCCGCTGTGCTCCCGCCATTTTGAGACCTTTGTTCACATCGATTTGCCATGTATGGCGGTTTCCGAAACCGCTCTACATTCGCTGCGTGTTACCAAAGTTCACTATGAAGAGCGCCATTACGGTATTGGTATATCTTTTTAGTGGGTGCAATCGAGGTGGCATCCATGAAGGAGAAAGTACGTGCCGACCGACACATCTCGACGATGTCAGTACCAACGCAAGAACAGGACACGCTGCAAGGCCCATGCGCAGAATGGGTCGGCATTTTGCTTTCTCCACGATCCCACATGCGATGGGTTCACCCGCAGGTGTCTCCGAGGTCTCCCGGTTCTCGTGCATGAAGTTTCTAGGCGTGCCTGGGGTCTTCGACTACGCCAGACTGAGCGGGAACTCGCGCTATCGCTCCCACTCATGTTGCCTTCCGCCATTACAAGAGCGTCGGCGTCTGGATTGCATCTTTTCGGAGCTCCATACCCACCCCACCTATTCCCCTGTTGTCCGCTTCGTCGTGCACCTCGCGATGCCCAACGCAAAACTCGGGGCCGAGTGGATCGCTTGTCCTTTCTCGTAAGGCTTCTTCCGCCTCTGCTTCATGCCGGTTTAGCCCGGCGCACTGTAACCGAGATTTTGCAACAACTGCGGCTGTGTGGTGATCACCGAAAATTACGACGTGACTCAGGCACAGACATCACACCACATCGGCCCCCTTAGTCTTGCCCGGGATGATGGGTTTGTTGGGGATGGGTTTGTAGGCATAGCCGGTCAAAGTAGCGGTGATCCGATTGCCAGCGATACTGACTGTCAGACGTACCCAACTGAAGTGGACCCTCCCTTTGATGGTGAACTTGAGACTAAGGTAGCGGTTCTTTACACGCGCTGAGCGCCGAGACCGGGGCCAGAGCTCTGGAGTTACATTACCGGATTCGTTGTGGAGTCTTCGCCTGCAGTAGCGAATGGAGTGGTTTATGTCGGCTCGGGTCACAATAACGTAGCTTGGGGCCGGTCTTGGCGTTCAGCGCATGCACAAGCTGTCCTCTGGCAGCATGATGGTTTTGCCCACGTTTTCGCGCATTGCGTAATGAAGGCAGGTGGCGGCGAGGAGAATGCTTAGCAGGGTTCTCGATTTCAGCGCCTATTCCGTGCTATTGTGCTTGGCGGTGATGGCGCCGAATCAAGCGGTCCATGCCTCCCCCCACCAGACGCAGGCCGTCATGCGGCAACAATTCTACTTTTGGAGGGATCTTGCGATGAACTGGAGATATGTCCGGACCGAGCGACTCAAGACGTCTCACTTGCATAATCGCCATGCCCGGCGACGTGCGACCCTGATTCATGCCACCTGCGCGGTGCTGTTTGCGATAACGGCGATCGCCGCGCCGGCAGCCACGAAGTTCAAGAGCCTTGTCGACTTCAACCTCGCCGACGGTCTCAACCCTGACCTGATGAGCGTCGTCCAGGGCATTGACGGCAACCTGTATGGAACTACCGTATACGGAGGTGCCAATACAACCTGCAATGCGAGAGGGATTGGCTGTGGCACCGTCTTCTCAATCACTCCCGCGGGTAAGCTGACGACGCTGTACAGTTTTTGCTCGAATACGAACTGTACGGACGGGGCCTACCCCGTCGGAGGCCTGACTCTGGCGAACGACGGCAATCTCTATGGGACTACGTCAGGGGGCGGCACTATTGGTTTCGGCATAGTGTTCAAGGTCAATACCGCGGGAAAGGTTTCTACGGTCTACAACTTTTGCTCGCAGACGAACTGCCTGGACGGCAGAGCTCCAAACGCCCCTCCGACCCAAGGCAACGATGGCAACCTGTATGGGACTACTGTACTTGGCGGAACTGGCGGTTGCGGCGGCTGTCACGGCGGTGGTGTCGCCTACAAATTGACCGTTGCCGGCAAGCTGACGGTCGTGCACAACTTTTGCACGGGAAGCTGTACTGACGCGTCCAACCCGTCCAACCCACTGCTGCAAGCCACCGACGGGAACTTCTATAGCGTGATCACCGGGCGTTCCGGCTACTTTGACGGCAACCTGTTCAAGATGACTCCGAGTGGGAAAGTGACTGTGCTTTACCTGTTTTGCTCTCAAACCAACTGTACGGACGGCGCCTTTCCTTATGGCTCGCTGGTTGAGGGCGCCGACGGATCGCTCTACGGGACGACCAGTGGAGGCGGGGCGGTGGGCGACGGCGGCAGTGGAACCATCTACAAAGCCACCAAAGCAGGCAAGCTGACCACGCTTCACAGTCTGGACTACACAACAAAAGGGAACTATGGCGCACTTCCGCTGGCGGGAATGGTACTTGGAACCGATGGGAACTTGTACGGAACCACGTATCAAGGTGGCATGGGTTGCGTGTTCGGCTGCGGCACAGTCTTCCGGATCACCTCCGCGGGTAAGGCGTTTACCTCGCTACATCTGTTCGGTGGCGCGGACGGGGCGGGTCCGTATGGGCTCACTCAACACACGGGCGGGTCGTTTTATGCCGCCACCAATGCCGGCGGAACGACGAATCAGGGCACGTTGTTTGACGTGTCTGTTGGGCTGGGCCCTTTCGTGGAGTTACTGCCAAGCTATAGCAAAGTTGGCAAGACCATCGGCATCCTCGGCCAGGGATTGGCGGGAACGACCGCGGTTTCCTTCAATGGGACGCCTGCAGGCAGCTTCAAGGTTGTGTCCGACACCTACCTGACATCGGTAGTGCCGCCGGGCACGATCCGCGGTACGGTGACGGTTACCACGCCGAAGGGCAAGCTGGCGAGCAACACGATATTCCGCGTCGCTCCCGTGATCCTTAACTTCAGCCCGCCCAGTGGACCGGTAGGGACGCAGGTGACGATTGGCGGGAACAGTTTCACCGGCACGACGAAGGTGACCTTCGGTGGGGTTAAGGCAACCGTTTTCTCGGTCGACAGCGATTCGCAGATTACGGCCACGGTTCCAGTCGGTGCGGTGACCGGCAAGATTCAGGTGACGACACAGGACGGAACGGCCACGAGTTCCACGGACTTCACAGTAACGCAGTAATAGTTGTGCGCTGTTGCGGGGGAGAGTAAAGGGAAGCCGCCCTGCGTGGCGGCTTTCCTGAATGTTCCTTTTCCAGATTGAGGTGCTTGCTGAAAGTGTAAGAGGTCGATCCTGCTGCTGGGAATGGTCAGCGTTTGCGGGTGTAACTATGCGCGTTCTGCGGCGTCGTTACACCGGGCATAAGTCGCGCGTCATCAAATCGGCTCGCCTGCGACAAGGTTAAGGGAATCGCGGCTCGCAGGACTTTAAAATGTGCACCTTCGGCCTGAAGTGAAAAAGGGGTCGGGGCGGGCAGGGCAGCCTCCAAACGCCCAAACACGAAGATACTTCACCGCAAAAAGCCCACGGGAACAACTGTCGATAACAGGTCAGCATGACCGGACTCTGGTCACAACGAAGCATGAAAAGAGGCTCTACGCCAACCCCTGTTTGCAGTGAGTTACGGCTCTTTTCAAGGGAGGCCATTACACTCGTTGGGAATAGAGATTCTGGGTCAATGAGTGCAGTCCCACGTGAGATTCCAGAGACTCGTCAGCAACCCCCTCTTGCGGAACTGCGATGCTGTTTAACCCGGCCCATGGAGAGGGTACTGTCCCAAGAGGACACTACCCACGGTAAGTATGCTCTAGAGAGAGCCTCGACCTTCCTCTCATCATTCGCTATTGCCCTGTTCCCGCCAGGAGGACCTCCTGCGCGGCGGGACATGGCCCCACGTGTGTGGGCTCACACTCCGGGTAAAGCGTGAAGGTCACCGCACCGTTGATTACTCCCACGCGATTCGGAGTGAAAGTTACTCCCAGAGTGCAGGTTGAACCCGCATCAAACCCAGGTTTGTTCCCGCAAGGATGCGCACCCGCTGCAACCACACTGTAGTCGCCGCTCACCGTTAACGGGGCCAGGGATACGCCCGACCTGTCAAGGGTGTTTCGAAGCGTAACAATCTGGGGAGCGCTGGTGGTGCCAACTTTCTGCGGCGCAAAAGTCAGAGTGGCAGAACTGAACCTCACCTCCTGCAGTTCGGTGGCAGAAAGACTAACGACTTGAGGACTGGTGGGGTCGCTGTCCACAATGGTCAGCGCGCCCGAAACAAGTTCGGGAAAAGAAAGGGAATCCCTGATGGAAACGCGTATGTGGCACTGCGTCCCAGGAGCAAGCATACCTTCACAGTCCGTGGATTCGATCTGGTACACGGGCGTACCGGCAGAAACAGGTCCGTTCACCAACACATTCTGGATGGTAAGCGAAGCCGAGCTACTGGTGTTGGTTAAGGTCACGCTCTTGCTGTGATTGAAGATGTCAAGCGCGCCAATGCCTCCAAAGTCAAGGCTGGCAGGTTGAAGCGACACATGCGAGACCACATTGCCAACCCCAACGCCGGACAACGCGGCGGATACCGGGAAATCGCGACTGGCGATCGACAAAGCCCCGGCAATTGCTCCGCTGGCAGTGGGATGGAAAGCGACTTTGATGGTACAACTCGCACCGCTGGCCAGCGTGGCTGGACAGTTGTTGCTCTGCAAGTAGTCTCCACTGGTGACAATTACACCGACAGAAAATGCCTGGCCGTGGTTGGTAAGCGTCACCGCTTTCGATGGCCCGGTCGTGCCTACCGGAACTGATCCGAGGTTCACCCGTCCAGGAGAAAGGGTCTGATTTGCGAGCGTAGAACCGGAAAGGGTTACGAGTTGAGGGCTGGACGCGTCAGTGTCATTGATCGTGATTACGCCCTGGTCGGTGCCGAGAAGCCCTGACAGGAAAGTAACGGAGATCGTGCAATTGTCACCAGGATTCAAGGTCGAGCAGTTACTCTTGGCGGAGTACCCGCCGCTGGCCGCGATTGAGTTTACCGTGATTATTGAGCTTCCTGAGTTGGTCAGAGTCAGCTTCTGGGGTGCGCTTACTGAGCCCACAAGCTGGGGGGAAAAAGTCAGACTCGTGGTCGAAAGGTTAACCTGCGACAATGCGTACGGTGTGAGGTGAAGGAGAGAAAAAAGCACTAGACCCAGAATGCAGCAGCTGCGGTTCATCAAAATCTCCTCGGGGGATGGTTTTGGTATAGCACGGAGGACTGTACATCGTACGAATCGAGCGGCTTGTCACAGGGCAGTTAAATCTTTGTCAAGAGACAGTCTGCGTCATTTGTTCTTCCTGGACCAAGAACGCTTCAGAAGAGCCTCATTACGCACGCGGAAATGTTAGCGATGCGGATGTTGGCGAGGGAAAAGCAGGACCTAGGGAGTTCAGGTCATTCCGGCAAAAGACAAATAGGCTTATCATGGAAGGCCATAGCGCTCAAAACCCCCTTGAAAGGTCAATGAGCATTATGGCGATGTTACGTCAAGTACACTCACGATTTGGTGGCTGCTCACTTCAGCTAATTTCGAGGGCGAGCTAATACAGACCTGTTCGGTATGCCACCCAAGACCATAGGACGGGAAGATGCTCAGCTTTGAAATTTTGTGCCGCGGGAAAATGAACCTGAAGGTGGAATGGAGAATGGGGACATGCACTTCGATCCCTTGATACGACTCCGCAGCCCTTTGATTACACCAGCCGTGCGGCAGGGTCTTATGAACCCAGAAAACGCAAGATTAGCGTGCCGAGAGGGGCAGCAACCTCACCCACCACCATCTTCATTCGTAAGAAGCACCCGTGTAGCTGGCGAAAAATCGCGTCTCTGACAATGTCGGCCCGTGTCAAGTACTTTTGAGCGCACTACTGCATGCACTCAAAGAAGAGCGCCATTTCGCTCTCGTAGATGGTGTTGCCTTTTCCAACCGTAGGCTCGCTCGTAATCGT
>Ga0210384_10007639_pt1 | contig 11377 bp, 11 predicted proteins | sample IncBWH2MmetaG_FD_160574 | JGI IMG/M metagenome (GOLD analysis project Ga0210384, IMG submission 160574) | Forest soil microbial communities from Barre Woods Harvard Forest LTER site, Petersham, Massachusetts, United States - Inc-BW-H-2-M | ecosystem: Environmental > Terrestrial > Soil >...
CGCCGTACTGCGGTGCATCAATCTGGATGTAGGTGCATCCGAGCCGCGCGAGCTCATCGACCTCGCGGCGTGACACATCAACAACGTCAGCGAGGTACGCGTCGCGGTTCGGGTACGCGCCCTTCGATTTTTCTGGGTCGTAATAGGCGGCAGCCTGCTGAGCACTGAGCATCGTCACCTTGCCGGTGCGCGCGACGGAGCGCCTGATGAAGGTCCATTCCTCGCTGCACATGCTCCGTTTCCAGCGCAGGCGGTTGACCACAACCGGTCTCTTGAGGATCAGCTGCTCCCCACGCTCGTCCCGGAACGGGATCGCCCAGCCACCCTCGCGGTCGAATCCCTCGAACGCGTCGATGAGGTGACCGTAGAAGGCATACCGGCGCAGCTCGCCGTCCGTCACGACGTCGATGCCGGCCGCCTCCTGGAGCCCGATGGCGTCGCGGACGGCAGCATCCTCGATGGCCTTGAAGGCCGCAGGACTCAGCTCCCCGGAGTCAAGCCGCCTCCGGGCCGCGACGAGGTCGGGCGGTCGCAGAAGGCTGCCGACGACCTCGGCCCGCCACGTTCCGGCGGCTCGCATCGGACTGCTCTTCGCAACGGCGCTCTGTGCGCTCATGGCCCCTCCTTCCGCCTGATGGCCGGCCCCCTGTTGAAGCGTAGCCTGGGTCGCCTCAGTTCGGCTGGTTGATCCGGCCTTTGAGCGCGTCGTTGGCCTGTGCGAGCTCGACCCACAGCTCCCTCGTGCGGAGCAGGTTGCGAACGCGCAGCACCACCTCGTCGCGGTCGAGAGGCTTGGTGAGGAAGTCGTTCGCTCCCAAGAGAAGGGCGCTGTTGCGGGCGACCCGAGTCGTGTCGGCGGTCAGCACGATCACGGGGAGGAAGCCGAGGCTCAGGCGCGCTCCGCGCAGGCGCTGGAGAATTTCAAGACCGTCCGGAGGCGGCATCCGCAGGTCCAGCAGGACGATGTCGGGATCAAACTCGTCAAACACCTGCTCGACCTGGCGTGAGTCCGTCACCCCGCGGATCTCGGTGTCGGCATCGGCCAGATATGCCTCCAGGAGCTCGATGTTCACCGGCTCGTCGTCGACGATCAAGATCCGAGCGCTCATGTCGGACGCCTCTTGGCGACGAGTCCTCGGAGCCATTCGACGAGCTCTGCACCGCCGACCGAGTTGCGCTGGAAGACAGCAGCAACGTTGCCGTTGAGCGCCCGCTTGTCGTCGGCGTTGAGCTCTTTCGCGGTCAACACCATGATCGGGATCGCCCGCGTGGCCTCCTCCGAACGGAGCGCTTCGACGACATCGAATCCGGTGACCTCAGGCATGAGCAGGTCGAGAAGAATCAAGTCAGGCCGATTGCGGCGGGCCATGTCGATGCCCTCTACGCCACCGCCGGCGGTGACGACTTTGAATCCCGCCGGCTGCAGCAACGCAACCAACGCCTCCACGTTGGCCGGTTCGTCGTCGACCACCAGGACTTGGACTTCCCCATGTTCGACCTTGGTGGTGAATGTGTACTGGTCCAATCGCGACAGAAGAGCGCCTCTGTCCACGGGCTTGACGAAGTAGTCCAGTGCGCCCAGCGCGCGGCCGAGTGCGGGATTGTCGACCACCGTGACGATGAGCACCGGGATGTCCCGTGTCGTTTTGTCAGCCTTGAGCTGCGTCAGAACCTCCCAGCCGTCGATCTCAGGCAGAAGGATGTCCAGCGTGATCGCGACCGGCTTGAGCTCTTGCGCCATGGCGAGGGCTTCTTTTCCGGTGCGGGCGATGGTCAGGCGGAATCCCCCGGATTCGAGGTGCCGCGCCAGGATCTCGGCGGCCTCCGGGTTGTCCTCGACGAGAAGAACGAGAGGCCGGCTTGGGTCTGATGACCCGACACGGTGGGGCGCTTCAACCGACCGATGCACCGCCTTCTTGGCGACGGTCGGCAGCTTGAGGATGAAAGTGCTTCCCTTCCCAGGCTGGCTCTCGACGAGCACATGCCCGCCGTGCAGCTCGGCAAAACGTTTGGTGAGGGCAAGGCCGAGACCGGTTCCCTCCTGCTCGCGCCCGGGCCCGGCATCGAGCTGCTGGAACTCGGTGAACAGCCGGCCCATATCCGACTGCGCGATACCGATCCCGGTATCGGTGATGGCAATTTCGATCCACGAAGCGGTCTCGCGGGCGTGAATCGTGACCCGTCCCCCGTTGGGGGTGAACTTGATCGCGTTGGAGACCAGGTTCAGGAGCATCTGCTTGAGCTTGGCGGGGTCGGCCAAGAGCTTCAGCCCCGGAGCCGAATCGTTGTCCAGGGCGATGTTCTTGATTCGCGCCAGCGGCTCGACCGTACCGAGAACAAGCCGAACGCTTTCGTCGACCAAGACGTCCTCGATGCGGAGATCCATCTGCCCGGCCTCGACCTTCGACAGGTCGAGGATGTCGTTGATCAGCCCAAGCAGGTGCTTTCCGCTGCTGTGGATCTGGTCCAGGAAGCGATGTCGAGTGGCTGCGTCGTATTGACCTTTCGTGTCGTCGCTCAACAGCTCGGAGAATCCGAGGATCGCATTCAGCGGGGTCCTCAGCTCGTGGCTCATGTTGGCCAGGAAGACGCTCTTGTGCTGGTTCGCCTCCAACAGCTGAGTGTTGGTGGCCTCCAGCCGGTCGATTAAGTTCGATCGGTCGAACGCGGTCGCCATGGCGGTGACGAACTGGTCGGCCCGGCTCGATTCCTCGCCGCCGAACGCAGGTGTGAATGGGCCCGCGATCAGGACCAGGCGGTCTGCCTCCCCGCCGGCGATCTGTAGCGGGACCGTCAACGTCGCCCTCTCCGAGCCGCCCACCGTGACGGTTCCGCGACCAAGCTGTCGCGTTCGCAGGCCGTGGGCGATCGCCGCCAGCGATGGCGGGTCCAGTCCCCGAGATGTGACCGGCGTTCCGTCTGGCTGGACGGCCACGATCGCGGTCGCGCCCACCAGTCGGGTCGCACAATCCAGAGCTCGGTTGAAGAGCTCGGCACGATCGCCCTTGAGCACAAGCAGGTCTTCCATGAGGAGGCGAAGCCCCTCCTCCTCGTTCGAGCGCCACTGCCGCCGGAGCCAGGCCGGCGGTGAGAAGCTGACGTACAGCAGGGGGACGATGGCCAGCCCGACGAGCTGGATCACGACCTGGACGGCCGGGTTGGATGCAAAGGCGCCGGCGCCGATTGCGAAAAGCAGAACTGCGACGAGGCCCGCAAACCCGAGGCTGAGCGATCGCAGGCGCCAGGCCTGCAGCGCGGCCAGACGGCGCGCCACCAACCAGAAACGGACGATCGGCTCCAGGACACAAGCGATCCAGGCCAGGATCAGCACGTAGGCGGCGCCGGTCTCGATGCCCGCTGCAGCCACCCCGGCGGCCACGAGCGCACGCGCCGCTTCGAACGCGATGAGCCCACCACCCATCGCGACCACCGCTGCCACGTGCCACCGCGGCGGGAGCGGAATCAGCGAGGCTCGGAAGCGAAGCAGCGCGTAGCCCGAGCCGACGAAGCCGATGAGGGACAGGTCCGACAGCAGGGGAGGATTGAAGCCGAGCCAGACCGGAACCCGGCCGAGCAGAGAAACCAGCGACAGCAGAATGATCGCAAGTGCCAGGAAGCCAAGCGAACGGTCTCTGTGCCTGGCCCAGCCCGCGGCCGTGGCGATCCCCAGCAGCACGAACGCAACGGCGCTGAGGTTCTCCAGGTACGGCAAAAGGTCTTTCATCGCGGGTTCACGCAGCGCCCAGCTGCCGGATCGCAGGCATCTCCCGCACGAACAGGTCGACCAGCGCCGGGTCCCACTGCGCGCCGGCCCCCCATTTCAAGATCTCAATCGCAGCGGCGACCGGGCGCTGCGCTCGGTAGGGCCGGTCGGTCACCATCGCGTCAAACGCGTCGCAGATCGAAACAATTCGGGCCAGGCGCGGGATCCGCTCCCCGACGAGGCCATCCGGATAGCCACCGCCGTCGAAGTGCTCATGGTGGTTCCGAATGATCGGTAGAAGATTGGCTCCCGAACGTAGAGGTCTGACGATGCCCTCGCCGATCACGGCGTGGGCCTGCATTACGAGCAGCTCTCCTGCGTCGAGTGGTCCGGGCTTGAGCAGGATGGCGTCCGGCACACCGATCTTGCCGATGTCGTGGATGATGCCTCCCCGATACAGCGCGTCGAGGGCCGGCGCGGTGAGGCCCATTTGCTTCCCTATGTAGCGAGCGGACTCTGCGACGCGGTGGGTGTGCCCTCCCGTGTACAGGTCTTTCGCTTCCACAGCCGTGGCCAGCGCGAAGATCACCTGCTCGGCACTGTCAAGCGTGTCGTAGATGGATTTCAGCCGTAGGGCCGACCTGACCCTGGCGACCACCTCCACGCGCTCCACGGGTTTGGACATGAAGTCGTCGGCGCCGGCCTCGAGGGCTTTGACCCGGTCGTCTGTGCTGTTGAGCGCGGTGATCATGACCACGGGAAGGAGGCGGCCTTTCGGCCTGGCTTTGATGCTTCGGCAGACTTCGTAACCATCCATATCGGGCATCTGGACGTCCAGGAGAACCAGGTCCGGAGGGGTTTCGGCGATCAGCCGCAGGGCGGTGGCGCCGTTTTCCGCCATGAGCACGGTGCAGTCGATGTCGGCCAGGTAAGCCTCCATCAGTTGGCGGTTCGCCGCCCCATCGTCGACCACCAGCACGAGTGGCATCGGCTACGGGGGCTGATTTGTGGTTGGGGTCATGGCGGGTGACCAATAGATCTACTCGCAGTCACGCCTTCTGTCGCCCTAGGTCGGCAGTGCCCTCCCCCATGCATGCGGATGGCGCACCACCCGCTGAGACGTCCGGCTAAGGCGTTGGGGCAGCCACGGCCGGGACGGAGCGGCCAAGCGAAAAGCCGGTGGCAACCTCTGCGGTCAGCGCGAGTATCTCTTCGTTGGCCGCCTTCGAGATCTGATTCCAATCGAAGATGCCGCCGGTTTTGAGATGCGGATCCTGGCTGATTCGCAGGCAGGCGCGGACCGACTGGCGGAAATAGATCTCCATGCCGGCGACATCGACCTGGGTGTCCTTGACCACGCGATTGATGACCACGACCGCGCGCTCTCGAACCCAATCCACGCCGCGACCGTCGGCCACGAACTCGAGCGTGAAAGCTCCCAGCTCGGCTCCGTCGAGCTCCGCCGGCGCGACCACCACGAGCTCGTCGCAGACCTTCTCCAGAATGTATCTGGTCGTTTCATCCAGGAGGCCGGTCCCGAGGTCGAGGACGATGATGTCGAAATAGCGGTCGAGCACCCGGAACACCCTGCGATAGTCGTTCTCGCCGAGCGCCTTGCGAATCGTGGGATCGGTGGGGGCGGTCAGCACCTCCAGTCGGGAAACCGGGACGTGTGTCGTAAAGCGATGGAGCATCGGCAGCGTCAGGTCCTCGTCACGCTCCACGTTGGGGCTGTCCAGGAAGTCGATCAGGTCCTTGATCGAGCGGTCGTGGAAGGTCCGAACCCGGCTCCGGAAGGTGCCGTGATGCGGATTGCACTCGACGGCGATGATCCTGTCGGTGCGGAGCAAGCCCATGCGGCTCGCCAGCAGCAACGCCATGGTCGACTTGCCGACCCCGCCCTTGGCCGACGCGACCGCGAGGTGAACCGGGGGATCGATGGCAGGGGTTCGGACCTCGTCGAGCAGGCGCGAACGCCGGACCTCGGCGGGGCTGGGACCCAGGTTGATCCGCCGGCCACTCAACGCATAGACGATGCGAGCGAGCCCTGTGCCGGGAGTCGGAGTCTGCGGCTTGACGTATCGCCCCGGCATGAACCGAGGCGTCCGGTCTTTTGAAGGGACCTCTCCCTTGAGCTCCACGATCGGGGGAGGTGGTCCTGCGGCCACCGCTGCTTCGGCGTAGGGGTCGGCGTCCACCGGCTGCGCCAGGGGCTGCCAGGAACGGCCGTTCCACCACCACCTGCCATCGGCGCTTATCTGTCGCACGGGACGAGCTTATACGGTGGTCCCGGAACGGGGGCGCCGGCCAGGCTCGGCTTCCCTGCGGCCTGACGCTCGGGCATGGACGCCTATTGCCTCGTCGGCTCCCCTGGGCGACACTCGAGCAGCTTGGAACTGACCGATCAGTCTCTGAAGGAACGCTATGCGCGCCGACCCTTGCTGCGCCTTCTGGATGATTACGTGCTCGATGTCATCGGGGCGCTCCCCGAAGAGACGCACGCCGTGCTACTGGAGGTTGTGCGCCTTGCGTATCCCAACACCCCGGGCGCTACGTGGCGGGGGGTGCTCGAGAACGAGCTCGAGCTGGAGCCGGACCTGAAACGAAAGATCCTTTCGATGTGGCGGGACTACCAGCAATTCATGGCCGGCGAAGGTACGGCCGCGAACCCGTCGGTGTTCGCCGTGTCGTTCTCCGATGAGAATTTCGGGCCGCTGATCGACCAGCCTGGATGACGCTGGCAAAGTAACCCTCCCCTGTATCCAATCGCATAGACCGAGGCTCTCGGTTCCTCATCCGCTGGAAAGGTATGGAGGTGTCGTATGAGACTTGTCTGGGCCGGCCGGGTTCTGGCCGTCGTTGCAGTTCTTGGGCTCAGCGTCGTGACCACCAGTGCAGGTGATGGAGGCCTCTCTGCGCGGGCCAAGCTGAGCGGCTTCCAGGAGAACCTGCCCAAGCTGACCGATGGAACCGGGACGTTTACAGCCACCGTCAAGGGCGGGACTCTGTCGTACAAGCTGACCTACTCGGGGCTTTCAAGCGACGCGTTCATGTCCCACATCCACTTCGCCCAGCCAGGGGTGAATGGGGGCATCTTCATCTGGCTTTGCGGATCCGCGAAGGCGCCGGGCCCGGTCGGCACGCCAACGTGTCCAGCCGGTGGAGGCACCGTCACCGGAAGCGTAACGAGCACCGCCGTGCAGGCGCTCCTGGGTCCCCCGCCCTCGGCGGGCCAAAACCTGAACGCCGGCGACTTTGCCGGGGCGATTCGGATCCTTGAGAGCGGCGACGCCTACGTCAACGTCCACACGACCAACTTCCCCGGCGGGGAGATCAGGGGTCAACTCAAGACGGACGATTAGGGTCCGCGCGAGGCTGGCGGCACCTCGCCGCCAGCCTTCGCTCGCCAGCTGCTCGTGCTATACGTGACGGATGAACCGATTCTTCGAAGCACAGGGCAGACAGTGGGTCTCGGCGGCACGTCGGCGCGATGCCGTCATCGACGCGCCCACACTCGATGCGCGCGTAGCGCTGGAGCTGCTCGAGCTCGCTCGGGTCGCCGCGCACACGCAGGAGCGTCGATTCGCGCCTCTGTCGTGCTTCATGGCCGGCGTCGCCGCCGAGCGTTTGCGCATCGCCAAGCCCGAGATCGACGACATCGCTGTCGCTGCCTTCATACAGGAAGTCCGCCAGGAGCTCGAGGCGGAAGCCCAAGGTTAAACGCGTAGTGGCCTGCAGCGGCTGCTACCGATAAGCTTTGCGGTAGATCGGCAGGCCTTTTCGCACAAGGGGGGTACGGGATATGCGGGCACCTTCAGCGTGGCTTCGAGGGCTCGGCGGAGCAGCGATTCTCGCTCTCGGTCTGGCCCTTGCTCCGGCTGGTGCATCAGCCGCGGGGGTGACACTCATCAAGGGCTTCACGACCGAAGCGGCCGGCAAGTCGTATTACAAGATTGAGGTTCCGTCCAACTGGAACGGGACTCTTGTCCTCTACAGCCACGGGTACTCATTCACCGCAATTGGGCCCGACGACGTGACGGACGTGGGCGATCCTGCCACGGGTGCCTGGCTCCTGAGTCGCGGCTATGCGCTGGCCGGCTCGTCATACGCGACCAGCGGTTGGGCACTGCAGCAAGCCTTCCAGGACCAGATCGCACTCCTCGACGTGTTCGACGCAAAGGTCGGCCATCCCAATCGCACCATCGCGTGGGGGCACTCGCTGGGCGGAATGATCACCGCGGGCCTTGTTCAGCTGTTCCCCAACCGCTTCACGGCGGCATTGCCGATGTGCGGCGTGGTGGCGGGTGGGCCGGGGGTTTGGAACCAGGGACTCGATTCCGAGTTCGCTCTCCTGACCCTCCAGGCGCCGGGCGCCTTCAAGCTCGTTGACTTCAAGACGCTCGGCAGCGCGGCGGCCAACTTCAACGCGGCGACCAAGGCACTCGCGGATGCGCAGACGACCGCGCAGGGCCGAGCTCGAATTGCGCTGTCCGCAGCGCTCGCTGACGTCCCCGGCTGGTTCGATCCTGCCGGTCCGCAGCCGGCGCCCACCGACTACGCCGCGCAGGAGGTCAACCAGTTCAACTGGGACAACAACCCAGACTTCGCGTTCGCATTCTTTGGCCGGCTCGAGCTCGAGATTCGGGCCGGCGGCAACTTCTCATGGAACACCGGCGTCGACTACCGCGATCAGCTGGCTCGTTCCGCCGATCGCGCCGAGGTGAAGGCCCTCTACAAGGCGGCAGGGCTTGACCTGAACAAGGACCTCGATACGCTCAACGACGCCCCGCGCATCGCTGCCGACCCGCATGCCGTCAGCTATTTGAGCAAGTTCATCACCTACAACGGTGATCTCGACATGCCCGTTCTAACGCTGCACACGACCGGCGACGGCCTGGTCGAGGTGACTGATGAGCAGGCTTACGCGAGCGTCGTCAAGAGTGCCGAGGACAGCGAGCTGCTCCGGCAGACGTTCGTGCACCGGGCCGGGCACTGCACCTTCACCCCCGGCGAGACGATCAGCGCGTTCGAGACACTGGTGCACCGGATCGACACGGGACGCTGGTCCAGCACGAGCGCCGCCACGATGAACGCGCAGGCTGCTGCTCTGACCACGCTAAACATTGCACCCCCGAGCTTCGTCGACTTCAAGCCGAGCCGGTTCCTGCGTCCGTTCGACGCACGCAACGCAGGCGAGGACGAAGGCCACTCGATCGATTAGGCGCCAGTGCGGTGTGAAACCCCCTCGGATCGTCCGAGGGGTTTTTCATGCCGCTACTGGATTGCCTTTCGCATACGCTCCACGATCTCGCGCAGGATGTGCTCGCTGGTCGCCATCGTGACGCGCACATGGCCCCTGCCAGGTGCGCCGTATTTTGGCCCCGGCCCAAGAGCCAGCCGGGCTCGCTTCAGGAAAAAGTCCACCGGCTCCTCCCCCAGACCTAAGGCCCTGCAATCGAGCCAGGCCAGGTAGCCGCCCTGCGGCGGCCCCATCCGGATCGGTGGCAGGTGCTCGGCCAGCAGCTCGCGAAGGAGGTGACGGTTGCGGTCGATCACCTCGAGGAGCTCGTCAAGCCAGGGGCCGCCGTCGCGATAGGCCGCAATGTTGGCGATGACACCGAGGTTGCCGGCGCGAGACGACAGGCCTTCCGGGAGGCGTTTGACCATCGACCGCATCGACTCGGACGCCACGACCAGCTGTGCGCATTTGAGGCCTGGGATGTTCCATGCCTTCGACGCAGAGATCAGGACGGCTCCCAGCTCGTCCGCCGGCTCGCCCAGTGAAAGGAAAGAGGTATGACGCGCGCCGGCCAGCACGAGAGGTGCGTGGATCTCGTCAGCGAAAACCTTCACCCCGTAACGCTCGGCGAGCGCCGCCACCACCTCCAGCTCGGAACGCGCGAAAACACGCCCTGTCGGGTTGTGAGGATTGCACAGCAGGTAACCGCGCGCGCCTGACTTGAAGCCTCGCTCGACGGCGTCCAGATCCAGCTGGTAGCCCCCGAACCCTTCTTCGAGAGGCGCCTCCACGACCTGGCAGCCGGCTTCGAGGATGTGGCGGAAGAAGGGTGGGTAGATCGGGGTGTTGACGACCACGCCATCGCCAGGTTTCAAAGCCACGCGCAACACTTCGGTCACGCCGTTCATGACGTCGGGTAACAACGCGACGTCGGCTGGATCAATCTGCCAGGCGAAGCGATCGCGCGCGAAGCCCGACAACGCCTCCCCCAGCTCGGGTATCTGCCACGCGTAGCCGGTGTCCCCGATCGCCACAGCAGCGGCCAGAGCCTTCTCGATTGGAGGGGCGAGCATGAAGTCCATCTCTGCGATGAACGCGGGCAACACATCAGGAGGAAAGGCTTGCCATTTCCAGCTGCTTCGCCGCCTCAGATCGCTCAACGAGAGCTCGTCGAATGCGTTATCCGTCATCTGGGTGGACGGCTATCCTAGCCCGATCGATACGAGTGGGTCGCCGGCCGCCAATCAAGCCGGCACGTTTAGAGTTCCGGTCAAGCCCACCCAACAAGACCGGCTCTACTTAGTGTGAAAGGCACCTAACCGGCTCGATGTCCAGTCGATACAGTCGAATTCATGCAAGACGGACGACCGGTGACCGTGGCTCGCATGGCAGCCGAGACATCAATGTCCGCCAGCCTGGACGACGTGTGGAGGTGGCTCATACGCTGTCAAAGCAACCCCGTGCGTCTGGAGGTCGACGACCTGCCCGCGCTGGGTCAGAACACCAGGCTCAGGCTTGCGCTTCCACTGAGTGCGCCACGAGCCGTGCTGTGTACGCTGTGGCTGCTCGAGGACGGCGGCGCCGGCGCCTGTCTGCTGGCAGGACAACTTCGATTTGTGGCTCATCCGACGGCATCCGAAATGAGGCTCAGCTTCAATGGGCGTTCCGCGATGCCCATGACATCCGACTGGGTCGGCCCTCAGTCGCACAAGGTGGCTCGCCAGCTGATCAAGGTGATCGCGGAATCGATCGAACGACCGTCTGCTCTCGCCCGCGCCGCGGTCTAAAACGTGGATCGGTAACGTTCTAGAAGTAGAAGCGGCTGACCGTCTCCGCAACGCAGGCCGGCTTCTCTTGCCCCTCGATCTCGATCGTGACCTGGTTCACGACCTGCACCCCGCCCTCGACATCCTCGACGGAAATGTTCTTCGACACCGCACGGACGCGCGACCCAACCCGCACCGGGGACGGAAAGCGGACTCTGTTCAGGCCGTAGTTGATTCCCATTCGGACGCCTTCAACCTTGACCAACGAGCCGGCCAGGCCCGGTATGAGGGACAGCGTCAGAAACCCATGGGCAATCGTCGTCCCGAAGGGTCCCTTCTTCGCGCGCTCGGCATCGACATGGATCCACTGATGATCGTTGGTCGCATCCGCGAACTGGTCAATGCGGTCCTGAGTGATCTGGAGCCAGTCGCTCCGGCCCCACTCCTGGCCCGTTTTTGCCTTCACCCCGGCGATACCCTGTAGCGTCTCCATCTCCACCTCCGCAGCAGATGTTACGGGTGCAACCCTAGGATGATCACCAGTGAAACTCGGGCGCATCGGCATCTGGACCAGCACTCTCGACTACCAGCCGGCAGCGAAAGCGCAAGAGGCCGCCCGCGAGCTGGAACGGCTGGGCTACCCGGCCGTCTGGTTCCCGGAGGCGTTGC
>Ga0210384_10007640_pt1 | contig 11376 bp, 10 predicted proteins | sample IncBWH2MmetaG_FD_160574 | JGI IMG/M metagenome (GOLD analysis project Ga0210384, IMG submission 160574) | Forest soil microbial communities from Barre Woods Harvard Forest LTER site, Petersham, Massachusetts, United States - Inc-BW-H-2-M | ecosystem: Environmental > Terrestrial > Soil >...
GTCTTGCTGCACTTCTTTATCGCTTGCACCGCAGCGGCTGTTTACTACGGGGCAAGCCGCAGGCTCGGTTTTTTAAAGGAGCATCCGCTGGTGTGCGGCTTGTTCTTTGGCGCCGCGGTGGAAGAGGTAATGAGACTGATCGTTTTACCGCTCTCCGCGCTTCACGCGAAGGGCCCTTACACACTTCATGACCTGATTCTAGGGCTGCTGGTGCACATGGTCGTCGTCGGGCTGCCGATTTCCTTCAGTGTGCGGCGGTTCGCGAAATAGACTTGTGGCTGCCCCGTTCGAAATGAGCTAGGGAGATCGGATCGACCGAGGTGGATGGAGGCGCAGATGGAGGGAGACGTGGAGCAATACGTGTTTGTGAGGTTGCATGCGCGGGAAGGGCAAGAGAGTGGCTTGGAGGAGGCGCTGCGGGAGGTGGCAGGAGCTTCGCGGGAGGAGAGTGGGTGCTTGAGTTTTCATACGTTTCGGTCGGTGCGGGACCAGCGGTTGTTTTACATACATTCGCGGTGGGTGGATGAAGGGGCGTTTCAGAGGCACGCGGAGTTGGCGCATACGGTGCGGTTTCTCGAGCGAGTGGATGTCTTGCTCGATGAGCCGCGCAATGTTACCAGGACGGAGAGGATCGAGTGAGTTATGGGGAAAGCGACTAGTTTTCGATCTTTGTGCCGGGGTTCTCAAACTGGAGATCGGAGGGCTTCGTAGAGTTTGGAGAGGGGGCGGATGGACGGGGGCCGATGGCCACTTCCATGGCGGTGTTTTTCGGGAAAACGAGGTCGCGCCCGCGGGCCAGGAAATGGGAATAGACCGACATGCTTGCGCCATAAGCGCCCATGGCCATCCCGAGTGGTTGCGAATGAACGAAAGCGCCCATGGCGATGCCTACAAGTTTGAAACCACCGGCGCCGCCGGCCACGCGATTGCCGGTGCTGCCGCCAACATCGCCGGCATGAGCGTCGCCGTCATCCGTATGAGCTGAGGCGAGCGCCAGCATTACGGAAATTCCAGTGGCCAGATAGCGCGTCTTGGGAGAGTTGGCTTCGGCGCCGCCCTCGGCATCGAGCTTGACATCCTGGCCCTTGCCGGCCTGAACGCCCGCCAACGTGGTTTCCACTTTTTGCTCAAGGCCGTCCGGTAGGACAAGTTCGTGGAAGACGATGCGGAGCTGGCCATTGCGGCTGAGCCGGCGCGCGGGGCGTACCTGAACGACGGAGCCTTTCAGGCGGCTGCCTTGAGGAAGGACCAGGCGGTTTCCGTCAATGAGTGGTTGCGAGAGGACGGCTTCGACTTCCTGGCCCTGCTGCGCCGTCGCGGAGCTTAGTGGCGTCATAAGGCGTACGTGGACGGAGCTGCCGCTGGGAGGCGGCGTGGTGAGCGAAGCGGCAATTTCCGGAGTCAGAGGCTCGGTGCCGAAATCGAGAGGCTCCTCAAGTTCGGCGAAATAGACGGTTCCGGCGTCGATGTATTGGGGATGGACGGGGAGCTGGGCGACGGCATATCTTTCTATTTTGTGGAGCTTGCCGGGCTCATGGACCTGCTTCATGGCGTCGTCCCACTGGCGTTTGGCGTCTTCCTTGGCTTGCTCGGCTTTCTCTGAGGCAGCGTCTTTTACGGTCTTTTTTTTCTCGCCGGCGGAGCTGGCGACGAACTGGATGACTTGTCCTGAGCCGGGAGTGACGGTGGTGTGGATGGGGATGTGGCGGCCGTCGAGCAGCAGAAGATCATTGAATTCGATCTGGACCTTGCGAGAAGGAGTGAAATCGGCGTTCAAGGCGTCCAAGGTGCGTCTTCCACCAGAGACACCTTCGAGCTGAGTGATGTGGCCAGTAACCTCGGTTCCCACCGGGACAACGAGTTTGTCAAAAGCATAGACAGGCTCGGCGACGCGGCCATGAACGGACTGACCGACATTTTGGATTTGGAGTTCTTTGTCGAGAACAACTTGGACGGCGGTGCCCTTGGGGACGGTGAGAGGGATAGTCTCATTGGGTGAAGCAGGAGCGGAGGGCGAGACTGCGTCCTGTGCGTCGAGCGAGATGGTGAAGACGCAGCTCAAAAAAGCCGCAAAAATCAAGCGATTCGTGGTCATGTTATTTCAGCCTTTGCCAGGTCATTTCGACGTGGACGGGAATTTCGTTCTTCGTAGAGATTTTGGCGTTGGGGACTACGGCGCCGGACGGGCTGGGAATGACGCTGGAGAGAGTGGCGCTGGTGTCCTGCGCTTCGATTGGAATTGAGAGTAAGAAAGAAAGCACCAGGATCGTCGCCCCGTACGCCAACTTCGTTGTAGTCTGTCATGCTTATATTCTCCCCGCGAATTTCGAGACCTGGCGGAGAGATAAGTCCACAGATGCCGCGAATAATGCCGAGGATGTATGAGCGAAAGTTGGGCAGAACCATGGTCTCTTCCGGTGTGTCGAAGTTCGCGCCAAATTCGAATTCAAATGATAGCAGTATCCGGATGAATTAGCTTCCAGCGAAGGTACGGGGGTGCAGTGCAGTCCGCGTATAAAGCGGCCCTGGATAGGGACGCAGGAGATCGCGGGCGGGCACTTGCTGGGCTAGAACGCTGGTACTTCAGGGCTATTCCCTTAGGAGGTCACGGAATACTAGTGTGGGTGGCAAGCCGAAGAGCGCCCGGGTGCCGTGACCGTGGTTGTCGAAGCACGACAATGCGAGGACCGAATTGAGACTTCGTACAAAATTCATGCTGTCGCTGGCTGTGGTGACCGCTGGCCTAACGTGGGCCACATTGCTGATCGTGCGACGGACGGCTGAGGGGAGAGTGCAGGGGGAAATCCGGGAACAATCGCAGAATGCCATGATGACGTTTCAGGTGCTGCAGCACGGGCATGGAGTGGCGCTGCTGCGTAAGGCGGACTTATTGGCGTCGCTCGTAACCATGAGAAACGGAGACCCTGCCGCGATCGAAGACGTGGGAAAAGACCCCTGGCACTCGGATGAGTATGATCTGCTGGTGCTGGCAGACGCGGGCGGAAGAATCGTTGCGCTGCATACGACCATGGATGAATTTCCACTGGCAACGGCGCAGGAAGCTCTGAGCCACGCGCTCAAAGAGCGCAATAGCACGGGATGGTGGTATAGCGGGACGCGACTTTATCAGGTGGTGCTGAAACCTTTCTACGGCGGCACGCCGACGAAGAGCAATCTGTCGGGGACAGTGATTGTGGGCCGCGGAATCGATCCGGAAGCCACCGAGCTTCGACGGGTTTCTTCGAGTCACGTGGCCTTCCGCTTTGGCAACGATATTGTGGCCAGCACGCTGCCACTCTTCAAGGAGCAGCAATTCGCCGCGCAGCTTGGGGCGGGGCCTTGGAAAGAGCAAGTGACGCTAGACGGCGAGCGATTCTTCGCCAGTGCCGTTGAGCTGACAACGGGCGCCAAGCCTGTAAGCATTATTGTTTTGAAATCGTACAACGATGCATTAGCCTACCTGGAAAAACAGAACCAGTTGCTTGGAGGATTGGGGATTTTGGCGGTGCTGACGGGCGGCGTGCTGGTATTTGTAATTTCGGATAGATTCACGCGCCCGCTGGCGCGTTTGGTGGCAGCGGTTCAGGCATTGGAGAAGGCTGATTTTTCCTATCCCGTGGAAGCTGAGGGTTCGGACGAAGTTGCCCAGGTCACGCGGGCGTTTGATCGCATGCGGAAGACGTTGAAGAGCGACGAGTCGCACAAGCGCCAACTGGAAGAGCAGTTGCGGCAAGCGCAAAAGATGGAAGCCGTGGGGCGCCTGGCGGGGGGAGTGGCGCATGACTTTAACAACCTGCTAACGATTATCAAGGGGCACGGGGATTTGATGCTCGAAAGGTTGCAGGCCAGCGATCCTTTGCAACGAAATGCGAACCAGATAGAGAAGGCAGCGAACCGGGCGGTGTCTCTGACGCGGCAACTGCTGGCCTTTAGCCGCATGCAGGTGCTAGAGCCGAAAGTCTTGGATTTGAATTCGCTGGTGGCGGAGATGTGCAGCCTGCTGAAGAGGCTGGTCCGGGAAGATATTTCGTTTACATTCAAGGCTGGGGAATCGCTGGGGCGGGTGAAAGCAGATCCGGGGCAGATCGAACAGGTGATCATGAATTTGACGGTGAACGCCTGCGACGCGATGCCCACGGGCGGGAAATTGATCGTGGAAACACGGAACGTTAGCGTGGATGAAGCGATGGCCAAGACGCGGCCGCCGTTGCCGGCGGGAGACTACGTCCGGCTCAGTGTGGAAGATGACGGGCATGGCATGGACGCGGCGACCCAGGAACGAATCTTTGAGCCATTTTTTACGACCAAAGAGCTGGGCAAGGGAACCGGTTTAGGGTTGGCCACGGTGTATGGAGTGGTGAAGCAAAGCGGAGGATGTATCTGGGTGGAGTCAGAACTCGGCAAAGGCACGCGATTCGAAGTGTATCTGCCGGTCGTGGAGCAGGCAGAGGATCGACCATCGCAGGAGTGCGCACCGAAGAATGGGGCTCAGCACACCGGAGCGGTGCTGATTGTCGAGGATGAAGAGGCCGTGAGAGAGTTGGCGGCGGAATTTATGAAGTCGGCTGGGTACACCGTGCTGACCGCTAGAGATGGCATGGAAGCGCTGGAGGTGGCCAAGCGTGCGGGTCCGATTCGCGCGCTGGTAACGGATATCGTTATGCCCAATATGAGGGGGCCGGAACTGGCTAAATTATTGAAAGCGAGCCGGAAGAACCTGCAGATTGTTTACATGTCCGGATATCTGGAGTTCCATAAAGCCGATGACGAATTTCTGGAAGGAAGTTACTTTTTGCAGAAACCATTTTCGCGAGACAGTCTGGTCTCGAAGGTGGATGAGGCTTTGAAGCAGAAGCGTGTGGCGGGCAACACGGCTCGTCAATTAGCTTGAGATGGATTGTCGGCGATTTCCGACGCCGTTTTTCGTGCACGTCAAATCACCTGCCAGGAAACAGTTCCTAGAAGCTTTGAGCGACGCGGGCGGAGCGCCGGCTTATGAGCCGGTGTTTGCCGGGGCTATAGCGGCAGCAGCGGCGAGGAATTGCTGGCGGGTCCAGTCGTTGCGCTGAAGACTGGGGCCGTTGCGATGGCACTGCGTGGCGGCGCCGGCCCAATTCTGATCTTGAACGTAGTTCATAAAGGTGGGGAAGCCCCGTAAGAGACCTGTGACGCCGAGGTTGTAAACCATATCGAGCAAGCCGAGCTTTGCGGGGTCCGGAAAGGTGAGGTAATTCGCAAAGCGCTGGCTGAGTTGCGTGTCAAAGTAAGTGAGATGGCGCAAGAGCAGCGCATCGATGGCAGGATGCGGCAAAGTTGGCGAGGCAGGTGTGCGATAAAAAGCAGCCGGATATCTTCCAGGGGGCAGAGAGGAGACTCGAGAATACTCCGCTTGAATGGCGTCTGGCGTAGAAGGTTGATTATTGGCATCCACAAAGGCGAGCGCCAGAGCGCTTGCGGGGTTTGCGAGGAGTTCACCGACCGCGACGGTGACAAATCCTTTTGTGTCCAAGTACATCCAGGGAACAATTCCTTCAAAGATTTCGAGATTGGCAGCTGAATCCTGCAGGTAAGCCACGCCTTCCCCCCGTCAGAGCAGCGGCTACTTTATCATTTGCCGTGCGATCTAGTGTTGCGTGCCGCAGAAGCAGAAAAGCGTTCCGTTCTGTGCTGCGTATGCGTTTGCCAGGCGAATAATACCAGACGGATGAAGAAGCAGGGAAAGGAGAGGAACCAAAAGAGCAATAATGCCAATGCGGCATCGAGGATATGGGAGGCTCGAGCTGAGTGGCGAATACCAATAAGAGAATCGGCAGTGTAGAATCCGGCGTGCGGCGGAGTTCGGAGATGCAAGTTTAGAGGGAGAGAATAGCGGATGAAAACGGGGCGTTGGCTGACGGGGATTGGGAGCATTGTTTTGCTACTGACCGGGATCGGGCATGGTATTCGAATCGTAGACGTCCAGAAAATGATCGTGGATGGCGGGATGAAGGCGCCACTGGACGTGATCTTGAAAGGCTGCTGGCTGGCGTTCTCGGGTGAGATGGTGGCGCTGGCAGTGATTGCGATGGTGGCAAGTGGGATGGCGGGAGGCGGGCGTATTGTGCTGATTTGCGCGGCGACGATGATTGTGAATGCGGTGCTGCTGCTGCACTTCGTGGGGCCAGCTTTTCCCGTCTACGTGTCTCTGACCGTGGCGGCGTTCTTACTCGCGGGTGGATTGATGCAGAGCAAACCAGCGGCGTGAGATGGATTGCGGCCCGCGGCTGCGGCTCCGTCCAATTTGTCGGTTGCGGACGTGGGGGCGTTGGGCGAAAATTGGGGTTCCTGCCGGGAAGTGTCTTCTGAAGGATGCCTCCATGAGCGCTTCTGGGCGCTTCGGCGTAGCGCAAGAAAAAGAAGGACAGAGACAATGACGCAACAAGTTGGCGAACTCAATCCCCCTTACCGATTGATGCTAACGCCGGGGCCATCGTCGGTGGACCCCCGGGTGTACCGGGCGCTGGCAACGCCGCTCGTGGGACACCTCGATCCATGGTTCAAAACGTGTATGGACGAGACGCAGATTCTGTTGCGCCAGATATTTCAGACAGAGAATCGGTTGACGATGCCGCTGTCGGCGTCGGGTTCGGGCGGGATTGAGGCGTCCGTGCTCAACGCGTTGGAAGAGGGGGATGAAGCGATTGTGGCGGTGAATGGAGTTTTTTCCGAGCGGATGTTTGAGATTGCGTCGCGGGGCAGCTCGAAGGTGATTAAGGTGGAGGCGCCTTACGGTTTGCCGGTGGATGCGGACGATGTGCGGCGGGCTGGCAAGGGCAAGAAGATCAAGATGATCGGATTCGCCCAGGGGGAGACTTCCTCGGGCGTGTTGACGAAGATCGATGCGTACCGACAAGTTGCGGATGAGTTGGGCGCGCTTTTGGTGGTGGATACGGTGGCTTCGCTGGCGGCGGTGCCGTTGCATGTGGATCGGGAGCGGATAGATATTTGTTTTAGCGGGTCACAGAAGGCGATTAGCGCGCCGCCGGGGATGTCGCCGATCACCGTGAGTCCGGCGGCGGAGGAAGTTTTTCGGAAGAGGAAGACCAAGGTGCAGAGCTGGTATTTTGATCTGACTACGGCGATGAATTACTGGGGGAAGGAACGGTTGTATCACCACACGCCGCCGATATCCTTGATATATGCTTTGCGGGAGGCCATGCGGATTGTGGTGGAGGAAGGCTTGGAGAATCGCTGGGAGCGGCATCGCGTAAATCAATTGGCTTTGATCGCAGGTATTGAAGCGATGGGGATGGGGTTGTTGGTGAAGAATCCGGCGGACCGGTTGCCGACGGTTACGGCGGTGATGATTCCGAACGGGATAGACGATGTGAAAGTGAGGGATCAGCTGCTGGAGGAATTTAATATTGAGATTGCTGGCGGATTTGGACCGGTGAAGGGGAAGATCTGGCGAGTGGGGCTGATGGGTTATTGCAGTCAGAAGCCCTTCGTGCTGCTGTTTCTCTCGGCGTTGGAGAAAGTGTTGCAGGATCAGGGTTATCGGGCGCCGGCGGGGGCTGGGGTGACGGCGGCGATACAGAATTATTCGCAAGCGGAGACGGCGACGGCGGTGAGTCGGTAAGCAGTACAGAGGAGACGGAAGCAAAAGAAGTTGGAAGTTAGGAAGAAGAGGGAAACTTGTGACAACACAGCCGGTACTTGCAAATGCTGGAGCGATGAGCCAGTTTGTGGGGGCGTTTGAAGTGACTTCGAAATTGAGCGGCAAGGTGTATCACTGCCGTTTTTCGCATATGTGGAATGGCGTGGCGACCAGGCATAGCGACACCATCGATACAAAGTTTTTTGTGGACGGCGGAGCGCACGTTGTGGGATTGGCGCACACGGCGTTTGTGAAATTCCGTGATAAGACGGGGCGCGATTTGACGGATCGGGAAGCGAGTTTTGTCGCGGCGGAGTATTTGCTGGAAAGGCTTGAAGAAGAGGATGAGCGGCCTTTGTATGATGTGCCAGAAGCGGACGTGCTCCGGTTGATTGCGTTGGCGGGAATCAAGTAGTTGTTGTACGGCGTCGATAGAGTTGTATGGGGCAATTGGCTTCGAGTCCTCATGGCCCCGCAGCGGGCGGGGCAAGGCCCGCCTCTACAGAATTCCATGAAACGGTGGCTAATCGCAGGGTTCGACGTGGAAGGCCGCGAGGCGAGGATGGTGCAAGCCATCGCGGCGCACGAAATAGATCACCAGAAACATCAGAAGCGAGCCGAAAACCATAACGGCGACGGCTACCTGAAGGCCGAGTTGCAGGTCGCTGGCGTCTGAGATTTTTCCTACGAGTTGCGGTCCGAGAGCTCCCAACAACTGTGTGACGAACATGTACACGCCGATGGAGGTGGCGTGCGCGCGCTGAGGTGTGAGGTCGTGGAGAACGGCGGTGACGGGGCCGTGATACCACGACATGAAAAAGCCGCCGATGAAGAGAGCGGCGAGGAAAACCCACTTTTCGTCGGATTGAATGGCGAGGAGCACACAAGGAGCGGCGAACAGGAAAGCGGCGGCGATGATGATGAGCCGGCCATAGGGATACTTTCGCTGGAGGCGGTCGGCGAGGAAGCCTCCCGTGAGGACGCCGAGCAGCAGAGAGAGAAGAGCGACTAAAGCGAGAGAGAGCGCGGCTTCGCGAAGGCTGAATTCCTTGTAGTTGACGGCAAAATCGATGCCCCAGGTTAGGAGGGAGACGCTGGCGAAGGTGATGCAGGTTCCGGCGACAATCATGGCGAGATAGGCAGGAACGCTCAGCAGACTGAAAATGGGAACTACTTCGGAGCGGGGACGGCGGGGAGGCTCGGGTAATTTGAGGACGAAGAGTCCTGGAATCATGCAAATCACGCCGACCAGGATGAAGGTGAATTCCCATCCATGGACTTCGCCCATGAGGCCGCCAAAGGCTTGGCCTGCGGCTCCGCCGAGGAGCATACCGGAAGCGAAGATGGATTGAGCCATGGCGCGGCGTTGATAGGGGAAGGAATCGGAAATCATGGACTGGGCGGCGGGAGCATAGGCCGCTTCGCCGACGCCGATCAAGGCGCGCGCCACAAGCAGAAGCATAAAAGAGGAGGCGAAACCGCAGGCTATGGTGGCGAGGCTCCAGATGGCGACGCCGGCGGCGATGATTTGCGTGCGGCTTGCGCGGTCGGCGAAAAAGCCGCAGGGAATACTGGCGACGGCGAGGACAATGAGAAGACCGGTCTGCAAGGATCCCAGCTGGGCGTCTGTTAAGCCCATTTGCTGGCGGAGAAGAGGGAGAAGCGGGACGACGACCTGGCGGTCGGCGAAGTTGACAAAATTGATCAAAGCAAGTACAGCAAGAAGGCGAATTTGGTAGGAAGATAGCGGAGTGGGATTCGACGCCATAGTTGGTTTGCTCAACTGGCCAAGAGAGACCTGGTTCAGAAGGGTCTGAGAGATTATATACCGCGCATGAAAGCCCAGACGCCTTCGAACACTACAACAAGTAGCCAGTTAACTACCGTACTTTCTTACGGGGCCATTCTGCTTTTAGGCTACTTCGTGTTTTTGATCGCGGAGCCGTTCCTGGTGCCGTTGGCGTGGTCCGCGGTGCTGGCGATTTTCTTTTATCCGTTGCACGAAAAAGTTTTGCGGAAAATGAAGCCTTCGGCGGCGGCCATGACCAGCACCTTGGGGGTGACGTTGCTGTTGATCGTGCCGGCGCTGGTAGTGCTGGTGTATACGGCGCGGGAAGCGCTCGATGCGACGGCGCGGCTGCAGACCGCGCTGATGGTGCATGGGCAGGGACCGGATCAGGGATTGGTGATGCACGCCGAGGAATGGATTCGCACGCGGCTGCCGGAATCGTGGCGAGGGATTGAGATGTCGGATCCCGTGCAACAGGCGGCGGAAAAAATTGCCACGTTTTTGGGAGCGAGATTTGCGGGATTGCTGAAGAACCTGGTGAGTTTCTTCGTGGATTTGTTCATCTTGATTTTTGCGTTGTTCTTCATGTTCCGAGATGGCGAAGAGATTGTGCATGGAGCGAAGCACCTGTTGCCGTTTGATGAAGAGATTCAGACGGACATGCTGGAGGAATCGAAGGAGTTAATCTTCGCGAGTGTAGCGGTGGGTTTGCTGGTGGCGGCGATTCAGGGGGTGCTGGGAGGCGTATCGTTCGCGCTGGTGGGAATTTCGTCGCCGATTTTCTGGGGAGTGCTGATCGCATTTTTTTCGCTGGTGCCGGTGGTGGGTTCGGCGCTCATTTGGGGGCCTGCGGCGCTGTGGCTTGGATTTACCGGACACTGGGGGAAAGCTCTGCTGGTGGCGGTGATTTGCGGAGGGGTGTCCACGGTGGCAGACAATATTGTGCGGCCGATGCTTTTGCGGAACCGGACGCGTTTGAACGAACTTCTGCTGTTTATAGGGGTGCTTGGCGGTTTGGAGGCCTTCGGATTGTTGGGGCTTGTGGCGGGCCCTACGATTGTGGCCGCAGCGATGGGGGTGTTCCGCGTGTATATGGGACATCGAGATGAATTGGTGGCGAAGGGCGCGTGAACAGCAGAGAGCTCTCGCAGGCCCATGGGGATTTCGCCGAGCAAAGCTGATCGAGATTTTTGGACGGGCGGCGGGGCGCTCTCTGGCCGAGATGGATTTGAAGATGAACCGGCGGGGCAGTTTTGGATCGCGGGGGACTTTGGCGCTGTGGAGCGCGGCGTTCATGAGGGAAACGATGTCGGGATCGTCTAGCGTGGTCGAGCTTAGGAGCCCTGACGAGCGACCTGGCCGCTTCCGAGAAGACGGTGCTTAGGATCGGGAATGCCCACGCCCTGAAGGAAGCAAAGGCTGACATGGCCGGGATAGAGAGCCATCGAGAAGATGGCGTCGGAAGGGCGCTCGTTGGGAACGAAACCGATGACCAGGGCGTTGTAGTTGTCCTAGACCATTTCGAGGGAGCCGGGGAGGCGCTTGCGCATTTTGCGTAAGGCGCGGCGGGCGAGAGAGGCGACTCCGGGATTGTATTTGGCGAGGTAGGAACCGAGTTGCTTTTTGGGATTTGCGGCTGGAACAGATTTCGCCATTCGCCATCTCCCTATCTTCCATGCTCCCGAATCAGATCGCCCCGTCTTAAGCCCATGCGGCCAAGTAGGCCATTGCGGGGAGCCAGGCTTTCGCGCTGGGAAACGCTGACGGGGAAACTACGGTCGGCGCGGCATGGGTGTGCTAGAGTACCCGGCTCGGATGAGTTCCAAGAACCTAAAACCCGCTGCGACTCCTGCAGAGCTGGCGCCGACGAAATTGCGGTGGCGGTGCGAGCTGCCGCGCATACCGTTTGAAACCACGGCACAGGCGGAATTGCGCGAAGGATTCATTGGAC
>Ga0210384_10007641_pt1 | contig 11376 bp, 12 predicted proteins | sample IncBWH2MmetaG_FD_160574 | JGI IMG/M metagenome (GOLD analysis project Ga0210384, IMG submission 160574) | Forest soil microbial communities from Barre Woods Harvard Forest LTER site, Petersham, Massachusetts, United States - Inc-BW-H-2-M | ecosystem: Environmental > Terrestrial > Soil >...
GGTCCGCGCCGAAGCATTCAATGCGCTCAATAAAACCAATCTCGGCACGCCGAACCGCTACGTGAATGAGCCGCAATTCGGCACCATCACTATGGCGATGACGCCCGGCCGCGAACTCCAGCTGAGCGCGAGGGTATCTTTCTAGTCTCGAATTGTAGTCCACAGAAATGCCAGAGCCGTGACGCGAGATCACGGGTGCCCGTACTTTGCCTTACCCTCCAGAAAACCTAGACGCGTCACCAGGGATCGGTCCTTCCTCTACGGGCGCGAGCGACGGGGATGACTTGGCTGTCGAAATGAGGTGTGAAATGCAAAGACCCTCTTAACCAGCGGTCATCGCGCCGAATTCGATTCGTTGTCGCTCTCTCCGCGAACCCTTTGCCCCAGATTGTCATACCACTTGTATTCTCCAAATTCTTCAGTCTTCATATCGTCGTAGCTCACGCCCGAAGCACGGAGTAGGTCCGTCATCGCCGTCACCATTCCCGACGGACCGGCGATGTAGTAGATGGGTCCATTGAGTTCGCATAAGTATTTCGAAAGCATGTCACGATTGACGTGACCTTTCTCGTATGGCCAAGCGATAGTCCCATTTCCTGTTACCGTTGGAATGAGAGTGAAATTCGGATTTTGTGCGTGCATGCCTTCAAATTCCTCCATGAACGCCGCGTCGTCGATTTCGCGATTTGAATAGAACAAGTACAGTTTGTGTGCCAGACGTTCTTGAGTGGCATACTGGAGAATGCTGCGAATGGGCGCAATCCCGATGCCGCCGGCCAAAAACACCGCTGGCCGGGTAGTGTCTCCATGCAGAGTAAACGATCCCCGGGGACCGCTTACGATGAACTTCGTGCCGAGAGCCGCGGTCCTCAGCGCGAATTTGAAGGCAGTCTTACGCATGCGCATCGCAATCATGACTGGGTCCTTGTCACGGGGAGAGCTTGCGATCGAAAAGGTCCGGGAATAGTCGCCTTCAATTCCCATGTACGGGCGCACAAAGGCAAAATCGGCATGCTGCCCGGCTCGAAATTCGAGACCGGCGCCAGTTTTGTGAAACCAGAACGCCATGGTATCCCTGGCGATTCTTTCCCGATCTACTAACGTCATTTGATATTCGGCCATGGACATCTCCTTCGCGTGAGTCTCACTGATCTTTTTTGAGATATTTCCCGCCCCTCCACGTAGACCAAATCTCCGGAAATTTATTCCTTCTCACGGCAGAAAATCTTGTTTTGTCACGAGTCCATGATTTCATTTCCGGAAGAGATGCGGAACGTACCAACGCAGGTAGGTCGCCACTCCCAGCAGCAACACGAGCCACCAGAGCAAAAGCACACTTCGCATCCAGACCTTGTACTTGGTGATGCGATATCTCTCCGGCAAAACGCTGGTGCCCGCTGCCAGCAAGATGTACAACCCTCCGATTTCGGCTGCGCCTCCGAGCGCTGCGTGTGCGGTCGCCAACGCGTAATATGCCTTGCCAAGCCTGACGGGTATCTTTGGACTGACATGAGCATGAAACGAAGGAATCATGGCGAGCACGATCAACACAACGTCGAGGAGCACGATCACGGACTGACACCAGGCGTGTTGCCGGAAGCGCCCCAAACGCGCGAGCAGGGCTCCGATGAGCAGCCCCACTCCCATCGCAAGCTCGAGAAGCAAGGTCAGGTCGGCGTACAGAGGAGCCGCCGTTCCTAGAAAACCTTCGTTCAAAGGATTGCCTCCGGACGGGGCGCGGCCCGTGCGTTTCCGATGCCTTCTCAGGGTGTCTCACTTCTTAGCTGAGCGTCCCTTCGCGGCCCGGACGCAGCGTGTCTAGGCGTTTACGCCACTAAGAAATCCGCCGAGATGACCCGTCAACCCGACAAGCAAGACCGCGATCGCTTCGATCGGCAGCCGGTACGTAGGCAAGGATTCCCCTGGATGGCGCCGCGCGCGCGAATGAATCCAAAGGACGAGCCAGATCAGCACGCTCGATACACAACCCAGAACCAAGTGCATCAACAGAATGCCTTTTAGCTTTTGTCCCTCAAGTGCCCACTGCCACGCTACAACGCCGGTCACCACGACTGGCACTGTAGAGACCGCCGCCACCAGCAGGTTTAAATACGCCGCTGCTGCCAACGTCCGGTTGTTCGTCCACTGTGCGAGATAGTCGAAAACCACCGCCATGATAAACAGCGCAATCGGGAAGTGGATGACCACCACGTGTTGAGCATGGCTGGCCAGAAGAACAGTTTTGATGTCGAAAGGATTTGCGCTCATCGTTTCCTCACTGCACCACTACCTTGCCGGTCATCTTCGGATGAATCGAACAGAAGTACGGAAAGGTGCCCGCCTTCGAGAAAGTGAAAGAGAACTGTTCGTCCGAATCCATTACTTTGGACTTGAAGACACCGTCTGTGCTGACTGCTGTATGGGGGATGTCATCTCGATTAGTCCACGTTACGGTAGTCCCAACCGGAACGGTCAGCGTTGCAGGTCCGAAACTGAAGTTGTCGATCTTGACCGCCGTGCTTTCGGGCTTGGACTGGGCTCTTGCTATTAAACTGCGGCGCATCGTTCCGATCGCCATAAACACGATCCCCAGCGCCGCTATAAGGGCTATACAAGACACACTTCTCCTCATTCTTATTTTCCTTTCCATTCATTTTAAGAATTCAACTTTTTCGTTTAATTGGGTCTCTCTGCAGTTAAGCGAGGGTCGAGTCCACGACCGCCAGCGCTTGTTGGCCTTGCACGTAATTTACATCTGTGATCCCCAGGACGCTGCGCAGCTGTTCCGCGGGTACCTTCATGGGCCCGGGCGAATCCCCCTTGCCCGGCTGCGGTTGTGGAAACGCAGTAGAAGCCGCTGTGTGGAACGTCACGTTGCCCTCGACCTTCTGCATGATCTGGTGGATGTGTCCGTTTAACACGGTTACGGAGCCGAACTTTTTCAAATACGCCAATGCCTGCGCGCTGTCTTCCGTGCCCCAACCCCACTCTGGATACACCGACCACAGCGGAATGTGCGCAAACACCACAATGGGCGTGCTATGTTTCAGGTGCTTGAGGTCATCTTCCATCCATTCCAGCTGCTGGTCGCCCAGCGTGCCCAGTCCCCCGGCCTTCAAATTCAATACGTTTACCAAGCCGATAAAATGGACGCCTTTCTTGTCGAAGCTATACCATCCCGCTCCCTTACTGCCTTTTCCGTAGCGCTCGAGAAACTGCTTGCCGTCATCGTTCAGCATGTCGTGCTCGCCAGGCACATAGAAGATATCTTTAGGCCTCGCGCTCTTCAGGATCTGATCGACTGTGTCGAACTCTTCGGGTTTCGAAAGATGGCTAATGTCGCCGGTATGCAGCATGAACTCGGGTGGCGTCGCCAAAGCATTTACTTTGTCCACCGCTGCCTTCAGTGTTCCCGCGACATCTGGATTGGCTGGTTTGTTGAAGCCCATGTGACTGTCGCTGATCTGCACGAAGCTTAGCTCACCGGGGGAGCTCGCCTTGGATCCCATCTGCGACATCTGACTCAGGCTGAATGACTTCAGAACACCGCCTTGCATGACGCAGAGTGCGCCCGTTCCCGCCCACGCCATGCATTTCAAGAATCCCCGCCGGTCTACTCCGTCATTATTGTGGTCATGTAGAAGTTCATTTTTTTTCTTTCCAGCCATTTGTCCTCCTGGACCGTGTTTTGTTGTCGGCTCACTCTTGTTTTTGTCCGAGTTCATTTCTGTGGGACGAGCGGCACGGGACCCCGAGAATCGAATGTCGCCGTGCCGCCCTTGGACGTGTTCCATCCGTATAGACTGCGGCTCATCGCTCTTTATTCCCATCCAAGCCCCGATAAGAGGTCTTTCTCGCTCGTCAAGAAAAGAAAGATGACGGGAATAGAACCGTCGCTGCGGTGGTCTCTCTTAGTGAGCAATCCTGTCTAGGGGAAAGGTCGGACGTGCAGGACTCGCAGGATCAGGTGCGCTTCGAGATGCTCGTCTTACCACATCTTGATGCGGCCTATAATCTCGCCCGCTGGCTTCTGCGCAGCGGCGCGGATGCCGAAGACGTCGCGCAGGAAGCGATACTACGTTCGTATCGTTTCTTCCACGGTTTTCAGGGCGGAGATGTGCGGGCCTGGCTATTGCAGATCGTGCGGAACACCTGTTACACCCATCTGGAGAAGAATCGCCGCGTGAAAGACATGACCGAGTTCGACGAAGAGTTGCATGGGCCCCCGAGCCCAACACCCGAAGCGCTTGCCATCGCGGGTGACAATCGCGCGCGCCTTACCCACGCTCTTGAGTCTTTATCGCCACGCTATCGGGAGGTGATTGTGCTCCGCGAGCTGGAAGGGTGTTCTTACAAGGAGATTGCCGACATAATCTCGATTCCCATCGGAACGGTCATGTCCACGCTTTCACGTGCCCGCCGGCAGCTTCAATTGGCACTTAACCCATCCTGTGAGGAGGCCAACCGTGAGCTGTGACCGCGTTGGCATCGCTCTTCACGGCTACTTCGATAAAGAACTTGATGCTATCGGTGCCTCCGAATTCGAACGTCACCTGGAACGGTGCTCTGATTGTGCTAGCGCACTTGAAACTCTCGAGTCTTTGCGCTCATCCATCAACGTTGCGCGGCTCTATGAAAAAGCTCCGGCCACGTTTCGCAAGAAACTTTTTGCGCATATTGGTTCTGCACCCCAGGTCGCTGTTTTCCCCGCTCGCGGCGTCTGGCAGTGGCTGGCCATAGCCGCGGCGCTGATTCTAGCTGTTTATACTGGTTGGCGAGTCGTTTCATCTGACCGAAGTGGCAATTATGAAAGTGTGTTTACCTCCGAGATTCTCGATGCGCATTTGAGGTCGCTCCAACCCGGCCATCTCACCGATGTCGTCTCTACCGATCAACACACGGTGAAGCCGTGGTTCGATGGCAAACTTGATTTTTCTCCCCCAGTAAGGGATTTCGGCGATCAGGGATTCCCGTTGCTGGGTGGTCGAATTGACATCGTGCACGGCCACACTGTCGCTGCTCTGGTCTATGCCCGCCGGAAACATTTCGTGAACGTTTTCATCTGGCCCACGGACGAAAAAGACGCCGCTCCGCGTTACGGTTCACAACGGGGCTATCAATGGATCGAGTGGCGCGAGGGAGGCATGGACTTCTGCGCCGTCTCCGACGCCGTGCCTTCAGCCCTCGAGCAGCTTCAGCGGCTTTTCACTGAGTAGTCACGAGGGCTTGCAACTTAAGCTTGCCATTTTCTGCCGTAGGTACCGTTGCGCCTGGGCGGCCACGCAGTGCCATTCACCGGGACACGCTTCGATAGGCAATTGGCTACTTCCGGTTGCAAGCTGGAGCTCAGTCCAGCTGTGAAATTCCCGCAAAAACGCCGTTACAAACTTTTCACAAATATTCGGGAATAAGGCGCCGCCATGCGAGGTCTTACCTTTCGCGAGGATACCTTTCTTCGTTGAACTCGATTCTTGAAAAGGAGATGGCAATGAATAAAAAGGAGAGCGTCTTCATTTCCGCGAAGACGCGAAATCAACCAATCCATTATGAATTCAGGGCGAACACAATGACGCGTAGATGCATTTCAGTCCTTGTCCTGCTTTCGGGAGTGCTGGCCGTGGGATTCACTGGACTTGCACAGCAATTCGCGACCGAAGCGCCTGCTGGCTTCGAGACTCCCACGCTTGCCGAAAATCCGGGATCAAAGAGCACAAGCAATGGAATCATGGAACCACCCGGAGACACCTTTGCCCTGGATCAGCAAAACTACGAGCGGATCCACGACGTGAACAGCGGGCTAGGTCCGGTATTCAACGGCAGAGCATGCGCCGAGTGCCATCAAAACCCTGTCAGTGGTGGTGCCAGCCAATTTACGGAACTCCGCGTAGGCCATAACGACGCAAACGGCAATTTCGTGAATCCCACCGTGTTGATTAATGATGGCGCAAACATGATCACCGGCCGCTCGATCATCAACGACCGGTCCGTGATTCCCCAGGCGCAGGAGCATATCCCCACCACAGAGCACATTCGCGCGCTACGGGCCGCTCTCAATACTCTGGGTGACGGTTTTGTCGAGGCCATCGATGACAGCACCTTGCTCCGAATAGCGGAGCATCAAGCTGAAGTCAGCGATGGAAAGATTCACGGCGAGGCCATTCAAGTTCCTGTTCTGGAAGCTCCGGGACAGACACGTATCGGGCGCTTCGGCTGGAAAGACCAGCACAGCAGCTTGCTTTCGTTTATCGGCGACGCCTATTTGAATGAGATGGGTGTTACCAATCGGTTGCGACCAAAAGACACTACTACGGTGGGCAAGGTCACTCCCGATCCGGAAGATGTTCCGGACAATCTAGGCCTTGCCGATATCGACCACTTTGCTCAATTTGTTCGTGGCACAAAGGTACCGCCCCGCGACAGCGTGCTTGCCGCAAGTACAACCGGAAGGGCCGGGCAGGCGCTATTCGAAAAGATCGGCTGCAACACATGCCACGTCGAAAGCATCACCACCGCTCCTGCGGGGACAGTCATAGATGGCGGAGCTTTCACCGTGCCCGACGCCCTGGGTAATAAAATCATTCACCCATACAGCGACTTCTTGCTGCATGACGTGGGAACGGGTGATGGCATCGTGCAAAATCCCCCGCAGGACACCGCGGACAAATTGCGGACGGCTGCGCTTTGGGGCCTTCGCATGAGACCTCGTTACATGCATGATCTCCTATCCTTGACGCTGGAGAACGCCATTGAACGGCACAGAGGCGAGGCGGAGCACGTCTCCCGGCACTTCCGAGAACTCACACAACAAGAGAAGCAGGAGTTGTTCACGTTCCTTAATTCGTTGTAGCCAGACTAATTCGTTTTAGCCAGACACCTTTCCACCGGGCACGGCAAATCCGATTGTCGTGCCCTTCTTTTCTGAACGGGTTTAATCTGGATGAACCGCAAACAATATTCCGCTGCGTTTTTCTCTGCTCCGACGGGAATAAAGCGACGGGAAGTGCAGTTACTACCAGCAGTGGATCCTGATTTTGATGCTCATGGTTTAGGCCATTCCCGTCATGGAGCCGGCCTGCCAGCGAAGCCTCAGTCCTGTCGATCGAGAGAACATTCGAGTTGATTCGATTGTTCCAATCCTGAACGCGGGACTAGCCCAGGTCCTCTTACCAAAACATGCAATTCAAGTGGTTCGTAACTCGATTCTCGAAAGGGAGATAGCAATGAAAAAAAACAGAAGTGTGTTCGGCGGGGCCAACAATCGTCGGTCGTTTTTGAAAAACGGGATGGTGGCTGCAGGAGCCGCAACGATGGGCGCGGCGCTGTTGCCGGGTACCTCGACAGCCTTCGGCAGAAGAGATGACGACGACGCACCAATCACAAAGGGCGACATCGCAATTCTGACGTTCCTGAGTGCTCTGGAACAAGTCGAGGCCGATCTGTGGATTCAGTATGCCGAACTCGGCGGAGCAACCAATCAAGGCAACTCTCCGATCGATCTGGAACTCAACGGTCAGAAAATCACTACCGGACTCGCTCCAGCCTACATCACCGGACTCCTCGTGCTCGACGGCGATATGCCCCAGTACATCGCCGACAACACCGACGACGAGATCAGTCACCATAGGTTTCTCAACAACTACCTGGCCTCGAAAGGCGCAAAGGCGATCGACCTGAGCCACTTTGCCACTCTGCCGCCAAGTCAAGTAACGGGGGTTCCGCAAAAAGGGCGCCTTACCAATCTGAAGCAATTGACCGTGGACACGACCTGGTGGACGCGGTATCGCAGCGCGACAACCAACCCCGACCTCGGAGGTACGTTCGAGAACGCCGTCCCGGACCTGGCCAAGGGACAGCATCCGGCCATTCCCTTAAGCGATGGCGATCTAGTCCTGGATGGCAGCGGCAACATTTCCAACCATCTGCAGGCAATTGCGAACACGGCGGGATTCCACTTTGCGTTCATCGAACAAGGCGGCAGCAGTCTGTACCCGGCGCTGGCTCAAAGAGTAACCAATCTGGAAGTTTTGCGCATTCTGCTCAGCATCGGCGGTAGCGAGATCATGCATTTCCAGACTTGGCACGACAAGGCTGGCAACGCCACCAACATCACCGACGGCGACCTTACGTTTCCAAACCTGAACGCCGCCGTCGATCCCAACAATGGAGCTTCCGGCCCGAACGTTGCAGACATGTTCCAGACCAACCTGATCATGCCCGAACCGACCGTGTTCCTGAACCCAAAGCTAGGCCCAGTCTCCATCATTCGTCCGACGTCCACTCAGCAGGGGGGCGCAGTGGCCTCCGTCGTTAGCTTTGCTGAGGATGGACTCTTCCTTGACCCAGTGACAAAGAAGAACACCGGCATCGTGGATGTGCTTATGCGTCTGGCAGAGGAAGCAGATGAGGCGCGCCGCGAGATTTAAAAAAGCGAAGCATGACCGCGAGTGCCATCGCCGCGCTCTATCACGCCACAGGTAGGCTGGGTGCCAAATTAACTAGGATGGGCAGGTCAGTTTGCGAATCAATCGGCATTGCCCCGCAGAGGCCGATGCTCCCGCATTTCGCTTATCCATCCTAGTCCAGTTTTCGCAGTTGCAGGGTTAAGACGGAATCGTTGGACGTTGAAGTTACGGAAAAGAGAATTTGCTGCCCACACATCAAAAACTAATTTTTAGCGCCACATAGAGGATCAATGAAACAGACTACCAAGCACTTCCCATTGGCTATCGCTTCAGCCACTCTGCTGGCATTCGGCATATTTCTCTCGCCGCCTGAGTCGGTTCGCGCCAAAAGTCAAGACACACAAGTTGTCGAAATTACGGCGAAGAAATACGAATATTCGACCTCGCCAGTTCACGTGAAGGTGGGAACCAAAGTTCAACTCAAGATCACAGCGATCGACCACGATCATGGTTTCAAGATTGGCACTGCTCCGGACGACGCTCCATCCAGTGACAAAAACGGCCTAATCTTCGCCTCCCAACAAGAATGTTGGCAGCTAGTGAAGGGTGAAACGACCGTGATCGAGTTCCTTCCCCAAACACCAGGAACCTACACCTTTAAGTGTTGCCATATCTGTGGCCTCGGGCACAAAGGCATGAAGGGCCAAATTGTTGTCGAACCGTAGGAGAGTGCGCCGCACGGGTTCGTCAAGTTGGTGGCGAACGTTTGAGTGCGCCGAAATGATCATGGGGTTCGTGGAATAGAACGAACAGGAATTCAGTCAACATCATTGAAACAGATACGTTTGCGATTTCGAACGTAAACAAATCAGAGGAGGGAAACACAAATGCTTTCACGTTGGATTGTACGATTTGCTGGAATTTCCACAATTTGCCTAGCCGTGTGCGCCGCTGCATCCGCCCAGTATGGCGGTGGCGGTGGAACAGGAGGGTCGGGAATGGGTGCGCCTGGCGGAACTCCCGGATACGTAGCGCCGTCAGGAGGATACAGCTCCGGAAAGGCGATTGGCATTGGGGTTGGTGCTACGGCCGGCGCTGCCGTTGCGGTTATTCTGCTCGTTCGGCATCATCATCACGCTGCAAATAATACCCAAGCTTATGTCACAGGCTGCACACAAACGGTTCAGAATGGAATCAGTCTGACGAGCGAGAAGGACTATCAAACCTACTCGATCGTATCCAACGACAAATCCCTTAAGGCGGGTGAGCGCGTCACGCTTAGAGGATCTGTGGTGTCTGCCGACGGATCTGCAAATCCATCGCTTCAGGTGCTAAGCATGGTCAAAGACTTCGGGAGTTGCGGTCAAGCGTCAGCATCCTACTCTTCCTATTTGAGCTCAAGATCCCACAATTGAGTGAGCGCGGGGAGGTCAGCCGCTGGGAGCGCTGACCTCGCCTGACTTCCTCCATGCCGAACCATCTGCGGCTGGGTTCCTACGACGGCACACTGAAGCTTCAATGTTGGAGACAGTCTACAAATGTCCGACTGTTCGTCACCGAACCGAACACGGAATTGAAACCATGAATGCACTTCAAGAACAAGCGATGCCAGCCTCTGCAAATGTCGGAAGCGCGACGCCCGCTGCGCCGCGCCTGCATGGGCTTTCAGCGCAACGTCGGCGAGTCGCGAAATGTAACTCGCAGACCATCGACGTACGCAGCTCGGAGAAGATTCCGACGTCCGCGACGCCCATCGCAGGCGAGACTACCGGCGAAGCGGAAGCCATCGAACGAGCCCAGCGTGGCGACAAGGCGATGTTTGAATTCTTATACCGGTTGCACAGTGCACGCGTGTACGCAGTATGCCTGCGCATGGTAGGAGACACCGCCGAAGCGGAAGATCTTACTCAAGAAATATTTTTACTGGTGTTCCGGAAAATTCACACTTTTCGCGGCGAATCGGCCTTTTCTACCTGGTTGCACAGGCTGGCGGTTAACCGCGTGCTAATGCATTTACGCAAGAAGCTGTTACCTGCGGTTTCGCTACAAGGGCCGGCCGACCCGGAAAAGGAATCCGGCTCGCTGAGCATCGATCCGGGGGCTCCCGACTTGCTGATGGAGGGAACGCTCGACCGAATAAATCTCGCGCGTTGCATCGAGCAGTTGCCCGTGGGCTACCGCACAGCATTTGTCTTGCATGACGTTCAAGGATACAAGCACAGCGAAATCGCCGGGATAATGGGATGCTCGGTAGGCGGTTCGAAGTCGCAATTGCACAAGGCCCGTATGCGGTTGCGCGAACTGCTTCATGAACTCCAGCGGGGCAAGGCGCGAGACGCACGCTTTACCGTAGGCTGAAATGGGCGCGCAGTCTGGCGCGATCTTGCCCACCGATAACACCAACCAGCTCGAAGAATTTATCTTCGCCACGAATTTAGCTCTCCCCGGGAATATTCCATAGCGTCTGGCGGTCTATGAGCGAGAGGGTGTGAGAGGCGTATCTTGTCTCACGCCGGGCGCCAAACTCTCTCAAATACAAGAAAAAGGGGAAAACAAAATGTCCAAGATTTTCATTGCGGCCGCAGTTCTGTGCGCGGCCCTCTGGTCACAATCCGGAAGGGCCTATGGTGCTTCGCTCGACGACGAGCGCCAAAGTCCAGAGGAATCCTCCGCCCGACCAGTCAATCCAGTTATCCAGTGGAACAGGACGCTTCTCCAGATTGTTCGCACGCCCAAAGCACAACCGGCAACCATCCACCCTACTCGCAGCTTTGCGATCATGCACGCCGCGATTTACGACGCGGTGAACGCCATCGATAGAACTCACAAATCCTACTTAGTTCGCCTCACTGGAGTATCGCGTTTTGCTTCTCAGGACGCTGCGGCCGATGTGGCAGCACACGCTGTACTCGTATCGTTATATCCCAGCTTTCAAACGGCTCTTGACGCGCAACTTCAGCAATTGCTGTCGCTG
>Ga0210384_10007642_pt1 | contig 11376 bp, 8 predicted proteins | sample IncBWH2MmetaG_FD_160574 | JGI IMG/M metagenome (GOLD analysis project Ga0210384, IMG submission 160574) | Forest soil microbial communities from Barre Woods Harvard Forest LTER site, Petersham, Massachusetts, United States - Inc-BW-H-2-M | ecosystem: Environmental > Terrestrial > Soil >...
GATCATGGTATTGACGATGTTGGCGGACCGCAGAAACTCGCCTTTCAACGCCCGCCCATCCACATCCAACGGCACTGTTTGCAGCAAATCGCCGCGCGCCACCGCGGTCACCGTTCGGGTGACCGCAGTCGTCGGCCATAGCAAGTCGTCGATCAGCGTGTTGACCGACGACTCCATGTCAGCCCATGCGCCTTCCGACAAGCCGAATCGCACGCGTGTGCGGGTCTTGCCCTGCCGGCCCACCACTTCACCGACCTGCTCGAGCTGTTGTGCAATGCGCTGATTCGCGGCGATGATGGTATTGAATGCGTCGCAGATCTTTCCCGCCACTCCAACCTGGGAACCGGGCAGGCGCACGGAAAAATTGCCCGACTGCATCGCGCGGAGCACATCGAGCAATTGATTCAGGTTGAGTCCCGGGCCGCCTTCTGACGCATCAGCGACGTGCCCGTTCTTTCTTCGACGAGCGACGCTTGCGTTTACATCCATGGACTATTCTCCACGCTGATCGCGCGAAATATTTGACGTGTACAGGAAGGCCACCCCGCTTCAAATGGTGGCAAACGCAACATGAAAAGTCCATTGTCCACACGGCATGACATAACCCGTTCGTTGTAATAATTACAAGGCCACCCTCATAACCGCGGCAAGGTCACCCTCATAACCGCGGGTACGTTCGATATGCGCACTCGCTATTCGACTCCCTGTGCCGCCCGGCCTAGCTTAGTAGGCGTAGCCCTTTGGGCCTTTGGCGGCGAAGGCCGATAACCATTCGCACGAACAGGAGTTCATCATGGCGGAAATCGCCGAACGGTCCCAGTCTCGCCTCTCCGCCCGCCCGTCTCTCTGGAGCGAGCTGTTGCGTAAAGAAGACTGGTGGGCGATTTGGATCGGCTTGGGGTTGGTGGCTGCGGCCGTTGCATTGTTCGCGAACGGCGCCAGCATCAAGTGGATTGCAGTGGCTCCGCAAAAATGGGCCCATCTTGCGAATGCCGCCGCTCAGCTGCAAGCGCACGCCGTGCAATATGCGGCGCTCTTCGTGCTGTGGGCCGTGTCCTTAGGGATCGGAGCCGCGGCGCTTGGATTCAAGCTGACCCGATTCGTTCCCGCGTTCCTGGTTCTATACGTGGCGGCGGGTGCGATTTATTTTCTGGGTCTTTGGGATCAAGCCGCTCACTATAATTTGGAGCCGCCGCTGGTGGCTCTCGGTCTCGGCTTGCTGGTGTCGAACACCGTGGGTGTGCCCCGTTGGCTCGAGCCCGGCTTGCGCGTCGAGTTCTACATCAAGACCGGCATCGTGCTGCTGGGAGCGAGCTTGCCGCTGACGCTGATCGCCTGGGCCGGACCGGTGGCGATCGTGCAGGCCGCCATCGTCTCCTTGGTCACCTTCGGCGTCATCTATTACAGCGCCGTGCGTCTGGGGCTCGACCGGCGCCTGGCGGCGACCCTGGGCACGGGCGGTGCCGTCTGCGGAGTATCGGGGGCCATCGCCATCGGCGGCGCCGTGGGTGCGAAAAAGGATCAGGTATCGGTCGCCATCTCCCTGGTCGTCGTATGGGCCATCGTGATGATTTTCGTTCTCCCGCTGGCCGCGCGCAGTCTGCACCTCTCGACGGGCGTCGCCGGCGCGTGGATCGGCACCTCGGAATTTGCGGATGCGGCCGGTCTCGCGGCCGCGCAGACCTACGGCGGGTACGCGGGCAATGTGCCCGGCATCGCCGGCCACGCCGAAGCCGCCGTCAGTGCGTTCACGCTCATGAAGGTCATTGGCCGCGACGTCTGGATCGGGGTGTGGGCCTTCGTCTTGTCGCTGATCGCGACCACCCGGTGGGAGCGAACTCCGGTTCAAAGCAAGGCGGATGCCGGCGAAATCTGGCGCCGGTTTCCCAAGTTCGTGCTGGGCTTCCTGGCGGCCTCCGCCGTCATCACTCTCGTGTCGAAGGGCTACGACTATGCGGCATATAAGAAAGATGTGCTGCCGGGACTCGTCGCTCCGTTGCAGGCGCTCCGCACCTGGACGTTCACCTTTGCATTTCTCAGCATCGGACTCACCACGCGCATTCGTCAATTCGTGTCGGTGGGCGCGCGCCCGTTCTACGCGTTCACCCTCGGCGTGGCGGTGAACGTGGTGCTGGGATTCGTGCTCTCGACTCAGGTCTTCAGCGACTTTTGGAATCGGCTCGGCCAATGAGTTCCGTTCGTCCGGGTTCCTGCGCCGACTGCCGCCATTTCAACGGGCGGCCGCTCGACATCGAGGCGGCGCTTCCGGGGCTGTCCAGCTTGAGTTCCGCGTATGCCGCGGTGCGCTCGAACGACGGCATCTGCGCCGTGCACGATCGCTATGTTGCCGCCTCCAGCGTGTGTGCCAGCTATGCGGGGCGGCAGCTCGTAGATTCTTCGGCGTCGCGCCGCCGCCGCCATGAGTCTTAAGGCGAGAGCGCCTCGACTTGCACCAGGCAATCATAGAAGGTCGGCGCCCGTCCCATATCGGTCAGGGTGTCGCTGCTGGTGAGTTCGTTGGCATTCTTGCCATCCCGCGCGAGTTTCTTCCACCAGACCGATAAGCCCACCACGACTCCGGGGCGAGCGCGATCGGTGACTCTGGCGCGCAGCTCGACGCTGCCGCGGCCGTTGAAGACCCGCACGTAGCTGCCCGCGATCACTCCCCGCCGAGCGGCGTCGTCCGGATGGATGTCCAGCCAGGGTTCGCCCTCGGAGGCGCGCAGGCTCTGCACGTTGACGAAGGAGCTATTGAGGAAATTCCGCGCCGGCGGCGAAATCATCGCCAACGGATAGCGGCTCGCCACGGCGCTTCGGGTGTCTTCCTGGGGCGCGATGTAGTCGGGCAAGGGATCCAAACCGAGCTCCTGGGCCCGGGCGGAGAAAAACTCCACCTTGCCGGACGGCGTGTCGAAGCCGCCGTCCGCAAAGCGCGCGACCCCGGTCGGGGCGCCCACTCGCTTCCATCCCACGGCGCGCACGGCATTGAAATCCCAGTCCTTCGCCACGGCAGCTTGCGCAATGGTTTCGTCCGAGTCATTGAAGCAGGCCTCAGTGAACCCCATGGCCTTGGCCAGCAAGCGAAATATTTCGGTGTTGGGTTTGCATTCTCCCAACGGAGCGATCGCGGGATTGTTGGCCACCAGGTAGTAGTGGCCGTACGGCTTCACGACGTCGAGATGCTCGAGCTGAGTGGTGGCGGGCAGCAGGATATCCGCATAGTCCGCCGTGTCGGTCTGAAAATGCTCCAGCACGACGGTGAACAAGTCCTCACGGGCGAACCCCCGCACCACGCGCGTGGAATCGGGCGCGACGGCGACGGGATTCGAGTTGTAGACGATCAGAGCGCGGATCGGCGCGGCCCGATCCAGCAGCGCATGGCCGATGGTCGACATATTGATGGTTCGCGGTCTGCGTCCGCCGAGAAGATCGGTGCGCTCCAAGGCGCGCCTATCAACATCGAAATTGCCCGACGTGGACAAGAATATCCCACCCGCGGCATCGCGAAACGCACCCACGAGCGCCGGCAGGCACGCGATATTGCGCATCCCCATGCCGCCGCCCCGCGCGCGCTGCAGGCCGTAGTTCGCGCGGATCAGCGCGGGCCGCGTGGTGCCATAGAGATGAGCGAGAGATTCGATCTCTTCGGCCGTGATGCCGCAAATCGATGCGACCCTCTCCGGATCGTACGAGCGCACCCGCTCGCGCAGACCCTCGAACCCCAGAGTGTGGCGATCGACGTAGTCGCGATCGATCAGACCGTCGCGAATCAGCACGTGCATGAGCCCGAGCGCCAGCGCGGAATCCGTTCCGGGCAACAGCGCAAGGTGCCTGTGGCACTTCTCCGCCGTGAGCGAGCGGTAGGGATCGATGGCGACCAGGGTTGCGCCGCGCCGCTTGGCCTCCTGCGCACGCGCCCAGAAGTGCACGCTCGAGGTGATGGCATTCGAACCCCAGAAGATGATCAGCTTGGCCTCATCGGCCAATTCCACGTCGACTCCGATACGCCTGCCGAGCGTGATCTCGTGGCCGGCGGTTCCCGCCGAGGCGCAGATGGTGCGGTCCAAGAAGCTGGCGCCGAGCTTGTGGAAGAATCGCATGGACATGGATTCGCCTTGCACCAAGCCCATGGTTCCCGCGTAGCTGTAGGGGAGAATCTGCTCAGGATCTTCGGCCGCAATCGGCTTCAGGCGCGCCGCGACGGCGGCAATCGCCTCCTCCCAACTGATCTGCTCGAACCGCCCTTCCCCCTTCTTGCCGATACGCCGCATCGGGTGCAGCAGGCGATCGGGATGGTAGGTGCGCTCGGTGTAGCGGGCCACCTTGGTGCACAGCACTCCGGCGGTGGGCGCGTGCTCGGCCGAGCCCGTGACCTTGATGGCGATGCCGTCCCGGACATGCACGTCGAGCGCGCAGGTGTCCGGGCAGTCATGCGGACACGCGCCTTTGACCCGGGTCACGGCAGAGGGTGTTGCGCTGTTTGCTGCCACGTCACGGCTACCGGTCATGCGGCGTATCCCGTGTCCAGAATGCGATCCATGAACTTCTCGCATTGCGCGAGTTGCTCCAGCGTGACGAATTCGTTCGGCCGATGTGCCTGCGCGATGTCGCCCGGCCCGCAGATGACGGACGGAACCCCCATCTTCTGGAACAGACCCGCTTCGGTGCCGTAGGACACCTTGCCCACCTGATTGTTTCTCGACAGCCGCATTGCCCACTGCACGATGGCGTCGGTTTCCGCGGCCGCGAGTCCCACGGTCTGGCTGACCCACTCCAGATCGATGCCGGATTTGTCATCCACCTTCTGCATCTCGCGCGCCAAGTCCTGCGCGTAGGCGCGAATTTCCTGATACAGCGCATCAGGCGGGGTATTGGGCAAGGTGCGCATGTCGAATTGGAACACGCAGTCCTTGGGGATGACGTTGGAGGCGATGCCCCCATGAATGAGCCCGGTCGACATCGTGGAATACGGCACGGTGAACCCGTAGTCGCGCGTTTCGATCTGCGCGAGCCGGTCGGCGATCTGACGGATGAACACGACCAGGCGCGCCGCGTATTCGATGGCGTTCACCCCGTGGGTGACATAACTGGAATGCGCTTCGCATCCAAGCACCCTGCATCGGAATCGATTCATGCTCTTGTGGGCGATGATGGGCTGCATCGAGGTGGGTTCGCCCACCACGCAGCCGGCCGGCCGGATGTTGTTCTCTTCCAAGTCGCGAATCAGCCCGCGCACGCCGATGCAGCCGACTTCTTCGTCGTAGCTCAGCGAATAATGCAGCGGTGCATCGAGGCGATTGTCGTTCAGGGCGGCGACGAATGTCGGCGCGCGGGCGAGAATGATGCCGATGAATCCCTTCATGTCCGCCGAGCCGCGCGCGAACAACTTGCCGTCGCGCTCGATGAGCACAAACGGGTCCGTGTCCCAGTTCTGACCGTCCACCGGCACGACGTCCGTATGGCCCGAGAGAATCAAACCGGGCTTCTTCGAGTCGCCCAGGGTGGCAAACAAATTCGCCTTCTTGCCCGTCGCGTCGTAGGTGAGCCGGGTGGTTGCGCCGAAGCCCTGCAGGTAATCGCGCACCCATTCGATCAGCCCGAGATTGGAGTCGCGCGACACGGTCTTGAAGCCGATCAGCCGCTCGATCATGGCGCGGGACGCTGCGCTTGGATGGCTTGGATGCAACTCAGGCTCGAGGACTGCGTTCATGACAATCGCCCACGGTGAAACGCATACTGTACATCACCGCCGCGGCCGTCGGTTGATGCTGACCAACAAATTCATTATAATGACCTAATGTCTCAAGACCTAAAGTCGCCCATCTCGCCGCCCGCAAATTGAGCAACTCAACACTTCCGCGGAACCGCGTCGGCCTGGGCGACGCCATCATCATGGGGCTGTCCAGCTCCGGACCCGCGCAAACGCTTGCGGTGAGTCTGGCGGGATTGGTCGCGGTCAGCGGCTACGGCGGTGTCGTGCCGATTCTCATCTGCTTCGTGCCCATGATGGGAATCGCCATCGCCTACCAGCGGCTGAATCGGTGGGACCCAAGTTCCGGCGCGACTTATACCTGGGTGGCCAAGGTGTTCCACCCCTACCTCGGTTTCTTGTCGGGATGGATGATCCTTCTCTATTACACCCTCGGCACGACCACTCTGACCATTCCCGCGGGCGTCTATACGCTCGATCTCCTGGCGCCCTCCTTCGTCGATAGTCACTGGGCGATTTTCCTGGCCGGCGCCGCCTGGAATCTCCTCATCACGGCGCTCGCCATTGCCGGCCTGAAAGTGGTCGCCCGCTTTGAGTGGGTCATCGTCGTCTTCCAGTACGCGGTGCTCTTGATCGTCGCGGCAGTGGCTCTGGCTGCGCTGCTGCACGGAACCGCCGCCGTGCGATTCTCCTCGACTTGGTTTTCGTGGTCCGGGCTCGGCGGCATGAAGGGATTGATGGGCGGAATATTGATCGCCTGCTTCATGTATTCGGGCTGGGACGCGTCGATCTACGTCAATGAGGAAACCACGGACCGGGCGAACAATCCGGGAAAGGCAGCACTGGCCAGCGTCGTGATGCTGGCCTTGGTGTATTCCCTGGTGACGTTCGCCTTCCAGAGCGTTCTGCCGCCCGGTGAAATGCAGGCGCACGCCGGTAATGTCCTGTCGGCGGTGAGTGAACGGCTCATGCATAAGCCATGGGATTCGGTGATGGCGTTGGTCGTGCTCACCGGCACCCTCGCCACCTTGCAAGCCGCGGTCGTCTCCGCGGCGCGCGTCGGTCTTGCCATGTCCCGCGACCGCGTCATGCCGAAGTTCTTTCAGCGCCTGAGCGCCGGCGGCGCCAGTCCATGGGCCGCGACCTTGACGATGAGCGCGATCAATTTACTGCTGCTCGCCCTCGCCTTGGGGACCTCCACTATCGCGGCGGCGTTGACCAATGCCGCCAGCAGCCTGGGACTCATTTCAATTGTGTTTTATGGCATCACTGCCGCCGCGGCGCTGTGGCAGCAGCGCGCGACGCTCGCATCGAGCGCAGGAAATTTGATCCTGGGCGGAATGCTGCCGCTGATCGGCGTGGCGTTCAGTGCATGGGTACTGGTCGAATCGCTCTCCACGGGCGCGGTCACGACGACGGTCATGCTCTACGGTTTGGGTTCGATTTTTGCCGGCGCCATCGTGGCGCTGTTCTTGCACCGGATCATGGGTGTGAGCTTTTTCGATGTTTCGTAATTTTTTGAAGGAAGGGCGCGACCACGCGCTGAAGGACGGCGACATGATGAAATACCGAAATCCCGCGCGCTCCGCGCGCAGCGCTGAGCTGTACCAAAAGGCCTGCGGTCCGATTCCCGCCGGCGTCAACAGCACCGCCCGTGCGACCTGGTCGGGTTGGGATCCCTATCCCCTGTTCGTGGACCGCGGCGAGGGTGCCTATCTGTACGATGTCGACGGCAACGCCTACATCGACTATCTGCTGGGCTTGGGTCCGATGATTCTCGGACATCGCCCTCCGAAGGTGACCGCCGCCGTGGTCGAGCAAATCCAAAATCGCGGCACGGTATTCGCGTTGCCGACGGCTCAAGAGGCGCGCTTGGCGCAAAAGATCATCGCAGCCGTGCCGAGCGTTGAGCAGGTACGGCTGTGCAATACCGGAACCGAGGCCGTGATCTACGCCGTTCGATTGGCACGCGCCTTCACGGGACGCGAAAAGGTCATTCGCTTCGAGGGCATGTATCACGGCTTTTCCGACGGCGTCTACTGGAGCAAGCATCCGCTGCTCGACGAGGCGGGGCCCGATCAGCGTCCCATCGCGGTGGCGCAGGGACCCGGATTATCGAAGGCGGCCGGCGCCCAATTGATCATTTTGCCGTGGAACGACGCCGACGCGCTGCGCGCGGCGGTGGCCCGCGAAGGCGATGCGATTGCGGCGATTCTCACCGAACCTGTGATGTGCAATACCGGATGCATCCTGCCCGAACCGGGATACCTCGAGGCCATGCGGGAAATCGCCGACTCTCGCGGTATCGTATTGATCTACGACGAGGTCATTACCGGCTTTCGATTGGGTTACGGCGGCGCTCAAGGCATCTATGGGATCAAACCCGATATCAGCGTGTTCGCCAAGGGGTTGGGCGGCGGATTCCCCGTTGCCGCTCTGGGCGGACGGCGCGATATCATGAAGCTCGTGGCCGACGGCACCGTATCCATGGCAGGCACCTATAGCGCCAATGGCATCGCGGTCGCCGCCGCGAACGCCGCGCTCGATGAACTCGGCGAGCCCGGAAAGTATGAGGCGCTGTTCGCCCGCTGTTCCCGCTTCTACGCCGGCCTATCGGCGATTTTCGCCCGCCATGGACTGCCTGCCTATGTGGTCGGCTTGGGACCCGTTCTGCAAGTGTGGTTCGCGGAAAAGCCCATTCGCAATTATCGCGATGCCGCACGCTATGCCGATCACGAGATCTTCCGCCGATGGTGGGAAGCCATGTTGGAGCGTAACGTGCTGTTCCACCCGGGCGCATTTGAAAATCTATTTGTGTCCTTCGCGCACTCCGACGCGGACATCGACCGGACCTTGGCGGCCGCGGACCAAGCGGCGGGCCTGCTGCGGGCTCATGTCTGACGCGAAGCCGAAGCGCCTCACTCTCGGGGTCGATCTCGGGACTTCGGCAGTCAAAGTCGTGGCGCTGGGAGTCGATGACGCGGTGATGGGCGAAGGCGCGGCGGGCTTCGGCACCGACAGCACGCTGCCCCAGCAAGCCGAGCAGCAAACGGCCGATTGGCTGGGGGCCGCATCGCGCGCCATGCACGCACTCGGAATCGCTCTCGAGCATCGGTTCGGCACCGAGTGGACGGACCAAGTCGCCGCCATCGGCCTCACCGGCCAATTGCCGACGCTGGTCTGTTTGGATGACGCAAAACCCTTGGGCGCCGCCATCACGTGGAAGGACGGCCGCGCGGACGCGTGGGCATCGACCCGCGTCGACGCGGCGCGCCGACTGCTCATGTACGGGCGCACCGGCATGCCGATCGACGGCCGCTACCTGGCCCCGATGCTGCAATTTCACTTCGCCGAGCGCATCGGCCGGGTGCGGACCATTCTATCCGCCAAGGATTACCTGCTGTCGGAACTGACCGGTCTGCGCTTGACCGAACCCACCACTGCCGCCGGCTACGGGATCTATGACCTGCGGGAGCGGCAATTCAGCGAGGATCTCGCTGATTTCTGGCAAGTGCCGCGCGCCCTGCTGCCGAGAATTCAAGGCGCCAATACGCTGGCCGGCCCCTTGAATCAAGCCGGTGCGGCGCTGCTCGGACTGCCCGAAGGGATTCCCGTCAGCACCGGCGCGGCGGATTCTGTGTGCGCGTCGTTCGCCATGGCTGGACTCGACGAGCGCGTGGTATCGATCAGTTTCGGGTCGAGCGCGGTGGTGATCGGCGCGAGCGCGGCGCCCCGATTCGACCCGGCCGCTCGATACCTGCTGACGCCGCATGTGGACGATGAGTGGTATGGCCGCGAAATGGATTTGCTGGCAACCGGGACGGGCTATCGCTGGCTGAGTAACCTGTTTTCGTGGATCTCGGGCGACATCGATCGCAATGCTGCTCAGTCGGTCCCCGGAGCGCATGGCCTCTTCTTCCCTCCCTACCTCGCCGGCGGCGAACAGGGGGCGCTGTGGAATCCGCGATTGCAGGGCGCCCTATTTGGACTCAGCCTGCGGCATTCTCGCGCCGACATCGCGCGCAGTTTTCTAGAAGGCGTGTTTTTCGAAATCAAGCGCTGCATCGAAGTGCTGGCAGAAACGGCGCCGATCGACGCCGTCATGGTCAGCGGCAACTTGGTGAACTCGCCGGCGAGCACGCAAATGCTCGCGGATGTTTTGCAGCTCGCGGTCGGCGCCGTCCCCGATAAGTCGCCCGCCGCCGTCGGCGCCGCCATGCTGGCGCGACGCATTGCGGGCGCCGCGGTTGCGCCCGGTCGGTACATGCGCTCCCGGCCGCTGACTCAACCGAATGAGGCCACGGCTCAAGTTTACGCCGGCCTGTATCGGCAGTATTTGGCTCGGGCCGCGCTGTGCGAGTAATCAATGCGGCGACGCCGCGCGCATTGGCGGCGGCGGCGGCCGACTGGATATGCGGTCATTTGCACAGCCATCCGCAATCCGCCCTCGCTCTGCCCACGGGCTCGACGCCTCTCGGTCTGTACGCGGAGCTGACTGCAAGGTCGAAGGCCGGCACGGTGAATCTCGGCGCAGTGCGAATTTTCAATCTCGACGAATACTGCGGCCTGCCGCAGTCCGATCCGCATAGTTACGCCGCCTTTCTTCATCGGCACCTGATCGCACCCGCAGAGATAGCCGCGGACCAAGTGCGTCTGTTGCGCGGCGACGCCGCGGATATGGACGCGGAATGCCGGGCCTACGATGCAGCGCTGGCAGATTGCGGCGGCATCGACTTGTGCGTCCTGGGTTTGGGAGTCAACGGCCATGTCGCCTTCAATGAGCCGGCGTCCCCGTGGGACCTAGGCACCCATGTCGTTCATCTGTCGCGTGCCACGCGGGCCGCTCACGAGCGGCAGGCGCAAACCCCCTGGAGAATCCCCGCCTGGGGCGTGACCATGGGAATCAAGACGCTGCTGCAGTCTCGTCATGTCCTGTTGCTGATTGCCGGAGAGGGCAAAGAGGCGGCCAGAGCGGCCGTTCACGCCGGCGTGGCGGACGTGAACTGGCCGGTGACGAGTTTGGCTCTGCATCCCAGCCTCACCGTCATTGAGCTTTGCGCGCCCGCTGAGAGTCGATGACTTCGACCGCTTCGACGAAAAAAGTCGGGGCGGTTTCGAGACGGAACGCGAAGGATTTAGCGACGAACACCATGCGAAAGGCGTCGATGGGTTGATGCCGCGCCGAGAAGCTCACGCCGGAAACCTCGACCACCCACTCGAAACTCATCAGGTCGAGGAGCTCGTGTTCCCGGGTGAGCGCCGGGCGCGAGACCAGCGTTTGTTCCTCGCGGGCCTCCTTGAGTCCGTAGACCTCGTCGAGCAGGTCATACAGCGAGCGCTTGTCCGATCCGTTCAAATAGCCCGCAAGATCCGGCGCCAGGATCTTCGGTATCACCGACGACTCCCAGATCATCGGCTGTTTGTTCAATAGGCGCAGCCGCGAAACCTCCCAGACGGTCGCGGCGGCCGACAAGCCCAAACGCTTGGCCTCTTCCTCGGTAGAGGCGCGCGCCTCGCAGCTCAAGACCCGAGTCTGCAGCTTGGAGCGGGCGTCCAAGTGCAGACCGTTGCGCAACCCGCCGATTTTCGTCGTCTCTGCCTTGACTCGCGGCCGCGCGACAAAGGTGCCCCGGCCCTGCTCGCGCCGAACCACGGCTTGCGAAGAC
>Ga0210384_10007643_pt1 | contig 11376 bp, 8 predicted proteins | sample IncBWH2MmetaG_FD_160574 | JGI IMG/M metagenome (GOLD analysis project Ga0210384, IMG submission 160574) | Forest soil microbial communities from Barre Woods Harvard Forest LTER site, Petersham, Massachusetts, United States - Inc-BW-H-2-M | ecosystem: Environmental > Terrestrial > Soil >...
ATGTATTCGTGCGCGCGATTCTCGATCCCGTCCGGATTGTTCAGTTGGTTTGCGCGCGAAAATGTTTCCAGCAACGAACCGACGTAATCGCACAACTTGCGATCGTCGATCCCGACTTCGCGCAACACGTATCGGGCGAGAACGTAGAAATAAAATTGTGACGAGATCCGCAATTGCGCCGGATTCGAAAGAATCGCATCGACCAATCGTGGGTGATCGAGAATCGAATCGCGCGTTCCGTCATCGCTCAGAAGATCGACGATCGAAACGTGATCGGTTTTGGAACGGGCGAGTGTGCGAACGATGAAATCGAAATCCGCGGCCGTGAATCGCGCCCGGCAATTCGCCCTGATCATCTTGAGTGCTCCTTATGAGCATTCGTGATGCCGAAGGCAAGTTTGTTTAGCGTCTTTATATCCGGTGCCGCTGTGTCGCGGCTCAAGATTTCAGCACCCAATCGCGCCAGGGCAACTGGTAAAGCAGGATGGCGAAAAATGATAAGAGGTAACCAGTCGCGATTTTCGGAAATTTATCGTGCGCCAAGGTGAAGCCCATGACCGCCAGGATCCATCCAAAGCCATACACAGGAGCTGGCAGGTAAGTCGTGAAAATGAAGAAGAGCAGGAGAAGATGCGCAAGCTCGTCGGTGCGTCGTTTGCGAATGAGCAGCAGCGCACCAATCGATAATTGCAATCCGAGATCCCACCAGGTCATTACGATCGCGGCCGTACGCGCGCGATCTGAACCCTCGATGTGAATGTCATTGCCTTCCACGTCGGCAAACGGGCTGCGCAAAAAATGGATTTTCCTTGTCACCGTATCGCCAACCTCAGGATTAATGCCGATGAGTTTACCAAACGCGGCGAAACGTGGATCGACGTAAAGATAATGCTCGAACATTTCGCCCGATCGATAACTAGGCGAAGAGAGCTTCTGGGCCGAAGCAGCTAAAAAAATCAGGCAAAGAAAAAAGCGAGCATTGAATAAAAGAATGCGCTTTTGCTGTTCCGGTTCGCGGAAAAGGTGAACGACGAACAACACCCAAGTCCAGTAAACGAGCAAATATTTGTGATTATCGACCTTTTCCCAGGTCAGAATGATGGTGATCGTTCCAGCGAGGGCGAGCGCGAACCAAAATTGCGGCCGACGAAGCGAAGACGGACGCAGTGCAAACATCAGGAAACAAATTCCTGATACAATGCGAAACAGCCAGTGATCGACCTGGAAGATGATGGCCGAAACTACCGTAAGCACACTGATCGTTTGAACAAGATCGAGACTCTGCGTGAATTCGATCAGACGACCGATCCCGGGAACGCTGGCAAGTGGTCGACCGGTGGTCGTGGCTCCGCGCGAATGTCGCGCGCTAACAGCAGGTGAACGCGTCGATGAGGCGATTCTCATGAATCGTTCGGCATTGCGCGCGATCGGAATAGCTCTTCCGGGCTAAAGACAAATGTTTCGGCCAGTGAACCGTGCAGATGCCTGGTATGCGGATCGTAAGTAAGCTTCCAAAATTGAATTTCCACGCTTGGTCTTTTTTCTTCTGTGTCCGGCCGCAGGGGCGACGCCACCATCACGCGGTATGCTTTGTCTTCTGCGTTCATCGGGTCGCCGTTACCGTTAACTCTCAATACGGGCCTGCGTTGAAAAGCAGGTATCCAATTTTCACTTCCGATCTGCCTGGCTGCGCGAAAGAAATTTTTGCGGGCTGGATACTCGAGCGCACGATTCAGCAAGTCCATGTCCTCAGGGGTGAACTGAGCAAGCGCGTCCCGGTTTCCGTCGGAATGAACCAGGAAAACTTTCGCGTAACGATTCGAGAGCTCATCGGCTGCAGCGAACATACCCATCCCGCCTCCTTTCCAGGTGGACAAGCCGTAATGGGTGTTGAGGTAAACCTGGCGCGCCACGATGACCAGTGCCACACAAGGCACGCATAGCATCAACGCATATCGCCAAACTGCGGACCGAATGATCATAACTTGTTGGTTCCTGAGAACTTCACACCAAAACCCTCAAATCCCAGCAAATCTCATCAACTTTTGTTTACGAATGGCCAAATCAGAACGTACGGCAAACGACCGGCGCAGTCGTTTGCGCCGGTCGTCGAAATTGCAGCCTAACAGATTGGATAGACTAGTGGCCGAAGAAATTGCCGAAGTTGTAGTTTATACCAACCCTGAAAGAATAGAGTTCGTCCGCGAAGGTGACATGAGCTGCGTTATCACCGGCGAAATAAGAGCCGCTCGAGGTTTGAGACAGGGTGTTTTCCGCGAGCCAGGTATAAAGCCCTTCAGCTTTGATGCTCCAGTGGCAATTGAGCTTGTACTCGATGCCGGCACCACCGATCAAACCCCAGCGCCAATCATCGCCGCGAAAGTCCCGGTCGTAGACGCCATCATAAAATGAAGTGTAGTAGGCAGCGTACATGTCCCAATACCCGTGAACGAAAGCGGCGCCACCGGTCATATAGATCAGGGCTTTATTGTCGAGCAATGAAATACCCAGACGACCACGGGCTGATCCCTGGAAATCAATGCGCGCTTTCTCGTACCAGCCCCAGTTTTCCACGCCCTCGCTTGACGATTCATAAGTGCCGTAAAGCAGCGCTTTATTAATACTATTGCCGCTGTAATCAGCGTCAGCTTCAATGCCGATGACGAGATCGCGCCACTGATAGTTGAAGCCGACCTGACCGCCCGCTAGGTAGTTCACGTTATCAAAAGTGGAGGTACCCCCTTGCTGGGGAGCCTCGGAGCTTTCGTAGACGGCAGCATTGTTATCGGTAAATCTGGATTGTTGCCAACCGACGCCGCCATTGACACCGACGTAAAAACCGGTCCAATCGCAGGCAACTGGAGCAGGCGCGACATTTTTGTCCATCGGTACCGGACCAGCAACGCAAAGCGTAACGGCCGCGAACACCAATGTTAAACTCAAAAAACATTTGGTTAAGGATCTGTTCATAGGCCGCGACAATGAAACCTCCCCCAGAACGCGTCAAGCGGAAAATACGAATTTTCCCCGATAGTCTTACCCGGCCGTGCGATCGGCCTAACGACGTCTTCTTTCAGCCCACAATAGATCTGGCGGAAGGGGTGGGATTCGAACCCACGGTGGGTTGCCCCACGCTCGATTTCGAGTCGAGTGCCTTAAACCGGACTCAGCCACCCTTCCCTAACAAAACGCCCAACTTTCAACGCTCAACGTCCAACGTCCAATGCAAATTGAGACCGGAAAACTGTGCCAACCGGTCGTTACCGAGCGGCTTTCAGGCAGTTTTGGCGGCGAGTGATAGCGGAACAAGAAAATGTTACAATTAAGTGCTTGATTCGGGTCAATTTTGCACCGCATATTGTATATCCGGACGACGAGCTCCCCATTATCTTGTTATTGACCGCCATTGACGGCAATTAACAGGTTATTGCGGGTTCGTTGCCTCGAAATCTAAAGTTATTCACAATTTTCCAACCTCCAACCGCCCTCTCTCGCCATGATCCAACTCAAGCCTGGAATACCGCCCGCCTCACTGAAATCTTCGCGTCGATCGACTGATCGCCACAAAGATCCGAGGAGGAAAAACGGCGGCATCCGGTTTGAGCGGGTGTTTAGCGACGCCGCGGTCGCGCCATTCGATCAGGTCGAATGGGAACATCGCACGGCCGAGATCACCGACGACAGCGGCAAGGTAATTTTTAAACAGGAAAACGTCCAGGTACCGAAAAGTTGGAGTCCGTTAGCGACGAAGATTGCGGTCTCGAAATACTTTTACGGCGACATTTCACACGGCACCGATCCCTACAAAGGCGGACGCGAAATGTCGGTGCGACAACTGATTCATCGCGTGACGCGAACGATGGCGGATTGGGGAATCGCCGACGGTTACTTTGCGGATGTCGAATCAGCGGAAATTTTTTACGACGAGCTAACGTGGCTTTGCTTGAATCAACACGGCGCGTTCAACTCGCCGGTGTGGTTCAACGTCGGTTTGTATCATCAGTACGGAGTTGGCAAAGGCGCCGGCGCGGGAAATTATTTTTACAATCGCGAGACGAAAGAGGCCGAGCGCGCACCGACTCAATACGAGTATCCTCAAGGCAGCGCTTGCTTCATTCAAAACGTCAAAGACACGATGGAAGACATCATGCGCTTGGCGACGAGCGAAGCGATGCTCTTCAAATTCGGCAGCGGCACGGGGACCGATCTTTCGACGGTAAGATCGACCAGAGAAAAATTGAGCGGCGGTGGTAAACCGAGTGGACCGCTTTCGTTCCTGAAAGTTTACGATCAGGTCGCGAACGTGGTGAAGAGCGGCGGGAAAACGAGGCGCGCGGCCAAGATGAACACGCTGAAAGATTGGCATCCGGACATCGAAGAGTTTATCGACGCGAAACAAAAGGAAGAGAAAAAAGCGTGGGCGTTGATCGAGCAAGGTTACGACGGCAGTTATAACGGCGACGCATACGGCTCGGTCATGTATCAAAACGAAAACTTGAGCGTGCGAGTGAGCGACGAATTCATGGAAGCGGCGCAACAAGGCAGGGAATGGTGGACGCGTCGCGTGATCGACGACCAACCGTGCGAATGCAAAGATGCGCGCACGCTGCTGCGCAAAGTGGCCGAAGGCACGCACGTCTGCGGCGATCCCGGGATGCAATTCGATTCGACCATTCACAAATGGCACACCTGCAAAGGAACCGGACGACAGAACTCCACCAATCCATGCAGCGAATATCTGTTTCTCGATAATACCGCCTGCAATCTCGCGTCGCTCAACTTGATGAAGTTCAAAACGGACAAGGGCAAGTTCGACATCGAGCGATTCAAAGCAGCGGTCTGCATTTTCATCACCGCGCAGGAAATCATCGTCGATAACGCCAGTTATCCGATCAAAGAAATCGCGGAGAACTCGCACATTTTCCGAACGCTTGGACTGGGCTATGCAAACCTCGGCTCACTCATCATGAGTTACGGCCACGGTTACGACAGCGTCGAAGGCCGTGCGCTGTGCGGCGCGATCACGTCGATCATGACCGGCGAAGCCTACGCGGAAAGCGCGCAACTGGCGCATGCGATGGGGCCGTTCCCCGGTTACAAAAATGCGCGATGCAGCGGTGTGCCGAAGCCGGTCGCGAAAGGCAATGTCGACTCGATGCTCGAGGTGATTGAGTTGCATCGCTGCGCGGTAAACGAGATTCCGGACGCACACGAATTTGCGTATCTAAAAAAGGAAGCGGCCAAAACTTGGAAACGCGCGTCCGAGCTTGGCAAACGTTACGGTTATCGCAACGCGCAGGTCACCGTACTGGCGCCGACGGGAACGATCAGTTTTCTAATGGATTGCGACACGACCGGGATCGAACCGGACATCGCGTTGGTGAAATACAAACTGCTCGCCGGCGGCGGCATGTTGAAAATCGTCAATCAAACGGTTAAGCCGGCTTTGGACAAACTTGGTTACAATTTCGATGAGATCGATCGCATCATCGCGCACATCGACACGTTCGACACAATCGAAGACGTGCCCGACACGGATGGATCGATCATCACTTCCGGATTGAAACCGGAGCATTTGTCGATCTTCGATTGCGCGTTCAAACCATTCAAAGGCGAGCGGTCTCTTAATTATATGGCGCATCTGCGAATGATGGCTGCGGCCCAACCGTTTTTGAGCGGCGCGATTTCGAAGACCGTCAACCTGCCCGAGTCCGCGACGGTTGAGGACATCATGAGCAGTTACGTTGAAGGCTGGCGGCTGGGATTGAAATCGATCGCGATTTATCGCGAAGGTTCGAAGCGCTCGGCGCCGCTGAACACGCGCAAGACTCGAGACATGGGCACCACAGAGAATGTCGATCTTGCGCTCGATGTGACGGCCGAACCCGAGGATTTGCAGAAGCGAATTCTCGAACTCGAAGAGGAATTGTCGATGTTACGCGGCAAAGTCGACAAACCGATCCGGCATCGCATGCCCGACACGCGGATGTCGTTAACGCACAGATTCGAAATCGCCGGTCACGAAGGATACATCACCGTTGGGTTGTACGAAGATGGACAACCGGGCGAACTATTCATCACCATGTCGAAGGAAGGTAGCACCATCGGCGGATTGATGGACACGGTCGGCACGCTCACTTCGATGGCTCTGCAATACGGTGTGCCGCTCGAAGGTCTGGTGAAAAAATTCGCATATCAGCGTTTCGAGCCAAGCGGGTTTACTAAAAATCCCGATATTCGCAACGCGACCAGCATCACGGATTACGTGTTTCGTTATCTCGCGTGCCAGTTCATCAAAGGTTACAAAGAAGCGACTTCGCCAAATCGCGGGCAACCGGAGCTGCCGTTGAAAGAAATTTCCGAAATGGAAAAGAAAGCGCTCAATCGTCCCGTTTCGGATCTGGCCCGGACCGGCGAGAAAGAAATCCTGGATGTGATCACCAGCCATTCGCCTAACGACGGCCAACCGCAAGTCGGAGGGAACGGCAGCAGTCACGCCGACCGCGTTCAAGAAGCGCTCGGCAACATGTTCATGGACATCGTTTGCTCGCATTGCGGCAGCGATAAGGTGATACGGGCCGGCGCATGCGGTGTCTGCACTGAGTGCGGTACGAGTCAGGGCTGCAGCTGACCACAAATTGACCGTCGATCTTGTTCGCCTCGCGGTGGACAGGCGCAGCGGCGTGGCTACAGTGCGTCACCGCCATTTCGGCGGCGCATTTTTCTATGAACGAAGTCGAAACACAGCGACAGAAGGAAATTCAGCAGGCGGAAGAGTTACTTTTTTCCGGACCGCAAGCCCTCGGGTTCGTCAAAGGTTTGTTCCAAGGACATTTCGTTTCCGATTGGGTGATGCCTTATCCGCGTATTCCGGAGGCGCAGCAAAAACAGCTCGACCAGACCCTCAAGGAGTTGCGCGAATTTCTCGACGCCAAGCTCGATCCTACCGCCGTCGATCGGAACGCGGACATTCCGCGCGAAGTGATCGACGGACTGGGCCGAGTTGGAGTGCTGGGAATGACTGCGCCGGCCGAATACGGCGGCCACGGTTTTTCGCAGCTGGCGAACACCAAAATCCTGGAAGAGCTCGGCACGCGCTGCGCATCGACGTCGGTTTTCGTGAACGCGCACCATTCGATCGGCATTCGCGCGTTGCTGTTGTTCGGCACGCACGAGCAAAAGCAGAAATGGTTGCCGAAACTCTGCACCGGTGAATGGCTGGGCGCATTTGCGTTGACGGAACGGGAAGCAGGCTCGGATGCGGCGAACGTGCAGATGACTGCGACGCCGAGCGATGACGGCTCGCACTACATTTTGAATGGCGAGAAGCGCTACATCACCAACACGGCGATCGCGCAGGTGTTGACGGTGATGGCGCGCACGCCGGTTCCCGGAAAACCCGGGAAGGACGCGATCACTGCGTTTTTGGTTACGCCGGACATGCCGGGTTTCGAAATGATCAACGGCCGGATGGAGAAGCTGGGGATCCGCGGCACGGCGACGGCGCAATTCGCGCTGCGAAATGTGAAAGTGCCGATGGAAAACATTCTGGGACCTCTCGGCAAAGGTTTGAAGGTGGCGCTGACGGTTCTTGATTTCGGGCGCACAACGTTCGGCGCGTGTTGCACCGGTGCAGCGAAAACTTGCTTGGCCCTGACCGTCAAGCACGCCAATACACGGAAACAGTTCAACAAAACGTTGGGCGATTTCGATCTCGTGAAAAAGAAAATCGCTCGCATCGCAGCCGACGCTTACGCGATGGAGGCGATGACGGCGATTACCGCGTCGCTGATCGATCGCGGCCTTGAAGATTACATGGTCGAGACCGCGATGTTGAAAGTCTTCACGACCGAGCTGCTTTGGGAATGCGTCAACGATGCGTTCCAAGTTCACGGGGGCGCAGCCTACATGACCGACCTTCCGTTGGAGCGAATGTTGCGGGATGCGCGGATCAATCAGATCGGCGAAGGCAGCAACGAAGTTCTGACATCTTTTGTTGCGCTAGTCGGAATGCGTGGACCGGGAATGGAGTTCAAAGAAATTTACGACACAATGCTGAAACCAACGCGCGACGGCGGGATCGGCAAAGCGTGGAGCGCCGGCATGCATCGATTGGGCGCGACCGTGCGAGTGCCAGATGTGCCGGTGCGGAGCGTGGCGCTGCGGACGCTAGCGAGTCAGCTTGGAAGATTGATCTGGCGTTTCAATATCGCGGTCAATCGGTCGCTCATTGCCTACCGCGAACCAATTCTCGATATGCAACTGGTGCAGGAACGGATCGCCGGCGCCGCGATGGATCTTTTCGCGTCGACGGCTGTTCTGAGTCGTTGGGATTCTGAGTTGCAACATGCGCAACGGAACGGTGACGCAATCCAAGCTACCAATCGCACCGCCGAATTATTTCTTCGTCAATCCTTCCGAAGGATTCGCGGGTTTCTTGCTGGCCTTACCGACAACGACGACAAAGCGATCCTGGCCGCGGCCAAATCGGCTCTCGGAAAATAGTCGGCTAACTGCTCGTTAGGGCCCTTTCAGAATATGAAGCGCGCGCAGCAGTCCTTCCGGAACGAGTTCGTAAAGCGGATATTGCACTGCCAGAACAATGTAGTCGCGTAGTTCAATCGCGCAGATGAGCGCGATGGCGAGCCCAAGAACTAGATCTCGATATTTGACGAGCGGCCTAACGAGTGAGACAAGGCAACTCACAGCTAGAAACCGAAGCGGCATGTCCCACATGTTGGCATAGCGCAGGTTCATTCCGTATTTCAAGTTGCACATCACCAGATAGCCGGCGGCGATAAAGATCGACAGGAACCACTCCGGTTTTTGGGTGCGATCGAGCCGGAACAGGCCACCGAGCGCGAGAACGAGAATGATCGGGCTAACGAGCAGAAGATCGACCAGGTAGCGATGCCATGGCCCGTCACCGGTGCGAATGGCGTAACCGAGCGTGAAATTTTTGGTGATGGAAAGGTGGTAAGTTTCGAACAGCGTTGGAATTCCTCCCGCGAGAAAAATGAGAATAACAACTCCAAGCAACGGTCCCAGGATAGTTGCGATGAGGAGCTCGCGCGTCACCGCTCCAAACCGGAACCAGCGATGGAAGACGATCAAAGTGACGCAGCCAAACCAGACAAATGCCGAGTTCTCTTTCGTCAGAACGAGGAGGCATAAAGAAAGAATGTAGGCCGTGAGCCAACGCCAATCGCGCGGTGCCCGAAAATTTTCCCAAAGCAACCAAAGAGTTAGCAGCGCCCAGAAGGTGAAAAAGCCGTCAACCAGCGCGTGCTGCGACATGTGAATTTGCGTAGGCGCAACCGCGACGAGCGCGGTAGTGGCGAGCATCCAGAACGAGCCGCGCAAGCGCCACGCAAAAACCGCCGCGAGGCAGAGCGTAAGCATGCTGAAAAACGCGGCAACTTGATGCAGCGCCGTAAGCGCGTCACAACCAAACACGCTGCACCACACGTAAGCGGTGAAGATGTAGAGGAAACGGACCGGTGGAAGAATCGAGCCGGTTAATTTTTCTTGATGGTCGACATATTCGTCAACGATCTCGGGATACGCTCCCAAACCCCCTTTCGTTAGGCCATCGACATATTCGCGGTAAAGGTTTTCATCAAATCCGGTCGAGTTGAAGGCGGGCTGCGGATGAAGCGGGGCAATCCGATGAAGAGGTCCGCTCGGCGCAAAGACTTCCGGCGGTAAACGCAGGAAGATCCCAAACGCTAGAATGATTGCGAGAAGAACGATGTCGATCTTCCGCGGACGTGGCCGAATACCGGTCATTCTCTACGCGTTTTCGGCTCGCAGCTTCACGAACTTAAATAAACGCAGATCAAGTTTCCCGTCAGCAGTTTTTCGCCAAAGAACGATAGAGCCCGCGGTAACAACGAGCCACGGTAACAACGACCATGCAGTCCAGTGCTGTTTGGATTCATCCATCGCAAGCGCGACCGACCAGGGTAAACCACCCGAGGTGATATTGTAGAACGCGAACAAAAAGACGGAACTCGAAACGAGTATGCAGCTGTAAAGAGTTGGCGACAGGATCAGAATAAAAGGCGCAAGCCATATTAGATATTGGGGACAGACGCCGGGTGCAAAAACAAAAAACACGAGCCAGGTGCGGGCGAGCGATTCAACAAAGGCTTGGCCACGGGCATGGCGATTCTGCCACGCAATCCAGAGAGCGACGGCGACGATTATCACTTTGAGAATTGTGACGATGATGTTTTGAATCGGCTCAAGGTCAAAAAACGAAAGCCGACTGAAGTCGTGCAGACCGGTTAGGCGAAACAAATACGTTATGCCCCAAATTCCCCAGTAACTTCCATAGGCAAGGACGTTTTTCGCGAAAAGAGTCGGAAAATTCATTAGCGGCTCCAACCACAAAAGAGAGGTCGTGATCGCTCCCGAGATTACGAAGCCACGCCATTTGTCTTGCGACAGCCAAAAGAAAAAGAATGCAGGTAGAAAAAGCAGCGGGACGATTTTGATCTGGCAACTGAGCGCAAAAAATAGACCGGCGAGAATCGACCGATTCCGAAGGCACATCCAAACCGCACAGACCAGGAGCAACACCATCACTGGATCGGTGTTTCCATGAAATCCGGAAACCATCAGGGACACGGGGCTCAGCGCAAAAAGAGCCAAAGCCCAAGTTGGAATGCGAACTTCAAATTTGCTGATTCGCAACAGGACCAGCACCACTAGGAAATCGGCAATGATTCCGGGCAAGCGAAGAAGAAACGGAAAATGGATGCCGATATCCTGACACCACCGCTGCTCGGTCAGAGCGTAGATTCCGCGCAGATAATACGCGGTCAGCGGCGGATGATTGAAATAACGGCTGTGCTGATAAGTCCATTCGAGTCCGTGTTCGCTCAGAACCTTAGCGAAACCGTAAAAAAATACTGCGTCGTTCGTGCCGATGGTGTTGTAAGCAATCGCGAGCTTCAGCGCCATCGCGATAAGCGCGAACGCAACAATGCAAGTCGTGCGCGGATCGCGTTTGGGGCTCATCCTTGGAGTTCGAGCAGCTTCACTGCCACCCTTGAACGACCAACAGCGGAACATCCTCGTACTGATTCACTGGCCTGCTAGTCGGGAACTGAACGGTTTGCCCGCGTTCACTGTGTTCACGTACGAATACGCTCATTTGTTCCATCCATGATTCGCTATAAGAAATATTGTCGCCACCAAAAGAGTTATCGGATGCCGGTGGCAACGAGAGTGCGCGTTTGCTCGGGTCCGGGGGTTGAATGCCGCCAACGAACCAAACCCGATTCCCCGTCGATAGAGTGCGACCGATCGTTGCCAGGACATCGTCGATCGGATGCGGCGAGGTCATTTTTTCCATCATTAGGTCGTAAC
>Ga0210384_10007645_pt1 | contig 11375 bp, 8 predicted proteins | sample IncBWH2MmetaG_FD_160574 | JGI IMG/M metagenome (GOLD analysis project Ga0210384, IMG submission 160574) | Forest soil microbial communities from Barre Woods Harvard Forest LTER site, Petersham, Massachusetts, United States - Inc-BW-H-2-M | ecosystem: Environmental > Terrestrial > Soil >...
GAGCCGCACCGCGGTCCGGGTGGCCCCGGCGTCCGCCGCATCGATGTCCACCGGAAACGCGCGCAGGCTCCGGATCAGCCAGGCGAGCCCGGGCACCCGGAACAGGGCGCTCCAGGCCATGTAGTGCACGGGGCGCCGGATGGGGATGCTAGCAAGTACGGGGTCGGCGTAGGTGACGTGGTTCGGGACGATCAGCAGTGGACCCGAGGCGGGAATGTGATCGAGGCCTTCGAAGCGTATCCGGAAATAGACCCGCGCGCCGAGCCACACGATCGGGCGGAACGCGTCGACCACGGGCGTGCGCACGGCCCGATAGTGCCACGCGGCAGGTGAGCGCGCCAATGCCCTCCGCGCCCGGCCCGATGCTCATCGCGCATCGGGGTGCGGCCGCCGAGGCACCGGAGAATACGATCGCGGCCTTCGAGCTCGCGCTCGATCAGGGCGCCGACGGGCTCGACCTGGACGTGCACTTCTCAGCCGACGAGCACCCGGTGGTGATCCAGGACTTCACACTCGAGCGCACCACCGACGGGGCCGGGCCGGTGAGCGCGCTGCGCGTCCGCGAGCTCAAGCGGCTCGACGCCGGAGCCTGGCGGGGCCATCGCTTCGCGGGCCAGCGCATCCAGACGCTCCAGGAGGTGCTCGAGCGCTTCCGCGACCGCACCCGGTTCTGGCTCGAGCTGAAGGGTGGCGCCGCGGTCTATCCCGGCATGGAGGAGCGGATCGTCTCGACGATCGAGATCTACGACGTCGTCGACCGGGTGCTGGTGCAGTCGTTCGACCCCGGCACCCTGGCCACGGTGCGGCGCCTGAACCCGGAGATCCGGGTCGGAGCCCTGGTGGCGCGGCCGCCGCTCGATCTCGCGCCGTTACTGGCCGACGACGCGCCGGACGCGGTCTGCCCGGCGATCGCCATGTGCTCGGAGGAACTGGTCCGCGAGATCCGGGACGCGGGGCGGGAGTGCTATGTCTGGACGGTCGACGAGCCGGCCCAAATGGACCGGCTCGTCGGGTGGGGCGTGAGCGGCCTTATTACCGACCGGCCGGGCGTCCTGCGTGCCCGGCTCGGCCGGTAGATAGGTTCAGGGTTACTCGTCCTCGGACTCGTCGGCGTCCGTCGCGGCGGCCACCGTCTCCAGGCGCGGCACCATGCGCTCGAGCCGGTCCTGGCAGCGCACGCAGGTCGTGACCTCGGGCATGGCGCGGAGCCGGGCGGGCGCGATGGCCTCGCCGCACTCCTCGCAGACCCCGTACTCCCCGCCCCGCAGGCGCTCCAGCGCCTCGGCCAGCTTGTTGGCGCGGTCCACCAGCAGGCTCCGCGTGGCGAAGCTCATCTCCCGGTCCTCGTTGACCCGGATCACGTCCACCTCGTCGGCAAGCGGCGAGTCACCCCGGCCGCCCCCGAGCTCTTCGAAGGTCATCACGCCACCCATGTGCCGGATCCGCTGCACCGTGTGGCTGAGTTCTCTCTCAAGGCGCTTCTTGATCTCGTCCATCGTCCTGTTCTCCCTCCTGGGCCCCGGATCGGTGTGACCCGGACGGCCTGGCTGGGCGTCCCCTGCTGCAAGGCACATGCCCGGACGCCTTAGGACACAGACGGGACAAAAGCCCTAATATTCGCGGGAGTCTACGATTGTCAGCGGCGCCGGCGGGCAGATTGCCCTGGGGGCGGCTGGGAAAATTCGGCACTACGTGTGTCAATTCTGGGTGGTCCGCGTCAGGATGGCCGCCGGGACGGGTACCGCCCTGGGGCCCACAGACGGATGGTAGGCGTCCGGGCGGGGCCGTCGTCGTCTCCGGCCCCGCCCCGGGGGTATCTGGAACTACGAGCGAGCAGGTTGGGCCTTCTCAGGCTCCCAAATGCTGATGTGGCGGGTTTCCGGCATGATGAACAGGCAGATGATGAAGCAGACGGCCGGCACCACGATGGGGTAGATCAGGGCGTTGCCGATACTGCCGCTCGACAGGTACGCGGCGGAGGTGATGAACGGCACCAGGCCTCCACCCCACCCGTTGCCGATATGGTACGGCACGGAGACCGACGTGTAGCGAATCCGGCTCGGGAAGTACTCGGCCAGGAACGCACCGACCGGGCCGTAGACCATGCCCACGTAGGACACCAGGATGAAGATGATGAAGATGGCGACCGGATAGTTGACGGCACCGGGATTCGTCACCTGCCCCAGCCACGCGTAGAGCGGATAGTACGTCACGGAAGCCAGGAACATGCCGGCCAGAATGACCGGCTTGCGGCCAATGATGTCGGAAAGCCACCCAAAGAGAATCAGGGTCGGAGTGGCGAGCAGCAACCCCGCGCCGACCAGGTAACTGGAGGTGAGCACGTCGAGCTTCTTCACCGTCTGGAGGAAGTAGAGGGCCCAGAACTGGCCGCTGTACCAGACGACGCCCTGCCCGATCAACACCACGATGGCGACCAGGATGTACTTGATGTTGGCGCTCAAGAATGCCTCTTTCCACGGGTTCGTCACCATCCCGCCCTTGGCCTTCATCTGCTGGAAGATCGGCGTCTCGCCCAGCTGCAGCCGGATGTAGATGGCCATCATCACCAGCAGGAACGAGATGAGGAACGGAATCCGCCAGCCCCAGTCGTTGAAGGCGTCATTCCCCATATAGCTACGGGTGCCGACGATCACCGCGAGGGACACCACGATGCCCAGCGTCGGTGACGTCTGCAGCCAGCCGGTGTAGTACCCGCGACGCTCGTCCGAAACGTGCTCCGCCACATAGGTGATCGCGCCACCGTATTCCCCGCCCAAACAGAGCCCCTGGACGATTCTCAGGCCGAACAGGATGAAGGCCGCGGCGAGGCCGATGGACGCGAAGGTCGGAATCAGACCGATGGCGGCGGTCGCCAGGCCCATCCCGGTCAGCGTCACGATGAAGGTGTATTTGCGGCCCACCTTGTCACCCAGCCATCCGAACAAGAACGCGCCCAAGGGGCGAATCAGGAAGCCGGCGGTGAACAGGGCTATCGTGCTCAGGAGCGCTGCCACCGGGTGGGCCTTGTCGAAGAACTTCACCGACAAGATCGCGGCCAAGCTCCCGAAGATGTAGAAATCGTACCATTCGATGATGTTCCCCACCGCGGCCGCCACCACCACGCGGCGGAAGTCCCTCGGAACCTGGTTTTTGCCGGCCATGTTGTTCCCCCTTTGCTGAGGTTGGTCTATCTCGACCTGTGGCACTCGTACGTCCAACTGCGCCCCGAGCGGACCGGAGCCTGTCGCTGACCTCGCTTGCGGTTCCCGTCACGCCTGGCGATAGGCGGCCTCAACGCGGCCTCAACAAAGATGCTCGTCGATTGTGAATCCGCGGGTGGGCAAGCACGAAGGGTGCCAAAGGAATCGGCACGTAACTCGATAATTCCACTACATGTCGCCGCAGCATTGACTGGGCGATGTCTGGTATTAAAGCCAAGGTTCTTGGCAGCAACACCCGAGGCCAAGCAAGGTCGCGGCTACTCCTACTCGTCCTCGCCGTACTTCTCCTTGATCGCGGCCACCACGCTCGGGTCGGCCAGGGTGGTCGTGTCCCCGAGCACCTTGCCCTCGGCGATGTCGCGCAGGAGCCGGCGCATGATCTTGCCCGAGCGGGTCTTCGGCAGGTCCGAGGTGAAGATCAGATCGTCGGGGCGCGCGAGGGCTCCGATCTTCTTGGCCACGTGGCCCTTGAGCTCTTCCACCAGCTCCTTGCTGGTGGGGGTCCCGTCCTTGATGGTCACGAACGCCGCGATCGCCTGCCCCTTGATCTCGTGGGGCCGCCCGATGACCGCGGCCTCCGCCACGTGGGGATGATCCACCAGCGCCGACTCCACCTCCATGGTGGAGACCCGGTGGCCGGAGATGTTCATGACGTCGTCGACTCGGCCCAGCAGCCAGAAGTAGCTTTCCTCGTCGACCTTCGCCCCGTCGCCGGTGAAATAGATCCCCGGGTACTTGCTCCAGTACTGCGCCACGAAGCGCTGCGGGTCGCGGTAGATGCCCCGCAGCATGCCGGGCCACGGCTTCTTCAGCACCAGGTAGCCGGCCTTGGCGGGCTCCCCCTTGTCGTTCACCACCTCCGCCTCGATACCGGGGAACGCCTTCGTGGCGGACCCCGGCTTCAGCGTGGTGATCCCGGGCAGCGGGGTGATCAGGATGTGGCCGGTCTCGGTCTGCCACCACGTGTCGACGACCGGGCAGCGCCCGCCGCCGATCACCTTCCAGTACCACACCCACGCCTCGGGATTGATCGGCTCGCCGACCGATCCGAGCAGGCGCAGGCTCGACAGATCGCAGCGCTTCGGATACTCCTCGCCCCAGCGCATGAAGGTGCGGATGGCGGTGGGCGCGGTGTAGCAAATGGTGACCCCGTACTTCTCCACGATGCGCCAGAACCGGTCCTTGTCCGGGAAGTCGGGCGTGCCCTCGTACATCACGGTGGTGGTGCCGTTGGCGAGCGGCCCGTAGACGACGTACGAGTGGCCGGTGACCCAGCCGATGTCGGCGGTGCACCAGTAGACGTCGGTGTCGTGCAGGTCGAAGACCCACTTGGTGGTCGCGTACACGCCGGTGAGGTAGCCCCCGGTGGTGTGCACGATGCCCTTGGGCTTGCCGGTGGAGCCCGAGGTGTAGAGCAGGTACAGCATGTCCTCGGCGTCCATCTTCTCGGGCGCGCAGTAAGCGGGGGCGTCCTTGACGAAGTCGTCCCACCACACGTCGCGCCCCGCCTGCATGTGGATCTCCTGGCGGGTCCGCTTGAGCACCACCACGGTGCTGACGTCCGGGCACTCGCGCAGCGCCTCGTCCACGTTCTTCTTGAGCGCGACGGTGCCCCCGCGCCGGAAGCCGCCGTCGGCGGTGATCAGGATACGCGACTCCGCGTCGTGGATCCGGTCGCGCAGCGCCTCGGGGGCGAAGCCGCCGAAGACCACGCTGTGGGGCGCCCCGATGCGCGCGCACGCGAGCATCGCGATGGGCAGCTCGGGCACCATCGGCATGTAGATGGTGACCCGATCGCCCTTCTTGACCCCGCGCCGCTTCAGGGCCGCCGCGAAGCGGTTCACCTCGCGATGGAGGTCCCAGTAGGTCAGCACCCGCGAATCGCCCGGCTCGCCCTCCCAGATGATGGCGGCCTTGGTCTTGCGCGCGGTGACCACGTGCCGGTCGAGGCAATTGAAGGAGACGTTGAGCTTGCCGCCCACGAACCACTTGGCGTTGGGCGCCTTCCACTGCAGCGTCGTCTTCCAGGGCTTGAACCAGTCGAGCTCGCGCGCGAAGCGCTCCCAGAAGCGGGCCGGGTTCTTCGCCGCGTCCCGATAGATCGAGGCCCGGTTGACGTTGGCGTGCTTGACGAAATCCTTCGGCGGAGCGAATTTCCGCTTCTCCTTCAGAAGGGCTTCGACGGCGCTGCTGCCTCTGGTCTCGCTGGGCATGGGAACCTCGTCGTGGGTGAGATCGGCGCCTCGGCGCGCCGACTCACTTCTAAACCATCCGGCCGCGAACTTCAAGGGTCGTACGCTCCGGCGCGATCACGCCGGTCTTCTTCTAGCCGGAGGGCGGCTCCGGCAGGGCGACGCGACGCAGGCCGTACCGCTGCATCTTGTCCGAGAAGTTCTTCGGATCCATGTCCGCGTGCTTGGCCGCGACGGTGAGCTTGCCCCCGTGGCTCTTGAGCAGCCCCTCGATGTACGCCCGCTCGAACTCCTCCACCACCCGGGCCTTGGCGTCCCGGAACGGCAGCGAGAGGTCCACCGGCGCGTGGGCCCCGGTGGGAGCGAGGAACCGCTCCAGGTCCGTGAGGGTGTCGCCCCCGGCCACGATGGCGGCGCGCTCGATGACGTTCTCGAGCTCGCGCACGTTGCCGGGCCACGGGTAGCGGGTCAGCGCGCCCAGGCTCTCCGACGAGATCCCCCGCACCGCCTTCTTGAGCCGGCGCCCGGCCTGCTCCACGAAGTGCCGGGCCAGCAGCGGGATGTCCTCGGGCCGCTCGCGCAGGGGGGGCACGCGCACCGGCATCACCGACAGGCGGTAGAAGAGATCGCGGCGGAAGGTGCCGCGCTCCACCTCGGCCTGGAGATCCTTGTTGGTGGTGGCGATGAAACGGACGTCGACGTCGACCGGCCGATCGGCCCCGACCGAGGTCACCTTCTTCTCCTCGATCGCCCGCAGCAGCTTCGACTGGAGGTGGAGCGGCATCTCCCCGATCTCGTCGAGCAGCAGGGTGCCCCCGTTGGCCATCTGGAAATGGCCCCGCCGGTGGTCGGTGGCGCCGGTGAACGCGCCGCGGCGCGAGCCGAAGAGCTCGGATTCGAACAGCTCCTGAGGGATGGCCGCGCAGTTCACCGCGACGAAGGGCCGGTCGCGCCGCGCCCCCGAGAAGTGGATCGAGCGGGCGAGCAGCTCCTTGCCGGTGCCGGTCTCGCCGTAGATGAGGACGGTCGTGTCCAGATCCACCACCGAGCGGAGCAGGTCGAACACCGCCTGCATCCCGGAGCTGGCCGCCACGATGTTGCCGAAGGTGAACCGCTCCTGGTTGCGGCGAATCGTCCGCCGGTTGGCCGACTTCAGCTCCTGGAACTCGATGGCCCGCCGGATGACCAGGAGCAGCTCGGCGGCCTCGAACGGCTTCACCAGGTAGTCCTCCGCCCCGAGACGCATCGCCTCCACCGCGGACTCGATGGTGCCGTACGCGGTCATCACCACCACCGCGAGGTCCGGATGGTCGGTCTTGATCTGCCGCACCAGCTCGACTCCGTCCATGCCGGGCAGGCGGCGATCGGTGAGGACCAGGTCCACGTCCTCAACCTTCACCGCTTCGAGCGCGTCCTCCCCGCTCGGCACCGGCAGGACCTCGTAGCCCTTCAGCTCGAGGGTGCGGAGCAGCGGGCGGAGGAAGACCTCGTCGTCCTCGACCAGCAGGAGCCGTCGCTTCATGATGTGCCTCCGGCCAGCGGCTGAGGAGCGGACGCCGCCGGCAATGAGATGCGCACGCGCGTGCCGTGGCCCGGCGCGCTCTCGATCGCGATGTCTCCCCCGTGGAGGTCCACGATCTTCTTGACGATCGACATGCCGAGGCCGGTGCCCGACGGCTTGGTGGTGAAGAAGGGCAGGAAGATCCGGTCGCGGTCCTCGGCGGAGATCCCCACCCCGTCGTCGACGACCTCCACCACCGCCCGCTCTCCCTCGGTGAAGAGGTCGACGGTCACCCGGCCGGCCGCCCGACGCGGCTCGATCGCCTCGAGCGCGTTCTTCATCACGTTGGTGAAGACCTGCCGGAGCTTCTGCCCGTCCACCGCCGCGGTGACCTCGCGCTCGACGCGCCCGTAGCCGACCTGCACCCCGCGGCCACGCCCCTCCGCGGCCACCGCCTCCACCACCGGGTCGAGGATGCGGTGCAGCTCGTAGTCGCCGCGCTCGAGCCGCGCGTCGCGCGTCCAGTCGAGCAGACTGTTGATGATGGTCTCGATCTCCCCGATGCCGGCCAGGATCGACCGGGTCATCTCCTGGGAGAGCGGGCTGCCGTCCACCTCCGGTGAGGAAAGGAGGTTGGTGGCCATCTTGATGCCGCCGAGCGGATTGCGGATCTCGTGCGCCACCCCGGCGGCCATCTCGCCGAGCGAGGCGAGCTTCTCGCGGTGGATGAGCCGTCGCTGGGTCTCCACCTGCTCGGTCAGGTCGCGCAGCACGCCCACCGTCCCCATCCGGTGCCCGCGGTCGTCGAACAGCGACGTCATCGCCACGTGGGCCGGGAAGGCGCGGCCCTGCGCGGTGCGGCCCATCACCTGCCCGCCCCAGCCACGGCCCGCCTCCGGCGCGCCCACGATCGCTACCGCGCCCCCGCGGTCCTCGCCGGCCAGCAGGTCCGGATAGCGCAGCCGGCTCACCTCCCACGCCTCGTAGCCGAGGAGGCGCCGCCCGGCCGGGTTCATGGTCACGAGTCGCCCGGTGGTGTCGGCGGTGAAGATGCAGTCCTCCACGCTCTCCACCACCGAGGCGAGGAGGCGCTCCCCGCGCTTGACCTCCTCCTCGGTGACCCGCAGCGACTCCTGCATCCGCTGGAACGAGGTGACGAGCTGCTGGGCCTCCTCCTTGGAGATCGTGAAGTGGTCCTCCACGATCATGCGCGCGGCGGCCGACCCGAGCGAGGCGGCGAGCAGCCGCTCGAACCGGATGCGCATCTCCAGCAGCTCCGGCACCGACAGGTCGGCGGGCGCCTTGGTCCCGAACAGCTCCCGGACGATGGCCTCCGCGTCCTCGTCGCCCACGTAGTGGTGTACGAGCCGCTCGATCTCGGGGGCGGACAGGATGGCGGGCGAGCCCGGCGCGGGCTTGTCGTCGCCGGCCACCCCCACGAAGGCGGCGGCCTGGGCGCGGTCGTCCGCGTCCTGCTCGGTGAAGAGCGACACCATCACGAACAGCCCCACGTTGAAGAAGAGCGACCAGAAGACCCCGTGGCTGATGGTGTCGAGGCCGTCGAGGCCGAGGAACGCGGTGGGGCGCAGCACGCCCCAGCCGAACGGACCGTCGGCCAGGAAGGACGGGGCGAAGACCCCCTCCTGGGCGAGCGCGGGGATGATCAGGGTGTAGAACCACACGAAGAAGCCGGCCGAGATACCCGCGAAGGCGCCGCGCCGGTTGCCGCGCCGCCAGTAGAGGCCGAGCAGGATGGCGGGGCCGCACTGGGCCACCGCGATGAACGACAGGAGGCCCATCTCGACGAGCAGGAGCTGGCCGCGCTCCATGCGCGCCCACAGGAAGCCGAGGCCCACCACCGCGAGCATGGCCAGGCGCGTGTAGAACAGGGTGGTCCAGTAGATGTCCTCCCGGCGCCGCTGACGTAGCAGCAAGGGGAGGATCACGTCGTTGGTGATCATCTTCGAAAGCGCGAGCGAGTCCACCACGATCATCGCGGTGGCGGCCGAGAAGCCGCCCAGGAACACCAGCACTGAGATCAGCTGGCTGTCGAAGAAGAGCGGCAGGCGCAGGATGAAGCCGTCGGCCTGGGCGCGCGCGTCCGGGAAGACCAGGAGGCCGGCGAAGGCGATCGGCAGCACGAACACGTTGATCAGGAGCAGGTAGAGCGGGAACGACCAGGAGACCGCGTTCACGTCGCGTTCGCGCGGGCTCTGCACCACCAGCACGTGGAACTGGCGGGGGAGGAACATCACCGCGAGCATCGAGATCAGGAGCATCGCGGTCCAGCGCGGATAGGACGCGGTGGTCGCCTGGTCGAGGGTGAGGAGCTTGGACCACTCGGGGTGACTGGCCACCCGGCCGAAGAGGTCCGCGAAGCCGCCGAAGAGCCACCACGTCACGTAGGCCCCCACCAGCAGGAACGCGACCAGCTTCACCACCGACTCCACCGCCACCGCGGTCATGAGGCCGGTCTGGCGCTTGGTGAAGTCGAGGTTGCGCGCCCCGAACAGGATGCCGAACAGGGCGAGGGTCACCGCCACCACCAGGGTCGGGTCGAAGACCTCCAGCACCGAGTCTTCCCGCAGGATCATCTTGAACGACGCGGACACCGCCTTCAGCTGGAGCGCGATGTACGGGATCATCCCGCACACCACGAGGGTGGCCACCAGGCTGCCCAGCGCGGCCGACTTGCCGTAGCGGCTCGAGATGAAGTCGGAGATCGAGGTGATCCGCTGCTCCTTGGAGACCCGGACCAGCTTCCGCAGGAGGAGCGGCCACAGGAGCGCCACACAGGCCGGGCCCAGGTAGATGGTGAGGAACTCGAGCCCGCGGTTGGCCGCGAGCCCGACGCTCCCATAGAACGTCCACGCGGTGCAGTACACCGACGCGGCGAGCACATAGGTGATGGTCCGCAGCCGGCCGCGCCCGAGCCGCGGGGCCAGCGCCTCCGCCACCGAGGCCACCAGGAACAGGAAGGCGAGATAACCGAGGACGATGCTGAGCAGCGCGGTCGGCGACAGTCCGCTCACGTCTCGTCCTCGGGGGGCCGGAGCCGCCGCGCCAGGGCGATGAGCACCACCACCATGGCGGTCCACACCGCGAACAGGTAGAGCACCAGCGCCGGCACTCCGGCCACGAGCAGCGGCCGGTTGGCGATGGCGAGCAGGGGCCAGACCAGGCAGGTCGCGAACAGGAGGAAACAGGCAACCACCAGCTCGGCGGCCTTCATTGGCAGGGCGGATTATAGCGCCCGGGCGCCCGCCGCGGCGACCCCCGGGCGGGCCCGCTCCCGCGCCCGCGGGGGGCCGGCTAGCGGGGTGGGCCGGCGAGCCGGCGCGTAACCAGGTCCTGGAAGCCCGCCTCGAGCTCGGCCGCGACCGCCTCCGCGACCAGCCGCGCCGCGCCCGGCCGCTCGGCTTCGGGACCGGAGGCCCAGCCGTCGAGGTAGGCGTCGCTGTCGGAGGCGCCTTCCCGCATCGCCACCGCGTCGATCAGGTCCTGGAAGCGCTGGGAGAGCGGCACGCGCACCGTCTCCCCGCCCTCTTCCGCTTCCACCAGCGAGGGCAAGTCACGCCACTGGACGATCCGCACGCGCGCCATGGCCCCACATTGTAGCGGAAGCGGCCGCGCTCGCTTGACAAGCCGGAGGCCCCCCCGTAGCCTCCGTGACTGAGGAGACCATTCATGATCGACGTGAAGACGGCGGACCGTGAGCTGCAGACGTACTTGAGGCCGCAGACCTTCCCGGTCGCCATCCGCATGCTCCGGGCCGACGAGCCGATTCCCGAGCGCGCCCGCCGACCCGCGCGCGATTTCAAGAAGCTCTCCATGAGCTGCCAGGTCATCGACATGTCCCGCCGCTACGGCTGGACCATCGCCCTCACCCGCGAGGACCACATCTGCTCGCTCGGCATCACCGCGATCGGCTTCGACAAGCCGCTGCCCATCTACAACGTGGGCACGCTGTGCGAGGGCATGTACACCGAGACCAAGGAGGCGGGCCAGCGCTCCGAGGCCGCCATCGACAAGTTCGCCCCCGGCGAGTACCACTGCGTGCTCGTCGCACCCCTCGATCGGGCCACCTTCGAGCCGCACGTGGTCTGCGTGTACGCCAACCCGGCCCAGGTGATGCGTCTGACCCAGGCCGCGCTCTGGAAGCGGGGCGGGCGGCTCACCTCCTCGTTCGAGGGCCGCGCGGTGTGCGCCGACATCATCGTGACCACCATGAAGACCGGCGAGCCGCAGGTCATCCTCCCGTGCTCGGGTGACCGCATCTTCGGCCAGACCCAGGACCATGAAATGGCGTTTTCCATTCCGTGGAACCGGATGGAGGAGATGGTGGAGGGCCTGCGGGGCACTCACAACGGGGGCATTCGCTATCCGATCACCCAGTTCATGGAGTACGAGGCGAAGCTGCCTCCGCGCTACATGGAGGTGAACAAGCTCTGGGACGCGGAG
>Ga0210384_10007646_pt1 | contig 11373 bp, 8 predicted proteins | sample IncBWH2MmetaG_FD_160574 | JGI IMG/M metagenome (GOLD analysis project Ga0210384, IMG submission 160574) | Forest soil microbial communities from Barre Woods Harvard Forest LTER site, Petersham, Massachusetts, United States - Inc-BW-H-2-M | ecosystem: Environmental > Terrestrial > Soil >...
CGGAGTGGGGCGCTCTCTTCTTCACTCAGCAGTAAAATTTCGGCGGCTGGCGCGACCGCCGCGCCACCTTTTGTGGCTGTGGCCATCGGACGCATAGCCGTAAATCCTCCGGCGCGCTGAATTTCCCGCAGCGAAGCTTTGCTGCGTCCGATATCACCGCATAAACCTTCCATAGCGCGGTCTGCCTCTTCGAGAAGCAGGTTGCGAACATTGCCGATCTCATCGTAGATGGTTTCGAGCGGCACGTCGGCGGTCATCACGCGTGGAATGTAGTGCTGTAGCACCGCGCCGAAAAGGCCGCTGAACACGGTGAAAATAAGCAGCCACATCAGTACGCGGGTGAGCGTGCCGCCGAAATGAAACCCGCCGTGGAAAAGAATAATCGGCAAACTCAATGCGCCAAGCCAGAGATGGCCGCGCATCCATGCTTGCGCGCGTCCCAAGCGCCACACCGGCACCCGCTTTCGTGCGCCAAGGAGCGCGGCAAAAAGCATGAACGTAAAACCGAGAATGCCAAAGGTGAGCCCGATCGAGCTCCCGCCTCGGGCGCTCTGAATGGAATTGTGTGCGTAAACAATGTAGGCGATCAGCGAGACGGCAAAAATTATTGCGGAAGCGACGGCCCAAGTGCGTTGGGTGCTGTCAATACGCATCGCTAAAGTGCTCCATCTTAGTAGCTGGACGACTGGCCGATAGCATCGGCAAAGAAAATTTTCGGATCGACGCGATGAGCTGCGTCGTGCGGGCATGCGTAAACACAACTGGGCTCCGCCAGATTAGTGCACAGGTCGCAGGAAGTGGCTTTTTGTTTTACGACCGCTTTGGCGCGGTCGGGATGATCGGGATCTTCGTTCATCACCTGGAACGGATGCAAATTGATATTGCCGTATGGGCAATTGCGCGCGCACAGGCCGCAGCCAATGCACCAGTCCTCGATGATGACCTCAAGCGAATTGCGGCGGCGAATGGAGCCGACTGGGCAGCCCACCATGCAGAGTGGGTCGCGGCATTGGCGGCAACTGGTGGCGATCAGATAATGCTCGAAGCGCAGGCCATCGCGCACCAGGCGGGTAATACCATCGTGAGCGTCGGCGCAAGCGTTAACGCAAGCGTCGCAGCGCGTGCATTTCTGCAGGTCGAGGACCAGCAAACTCTGCGCTTCCATCAGGCCCTGTGAAAGAAATTGATCCAGGGGCAGGGAGCGGACCGTTTTAAGACGCTGCTCATTGGCGAGGCGTCGCTCGGTGGCCACCGCTTCCAGGCCCGTTCGAACGGCGGGGAAGCGCTCGACCATTTGACGAAAATCGTCGCCGGCAATGCGCACGACCTCCACGTGATCTAAAGCGGTGCACATGGCGGTTCGCACGCCTCCGCCGAGCAAGCCAATTTCCCCGAAATAATCTCCGCGTGATAAGTACGCGAGGACCATTTCGCCGCCGGGGTAATTCTCAGAAATTTTCACGAAGCCGATACGCACCAGGTAAAAGCTGTCCGCAGCATCGCCCTGGCATGCGATGACCTCGCCGGGGGCGAAGCGCTGTAATTCCACGCTTTGCTTCAAGTGCGCGATGAAGTCTTGCGAAAGATCGGCAAACATGGGCACCCCACGAAGATGGTTTTCCAGCGCGCGCTCGCGATAATTGGCGTCGATCTGGGCGCGGAAAGTTTTGTTCTTCATCATGATGTCGAGGACATTGCGCAGCATTTCATAAGCAACGACATCGGATTCGGCGCGCACGGTAGCTGAGCGCGGGTAAAAATTCAGACAAGTCATTTCGCCAAAGAGGTCGCCCGGACCGAGCGAGGCGACCGGATTGCCGTAACTAAGGTCGACGGACGCGTCAATGGGAATGGTGCGATCGCGAGTTTCTTCTTCGCGAACATCCTCGCGACGGTCCACCAACGTGCTGGTGAGGCGCTTGAAAAAACCCCTTGCGCCACCGTTAGTTTTTACGTGTGCGATGGGGCTGGAAATGGAAACTTTCGCAACGCCTTCCACAATATAAAACGCGGTGGACCCGAATTCACCTTCGCGACAGATCAATTCGCCCTTGCAGTAACTTCTTTTAACGATGGCGCCGCGATTGAGTTCCAGGAATGTGCCGGACACGCCCTTAAATACGGGTATGCGAAGAAGCTCTTCGGCTTGAAACGTATATCCGTCCTTGGAGGCGGCGATAGAGGTACCGGCAAGGCCTTTGTTGGTGAGCGCCCCGGTGGGACAGGAAACCATGCATTCGCCGCAGGAAATGCACGTGGAATTGCCCATGGGGGCATTCAAATCGAAGGCGATACCGGCGGAATACCCTTTGCCCATGCGCCCCAGCACAAAATTATTTTTAATTTCATCGCAGCCGCGAATGCAGCGATCGCAGAGGATGCACGCGTCATGATCAACGGCGATGGCCAGTGAAGAATCGTCGACGCCGCGCGCGACAGTACGTTTAGCGAAACGAGACTGGTCGATCCCAGCGGATTTCGCGAGCGTTTCCAGTTCGCAATCGCCTGATTTTTGCTGGCGTGCGCAAGGCGATGAATGATCGGCCATCAACAATTCAAGAATAGTTTTGCGGGCGGCCAAAACCTTTCCGGAATTAGTTTCCACTTTCATTCCACTTTCGACGGAACGAACACAGGACGCGGTCAGAACGCGTGCTCCGGTGTCGACCACACACAGACGACATACGCCCACGGGAGTTTCATTTTGCAGATGGCACAGGGTGGGTACAGGGATGCCGTGTATTCGAGCGGCGTCGAAAACACTCGTTCCAAGAGGCACGGACACGGCTACGCCATCAATGAGGATGTTGATGAGTCCGGAAGGTGATGATGGGCTAGCCATTATTTATTTAGGTTGCCGGTTATCGGGGTACACCTTATAGCCGAACACCTCAAGGCCGTATACCTACACGTTGCGTTTCGATGGAGCGTGATGTATCGGTAAAACATATGCCGCTAGGGCATTGCCCTTTTAAAACGTGAGCGTCAATTTCAGCTCGAAAATGTTTCAGCACCGACTGGATGGGCGCCGGAGCAATTTGACCGAGACCGCAGATGGATGCGAGCGCCATGGCCTGAGACAGCTCGTCAAGCAGAGCCAGATCTGAACGATATTGTGTTTCCGGCAGCGCGTTTTGGGCCCAACGCGCGAGAAGATCCACCATTTTTTGCGATCCGACGCGGCATGGCACGCACTTGCCGCAAGATTCATTGCGATAGAAACGCACAGCGTTGAGAGCCATGTCCAGCATGCAAGTGGTGTCGTCGCAGACGACAATCGCGCCAGAGCCCAGCATGGAGCCCGCATCCGCAAGAGCTTTAAAATCGAGCCGCACGTCGACCATGGAGGCGGGCAAGTAACCCGAAGAAGGACCCGACGGTGCGAAGGCTTTTAAAGCTCGGCCGCCCCTAATCCCGCCGGCATATTTGAAAATAACTTCACGCATCGGAATACCGGAGGGAACTTCAAAGATACCGGGGTTCGCGGCGTGACCGCTGACGCCAACAAACTTCAGGCCGCGCGAGCCGCTTTGCCCCTGTGATTTAAACCATTCCGTGCCCCGTGCGAGAATTTGCGGCACGTTCGCGAAGGTTTCGACGTTGTTCAGAACCGTGGGTTTCTGAAATAGGCCGGCCTGCACTGGGAAAGGGGGTTTGTTTCGCGGCTCAGCTCGGCGGCCTTCGATGGCTTCGAGCAACGCGGTTTCTTCACCGCAGATATAGCCACCGGGACTGACAAAAACTTCCAGATCGAAAGAGAGCGCACTGCCGAAAATATTTTTTCCGAGTGCCCTTTCGGCGTAACACCTGGCAATCTCCGTGCGAAGAATTTCTTCTTGCGCGTGATACTCGTGCCGAATGTAAAGAATGCCTTTTTTTGCTCCGGTGACGAGGCCCGCGATAAGCATGCCTTCGATGACCAGATGGGGAATGTGCGTGAGGATAAAGCGATCTTTTATTGTGCCGGGTTCACTCTCGTCTGCGTTGCAAACAACGTATTTCACGGGGTCCGGCTGCTTCCGAACCAGGTCCCATTTCAGACTTGTAAGAAAGCCCGCGCCACCCATCCCGCGTAGTTCAGATTCCTTGAGCGAGGCGATGACACCGTCCCAATTGAGCGTTTGCACCAAGGTTCGCGTTACTGCGTATTTTTGTCCGGCGGCGACCGTACCCGCGTAGGGGTCGGATTTACATTGGACGGATTGCGAAGCGTGATGAGACTCCTGTAATGCCTCGCCGCGTAGCAGGGCGCGGGCTAGTTGTTCGGCTACGGAGGCGGTAACACCCATAAAAATGTGGTCGTTCAACGAGATTGCCGGCGCATAATCACAGCGCCCAAGGCACGATACGTCGCGTACCTGCACGTCTTCCGGGCGCGAATTGGTGAAGGAGGATTGCAGCGCAGAGCGCAGTTCAGACGCGCCATTCAGGTGGCAACTCATGTCGGCGCAAACACGCAAATCGACTTTGGGAGGAGGAGCCAGGTGAAAGTGGGGATAAAAGCTTGCGACGCTGTGGATCTGATACAAGGGCGTCTGTGTTCGCCGCGCAAGAGACTCGAGCTCCGCTTTTGGCAGAAAACCGTGACGAGTTTGAATAGCGCGAAGGTCGTCGAAGATCACTGCGCCCGTCTCAATGTGTTTACGCCGCTATAATTTAAAAAACGACGCGATTGGAGTGGATTAATCGTATGCATACTACTTACTGAGCAGGTAGGTGTAAATAGCGCCTGTTTGGTTTTTGGCGCACAGGAATTAAAAACCAACTGGGCTCGTTGACGAATTGACGCCGCTGAGGATATAAGCGAACAGATTGATTTGAATGTTGTGAAGCCATGAATGCCTCAAGACCTCTGAATGCCTAAATCATTTCATTTCCCTCGAAGTATTGGCTTGTGCACTGCATTGCTGACGATATGTGGATTGCAGAATTTTGTTGCCCGGGGGGAGGAGGAATCAGCCAAATACATCGGCCCGGGCTCTTGCGCGGCCACCAGTTGTCACGGCAGTGTGAAGCCGGTCGCCGATAGCCGCATCCTGCAAAACGAATACTCTACGTGGATTATCAAGGATAAGCACAGTAAGGCGTACCAGGCGCTGACCGGGGAGATTGGCGAGCGCATAGCGCGCATCTTGAAGCTTGGCTCCAAAGCGGAAGACGCGCCGAAATGTTTGGCGTGCCATGCGCTTTATACGAGTCCCGGGCAGCGCGGGAGGGCGTTTGAAATAGCGGATGGAGTATCCTGCGAAAATTGCCACGGCCCATCGTCGGCATGGCTGGGGCCGCATATGGAGAGGCAGTGGAGGCATGAGAAATCCGTTGCGCTGGGGATGGTGGAAACCAGGAATGTCATTCATCGCACCGAGAAATGTCTGGAGTGCCACCTGGGTTCACAAAATAAGTTCGTAGATCACGAAATGATCGCGGCAGGGCATCCAGATCTTTATTTTGAGCTGGATTCCTTTTCAGCGGTGGAACCGCGCCACTGGAAGACGCCCCGTGAGTCGGCGCCCGGTAAGCCCGTTGAGGATGGAGCGTGGAGTGGGGTGCGCGACTGGAGCACCGGGCAGGCGGTGCAATTGCGTGCTTCCCTGGAAAGACTTTGTTGGCGAGCTAAGGGCGAACGTTACGACAAAAAAGATGTGTGGCCGGAATATTCAGAGCTCTCATGCTTTGCATGCCATCACGCATTAGTTTCGGCGAAAGACAGTTGGCGGCAAGCGCACGAATATCCAGGGCGGCGACCCGGTGATCCGGCGTGGAACGAATCTCGATATGCGGTGTTTCGTCTGTTGGCGAAGCAGGTGGATCCCCCGGCGGCGCAGGAGTTGGACAAACATTTGGCTACGCTGGCCAGCACGATGAGCACACTAGATCCTGATCGGGCGGCGGTGGCGTCCGAGGCATCAGTGGCTGCGCCCATAGCGCAGCGCCTAGCGGAGCGTCTGGCGGCGATGACATACGATCAAGAACTGGTGCTTCGAATGTTGCAGCAGATCACCAGCGATGCCGAGAATATTTCGCTGGCGGACGAGCGTGCCGCGGAGCAGGCCACTATGGCCATCGATTCGTTGTACATTGCGTACAGCAAGGAAACCAAGCCGAAGAACGCTGAGGAAGTGCGCAGCGCGATTAACGGATTGTTTCATCAGTTGGAAAATCCCTCTTCTTATAATGCCGATCAGTTTGCGGCGGCTCTGCGGCGACTCCACGGAATGCTGTGAAGATGCTGCGCCATCTGCACGGTCGCTGAAAGCATGAATAGTTTTGAAAACTGGTTTTGTGCTTCTGGACTGTGGCGGTACGTCACCGAACGCAAGTGGTTGCCATGGCTGTTGGAGGGAACGGATCTCGGAGAGCATGTCGTGGAAGTTGGGGCGGGCCCAGGGGCGGCGACGGCGGAACTGGCACGACGCGCGCGGCGTGTTACCAGTCTCGAATACAGCCACGATTTCTGCGTGAGGTTGCGGGCTAAGGTTGATGCCGCAAGGGTAGTGCAGGGCGATGCTTCCGTTTTGCCGTTCAAATCGCAGGTCTTTACCGCTGCGATCGCTGTGTTGGTGTTGCATCACCTGCGTTCGAGGGACACGCAAGACCGAGCCTTCGCGGAAATCTTTAGAGTGCTAAAGCCGGGCGGCGTTTTTGTGGCGATTGAAATTCAACATGGATGGCTCACGCGCGTCGCGCACTTCCGCAGCACTTTCGTGCCGGTCTCGACAGACCGGTTGAGTAGCAGGCTGTGTGCCGCCGGATTCTCTAACGTCAGGGTGAACGACGAACGCGGGGCGATTCGAATACGTGCAGAACGCATTGCGGGGACTAACCCCCAAGCAAAGATGGCGCGTTGACGCCGCCATCCGCTGCGCTTAACATCCGAAGATGAAGGGCAAGCTTCCCTCCAAATTTCCTCCTGGTCCGGAACCGGGCGCGCTTGATGGTGTCTTCAGCCCGATTCGGCGCGATCCTCTAAACTTTCTCACCAAGGCCGCGCGCGAGTATGGAGATATCGTCGGCTTGCGGTTTTTGCATTTCCGGACCTATCTGATTTCTCATCCGGATTACATCGAGGATGTGCTCGTCAATCATCCGCGGAAATTTGTGAAAGGCCGGGTGCTTCAGGCCAACAAGCGGCTGTTCGGAAATGGATTGCTGACCAGCGAAGGCGATTTCTGGCTACGGCAGCGGCGTCTGGCGCAGCCTGCGTTTCATCGTACGCGCATCACTTCTTACGGTGAAACGATGGTGCGTTACACCGAGCAAATGTTGGAGCATTGGAAGCATGGAGACGAAATCGACGCGCATCAGGAGATGATGCGGCTCACGCTAAACATCGTGGGCAAAACTTTGTTTGACGCCGATGTCACGGGCGACGCCCGAGAAATTGGCAGCACCATCACGATGCTGCTGAATTTTAGTTCTGATTTTCGGCGGCTGATTTTTACTCCCAAGTGGTTGCCTACGCCGCGTAATATCCAGACGGCCATGGCAATTCGCCGGTTGAACAAAATCGTTTTTCGCATGATTGCGGAGCGCCGCGCTTCGGGTCACGACGCGGGGGATCTCTTGTCAATGCTGCTGGCCGCACGAGACGAAGACGGATCGCGGATGGACGACAAACAATTACGTGACGAAGCGCTGACACTATTTCTAGCGGGGTATGAGACCACTGCAAACCTGCTGGCCTGGACGTGGTGGCTGCTTGCGACCCACCCGGAGGAAGAACGCAAATTGCATCAGGAACTCGATGGGCTGCTTGGCGGGCGGTCGCCATCGATGGATGATTTGCCTGCCTTGCGATACGCGGGGCACATTTTGACCGAATCATTGCGGCTCTATCCACCAGCTTGGGGCATGGCGCGGCTAACAATCGAAGATCACGAAATCGCAGGTTATCCGGTGCCAGCGGGAACTGGAGTCGCCATCGCGCAGTGGGTGGTGCAACGCGATCCGCGATGGTATGAAGCACCAGACGAGTTTTGTCCTGAACGTTGGGACGGGGATTTGCAGAAGCGGCTGCCGCGGTTTGCATATTTTCCGTTTGGCGGCGGCCCGCGCCAGTGCATTGGCAACATGTTCGCGTTGATGGAAGCTACGCTAGTGCTCGCGACGGTCGCGCAACATTTTCGATTGAGAATGATGCCGGATCAAGAGGTGGTACCGCTGGCGTCGATTACGTTGCGACCCAAATACGGGGTTGCGATGCGACTGGATTCGAGGAGTCGTGCCAAGTCTGATTTGAATACTCCAGCGGCGGTCGTCAACAGAATTTGAAAGTCAGGGCTGCTGCGAAGTGTTACTTGGCGGCGACTGCGGTTCCCAACTCAGCTCTAGTCTGCATGACGCGCAGGATGGAATCGCGTGTAACCATGCCGATGACCTGCGCGTCGTCGTCTCCCGATACGCTGACCACCGGCATTTGATTAATGTCGGCGGCGAGTAATCGTTCGAGTAGGCGCAGGAGAGGCTCTTCAGGCGACGCCCAGGAAATGCGTTCGCGCGGAATCATGACCGCCTGGACGGAATTGCTGTTCCACTCTTCTCGCGGCACGGAGTTCAGGGCTTGCACGTTCATCATGCCCACCAAGCGATCTTCGGTCACCACCAAATGGCAGCGGCGCCCGGTCCTCAGAACTTCTGCGCTGTACTCTTCGAGAGAAGTATTTCGGTTGATGATCGGAACTTCGTTATTCATTACGTCTGAAGCGCGCAAGCCGGCTAAAGTTTCGCGTATGGCAAGTTGCGTGATGCTATCGCGAGCCGCGCTCTGCAAGTAAAAACCTATGCAAGCCAACCACAGTCCCGACTGCCAATCATGCTTAACGGCGGCGAACCAGGCGCCCAGCAAAATCAGTCCATAAGCGACCAATTGGCCGCTGCCGCTGGCGACGCGTGTGGCGCGAGTAAAGTCTTTCGTCGCGCCCCAAATGGCAGCGCGAAAAATCCGGCCGCCGTCCAAAGGGAATCCGGGCAATAGGTTGAAGGTAGCAACGGCAAAATTAATCTGCGCCAGCCATAGACCCAAGGCCCCAAGCGCGTCGCTATAGGGAAACAACAGGGTTAAACCAAAAAAGAATACGCACAGAAAATAGCTAGAGAGCGGACCGGCTATGGCGATATTAAATTCCTGGATGGCTTTCGAGGGTTCGCGAGCAATGCGCGCAACTCCACCAAAAAGAAACAGGGTGATGGAGGCTACACGGATCTTGTAATGCATGGCGACTACGCTGTGCGAAAGCTCGTGGAAGAGGACTGAAGCAAAAAACAGCATGCTCGTGAGGATGCCTACCGTCCAATGCTGGGTGGAACTCCACTGCGGGTGGGACTGTGTGAATTGCATCCCCAGTGAATAAGTGATTAGCCCAAAAATCAGCAGCCAACTGGCGTGCAGATAGATGGGGATACCGAGGATGCTACCGATTCGGAAGCCTGATTTTGTTGGCATGATTCGTGACTAGACCGAGCTGGCCTCCGCCCGAGCAATTTTCCTAAGGTTGCTGCATCTAGATTACCCCTTTCTTCAACTCGCCGCCAAACCCAGGTTTGCCGAGTCAGAGCAACCACAGCGTGTTCCCCTTCCCACGAACCAGGTTGCTCCCGCGCGAATAACCCGTTTGCTTGCCTCCTCTTTGCGTTGGTGTACGTCATGCGATTCAAGATGTCGAAGCAAAGGAGATTCGCCATGATCGCCGTACTGCACTTCACGATGCTAGTGATCACTACCCTGTTTGCGGCCGGTGCCGCTGCGCTGGTCAATTGGCTTTTGTTACGGGCGACATTTCAACTTATGCGCCCAGCCACTGCGGGCAGGGCATTGACGACCGGGGCAAAAATTCTGCTTGGACCTACTCGCGCGTCAAACTAATTCCGGTAACGGCTTACGCGCAAGGCTTCTCGCACTATCGGCCGGGAGCGGCGTCAACGAAGAGTTTTCATTTGCATGACCACAGAAAGAAGGGAGCAATAATCATGTTGGCTTTGAAATATTTGCTGATGCTTCTCGGTGTCGGCTTATTTGGCAGTGCCGGGGCGCTGGTTGTTTATGATGTATATGTTTGTGAACGGCTGAGACGACTCATCAAGCGAACCGCGAACGGCGAGAGTGATGCGCCGGTTAACTTGCCACCGCTCCCTTTACGGCCGGTGCGCTGGAAGCGCGCGCAACAATTGGCAGCGGCGGCGATTCTGCCGGTGCTGCTGGCGCTCAGCATCGTGGTGATTCCCGACGGGTCGGCGGGAGTACGGATCAGCGAAATTTGGGGCGCGCGTCCAGGCACGTTGTATCCGGGCGTGCACATCGTCACACCACTGATCGATAGCGTGGCGCTGTATGACACGCGCGAACAGGTTTATTCGACGGTAGCAGCGGAGACCGACAAGAAAAAAGGCGAAGTGCTCTCCGTTCAGGCACGCGAGGGGTTGAATATCGGCCTGGCGGTCGCCGTGCGCTACCGGCTCGATCCGCGGCGTCTCGATTCGATTCACACGAACCTGCCGCAGCCGGTTGGCGAGCAGGTGGTCGCCCCAGTAGTGTCCACGATCTATAGGCAATTGGCACCGAACTACATGACCCGCGAAATATTCGCGACCAAGCGCGAGGAGCTGCGTTCGAAAGCTGCGGAAGCGATCACCGCGCGGCTGGCCAGCGACGGCATCGTGGTGCGCGAGGTCTTGCTGCGCGATCTTCAATTGCCCGAGGAGTATGCCAAAGGCCTCGAAGGGCTGTTGCTGAAAGAGCAGGAAGACGAACGGCTTAGTACGGAACAGGACATTAAATTCAAGGAAGTGAAGATCGCGGAGCTGGAAGCAGAAGCACAGAAAGCTCGCGCCGTGAAGCAGGCGGAAGCGCAGGCGCAAGTGCGAGTGCTGCAAGCCAAGTCCGAATCGGACGCGATGCAATACACCTTGCCGCTGAAACAAAAGCAGATTGAACAAACCAAGCTGGAGGCCCAAGCGCGCAAGGAAGCTACATTGCAAAATGCGGAAGCCGCGGCACAGGCTAAAGTAATCGACAGCAAAGCCGAAGTGGAGCGCCAAAAGAATTTGTCGGAGGCCGAAGCGAATCGCATCCGGGTAACCGCAGCGGCTGATTCGGAGCGCATGAAATTTGAAGCTGCGGTGCTGAAGTCCAACCCCATGCTCATTCAGAAAATCATCGCGGAGCGCCTTTCGGATAAGCTGCAAATCATGATGGTGCCCATGGACGGCAGGAATTTCTTTGCCAGCGACGTGATGCGATCGGCGTTCTCTGGCTTGGGCAGCTCTAACGGCAGTGCCGCCGCCGACGCAGATCCATCCAGCCAACCGACGACGAGTGCAGCGGCGCAGCCCAAAACTTCCCGGCGTCCTTGATACTGGAGGCCGATACCATGGCCT
>Ga0210384_10007648_pt1 | contig 11373 bp, 9 predicted proteins | sample IncBWH2MmetaG_FD_160574 | JGI IMG/M metagenome (GOLD analysis project Ga0210384, IMG submission 160574) | Forest soil microbial communities from Barre Woods Harvard Forest LTER site, Petersham, Massachusetts, United States - Inc-BW-H-2-M | ecosystem: Environmental > Terrestrial > Soil >...
CTTCTGGCTGAATCCGGTCTGCAACCCTTTCCCCCCAAATTAATAGTTGAGTACGCGTACATGTCTTCCCATCAGCATTTGCATAAACGTGATTTTGCCACTGACGCGCGCCTGCTCAGGATTTCGCTGATTGCGATCGTCATCGGAAGTTGCGGCACGCTGGCCGCATTCCTGTTGTTAAATTTGATCAGGCTGTTTACCAACCTGTTCTTCTATCAATCCCTCTCATTTGCAGTGCGCTCGCCCGCTGACAACCACCTTGGCGCGTGGGTCATCCTGCTGCCGGTCGTGGGCGGCTTGATCGTGGGCCTGATTGCGCGCTTCGGTTCCGAGAAAATCCGGGGCCATGGCATTCCTGAAGCGATCGAGGCGATCCTGTTCGGCAAAAGCAAGATGTCGGCGAAAGTCGCCATACTCAAGCCTTTGTCATCCGGCATTGTGATCGGAAGCGGCGGTCCATTCGGCGCCGAGGGCCCCATCATCATGACCGGTGGCGCGATCGGTTCGCTGGTGGCGCAGTTTTTTCACCTGACGGCAGCGGAGCGCAAGACCTTGCTGGTGGCAGGAGCTACCGCCGGAATGACGGCGGTATTTGGAACCCCTGTGGCGGCAGTGTTGCTGGCGGTCGAATTGCTGTTATTTGAATTGCGGCCCCGCAGCCTGCTGCCCGTCATCATCGCTTGCGCGGTGGCAGGATTTACCCGGCCACTGCTGCTGGAGTCGGGCCCGCTGTTTCCGCTTACTACGCCGGAAATCGGCCTTGGCGCGCTGTTTTCATGCGTGGTCGCCGGCGTTTTAGGCGGAGCCTTGTCGGCCTTTATGTCTACCGCGCTCTATCGTGTTGAAGATCTGTTCAGCAAGTTGCCGATTCACTGGGCATGGTGGCCCGCCTTGGGCGGCATTGTCGTCGGCGTGGGCGGCTATTTTGAGCCGCGGGCGCTCGGGGTCGGCTATGACGTGATTGGCGATCTGCTCAATAACCACCTGGCGCTGCAGATCGTGTTGAGCCTGGTGCTGGTCAAGGCACTGATATGGGTGATTGCGCTCGGCTCGGGCACTTCGGGCGGCGTCCTGGCTCCGCTATTAATTATCGGGGCCGGATTGGGCACGCTGCTGGCGCCCTGGCTGCCGGGCGGCAACACGCATCTGTGGCCATTGGTCTGCATGGCGGCAGTACTGGCCGGCGTGCTGGGTGCTCCGCTCACCGCCGCGGTTTTTGCGTTCGGCTTGACGCATGATGTCAATGCATTGCTGCCCCTGCTACTGACTACCGGTGTGGCCTACGGCTTTACCGTGCTGACCATGCGCCGCTCTATCATGACCGAGAAAATTTCGCGCCGCGGCTACCACATTTATAGGGAGTACGGCGTCGATCCCATGGAGCGCCAACACGTCGATGAGGTCATGACGCATACCGTAGAAACCATTTCCGCGCACCTGTCCATCCAGATGGCATTTGACGAATATTTCGGTTCGCAGCAGATACATCGATCCTATCCGGTGGTTGACGCAGAGCGGCGGCTGGTGGGAATGGTGGAGCGGGACAGCTTCAGCCAGCTTTCGGGCGACTCGGTAGCGACGCTATGCGAGTCGCAGCAAGACGATACGGCCGAGCTGCTTGCATTTCCTGAGGAAACCTGCAGGATAGTGGCGGCCCGCATGGCCGCCCATCACCTTGAGCGCCTGCCGGTGGTGACCGACCGGCAAAGCAGGCGCCTCATCGGGATTGTCAGCCGCAGCGATTTGATCAAGCCATCCCGCAACTTCTTTGACGAAGAGCAAAAGCGCGAGCGCCTCATCAACTGAGCGGGAGGACGGGCCCAATACCGGCTGGACGCACGGTGATTGCCAATTGATTACCTGGGACGTAATCGACTTCAAATGATCTTCCAACGAGAATGCAGCTGTCGACATCGACCAGACAAATTTCTCAACAGATCAATCTTTGACGGAGTAATCATCATGACAAGCACCAACGCTGCAAATAATGCCTCCCATATCGCCGCCGCTTACATTGCCGTATGGAATGAGTTGAATCCGGTGCGCCGCCGCGCGCTGATCGCGGAGACGTTCACCGCCGAAGCCGGCTATGTCGATCCCATGATGCGCGGCGCGGGCCATGAGGCGCTGGATGCAATGATCGCTGCGGTACAGCAGCAGTTTGCCGGGCTGCGTTTTGATTTGCACGGCAAGCAGGATGGGCATAATGACGTCGTGCGCTTCTCATGGTCGCTCGCGGCGCAGGGCGCGGCTCCGCTTGCCTACGGCACCGACGTTGCGGTGATTGCCGAAGACGGCCGCATCCGCAGCGTCACCGGCTTCCTCGATGCGATGGCAGTTGCGTAGGCGGCAACTGCGCCTGATCGCCACAATGCAAGCGCCGCACAATATGGTAGATTAACGGCAACGTCGGTGGCGCACTAACACATCATGGAGAGCGGATATGGGGGCAGCCCAATTGCAAGCAGTGACTGCGCGGGCAGAAGCGTCGGCGTCCGGCCACGGGGCCGTCGCCGCTTCCAGGGACCGTTACTTCAGCGATTTTGCAGCCGCACTGCGTTACTGGCGCGACAGGCGCGGCTACAGCCAGTTGCGCTTGTCCACCGAAAGCACTATCTCGCAGCGGCATATCAGTTTCCTGGAAAGCGGGCGCTCCCAGCCGAGCAAGGAGTTGATCCTGAAGCTGGGTACGGTGCTGGATATCCCGTTGCGCCAGCGCAATGTGATGTTGCTGGCAGCAGGATTCGCCCCCGCGTACCAGGAGCGCAAGCTGTCCGATCCCGAATTAAAATCCGTCAAGCAGGCGCTGGATTTCATGCTGGCACAACAGGCGCCTTATCCAGCCCTGGTCGTGGATCGCCTATGGAACCTGGTAATGACCAACGGCCCGGCGGCAATGATGATGAAGTGGCTGCTGGAGATGCCGGATAACCAGCCCTTGCCGCGCGAAGGCGTCAATGTGCTGAAGCTGATGCTGGACCCTGCCGGCGTCAGAAAATACCTGGTCAACTGGGAAGAGGTTTGTGCCGATTTGCTGCACTGGATACAGAGGGAGGCCATGAGCGACGGCCCCGGCAGCGAGGCCACCCATCTGCTGGAAGAGCTGATTGCGCTGCCCGGCATTCAGGCGGCCACGCAAACGCCTAACCTGGATATGCGCGCGCTGCCATTTCTGGCGATGACAATCAAAAAGGACGATGTGGAATTGAAATTGTTTACATCGATCACGACCATGGGCACGCCGCATGACGTGACCGTGCACGAGCTGAGGATAGAATCCTTTTTCCCGGCAGACGCGGCGACCGCGGACTGGTTCAAATCCAGGGCCTAGCGTTCATTAGGGGCGGTGCAAGCTCAGGCCGCAACCTTTCCCAGGCCGGTTTCAAACAATGCGGCAATCATGTCGGACTGGGTGACCATGCCGAGCAATTTGTTTTGGTCGTCGACGATCAGGATCAGGTGCATCTCCAGGTCCGACATCAGCGGCACCAGTTCCACGATGGGTTTGCTGACGTGCACGGTTTGTATGTCTGCATTCATGATCTGGCCGGCAACTTCGGGTTTGCTGGAATGGGTATGCCGCGTGCGACGTATGAAACTGCCCAGCTTGCTGCCCAGTTCGGCATGTTGATACAGGTTGGCATGGCGCAAAAAACTGTCGGTGGTGACCATGCCCAGCACGCGCCGTGTGCGATCTATAATCGGCAGCGCATGCAAACGGTGCTGCCACATCAACTGCCACGCGGTATCCAACTCCGTGCCGAACTCCGCCGTGACGATGTCGCTGGACATGATTTCCCCGCAGGTGACGTTGCCAAAGCGGCGCTGATACGCGGACATTTCGGTTTGCAGCAAGATGGATTCCAGATCGTCACGGCTGACGTCCAGCACCTGGTTGTATTTTTGCAGGACGACATCCAGGTCTTCCGGCGTAAACCCCAGCCGGTTGGTCGGCACTGCATCGCTGGTTTCGTGCTTGCTTTTATGTTCCACCAGTTGCGGATGAGGGTAGCGCCTGCCTGTCGTATTATTAAAAAATATCGCGGTCAATACCAGCAACAAGGAATTCACCGCTACCGGTACTGCCACAAACTGAAACCCCAGCGCGTGCACGGCCGGCCCCCCAAGCACGGCGGTCAGGGCGACGGCTCCGCTGGGCGGGTGGATGCAGCGCATGGCGAACATTGCGCCTATCGCCAGCGAGACTGCCAGCGATGCCGCGATGACCGGTTCGTTGAACATCTTGGCGCATGCGACTCCAATGACGGCTGACAGCAAATTGCCTCCCATCAGCGACCACGGCTGCGCCAGCGGGCTGGCCGGTACTGCAAACAACAATACCGCGGAGGCTCCCATGGGGGCAATCAGCCAGATGGCGGCGCTATTCTGGCCCAGCAGCAAATAACTACTGGTCGCGGTCAGCACCATGCCGAACAAGGCTCCGGCACAGGCGCGCATGCGCTCAAAGCGATTAACCGGACTTGCCGATGGAAAAAAACTATGCAGCCAGTGTAATAAGGGGGCTTTCATTTTTTGCTAATCTTTTATATAAATTCGAGGATGTCAATATAAGCGGGTCCGCAATTACATCACAATATGATGCAGTTTGCTTGTGCCGGTGTCTTATTCCGGTTTTTCTACCGCGCTAACGGTTTTCCTGGTTTGCCGCCGGAATCTTGATGTACCCTACGTGGTTTCGGATTCAACAAAAGCAGCAATGGACGATTTGAGTAATGCAAGCAATCACGGCGATAATCTTGACAGCAACGGCCCGCAGCCCGACTATCCATGGATAGTCTTGAGCACGACCTATGACGTGGAAATGTGGATAGACAACTACAACCGCGAACTGCAGCGCTCAATCAGCGGCAAGAACCCGGTGGGCTATGGTATTTGTTTTTGCCTGTTGCATGGAGGCGAAATTTATCTGCACACCACATCGGAAGGCGAGATCGTCCTGGATGTGACCCCGGACGCCGAGTGGGTGACGCCGGTGATTACGGCGACCACCCGGGTGCAGCCGCCGCGCGGCCAGATATGGGCTTTGCCGGGCGAGGTGCTGACGCAACTGATTTTGGGGCTGACGACGCTGATCGCCTCTACCCGGCTCGTGATGGAACACGACTTTAAAATCAGGAAATACTAGTCAACTGAACGAGGCGCGGCATGCACGGTTACAAAAGAGTCCTGCTAGTGATTGCCTTCCTGTTGTTGCTGTTGGCCGCCTTCGAATTCTCCGGCTTGCGCGGGCACTTCAATCTGGCTTTCATACACCAGGCCATCGTTGAGCATCAACTTGGCGGGCTGCTGATCTTTGTCTTGCTGTTTTGCCTGGGCAACCTGATCCAGATACCCGGCCTGGTATTCCTGGCGGCGGCAGTCCTGGCCTTCGGCCGCTTGTGGGGCGGGGTGGCGACCTATATCGCCGCAATGGCCTCCTGCATTTTCACCTACTTTACGATCCGCTTTATCGGCGGCGATGCTTTGCGCGAGCTGAAGAATCCGTATGCGATCAAGATACTTGCGCAGCTCGATAAACACCCGGTCAGGAGCGTCGTGATACTCAGAACTCTATTCCAGACCGCGCCGACGCTGAACTATGTGCTGTCCTTGTCCGGCGTCAGGTTCTACCAATACCTGTTGGGCAGCTTGCTGGGCCTGCCGTTGCCGATTGCCTTGTATTGCGTGTTTTTTGACTATGTCGCAAAGAGCCTGCATATCAATTGACTGCGGCCATCTTGACGGGCCTGTCCGGTGGCAGGCAGTAGCCGTAGCTTCCCCGCGCGGATATATAAGGAGCGGGCGGCAAGCGCGCGTCATGTTAGCCGTAGCGGGCATCTATTTCATCGCGCAATAGATACAAATCTTCGAGCTAAGCCACGGAAATGCCGGGCCTTGCTGCAAAAAATACAAAATTTCCCTCGGTAGCCAGCTTGCAACAGCGAATGGGCTTGTTGTTCTATTGAACAATCTGATAAACGATTTTGTAGGAATCCATTACCTTTTAATTGCGTTTGGTCTATACTTTCTGTGATGCAATTGCTTCGGAGTTTTTAAAAAGGACGCTTTTTATCCGGGCTTGGCGATAGGAGTACGGACTTGATTGCGCTTTCGAAAAGAAAATTGGCATCGAGGATTTCAATCCTCGCAGCTACCTGTGCCTTGTTGCAGGCTTGCGCATTTATCCTCGTCTCGGTGCTGGACTACGCCAGGAAGCCCGATTACCCCGGCTATTTTCTCAGGTTGCTGATAGGCGTGTTCATACCTGCGATTTTCTTCCTGACTTTTCTTGCCTTGCACAAATTTGCCCATCGTAAAAAACTGTCTTTTGCTCTGGGATACACCATCACCTATACGGTAGTTTCCTATTGTGGTTTTGCAATAGTGTCTTTCTTCATTATTTTCTCTCCCAAATAGTTGCCGGCGCTTGATTAATAACAGGTCTTGCCCGGTCGCTTTCAAACTGCGCTGAGCGTAATTGTGCAGTGCGTTGTAAATATATACACCCGTCGCACCTTGCTCTATACTTTTCGATTATTTCCTCGTTTTGTCCGCGGGCTGCCGTTGGCCGCGAATACCGGGCATGGTGATGCAGGGACTTGCAATATCCATAATAATAGTAGGGGACACATGCCTAAGGCTTCCGCAACCACATTAGCCATTCTTACAGGGGTGGCCGCTCTCGCCATCCCTATCCTGGTGTCGCTCAAGCTGGCGCAGCGCCAGAGCCTGCAATCTGAAATGGACCGCGCGCTGCGCTACGCAACGGAGGTCATAGGGAGGTCGGAACGTACCGACGACCAGATTTACGGCGGAATTGACAAGCTTGTACGGACTCGCGGCGATAGTGGCGATGCCCCCTGTTCGGATATGCAGTTGGCGCTGATGCGCGAGATCGATCTGAATTCCAGCTATCTCCAGGCAATAGGCTATGTCTCTGGCGAGCGCCTGTTATGTTCTTCCATGGGCCTGCATCCCAAGGGTCTGGCCCTCGGGCCGGTGGAGCAAGTCACCAAGTATGGCACGACGATTCGCAATAATGTCAGTTTGACGACGGTTGCGCCCAAGACTACCTTTATCGTCATTCAGAAAGGAAGCTACGCCGCCATCATCCACAAATCCCTGCCCATCGACGTCTCCACCAAGGAGAAAGATATTTCGCTGGCGACGTTTACGCCCGGCTACCATGAGTTCGGGACCGCGCGCGGCCTGGTCAAGCCGGAGTGGATTGACCGGCTGGAGGGACGTAATGAGGTGACCTTCTTTGACGGTGAATATGTGGTGGCGGTAGCGCAATCCACGACCTATTCAGCCGGAGCCGTGGCAGCGGTGCCGGTTGCCTACCTGAACAAGCGTGTGCGCGAGTTCGCTTTCATCCTGCTTCCGATAGGTTTGCTGGCGGGCATAGTGCTAGCATACGTGGCCCGCTACCTGGCCAAGCTGCAGCAGTCCTTGCCGGCATTGATGCGGACTGCGCTCAGGAAAAAGGAATTTTTCCTGCTCTATCAGCCGCTGGTCGACCTGCAAACGCGCGAATGGGTAGGCGCGGAAGCGCTGATACGCTGGCGGCAGGCCGACGGCACGCTCGTGCGTCCCGATCAATTCATCCCGGCGGCGGAAGAGAGCGGGATGATACAGCGTATTACCCAGCATGTGCTGCAACTGGTGGCCAAGGATTCTCCAGAGATATTCAGGCGGTATCCGGATTTTCATATTGGAGTCAACCTGTCCTCCGACGACTTGCATACCCGCGACACCATCAGCCTGTTGCAGGAGCTTTTGCGCAACTCCCATGCGGGAGCGCATAACATCCTGATCGAAGCGACGGAGCGCGGCTTCATGAATGCGGATGTGGCGCGGGAGATCGTCAAGGATATAAGGGCGCTGGGCATTGATGTTGCGATCGACGACTTTGGCACCGGCTATTCCAGCCTGTCCTACCTGGAGTCCTTTGAGCTGGATTACCTGAAGATAGATAAATCCTTCATCGATACCATAGGCACCGATGCCGCGACCAGCCGCGTGGTGCTGCATATCATACAGATGGCCAAATCGCTGGACCTGAAGATGATTGCCGAAGGGGTGGAAACCGAAGCGCAGGAGCAGTTCCTGCGCGAGCACGGCGTGCAATACGCGCAGGGCTGGCTGTTCGGCAAGCCTATGCCGGTGGCGGATTTGCTGCGTGAATTGGCAAGGGCAAAATCTGCCAGGGCGGCCTGAGGCCTGACTTTTTAGTCTTTCGTCAATTGCAAAAAATGGTCGAGGATGTGGAAGTGGTCGTCGAAGAACTGTTCTTCCATGCCCGCCAGTTCTTCTATCGCTACCCAGCCTGCGCTGGCGGCGTCATCCGCCGCTTCCACTTCGGGCAGTTGCTCATGCTTCAGGTCAAAGAAATGTGCATGCGTGATCGTGCGTCCGCGCAGGCTGCGCTCAGGATGGTCGAATACTGCAACGGCGACCAATGCATCGGGCAAGGTGCCGCTCAGCACTCCCAGCGTGGTTTCTTCCTCCAGTTCGCGTATCGCCGCCTGCAGCAGGCGTTCGCTCTGCTCGACAAAACCGCCCGGCAGCGCCCGTAGCCCCAGGCCCGGGTGATGCCTGCGCCGGATCAGCAGCACATGCCCGGCGGTCCTCACGACTGCGTCCACGGTGGTAAAAATGGGCGGGTAGGGCGCACTGCTCCAGGAAGCCTTATATTCCCTCAGCACCGCATGTTCCTGCACGAGTTCGCCGTAACACGGCAGCAGGGCCCATGCTTTCAGGTAATGGCGGATGGCTTCCGGTATCGAGCCCGCCACCACATCCAGCGAGATATCCAGGCTGTCCGCTTCAAACAGCACTTGCCTGATATTGGTGGCGTCGATGTCCGCCTGATTGCCGACCTCGATCAGGTTCCACAGCGGAAAATGGCGCAGATACTGGCTGGAGGCATCCTTGAAATGGCCGATCAGCGCGACGCTGGCGGCAGCGCGGGTTTTCTCCGCGACCGCGTTCAGCACGGCCCTGGCCCAGCGCTTGTCGTCGTAATAGTCCCGCAGCGGAATATACGACACGCGCTCCCTGTCGCTTGCGCTGAGGGTATTGGCGATCATCGCGGCGCGCTCTTGCCACGTAAAGGGGTTCCTGGGATTGCGCGCATGAAAGGCTGAGCCAAGGATGACGATGACTTCAGGCGCGCTCTGCAGGGCTCTTTCAAGCAAGGCTGCGTGGCCGTTGTGGAAAGGCTGGAAGCGGCCTATCAGGATGGCAACGTCAGCGGTTCGATATTTCGGCATCGTCATTTCCATTCATAGGTTGCCGCGATCGGCATCTGGCGCCCGTTGCCGAAGGCGCGTGAGCGCACCCTGATCAGCGGCGGCGCCTGGCGGCGTTTATATTCGTTCCTGGCAACCAGGCCCAGGATGTGTTTCAGCAACTGCCGGCCCTCCTCATCGGCCTGCAATCCCCGTACAAAATCGAAGGCGGCCAGCGCTTCGGCTTGCGGCATCCGGCTCCCTTCCAGATGCCATTTTAGTATTTCATCCAATACTTCGTACGGCGGCAGGCTATCGGTGTCCTTTTGGTCCGGCGCCAGCTCTGCCGAGGGCGGCTTGTTCATCACCGCTTCTGGAATCAGTTCGCGCCCGGCTTGCAAGTTGATATGGCGCGACAGCGCATACACTTCGGTCTTGTACAGGTCGCCGATCAGGCCCAGGCCGCCATTGGTATCGCCGTACAGGGTGCAATAGCCGACCGAAATTTCACTCTTGTTGCCGGTCGTTAGCAGCAGGGCGGAAAAACTGTTGGAATACTCCATCAGGATAGTGCCGCGTATGCGGGCCTGCAGGTTTTCCAGCGGCAAGCCCTGCAGCGGTTGGGCAAAGCTATCCGCAAAGCCTTCGCTATATTGCCGCACCAGGCCGGCAATAGGGTGGGTATATAGGCGTATGCCCAGGTTCCGGCACAGGCTTGCGGAATCCGCTACCGAACCGCCGCTGGACCAGACGGAAGGCATGGTGACGGCAAACACATTGTCAGGGCCTAGGGCTTGCACTGCCAGCGCCAGGGTCAGTGCGGAGTCTATGCCGCCGGACGAGCCCACCACGACCCTGGCAAAGCCGCAGCGACGGGCGTAATCTTTCAGGCCCAGCACGATCTGGCGGCGCGTAAATTCTGCCGCCGGCAGGCCTGCTGGATCTGGAATCGGCAAGCTGTGGCCGTCGGCGGCGATAAATTTCCCGTCATTGAATCGGATGCATTGAAAATCTTCGTCGAACTGGCTAGCCTCAAAGGCGACACCCTGCGCTGGCGACACGGCAAATGACGCGCCGTCAAACACCAGCTGATCCTGTCCGCCCACCTGGTTCACAAACAGGATGGGCAATTGCGTATCCTGCGACGCCTTGCCGAAAGTAGTGTGTCGCTGGCAACGCTTGCCGATATCGGAAGGGCTGGCATTGATGCTGACGACCAACTCTGGATGCGCCTGTTGCAAGGCGTCAAACGGATTGATTTTGTAGTCCCGCCCCGGCTGGTTCCAGCCGTCTTCGCAGATCATGAAGCCCACGCGGTGGCCGGCGATGTGCAGCGTGCATGCCGTCTGCGGGCCGGGTTCAAAATGGCGGTATTCATCAAAGATGCCGTAAGTAGGCAAAAGCTGCTTGTAGTATTCGGCAATGATCCGGCCGTCCTGGATGGCCAGCAGGCTGTTATGCAGGGGTTTGCCCGGGCCGGCATTGCGGCGCACCGTGCCTACCACGGTAACCAGTGACGGCGCCTCGCCGGAGGCTTGCAGTATCCTTGCCAGCGAACTGTCAAATTGCTCGAGAAAAGCGGCATCTTCCAGCAAGTCGCCGGGATAGTAGCCGCACACGGCCAGTTCGGAAAAGACCACGATGTCGGCCGACCTGTCGGCGGCGGCGCGCATGTGCTGAATAATCGCCGCGGCGTTGGAGGAAAAATCACCGACGGTGTAGTTCAGTTGCGCGATAGCGATGTTGAGCATGATGTCGATTTCAAAGTGATCTGGACGGAAGTTTCAGGCCTTTTCCTGGTTGGACGGGGCTCGGCTCATGCCGGATGGTGGAATACCTGCCGCAAATACGCCAAAAAAGTTTCGTCCTCGCATAAGGTTTTGCCGGGCGCATCCGACAGCTTTGCCACCGCCTGTCCATTGCACGACACCAGCTTCATCACGATATTCAACGGCGTGATGCCCATGTCGTTGGTCAGGTGGGTGCCGATGCCGAAGGCGACCATGGTCCGGTCGGCGAAATGGCGGTGCAGGGAAAATGCGGTATCGAAATCCAGGCCGTCGGAGAACACCAGCCGCTTGGTATTGGGATTGATGCGCAATTTTTCATAGTGCGCGATCGCTTTTTCGCCCCACACGAC
>Ga0210384_10007649_pt1 | contig 11372 bp, 7 predicted proteins | sample IncBWH2MmetaG_FD_160574 | JGI IMG/M metagenome (GOLD analysis project Ga0210384, IMG submission 160574) | Forest soil microbial communities from Barre Woods Harvard Forest LTER site, Petersham, Massachusetts, United States - Inc-BW-H-2-M | ecosystem: Environmental > Terrestrial > Soil >...
TATTTTGATAAATTCTGCAGAATAGATAACAACGTGCGGACTGTTAACTGTCATCGGTAAATAGCCATGAAGACTCACCTCGTCGCAAAAGTCTCGAAGCAGGCTGTGGTGCGCTCGCTTCAGGTTCCTGCCGCGGGCTGCTCAACATCGATATTCGTGGGGTAAGCCACGCGACCCCGCTTCGAGAACAACTCATCGCAGCGCAGCGAAGGCCACGATGCAGTGCTCTTCGCTCTGGGAGCTGGAGGGCGTGGCCCAACGCGGGTGCGCGATGATTGCGCGCAGCGCCTTATGGGCGCGATGGAAAAGGGGAGGTACGCCGTCTGTTGGTCATCCCGACGGCCTTCCTGTTTTCAGGCGCGTGGCTCCCCTCCATTGTTGGACGCCTATTCTTTCGTCCCGGAATGAAAGACGCGGTCGGGATCGAACGCCCCGTCGGTCAAAGCACTCTGGATTGGACCACTGTGCGGCCGCCGCGGCTGACCGACGATCGGCGTGTGGAGCGCTGCCGAGTGAGCGATGCCACCTGCCCCCACGGGGGGACTCCAGATATCTCGCGCCGATCTGGCCCAGTTCACGCTCGAACAGGTTGAGAAACTTGAGCACGTTCGCGCGGTAGTTTCGTAGGCGCGAGTGTCTACGAGATCTCCCATAACGAAAGGATTCTTGATTCTTTCTTAAAATATCTCGGTCGTTCATTCGTCTACAAGAGTTGATGAGTAAGGCGCTGAGCACAAACTGCACAAACTGGATGATCGGCGGGCAAGACCAACCGGTCTGTGAAGCATTTGGGCTTGAACGGGCTCGGCTTCGGAACTTCATCCGCAAGCGCGTGGCCGACCAGGACGACGCTGTGGAACTGACTGAGGCCCGCACTCTTCAGGTGGCACTAATCAGCTTCTGGCAAGCTCTCGGCCTGTTGGTTCCAAGCAAGATCCTCTTCGGAGGGTTTCGCGGCCGGCCGGGTCTGCACATGCGCTGGCTGGTCGCATGATCAAGCGCTGGGCACAAATGAGCCCCGCGGAGCGGGAAAAGCGACCCGCGAAGCCACGAGAGGTCGCTACGGCCCGTATGGGTCGCCGAGAACGAGTCGAAGACCTGAGCCTGTGCTGATCAACTTCCGACGCGAACTGCAGATCGAGGACCTCCGAGAACATCCGGCGGAGATGGTCAGAAGACCGCAGAATCTGCCGGCCCCCCCCCACGCCTGAGTGGGCAGGTTTCTACGACCTTAAAACGGCTCGATTTCTCTACTACATACAGCTGCCGCCGATTACTACGCGTGCCCGAAAAGTTGAGCTACGTACTCGCCGTTACCCTGCTCCCGGGGAAACGCCGCGCTCTCGAAGGCACATCACTCAGCTGACGGTTCTAGTTGACAGCATTAAACGACAGTTTTAAACTTATGTTTGAAAATGAAAATTAATCACTCACAACGCAAACTGACAACAGCGAGGCGCAAACGTGAGTCGGCGACCTCGAACCCAACACGCGAGAAGTTGCTGGAGGTTGCTGGGCGGGTTTTTGCCGATCGGGGCTATCAAGTTGCCACGATTCGCGAGATTTGTGTGCGGGCCGGCGCGAATGTCGCCGCCATAAACTATCACTTCGGCGATAAATTGGGACTGTATACCGAAGTTTTGCACCAATCGGTGCAAGCTGCCCAAATCGAAGCTGTTCGAAACGCTCTTGATCAGGAGGCGCCCCCGGAAGACATCTTGCGCGCTGTCATTCGAGCTCGACTTCGAGGCGTCTGGAGGCGAGATCTGCCGGATTGGCACGTTCGAATCCTGGCCCACGAGTTGGCGCTGCCCACCCCGGCACTGCGACGACTTGTCAATAAGGTAGCTCGGCCGATCTATAAGCGGCTGCTGGATCTCATCGGAGCAATGATCGGTTTGCCTCCCAATGATGACAAGACCCGGCTCTGTGCAAACAGCGTGGTGGGACAAATCCTTGCTTACGTGCTTGCGGGTCCTCTCTTGGCGGGCGTTTGGCCGGAACTAAAGATGACACCTGAACAGGTGGAACGCATTGCGGATCACATCGCCGACTTTTCACTTTCGTATCTGCAAGGTTTTCGTTCGAAGCATAGAGCGATCACACCGGTAAGGGAACGAGGGTAAGAAAATGACGACACGAACGCTTCAGAGCACGCCAGAACCGGCCGAGCAGCGAACGCAGCCAGACGCAGCCGATGGGGTGCAACCTGTCGCCGCGCGACGGCGCCGAATCGTGATGATCGTATCTGGCGTGATCCTAGTTGCGGCGGCGATTTTCATTTGGCAAGCCTTTTTTGCTGCGCCTGGTGTCCCCGACAGCATTGTTGTCGTCAGTGGCCGGATCGAAGGCGACGACTCCGCAGTTGCTCCCAAGACAACCGGACGCATTCTTGAAGTTCGCGTGCGTGAAGGTGACGGCGTGAAGATCGGAGACACCATAGCCATTCTCGATGACGCGCAGATCCGAGCGCGTGAGGATCAGGCTCGTGCAACCCTTTTGGAGGCGGAAGCAAAGGCCAAAGCCGCGCAAGAGCAAATCGCCGTCCTTCAGGAGCAGTTGGAGCAAAGTCGATTGCAAGTAGGCCAGTCGAAGCTCGATACAGAAGGGCACATGCGGCAAGCGGAAGCCGATCTGGCAACCGCGCAATCCGACTTGGCCCAGCAGCAGGCGGCTTATCAGGTCGCCGCTTTCGATAAGGACGCCTATACGCGCCTCGCGAAATCCGGAGCCGTATCGGAACGCCAGGGACTGCAGGCCTCGGCGACGGCCGATCAGCAGGCCGCGGCAGTTTCTGCTTCGCAGCGACGTGTGGAGGCGGCACAGGCGGCACTGACGACAGCACAGGCAAGTCTGTCAAATCCTAGTATTCGGGAATCGCAGTTCGCCTTGGTTCGAAGACAGATTGCACAGCAGGGAGCTGAGGTTGCCAGTGCAAGGGCACAGACGCAGCAAGCTCGCGCTCAACTCGCAGAAGCGGAAGCAAACCGCCAAGACCTGATCGTGAAGGCACCGTTCTCGGGAACCGTGGTGACGCGTGCGGCCGAGCCCGGCGAGGTGGTGACTGCGGGAACCGCTGTCGTTACGCTGCTAGATTTGAGCAAGGTGTATCTGCGCGGCTTTGTACCTGAAGGCCAAATCGGCAAGGTGAAACTGGGACAGGCGGCGCGTATCTACCTCGATTCGAATCCGCAGAAACCCGTCGATGCCTACGTTTCCAGGATTGACCCGCAGGCGACATTTACACCGGAAAACACTTACTTCCGCGACGACCGCGTCAAGCAAGTCGTCGGCATCAAGCTGCAGTTGAAAGGCGGCTTCGGATTTGCCAAGCCTGGCATGCCCGCCGATGGCGAGGTACTGGTTCGCGGGGAAACTTGGCCGCAAGTCAGGCACCGATGATCACCGCCAACCCAGGTCGAGCGGTGGATGACCACCGGGGCATCACCGAACAGCCAGCCATTGCTGTTCGCGACCTGTCGAAACGCTATGGCACGCTAGAAGCCATCTGCGGAATCACATTTGAAGTTCACCGCGGCGAAATTTTTGGCCTGATTGGCCCGGACGGAGCTGGAAAAACTTCAACTTTTCAGGTTCTCGCAGGCGTAATGGAAGCAACCTCCGGCAGTGCGAACGTCTTTGGCCGGCCAGCACGCGAGATGCGATCCCAAACCGGGTATCTCACTCAGACATTCAGTTTATACCCCGACCTAACCGTTGCGGAGAACATTCGCTATAGCGGCGATCTGCGCCGCATTCCGCAGAACGACATCGCTGAGCGCGGTCGTCAATATCTTCGAATGTTCGACATGGACCGGTTTGCAGACCGGCTCGCCGGGCGATTGAGCGGCGGGATGAAGCAAAAACTGGCGCTCGTTTGCTCGCTCGTTCCGCAACCCCGCGTGTTGCTGCTCGATGAGCCAACCACGGGTGTCGACCCCGTTTCCCGTCGAGAGTTTTGGGACGTACTTGCTCACTTGACCGCGGAGGGTCTGACGATTCTTGTGGCTACCCCTTACCTGGACGAAGCCGAGAGGTGCCATCGGATCGCGCTCATGCACCAAGGCGAGATTCATCAGATCGGCACGCCGATAGAGCTGCGCGCAAGCCTGGGTGCGAAGCGGCTCGAACTTCGCACCGCAGACCTCAGGAACGTGGAAAGTATGCTCTCCAAGGAAATCGGGCAGGAAAAGCAGATCATCGACGTCCAGCGGTTTGGCGACCGGCTGGACTTGCTGGTGCGTGATCCGGACAAGGAGCGGCAGAGGGTTGCCGAAAAACTGGAGCGTGCAGGGATATCGGTCGACGAGATTCGTGTCGATGAACCGACCCTTGAAAACACATTTGTGGCCAGGTTGCGTGGTCTAGGGCAAAAGGCCGACACAATCGAGTTTGCCTCGCGGCACGACCACAGCAGCTTGCGCGGAAAGGTTGCAATCGGTGCGACGAGCCTCGTCAAAGAGTTTGGAGCATTTACCGCTGTAAGAAAGGTCAGCCTCCAGATTCGGAATGGAGAAGTATACGGGCTTCTCGGGGCGAACGGAGCGGGCAAGACAACAACCATCAAGATGCTTTGCGGGCTGCTGGATGCGACACGCGGAGCCATAGAGCTGGCGGGCACACGGGGAAACCTGAGATCGGAGGCTGTACGCCAGCGCATCGGTTATATGTCGCAGAAATTTTCTTTGTATGACGACATGACGATTCGCGAGAACCTCGATTTTTTTGCGGGTGTCTACGGCGTCCCTGACCAGGAGCGCGAAGAAAAGACGCGTTGGGTGCTTTCCTTTTCGGGGCTCCAGGGCAAACAGGACCAGATCACGGGCAGCCTGCCGGGGGGCTGGAAACAGCGCGTGGCGTTTGGTGCCGCAATCATGCATGAGCCAGACATTCTGTTTCTGGATGAACCGACCTCGGGCGTCGACCCTCTGGCACGGCGCGCGTTCTGGACAATGATCAATCGGCTGGCCGACGCCGGCGCAGCGATCCTGGTGACAACCCACTATCTCGAGGAAGCGGAACAGTGCAACCGCCTCGGAATGATGGTCGCCGGCGAGCTTGTTGCCGAGGGCACGCCCAGCGGCATTAAGAGCCAGCAATCCGGACACTTACTGGAATTCATCGTCGACCGGCCCCAACGCGCCGCAGACCTACTGAAAAGCAACACAGAGCGCTGGCGAGTCTCCCTGTTCGGGGAACGTCTGCATGTGATCACGGAGCAAGATCCAGACAGTGCCATAAAGCAAACCACAAAGCGGCTCGAAGAGAATGGGCTCCATGTTTTCAGCGTCAGGGAAGACCGGTTCTCACTGGAAGACGTGTTTATCACCATCGTCGAGAAGGCGCGCCTGCAGGGCAAGGCGGCCATCGAGGATTGAGCAGAGGCACGTATGAGGCGCATTGTTGCGCAGACGCGCAAAGAGTTAACCCAGATTGTTCGAGATTGGCGCACGCTGGCCCTCGCGCTGGTCCTTCCCGTGGTCCTGCTTGTGCTAATGAGCACGGCGATCTCGCTCACGGTGAACGATCTTCCGATCGTGGTGCAGGATTTTGATGATTCCACGGCCTCTCATAATTTTATCGACGCTGTCCGCGCTTCGATAACGTTTCATGTGGTCTCGTGGCCGGTGGACAAAACCGCCGAGGAGGCGTTGGTCTCCAATGCGGCACGAGCCGTGCTGATCATCCCGTTTCACTTTGGGCGCGACATAGCGCGTGGCGCGAACTCACCTGTCCAGCTAATGGTGGACGCCTCTGATGCGAACACAGCTAAGTTAGTTTCCGGATACGCCAGCCAAATTGCGAGGTCGTACAACCAGCAGACGACCGGCGGAATGGAAGCAGGACCGGTGCAGGCCGCCATTCGGCTGTGGTACAACCCGGGACTTTCCTCCAAAAAGTTTTACGGTCCGGGAGTATTCGTGCTTGGCATCTCAATGTTCCCGCCGCTACTGGCTGCGCTCGCCATGGCGAAAGAGGGAGAGCAGAAGACGATTCTGCAGGTTTACGTCTCGAGCATTTCCGCGCATGAGTTCCTGTTGGGGAAAATCATTGCCTTCATGGCGGTGGCACTGGCGGAGTGTCTCATCATGTCTTTGCTTCTGTTCACTTATTTTGGCCTAAGCTTTGCGGGTGACCCGACGCCCTTTGTGATCGCCACCATTCTATATGCCTTTTGCGTGGCGTCGTTTGGAACGATGATCGGGGCGACCGTCCCGAGCCAAGCAGCGGCCCTGCAAGCGGTGGCTCTCGGCGGATTTCTGCTCGTGTTTTTGCTCTCAGGTCTGATGTTCCCGATCGAAAACATACCGGCCGGGCTCCGTTGGATTTCGAACTTTATCTGGGGCCGGTATTACATCGAGATCGTCCGCGACGCACTTTTGCAGGGCGGCGGTTGGCCAGCTGTGTGGTTCAAGATCCTCATCATTGGCGCGATTGGAGCCGTCTTCTACGCGATTGCGTGGCACGGCATGCGAAGGATGCAGGTGAAGGCCTAAACCATGAGAAAGCTCTTGAACTATCTGTTCAATCATCGCGTTCATGCATTGATCAAGAAAGAGTTCAACCAGATTCGCCGCGACCGCCGTCTAGCGATCTCTCTTATTCTCCCGCCCGTCGTGCAGCTAACTCTATTCGGGTTTGCACTGAGTGCGGCGGTATCAAATGTTCGTCTCGGCGTGGTCGATGATAGCCGGTCACCCGAGAGCCGGGAGCTAATTGCGACATTGACCGAGAGCAAGAGCTTTCGCCTTGCGGGCTATTACTTCTCGGTTGACCAACTTGGAGATGCGGTCAGCCGAGGCAACGTCGACGCTGGGATCGTCGTTCCTTACGACTATGCGCGGGACCTAGCGAGGGAACGCCCGACGACTGTGCAATTTTTGCTGAACGCCATGAACGCAAATACGGCCACGATCAGCCGGGGATATGCAGAAGGCGTGATCCAAAGCTACAACAGCGGACTGCGGAACCAAGGAATTCATGCCCGCATACAGCCCATTGCCGGATCGGACCTCGGCCGTCGCGGTCAAGTGCAACTCCAGCCCGCCTTTCTCTACAACCCGGGCCTGGTCGATTCGTGGTTTATCGTGACCGGTGTATTTGGTTTGCTGCTGATCCTAAACAGCTCCCTTGTTTCATCCGCGGCCATGGTTCGCGAACGGGAAGCCGGGACGATCGAACAGTTGCTCATGTCTCCAGCAACCACTTCCGAGATCATTGTTGCTAAGATCACACCGCTATTCTTGCTGCTGTGTCTGATGATGCTGGTGGCCATTGGTGTCCTCAAATTCGCATTCGGAGTTCCGTTCCACGGCAGCGTGCTGTTTCTGCTATGTGGCGGCGCCCTGTGCATTTTGTCTGGCATCAGCATTGGCACTGTCATTGCCACGTTCAGCAAGTCAGCTCAGCAGGCACAACTGACGAGCTTTTTCATTAACCCACCACTTTCTTCTTTGGCTGGAGCGCTCAATCCGATCGAGGCGATGCCGAAATGGCTGCAGCCTCTTACGGTGCTGAACCCGATTCACCACTTCGCAACTATCGTCCGTGGGAGCACGCTCAAGGGAAGCGGGTTCATGGAACTTTGGCCGAATTTCCTGGGCTTGGTCATTTTCACGATTGTGTTTGTCTCGCTTAGTATCTGGCGATTCCGAAAACAGCTCAGTTAGGGATGAGGGGCCTTGATATGAATGATAGCAAGACGATGACCGCACCAATTGTTCGGATCGGTGGAACCGCCGCAATCCTCTGCTTGGGGACGTTCGTAATCGCAACCCGAGGCTTCGCCCAAGGCGCATCCCGAGCGAACCAATCGCAGAGTACACAAGCAAACCCACTCCCTCTGTCCGGGCGCGCAGCACAGAACGGGTCGGTGACGGCGGTGGAGTCGCCGGTAGCGGGAACCGCAAACAGCGTGAACACGATTAACCCTACAGTTCAGGTCCAAGGAGCGTATTCGGGAAGCGCCCGGAGCACGGCGAAGCTGCCGTTTTCGGGTAGGCTCTCTCTGCGCGAAGCCATCCACAGAGGAGTCGACTATAACCTCGGAGTTGTGGGGCTGAGCGATGCCACACGTCAGGCTCAAGGACAGAGCCAGGTTGCACGAAGCGCCTTGCTTCCCAATCTAAATGGCAATCTGAGCGAGACTGTGCAGCAGACGAATCTCCGGGCCTTAGGAGTACACTTCCGTTCGCCATTCCCAGGCTTTAGCTTTCCCACTATCGTGGGACCTTTTAACTACATCGACTTGCGCGCCAGCCTCTCTCAATCGATCGTCGATCTGACCGCGCGGAACAATTATCGGTCGGCAAATGAGGTCTATCGTGCCAATCAGTTCTCCGCGCGGGATGCGCGAGACCTGGTCGTCCTTGCGGTGGGAGGTGCTTACCTCCAGGTTATTGCAATGAAGGAGAGAGTAAAGTCCGCCCGCGCTCAATTCGAAACTGCCAACGCTCTCTATCAGCAGAATTTACAAAAGCGAAGCGTCGGGTTGCTGGCACAGGTCGACGTCGACCGGAGCGAAGTCGAAGAGCTTGCTCAGCAACAGCGGGTCATCTCACTCGAGAACGATCTGGCAAAGCAAAAAATCAGTTTGGCCCGAATGACCGGACTACCGCCAAACGACGAATACGATATTACCGACGATGTGCCTTTCTTGGCTGCGCCTGTGCTTAGCTTGGGCGATGCGCTCAAGCAGGCGTTTGAGCGCCGTGCGGATCTTAAAGCGGCAGAGGCGCAGATTCGTGCCGCTGAGCACACACTTGCCGCTGCTCGCGATGAGCGCCTGCCATCGCTTTCCGTGAGTGGCGACTACGGAGCAATCGGAACAAACCCGTCGCAGTCCCACGGTACGTTCACTGCCGCCGCCACCCTCCACCTTCCGATTTGGCAGGGAGGTCGTACGGAAGGGGACATCAAACAGGCAGAGGCTTCTTTGGCCCAGCGGCGAGCGGAACTCGAAGACCTCAAGAGCCAAGTGGAATCTGATGTGCGGAACGCCTACCTCGACCTCCGGGCGGCAACGAGCCAAGTGGAAGTGGCCCAGAGGAACCTTCAGGTAACCAGAGAAACGCTGGACCTGACGCGACAGCGCTTCGATGCCGGCGTGACCGACAATGTGGAAGTCGTGCAGGCCCAGGAGTTTCTGACGTCTGCCGAGCTGGACGTCATCAACAGCGTATTTGCCCACAACGTGGCTAAGCTTAGCTTAGCACGGTCGATTGCGAGCGCGGCCGATACCCTGCAGCAATTCCTGAGTCTCCCATGACGCTCTCGCAGACTCGTCAGTTCCACCGATTTGCGACTTCCGACATTCTGGACTCGACAACGGAAGCAGTTGCGTTGGCAATCTGTGGAATGAACCCGAGAGGCGCTTTGCCGGACAGAAATCAAGTTAGTCTCCGCTTATGTGAGTGTGCGGCCAAGTACCCTTCCGGGCGAATCGGGTCCGACGATTACTTCCGAGCAGGCACAGCGGGGCGCATCCAAATGAGAAGCGCGAGGAGAGCACCATTACGACAACTGCGGAAATTGTCATGGCTTTCAGTACTGAGCAACTTCTTGCGCTTTTCTGCTGTCAGCCAGTTTCCTACACGTACCCCAAGCGCCTAGCTCCTTTAACGCGCCGTATGCCTGCTGCAAGATCAGGCCTGAGCAGACCGCAATCGGAGGCTTCATACGCCAGCCAGCGTATCGCCGCCAATCTCAAGTTGATCGTCGAGGCAGCATACGAATATTGTTCGAGTGCGATTCTGTATAGCGTGACTACAGTCCTGTTGAAGGCAAACCTAGGCTTTGAGCAATACCACTTGATAAACTCTCGGATGGCATGCTCATAAGAACGTTTTGAGCTCGCCGAGGTCAGGCTGTTCAGGACGGCCGATTTCGATTGTTCTAGATCGGGTAGTTTGAGGACGGTCTTCGGAGTGCGTCTACGTCTGCTTTTCGCCTTGGCGAGCGGCCTCCATTCGCCGCGGCGAAAAGCATGATTATGTCCTCAATCTCCTGAGGAACTACTTTTAGCCCATGCTTTCTCAACTACTTACGGAAGCCCAGTTCCTTGCCTGTTTGACCCGCGCATCCCCGCGGGTTGGTTACTCCTAAACAGCAGCGGTTAATCCACGATGACCGCTCCGAAGGTCTTGCTTCGCGAAATTGCAACCTCGTTTCATGCGGCAAAAAGAAACCGTGATCTTAGCGGATTCGACGCCATCAACCAGGCATAGTTTCAAATTGCACGACTACCAAACATCCCCGATTAGCGATCGGCCGGTGCAAGGAGTGGCGCCAGGGTGTGGGTGGTGGAGTCCGCCGCATGCCCCACATAGGGCAGGCCAAAGGCGGCTTCTATCGTCTTCAACAACGAAAAGTGGGAGTGGAAGCGCGTATCTTGCACGCCATGCACCCCGTAGTTCGTGATGGCGATGAACACCACTCGATCGTTGAAGTTGACCGGATCGTAGCACTTGGCGGCCGGCAACAGTGAGCCGGGGGTGGTGTCCACCCCGGTATCGGGATTGTAGTTGGGGCAGGTCAGCGGACCGTTCCCCTCGTCGAACACGACGAAGATAGCGTTGCGGCCGCGCTCCCACACCGGGCTGCCCGTGATCGCGTTGACGAGCCACCCAGTCTCGTCGTCGCCGCGCTTGACGTCATTGTCGTCCGTGTCAGACGCGCCGCCGCAGGGCGCGAGCAGGTTACTGAGCCCGTGCATGTCGCGGCATTGGTCGGGCACGATGTACGCCAACGCGGGCACCTGCTCGCTGCCGAGGTCGCTGAACAGCTGCTCGATTGGGACCTGCTTGGCGAATTGCTTTGGGTCGTCCTGAATCTCAGCGACGTAAGGAAATGGGTTGTGCTTCACCGCATACAGCTTGGCCGTGTTGTTGTCTCCAGGCCAATTGGCGAGATGCGTGCCCGATTCAGGGAAGTTCTGCAGGTACGCCCGCCAGTCCTTGCCGGCCTTGACCAACTGGCCCGCAACCGACGGCAGCTTGACGCGCCAGCGATGCACCGAGGGGTTGGCGGGCGGGCCGTAGTCGATGGCGACCGACGGCGAGTCGTCATCGCTGACGCCCACCGTGCTCCCCACCGGATACGTGTGCCCGGTCCCGGAGACGTCAGTTCCAATCCAATCGCCCGTGATCATCGCGAGATAATTCGGCAGGCTCGGGTGCCAGACCCCATGGTAGTTCGGCGCGACGTTGTATTTCTGCGCGAGCGCTGTGATCTGCGGCGCCTGCGGGTTGTCAAGAATGCCGATGCTGCCGAAGCTTGTAAAGCTGTTGTGATTCTCGAGCACGATCACGAACACGTGATCGAGCTTCGGTACGCCGTCCTGCTCGCGCGCATCCTGCTCATCGTTATCCTGG
>Ga0210384_10007651_pt1 | contig 11371 bp, 12 predicted proteins | sample IncBWH2MmetaG_FD_160574 | JGI IMG/M metagenome (GOLD analysis project Ga0210384, IMG submission 160574) | Forest soil microbial communities from Barre Woods Harvard Forest LTER site, Petersham, Massachusetts, United States - Inc-BW-H-2-M | ecosystem: Environmental > Terrestrial > Soil >...
ATATTCTGGGCGCCAACGGCATCGTCGACGATTACTGCATCATGCGCCACATGAACAATCTCGAATCGGTGTACACCTACGAGGGCACGCATGATATTCATCGCCTGGTGATCGGCGAGCGGATTACGGGCATTCCCGCGTATTTCTGAGTTGGAGGAGGACCTGATGTTTCGCAACAGCGGCGGCTCCGCGCACGTCCTTCCGTTTCTGTGGCACGCCATATTCCTGGCGGCCTTCCTGGTTGCGGCGGTTGTGGCGCCCGCATCGGGCCAGGAAAAAGCAAAAATCCGAACGATCACCGCATTCATTCGCTTGGACTCTGGCCAATACAAGCAGCAAATTACGGATACCTTGACGATGTTGCGCAACGCCAAGGCCCGCTACGGATTGGCCGGCTATGAAGTGCAAACCATTCGCATCACCACGCAGCCATTTCCGGAATACACGCATGGCATGTCGAAACAGGCGGCGCTGGCGCTCTTTCACGATCTCGATGCCCTGGCCAAACAAGAAAACGTTTCGATCAGCATCGGGCCCGCCTTGATGAACGACAAGGACGATCCCGGGCAAGCGGAGCTTCTCGAAGAGATTTTGGGACTGACGAGCAAATTGTACGGCAGCGTGGCCATTGCCGGGAACGATGGCGTCCACTGGAAATCCGTTCACGCCGCGGCGGGAATAATAAAATATCTCGAGGATCATGGCGACAAGGGCCTCGGAAATTTTCGATTTGCGGCCATTGCCAGCGTGCAGGCCTACACGCCCTTTTACCCTGCTTCTTATCATGAGGGCCTGGGACATCAGTTTGCGATCGCTCTCGAGTCCGCGAACGTGGTCGCGGCTGTGATGGCCGTGCAGCGCGACACGGAAGTGACGCGCCAGGCATTGATTTCCGAACTGGGCTTGCAGGCTCGGTCCGTGGAAGACGTCGCCAGCAAGATCGATCAGGACACGGGCTGGACGTACATGGGTCTCGATCTTTCTCCCGCGCCCATGAAATATGCGTCGATCGGTTCGGCGGTGGCTGGATTTACGGGCGGCCGATTCGGCACCAGCGGAACGCTGACCGCGGTGGCCACGATTACCTCGGCGTTGCGCGACATCTCCGTGAAAAAAGTGGGCTACTCCGGCGTGATGATGCCGGTGATGGAAGACACGCGCCTGGCGCAACTCTGGGGCGAGGGCGCGCTTTCGATGGACCAACTCCTGGCCTATTCCGCGGTCTGCGGCACGGGGCTGGACACAATTCCCTTGCCGGGAGAAGTCACTACCCAGCAACTGGAACGCATCCTCGGCGACGTGGCCACGCTTTCCGTGAAATTATCCAAGCCGCTCAGCGCGCGCCTGCTGCCCGTTGCGGGCGCCAAGGCCGGCGATCAGACCTCGTTTGACGATCCGAACTTGGTGAATACAGTCATCCAGCCGCTGCCGTGACTGCGCTGCGTGAATAGGTTTTACAACAACTTACAAGGCACGCGGGGACTGCCAAACGCCGCGCAAGTCATATAAGACATACCAAACTGTGGGTTGGGTTGTGGGTTGGGAATTTTTAGCGAAAACTGGCCGGGACCTGCGATGAAGCTAGTCGGCCCGCTTGCTGCTCGCTCGCCGGGGCTTCGGCTTGGTCTTCTTTACGACCACATGCGTTGGGGCCTTGAGATTGAGCGCCACCGCAGCGCGGATGAGATCCTTCAAGGCTGCCTCATCGAACTTCTCGCCTTCGTGGATGTCGATGGCGCGCCTGACATTCCCGTCGAGGCTGGAGTTGAATAGACCTGAAGGGTCCTTCAACGCAGCTCCCTTGGCAAATGTCATCTTGACGACGTTCTTGTACGTCTCTCCCGTGCACACGATGCCGCCGTGGGAAAAGACGGGGGTCCCCGCTGATGTCGGCTTCACCCACTTCCACTCTTCGACGATCTCAGGGTCTGCCTCGTATATGATTTCGCGCACTTTCGCGAGCATCTTCCCGCGCCAGTCTCCAAGTTCCCTGATCTTCGCATCGATAATTGCAGAGGCAGATTCCGCCGGGACGGGCTTTTTCATGTGCACCTCCGATTTCAGCTCAGGGTTTCTTGTCGAAAAAGAGATAAACGGCGGCGATCCGGCCGTCGCGGGCAATGATGAAATCAGTCCCGGCGTAAGCTGGCGCCTCGCCAGGGCGGCCCGATACCCATGGGACGCGTCCGCCATTGCCACATTCCTCGGGTTTTGCAATTGGCTGATATCGAAAGTCAGGGTGAGTAGCCCTGATCTCGCCCGCGATGCGATCGATCTCGTCGCGGCCACGATAGACGCCCTTGCTTGGGTCGTAGAACACGCCATCTTCGGCGTAGAGCTCGTCGATGGCCGCGCGCCGGCGCGCCGGGTCGTTTTCACCGAAGACGTCCTGAAGATTACGGGTCAGCAAGGTCGATATGCTGTGGGACATGGCTTGTCTCCTCTTGGCATGGAGCGCGGCCACTATTCGATGAGAAAATCATGGCGGCAGATTCCACCGGGGCGGTTTTTTTCATGTTTAGCTCCAACTCTCGTTTACCCTGAGCGGCGAAGGGCTTGCCCTGAGGGCGCGAAGGGCACCTAATTTAGCTACGCTCAGCGTAACTTGCAACCTCCGCAAGCGGAAGCCTCTGGTTCGATAGCAGTTCGGAAAGATGGTGGCAACCCGCGTGCGTGCTTAATAGAAATGATTGGAATAATGTTGAATACATGAATCTATCCGTCTCATAAGTCCCTTACGGCGGTTTGCTCGGTTTCGGGCATGACTTCCGGATTGCCCGTAATTCAGTACTCATCAGGTCTTTGATCGAGTAAACTCAGCCGACTCACTCCCATGCCACTTTCTGCAGGCGCAAAACTCGGCTCATACGAGGTCGTATCCGCCATAGGCGCGGGCGGCATGGGAGAAGTGTATCGCGCCCACGACACCAAACTCGGGCGCGATGTGGCCATCAAAGTTTTGCCCGAAGCATTTGCGCATGATGCGGATCGGCTCTCACGATTTCAACGCGAAGCGAAGATGCTCGCGGCGCTGAATCATCCCAACATCGCAACAATCTACGGACTGGAACAATCTGGCGGCACGAGTTATCTCGTCATGGAGTTGGTGTCGGGCGAGACGCTGCAAGAGCGCGTCAAGCGATACGGAGCAGTTCAGGTTGAAGAATCTCTCGCTATTGCAAAGCAGATCGCCGAGGCTCTGGAAGCCGCACACGAAAAAGGAATCATTCACCGCGACCTGAAACCTGCAAACGTAAAGTTGACGCCCGAGGGAAAAGTCAAAGTGTTGGACTTCGGCTTGGCGAAAGCATTCGCGGGTGACACGACAAACGAAGACATTGGGAATTCACCGACACTGAGCATGGCTGCGACAATGCAGGGAGTAATTCTCGGCACAGCGGCGTATATGAGCCCGGAGCAGGCCAAGGGCAAGGCGGTAGACAAACGCACGGACATCTTCGCGTTTGGCTGCGTGTTGTACGAACTGCTGATCGGGAAGGCGGCATTCCACGGTGAAGACATAACCGACATTCTTGCAGCTGTTGTAAGAGCCGAACCGGACTGGAGCCTGCTGCCGGAAGCTACTCCAGCTGCGATCCGCATACTGTTGCGTCGTTGCATGCGGAAAGATAAACGACAGCGTCTGCAAGATGCAGTCGGCGTGCGCATTGAGATTGAAGATGCGATCGCGGCACCGAAAGATTCCGGTGCAACGCAGGCTGCCTCGGCTTCAAAGAGCAAGATGTTGTTGACGGTCAGTGCAATAGCCGCTGCGCTGGCAATCATCGTGATCGTTGCACTGTGGGGCTGGTGGCGAGCGACGCGGCCTGTCGAGCGAGCATTGATGCGCTTGGACGTTGATCTCGGCCCCGACGTATCGCTTGCCTCCCTGTATGGAACCGCCGCGATAATCTCACCTGACGGCACGCGGCTGGTGTTCGTGTCGCAAGGACGCCTCTTTACCCGGCGGCTCGATCAGCCCAACACCATTGAGCTTGCAGGAACGCAGGGTGCATACGAGCCCTTTTTCTCACCCGACGGGCAGTGGGTTGCATTCTTCTCGCCGGGGAAGCTGCAAAAGATTTCCGTAGACGGCGGCTCGGCAATCACCTTGTGCAGCGCCAACAACGCCCGGGGCGGGAGTTGGGGCGAGGATGGCAACATCATATCGGGGCTCAGCAACGTGGGCGGCCTATCGCGGATTCCTTCCGCCGGAGGTCCGCCAACACTCGTGGCCGACTTGCAGAGCGGAGATTTCAGCCACAGCTGGCCGCAAATCCTGGCCGGAGGTAAGGCCGTGTTGTTCACGGCTTGGCCAACGGGGGGGGCTTCGTTCGACACGGCCAATATCGACGTGATCACTTTGGCGGATCACCGCACCAAAACACTCGTGCGAGGCGGCACGTTCGGTCGTTATTTGCCCAGCGGACATCTGATTTACGCGAACCGAGGCACACTGTTTGCTGTTCCTTTCGACGTAAATCGGCTAGAAGTTCACGGGACGCCTTCCCCAGTACTCGACCAAGTCGCCTACAACGCCGCAGAAGGTTCGGCACAGCTTGATTTCTCCCAAACCGGAACCCTGATTTACCGCAGCGGTGGGGCGAGCGGCGGACTCCTCACTGTTGGGTGGCTTGACGGCGCGGGGAAAGCGCAGCCGCTGTTAGCCAAACCGGGCACCTACGGACGTCCTAGCATGTCGCCCGACGGGCAGCGACTGGCTGTGGAGGTAACAGAGGGATCGGGCACAGACATCTGGGTCTACGACTGGCAACGCGACACGATGACGCGCTTGACCTTTACCGGAACAGCCCTCGATCCCGTATGGAGCCCGGACGGTCGGTACATCGCGTTCCGAACGGTTGGAGAAGGCATGTCCGTGACCCGTTCCGACGGATCGGGCAAGCCGCAGCCATTGACCCAAAGCAAGAGCACTCAGTATCCGTGGTCCTTCACGCCCGACGGCAAGCGGCTGTCGTTCATAGAATCAAGTAGACCGAATGATTCAAGCATAAATCAAGCAAGTGGCGGGGCATATCATCTATGGACCGTGCCGCTGGAAAGCGATAGCGCTGGATTGCGTGCCGGAAAGCCGGAGACTTTCCTGCAAACCCCGGCGGACGCGCGGGCCCCTTCCTTTTCTGCCGATGGCCGATGGATGGCCTACTCTTCCGATGAGTCGGGGACCTTCCAAGTTTACGTTCGAGCCTTTCCCGACAAGGGCGGGAAGTGGCAAATCTCCAACAACGGCGGCACGTACCCGATGTGGTCGCGCAACGGACATGAGCTTTTTTTCGAGGCTTTGGATAACCACGTCATGGTGGCGGCGTACGCGGTAAAGGGCGATTCCTTCGTGGCCGACAAGCCGCGAGTGTGGTCCGGGAAGCAGGTCGGGGGCGTCGCCAATGCCGCGAGGAACATTGATCTAGCGCCGGACGGCAGGCGCATCGTCGCGTTAATGCCAGTCGAGACAGCGGAAGGACAGAAGGCGCAGAGCCACGTGACCTTCATAATGAACTTCTTCGACGAAGTGCGGCGGCGCACGGCGACGCAGGCTAAATGATCGGCCAAACTATCTCGCACTATCGCATCCTCTCGCAGCTCGGTGGCGGAGGGATGGGTATGGTATATGAAGCCGAAACCCTCAAGCTGCATCGCCATGTCGCGCTGAAGTTCCTGCAGTCGCGTGTAGCCTTGTGAATCTTCAATAAAAAACGCCTTGCTGAGTTGGTTTGACCGGATAGTTTATGGTTTGTCGGCAAACCGGAAGTTATCGCCCGAAAGAGGGCAAACCGGCCCGTAAGGGATTTATGAGATAGGTTATGCACGACTGCCGCAAATTCAAGGTCACCATCAGCAGGAGGACAGGTCGCACAGCCAGCCTTTCCGAACGTCTGCGAAGGTACGTTACGTCAAATCCCGCCTCACCGACAACGCGGCGGCGGGCAACACCTACAACGTCGCCGACATGGCCTCGCTCCTGCAGGCCGTGCGCAATGCGCTCGCTGGCGTGGCCTGCAGGCGGTGCCAGAAGCAGTACGAGAGCCCCCAGAGCACGCCAGTGGCCGCCGCCCGGCCCCCACGCCTCCGGGCCATCCCCACCGAGAGGTAGGCGATGAGCGCCGAGGCGAGGTCGATGGCGAAGCCGGCATAAGCCCACACCTTGAGCCGAGCCGGAACCGGCGCAAGCAGCACCACCCCGAGAAGCTTGGCCCACGAGAGCTCCACCCGGAAGTAGGCGGGGAAGCCGAGGTGGGTGAACGCCTCCGCCACCTGCGGCAAGCGCAGTTGCGCGCAAGCGGTGAAACTCATCTGCAGGCAGAATGGCGCGGTGACGATCCAATATGACGCGGGCTGCCCTTCGAAACTCCGGGTGAACAAGTACAGCCCGCACCCGTAGACGATATTTCGGCGGGCTCCAATCGGCTTTACAACAACTAAGGGAAACGCGGAGAAATTAGTACCGCGGGATTCACTACGTTGATCGGCGAGCCGGCGCAATAAGCGACGATTTGGTCAAAGATTTCGGCGAATTGAACTTCGTACTCATCCCGCGTCACGTATCCGATGTGCGGGGTGCACACGACGTTTTTCATGCCGAGCAGCGGGTAACTCGTGTCCACTAGCGGCTCCTCATCGAAAACGTCAACTGCCGCCATTCCCGGACGCCCCTGTTGCAAAGCGCGCGCTAGTGCCCCCAGTTCGATGAGCGGCGCGCGGCTGGTATTCACGAGCAGCGCTGTGGGCTTCATGAGCGCCAGGTCAGCCGCGGTCACGATTCCGCGAGTCGCGGTGTACAGGCGCAGGTGCAACGAAATCACATCGCACTCTTCGAAGAACGCCTCTTTGCTGCGAGCAGCGGAGTAACCGTCCGCCCGGGCCCGTTCCCGCGCCTCTTCGCCTGACCACACGAGTACTTTCATCCCGAATGCATTGCCATAGCCCGCAACCACGCTCCCGATTCGGCCGTAACCATAAATTCCCAGTGTTTTTCCACGCAAGGTGTCGCCGACTCCGATTTGCCAGGTTCCGGCTTTCAGCGAAGCCATCTGCTGCGGGATCTGGCGCATAGCGGAAAGAATCAGTCCCCAGGTCAATTCGGCGGCCGCGTAACAAGGCGTCCCCGCATGTTGGCTGGAAGAGACAATCACGCCATGCCGGGCGCAAGCATCGATATCGATGTGCGGGTAAACGCTGCGCTGGCTGATGAGCTTCAGTTTGTTCAGCCGCTCCAGCAAGGGAGCTTGAATCTTGGTGCGCTCCCGTATCAGCACCAAGACTTCTGTACCCTTCAGGCGCTCCGCCAACTGGTCCACATCCTGCACATGATCGTTCCAGACTTGGACCTCGTGTTCTTTTAGTTTCTGGAAGCAGGCCAGCGTTCGCAAAGTATCGAAGTAGTCGTCGAGAATCGTGATCTTCATATCGAGCGCACCGTCATCATGAAGTTCCCAACGCGCAATGATTTGTGCTGCCCCAGAAGTGCGGCCAAAATGGTGTTGATCATGAATTTTCCTGCCTCTGTCCCCTGAATATATCTTACCTGCGGCGCATGCCGATTGGCTAAGGCCAAGGGGAGCCGGCAAGCTCGCATAAATTTCGGCCTCCATGGAAGGCTCCCGTGCAACTTCATCGAGGTTGACTCATATAGTGGAGTAAGATAGACTCAGTTCATGAGTAAACGGCTGCAAGTTCTTCTGAAGGAGCCTGAATTTCGAGAGATTCGGCAAGCGGCGCGTGCGCGCAATTTGTCGGTGGCCGAATGGGTTCGCCAGGCACTTCGTCTGGTTCGCCTCAACGAGCCTTCCGGTAGCGCGGACAAAAAAATCAAGGCCGTCCGCGCAGCGGTGCGATACGAATTTCCGACAGCGGACATTGATCAAATGCTGGCGGAGATTGAGCGCGGGTATGGCGTGGGTAAGAACCCGTGATTCTGGTCGACTCGAATGTCCCCATGTATATGGTGGGCGGCCCTCATGTTCACAAATCCGACGCCCAAAGACTGCTCGAAAAGTTTATCAGCGAGCGACAGAGCCTGGTCACGGATGCGGAAATCCTACAAGAGATACTGCACCGCTTCGGAGCGATCCAGCGGCGCGACGCCATTCAGCCGGCTTTCAATGCCCTGCTCGGCGTCGTTGACGAGGTATTGCCGGTTGACCGGGTTGCAGTGGAGCGGGCCAAAGAAATCGTGCTGGGGTATTCGGGGTTGTCCGCGCGTGATGCTGTTCACCTTGCCGTGATGGAGTATCACGGAATCGACCGAATCTTGAGTTTTGATTCAGGGTTCGACCAATTTCCAGGAGTTACTCGTTTGTCCTAAAGTCAGGGTAAAACAACCGTGCGTCGTGAAACTCATGGAGGATATTCCTCTCCGGGAACTGAGTAGCTCTCAATGTTCCAATTCTCGGGAAGTCCAACGAACTAGACCCTTCCGGACAAAGAAACTTTGAACACAATCGGAAGTTAGTAGCGCTAGGTGCATCGCGCCGCTTGGTTTAGGATAGGTTATGTTCTAGCCGTGCCGCGCGCGGCAACCGTGTCCGAACGCGCGCCCGATCCGAAAAATCCCAGTGAGCGGGAGTTCTGATGGAAATTGAACTGAGTCTGGAATTTTTGCGCGTTGTCGAACAAGCGGCCATTGAATCGGCCAAGACCATGGGCCGGGGAGACGGCCACCTGGCCGACCAGGCGGCCGTCAGCGCCATGCGCAGGGTGATGGACGAAGTGCCCATGGACGGCACCATCGTCATCGGCGAGGGCGAACGCGACGAGGCCCCCATGCTTTTCATCGGCGAAAAAATCGGCGCCGCGCAGCACGTCCGCGGATTTAACTTTCCCGCCGTGGACATCGCCGTCGATCCGCTCGAAGGCACCAACCTGTGCGCCACAGGCGCGCCCGGCTCGATCACCGTGCTCGCTGCCAGCGAAAAGGGCGGATTGCTTCACGCTCCCGATCTGTACATGGAAAAAATCATTGTGGGACCTTCCTGCAAGGGCGCTGTGGATCTGGATGCGCCCGTCGCCGACAATCTGGGCGCGATCGCCAAGCGTCTCGATCGCGACGTCGAAGATTTGGTCGTGATTGTCCTCGACCGGCCGCGCCACGAAAAACTGATCGCGGATATTCGCGCTACCGGCGCGCGCATTCGCCTGATCGGCGATGGAGATCTCTCCGCCGGCATTTCCGCCGCGGTCATCGGTATCGGAGTGCACGCGGTCATGGGCATCGGCGGCGCTCCCGAAGGTGTGCTGACCGCGGCCGCGCTGCGCTGCCTGAACGGAGAAATTCTGGCGCGCCTGGTGGTGTCCAAGCCCGAGCATGAAGAGCGCCTGGCCAAGATGGGAATTAAAGACGGCAAACGCATTTATCGCACCGAAGACCTCGCGCCCGGCAAGAAAATCATTTTCGCCTGCACCGACGTAACCGAAGGGAACCTGTTGCGCGGCGTGCGCTTCTTCGGCGAAGGCATCCGCACGCACTCGCTGGTTGTCACACTGGACGAACGCCAGGTGCGCTTCATCGATACGGTCACCCTGGATAAGCGCCCTGACGTAAAAGTGCGTTTCGCGTAGAAAGAATATCCTCTTTTGTGTTGCTGGTTTTTGCGGAGGCTAGAGTGAGTTGCCGGACATTCGGCTACTTCGCGGGCCTGCTCTTCGTCAGCATGTTGCCTTCCGGCAGCCTGTTCGGGCAGGGCGTGTGCGATCAGGGAAATGGCCCTCTGAACCCTGCGCGGCCTTCGGGGATTACACCTGCTGAAATTATTCAAAAATTTGCCGCCAAGGAAGCCACATTCAAAACGGCGCGGGATCGTTATGGGTACACCTTGAATGTAACCGTGCAAACTCTGGACAACTACGGCCGAGTGGACGGTGAATATCAGCAGATTTCGGAGATCACCGTGAACGACAGCGGCCGGCGCGTGGAAAAGACGACCTTCGCTCTGCAGAGCACTCTCCGAAGGCTATCCCTCTCTCAGGATGATCTGGACGACATCCGCGAACGGCTGCCCTTTCCGCTCACCCCGGAAGAGTTGCCGCGCTTCTCGGTCTCGTATTCCGGGCGGCAACGCGTGGACGAGCTCGATACTTTCGTCTTCGACGTGTCTCCCAAGAACGCAAAAAAAGAAACGAAGCTCTTCGAAGGCCGCATTTGGGTGGACGATCAGGACCTCATGATTGTGAAAACTTGCGGCAAACCCCGGGAAGATGAAAACGCCAACTCCACAAAGAAAAATGCCGTCATCAACCTCACGCCGATGTTTGTGACCTACCGGGAACAGTTTGGAGGCCAATTCTGGTTTCCCACGTACTCGCGCGCCGATGAGATTTTGCGGTTCCCCAGAAACTACGTCCATGTGCGCGAGGTTGTAAAATACTCCAACTACGCGCCATTGGCCCGAAAGTAGATGTGGGCTACGTTCGCATGCCTAGCCGAGGTGGAATTGTTGCACCTCGTTCACATCGCCACTCTCGACAAGCGTCCTGACGTAGAAATTCCTTTCGCGTAAACTAGTGTCATGACCGCTCCGCGGGAAATGCGGACCGCCCGCCTGCTGCTGCGCTCTTTCATGCGAGAAGACGCGTCCGCTCTTGTGCGTCTCGCCGGGGCAACAGAAATCGCCGCCACGACTATGCGGATTCCGCACCCCTACGCTGAGGACGATGCCCAAAGTTTCCTTGCCGCCGCCAAGGAAGATTTCCTCGCCGGGCGTTCCGTCTCCTTTGCCATCTCGATCTTGCCCGGGGACGAACTCTGTGGTGCGGTGGGACTCCACATCGCGGAGGCGCACCGGCGCGCGGAACTGGGCTATTGGATAGGTGTGCCATTTTGGGGCAGAGGATACGCCACGGAGGCTGCGCGTGCCGCGGTCGCGTTCGGTTTTGAGACCCTTCGCCTGAACAGGATCTTCGCGCACCACTTTGCAGGAAATATTGCCTCGCAGCGCGTACTCGAAAAAATTGGAATGCGCCACGAAGGCCGTTCCCGGCAACACATCCGGAAATGGGATCGTTTCGTGGACCTGGAGAATTACGCCCTGCTGGCGGAGGATTTTCGCGAAGACGAGCCCGCTCGCCGTAGCGATGATTTTCGCGAAGGCGAGTGAACAGCTAACGACGCGAACTCTCCCGAAAGAAAGAGTTCGCGCCGTTCTGTATGGATTTCTGTATTGGACCGACTACCGGTGGCTCATCGCGGCTGGATGCATCCGGCGCGCCAGTTGTTCCACTCGAGAAGGCTGAGGCTGTGCTAAGGGACGCACAACCCCGTTGCCGGTGGAGACGTGGTCGCTGATCGCGGCCAGGCGCTTCAGGATCGATTGCCACTGCTCCCAGTCGAGCTGCCGCAGGAACGGCCGCAACCCCT
>Ga0210384_10007654_pt1 | contig 11369 bp, 3 predicted proteins | sample IncBWH2MmetaG_FD_160574 | JGI IMG/M metagenome (GOLD analysis project Ga0210384, IMG submission 160574) | Forest soil microbial communities from Barre Woods Harvard Forest LTER site, Petersham, Massachusetts, United States - Inc-BW-H-2-M | ecosystem: Environmental > Terrestrial > Soil >...
GCCGGCCAGAAGACAACGCTTCGGGCGCAACGCCGACACCCATGCCCGGCGATCTGCATCGTGGGCACGATAAGCAGGACGACCACCATGGCGAGCGAGCTCCCGGCTCACCGTAGAGGCGGATCGTTTCAACAGTCGAGCGATCTCACGAATCGACGAATCACAGGCGATTCCTCGTGAGATGTCTTCTCGCTCCGCTAGGGTGAGTGACAACCGCGAGCGGCGACGAACGGCGGGAGCTATGCCGCCACATGGCAACAATATCTTGCGAATGGTGGGATGTGGCCTGCCAAAAGCGCGCCCAATCTCGTGCTGGGACTGCCCGCACTTCCATCGGCGCCAAATGTCGCTCTTTTCCGCGGGAGACAGTCTCCACCGTTTTCGTTGGATCATAAACACCACCTTTGAACAGACTAGTTCCTAGATGGTGTTGCATCGACCTAATAAATGCACCGCTATTAAAGGGAACTTTACGACACACTTCAACTAATCATCGGTTAGCGCTTTTTCTTCGTTTTGGCCCACCGAGTCTTTGCTGCTTTTCGCGCAATCTGACTCCGCCGCTCGGGGGTAAGAGCCTCTGCCCGCATTTTCGCTCCCTTTTTCCCGCCTTTTTTGCCGCCTTTGCGGCCCATCTCCTGCATGACTTTCGAAATCAGATTGGGATCCATGAGTTGGATTGTACTGGGCAGCCCCCAATTCTGCCAATGAACGGCCCTTGACAACATTGCGCTGAACGAGCAAGTCTGATGCTTGCTGCGCTTCAAGCACAAGAATCTTGGACCGGAAGGCAAAAGGCGGATAGTAACACGATCCCAGGCTGATGGAGCTTTAGTCACGGTAAACAAAAAAGAAGGGCCGGGCGGGCGATAATCGAATATATGAAAAGAAACTCGCGCTCCTACTGGGACTATTACCAGGCAGATTGCTCATGGGAGTTTCAGGGATTCTATCCACTTGATCATCGCGTATCCGAAGACGCGTTCGCAGCAGCGGGATTCAGCGACACTCAGATTGCCGATCTACTGGATTCAGGCTACATCGTCCTGAATGGAGATCTCGTCATCGATCGATATTACGGTGGCCTTCTCAGTTCAATAGATTCGCGATCACGCGTAAAACTTTCTCACTTTAGGACGAGCGATCCCCTTTACAAGCAACACCCGGCGCGAGTGTACCGTGCGTCGTCGTTGGCGGATGCCTTTGCGTGCGTCGAAGAGTGGCAGTCCCGCAGCGGACGGCGCCTCCTATTTCGCGGACAGAGTCGGAACTATCCTCTCGAACGAAAGAGACCGAACCCGGCGTATGCCATAGAAGGATATGGCGAAGTCTCGTTGCTGCCTTCTCTGTGGCGAAGGATGATCAAAGCGGGAAGGGGCATGCGCGAAGAATTCACGAACCTTTCGCAGTATGAGTGGTCTGAAATTCTCTATGCCCCTTATGATCTCGATGAGATTCGCCGCCGTGAAGCCGCAGCCATTGATCGTGGAGAGTGGATGCACTCGGCTCAGGATATGGAAGATTCTGACGATCCCATGCTGAGCGAGTTCGGACGTCTCCGGCTCGACCTCTCGATGGGTTTCACCTATGACCTTGCCGTGCCGCTACAAACATTGCTTCAGCATTACGGATTGCTTTCTCCGCTCCTTGATCTCACAACGGATCTCGATGTTGCGTTGTTCTTTGCAACCCATAAGCTCTTTACAGATCCGGAAACGGGCCACTCAACGGCATCATTCCTAGGAACAAATGCTCGACAATCCCTCCTCTATGTCTTTCGTGAGGATGTTCAGGAAATGAGTGAGCACGAACATCATCGAGCATTGGAGAGATTCAAACCACAAAGGCCATTACGTCAGTCCTGCGTGGTCTCTCCTGGAGGACTGGATGCGTTGAATCTCCCGCTCGAATATGTCTTCGGGGTCATCAACCTGGATTGTGACGACGTACCGATTGGCAAGTATGCCGTGGGTGACCTGTTCCCAAATGCGAGTCAGGACGGCTTTCTTGCTGCTCTGAAGACCAAACTTCGTTTTCCGAATTATGTGACAACATTCTGAAGGGCGTGAATGGAGGGCTAATAAGAAGGGAAGAAGTGGGTCTCGCACGGTGGGCAATCGCGAGAAAAAGGGCTAACGGACGGGATTGTGGGCTTTGAAGAGCAGGACATTGGCAGTAACGACACGTTTATGATACTGCTTGCTTGCTAGCTGCTTAGGTACTGGTATACTCGCGTCACCTCTGATGACACACGGGTGACCCTTGAAGAAAACGATTCCCTTTCTGTATCTGGTCAGTTTTTTGATTTTTGCTCTCCCCAGCCAAGCACAAACCGATCCCGCGGCTTCCGTGTGCCTGGCGGTCCTGAAGCAGAATCTTTACGACTCCAATGACGTCTACTCTGCTCAATACCATTTCAGCCAGTATCAAAACATACTGAAGACGGCGAATTTCAGTTCCTACGCCGACTACGCGAGCAAAGGGGCGGGACTCGGTTTGGATATTCCACTAACGGACGGACTCATCGGGTTCAGCGGGGACTACAAGTCTGACAACTCGACGTTTCAGCAACAGATGAGTTCTTTCCTATCATCCCAGTACAACGAATCCGTAGACCAAGCCATCTTCAGTCAGCACAGTGTTACCATCGACAAACAATTGGTAAACGTTGCCGACCACTGCCAGCAGAATTATTACGAGACTCTCAAAGATCGGCTCAAGTTATCCATTCAAGTTGCACCCAATAGCTATGCAAGCTTCACCGTAAAGGTGGTTGCGTACATTCCTCCGCCGTTTAATGTGAGCCAGAACTTGCAGGTGACACAAATAGAGCCCAATCCAGACGTGAAGTGCACGAAGGGAGGGGCAGCCGTTAGCCTTCCGATTACGAGCGACAGCAGCAACATCATCCTTTTGAGCTGTACGAAAGACGCCGCCAAAAATATTCAATTTGCCATCGCAACGAATCTGGGACTGTCCGATCCTCTCAGCCTGCCGCCCACGCCACTTTCCTCGAAGCAAGAGGCAAAGGCTTTAAGACATTTGCAAGCTACTTGGAGCACGGATCACCCTGCGGCCAACATGTTTCCTTTCATGGGTTGCGGGTGCGTCTCCGTCCGAAATGATCTTGCCCAGAAGAAAGTGACCATCGTCAATAACTGCTCGAGACCCGTTCCTGCCATTTACGTGAAAGATACAGATGAAAAGGGGCCGTTGACTCCCCTTACGATCAAGCGAAACGGAAGAAGCTTCGCTTATTTCGTGTTGGAATCGGACCAAGACGTGGCTCTCGACATGAACGGCGCTGTTGGCGGATATGCTTCGGTCCTCGCTTGCCCCGACGTCCCCACCCCGGAAGCCGGTCTCGTTTGTCGAATGGAAGCCCCTGGGGGCCTAATTATTCCGTGGAATTTTGGTGCTCCTTTCGCCCCACTTGCTCAGGCGCCTCCACCGCCTTACGGTACGAGTTGGCGTGTCGATTATGGATACTGTTTTGCGGCGCCGACAGCAAAGAGGGGAGATTCCTGCAGTTGTCCTAAAGCCCCCCCGCAAGCCGGAACAGTCCCCGGCCACGTAGACCAATAACAAAATCATTCTGGCAAGGCGCTGAAAATCACACTCTTTCGTAAAAAAATTTGCCTACCAAAACGATGGAATTAGCCACTGTCACACAAAAATAAAATTGTCTACTTCTGATGCTTGTTTGGTTCCTTCCGTGCTATACGGAGAGTTACCGGTGCAGGCGTCCCTGTGCTGCGTCTGGCGGCTGACCTGTTTTGCGTGCCCTCAATTCTTGGAGGGACGAGAAGGGGCTGGAATTGTCGGAATGAACGTTGCCCGACCCTCTGAGCCTTTGCAGTCCGAGGACCTCGGTACGCTCACCGACGAGCAGTTGATCCGGCGCGTAGCTCCCTCCGTCGGTAGCATTCTGAGCAAAGTCAATGGTCGAACAATGGCAAAGAATCAAGATTTTGCGCGCATACCCGTGCAGAGGGGCGTCCCTCGAAAATGTTGCAGCCGCCCGTCAAGTGGTCCTATCTAAAGCTTATCGGTTGGCTCGTTCTCGGTTCGCTCACCGCACTCGTCGTGTACGCGCAATGGGTGATAAGCAGTTCCACGAAGTCCTCGTTGTCCCTGCGGAAAACTCCATTTGCGAGCAATGAGGTTAGCCGGTTCCTCGCGTGTCCCGGATCGGAACTTGTGCGGCGAGAACCCTGTTCGAACCCGGATGCTTTGCGGCCCCAGCAAGTTGAGTGTCGCAGATTTTATGCCGCTGACCATCACGAGCATCACGATTGACGCCGACAATCGAAAGTTGCAGGATGAGGCCGGAGGTTGGTCATGCCCCAAGTTCAAATGAAGCAGTCTTATATCCCCATGACTATTTCCTGCAATCACTGCCAGCAAGAACAGGTCGTGCACATGCAAGCCCGAACCGGATTTTGGCAAATGGCGCATCAATCTGTTAAGTGCGTTAAGTGCGAGCAGAATTTCGACGTGATGATTCCCGACGCCATCATCGCCGGGCCTTTCCTTCCGCTCAGACTGCTCACGTAACCGTTGTGCTATAGTCAAGCAACTCCAAATCTCGAATGGTTGTGAAGGCCCGGTGCAAGCTGGGCCTTTTCTTTTGGTGAGGACAAATGGGCTTCCTAGAACTAGTTGCCGCTATCGCTTTGGGCATACCGCCATTTGTTTTCAAGCTCTGAAATAGACTCGCGGCTCCTCTGATAGGGTGTTTTACTGTTGTCCAGCTTCGATAGTACTTAAGTCCCTAGAATTAAAATTAATCAGAGTAACCCAGATTTAACTTGACACATCTCTGACGACTGGCTAATCTGCCGGGCAATTCCTGGCGACTCTGGTCAGGTCGGGTTACAAACTAAAATTCAAGGACGCCGTGGTTGAGGAATAGCCCACACTCAATCGCTCGTAGTCTTGCGGTTTGTTTGCTGGCGCTTGCTTTCGCCAGGCCCTTACTCCCGCAGGCTCCGCAGGTAAAAATTGGTTCCCTGGATCTCGCGATCGGGGGAATCCAGGCTACTGTTACGCCCGCTTCACCGGTAATTCCCAAGAACATCGCGTCGGGAGTCCAGGTCGTCGTCACGCAGAATGGCAAGCAGCTTACCCCGGCGCAGATCGCGCAGTTTCTGGGCGGTACTTTTCAGTTAGTCGGTGAGTATTCAGGCCCTGGGCTGACGCAAACAATCGAAGTCCCTCAGTCTCCGCCTCCACCCAATTCACTCCTTGTCAATCTGCCGGCCGTCACCACCGGGGGCAACTACACGCTTAGCAATCTGCGTTTCGTAGTGAACAACGCTCCGGTATTTGATGTAAGTCCAAGCGCCATCACCGTTCAGGTCATTGACCAAGTGCTAGTTACTTCGGTGCAAACCACGCCGCTGACCGTCGACCAGATTCAGTCCATGGGCGTGGTACTGGACAGCAGTTCGTACATCGGATTCCAGTTCACGATTGGACTGCAATTCTCGTCGCAAGTCGTGAATCTGAGCTTCCCGGTGGTGTTCAACCAGCAGGGCGTTCCAATACCAACGCCACTTGTCCCGCCCCCGACACTCCCCATCATTGGTCCGAACATACCCCCTCCCACGATTATTCCGGTGCTGTTGAGCAGCCCTGACGGAACTCCCATGCCTGCTGTTCAGTTGCCGGACGGCGGTCTGGGCACCGTGAAGATTCCGAGCGTCATCGTCATTCCCGGAAATGTCGGATACCTCAAGCAATTCTTCTCCGCGCAACTCTATGTCGCGAACGGCGCGCCGGCTGGCTCGAATCTCAGCGTGGACAACATCAGTGGCACAATTAATCTCCCCACGCCTACTGACGGCGTTGCCGCTGACGCACCTCTTTCGCTGCCGAGTCTTAAAAGCGGCGCGCAGCCGACAACTTTGAATGTTCTCGCACCGGACCCCGGCGGTAAGCCGACCGTTGCCACGCTGAATCCGGGGGATACGGGGCAAGCCCAGTGGACCATCCGCGGGGACAAAGAGGGCTACTACGCAATCAATTTCAACATCAATGCGACCCTCGAGGGTTTGCCGACTGGTCCGTTCAATCTCACCGGTACCGCCATAGGCGGCGTGCTCGTTCGGAACCCCTATTTCGACATGACCTTCACGGTGCCCGGCGTTGTGCGCAAAGGCGAGTTGTTCAATGTCTACGCGACGGTAAGCAATATCAGCCAGGTTGCGGCTAACAATCTGACGGTAAATTTCGATCAAAGCTCGTTGAGCGGGGTGACTCGTGTTACTCCGCCCGCGCCGGTGATTCCGGCGTTGAATGCCGGGGACTCAAAAACGCTCACTTTCCAATTCCAAAGTCTGACAACGGGAAAAGTCGTCGCCAGCTACCTGCATTTTGATACCTCCGACGGCACCACCGGGAATCTCAACTTCACACTGGGTGTCTTCGCGAACGGCACGCCCATGTCGCCGGACACTTTGGTGTTGCCTTCCTCGGTGGACAATTTGCCCACGGACGTTGTCGACGCGGCGATGCGCGTGCTGGGGCAGGCGTGGAGCGTGGCCACCGCGCCAAGTTTGCCCGCCGGGGTTCTCCCGACAAGCAAGACCCTCGTCACCCAGAAAGCATTGGCGTTGGCCGAAGCAGGATTGCGCCAGTCCCTCGGCGAGCCACTACCCAATGCACTTCGCGACCTCGGGACTGACTTCTTTGGCGGCTCTCCGGTCGATCCAGGTTTCGACCAAGTTCTCCGTACCACGCCGGCCGGACAGAATTTCGTCAGCGTACTTGGAACGAACCTTGCGCAGCCCATGACGCAGGCAGGTGGCGCCGCAGCTTACGAACTCCAACTTGCGCAGGTTGAAGCATCCGGTCCGAACTTCGTCACGCTTGCGGTTGGCAGCGGCACAGGCGCCGCACCTGTTTCCGTGACGTTGACAGACGGAGCAGGGAATCAGATCAGCAGCGCCACGGCGGGCGGCAGTATTCTCGGCGGTGTGCTGTTCCCCCTGGGTACCTCGGCCAGTGTGCCGTACCTTGGCTTGCTGACATCGCCCATCAATTCGCCATATACGTTGCTGCTGAGCGGAACATCAAGCGGCTCAGTGGACATTTCGATTTCGGTTCCGAGAGGCGACGGCACGGTCGTGCGCGGCACGGCGAGCGGAGTTTCGGTTGTTCAGGGGCAACAGATGCGCGTTGTTGCGGACTTGACCAATCCCAACAATCTCGTTCTGCAAATCGACACCGCCGGAAACGGAACTTTTTCTACCAGCGTTCCTCTTACCACCCAGACGATCTCGCCATCCGGTCCGTCCTTGATTTCCACGACCGTGATTGGGCCTGAGACTGTCAGCCAAGCCGGTCCATTCGGCTTAAGCGCGGTTATTCTTTTCGATCGTCCCGTAGACGCGACCACGTCGCGTATTGCCTCGAACTATACAATTCCCAACAACTCGGTGACCTCGGCCAGCGAGCAACTTTCCGGACGATTGGTGTTTGCGAATCTCGCGCAGCCCGAAGGTCCGTATGTCCCCACTACCTTTTCGGTGAACGGCGTGGCCGACCAACGTGGAGTTGCGGGTCCCGCAGGCACTGTAACTCTCCAGTCTCGTTTGCAAGATCCCGGGGCCGTTGTGACCGGTCGGGTCCTCGGACCGGACGGCGCTCCTGCCACAGCGGCAAAAGTGACGTATGAGAATTCCCCTTATTTTCCCAACTGCCAGGGGTCGGGCTCGGGTTTGGTGGGATTGGCTGTGGTGCCGGTCGAAAGCACGGGCGGATATCAATTCCGCTACGTCCATCAGGACCAGTGCGGCGGCCCATTCGCCATGGCCACCAAGGACCCGACTTCCGGTGCGCTGCGGCAGGTGACCACATCTGTTAGGGCGCCCGGACAACAGATGGTCATTGATTTGGCTCTGTTGGGCCAAGGCTCGGTCGCAGGAAAAGTCACCGATTTGTCGGGCAAACCTGTGTACAACGCGCAAGTCGTTGCCGTCAGTGGCACCGACCCGCAAGTCGGTAGCGCCACTTACACCGACGCAAATGGCAATTACGTCATAAGCGGCATCACCGTCGGTCCGGTGACGGTCAAAGCCATTCAGGGAATCAGCCTCGGAAATTCCGCTGGCAATATCGAAAGAGCCGGAACTACGGCTGTCGTCAACGTCACTTTGAACGGCGGTGCGGTCAACGTTTCGGGAACCGTCACCCAATTGCTAGGAGGTACCGCGGTACCGGCGCCCGGAGTTCCGGTCGTCTACTACATTGTTCCGAACTCCATAACCGCCTTTGCTGTCGGTGTCGGCATCACCGCAGGCGATGGAACTTACTCCATCACCGGAATGCCAACCGGGCCTTACAGGATTACGGCCAATCCCTATTCGCAATTCACCGCCAGCCAGACTGGCGTTGCTGCTGCCGGAGTAAATGTCTCTGCTTCGCTCGAAATTGTCATTCCCACGACAGGCACCGTGAATGGGAAAGTGTCGTTTCCGAACGGCACCCCGGCCGCAGGCGCTATCGTTTCGCTCCAATCCAACGCTGCGCTCACCAACCCGGACGGAACTTTTTCTTTGAGTGGCGTGCCGATCCTTCCGTCGCAATCCCAACAGGTTTCGGCACACACGGCGGACTACTTGCGTTCCGGCTCCGCCAGCGTCGTCATTAGTTCCAATACTCCCGTCAATGGGGCGAACATCACTTTGTCCGGTTTGGGATCCGCGCAGTTCACGGTTCTGGATCCCTCCGGCAATCCGGTACCCGGACAAACGGTCGTCATCCCCAACGGAACTTCCAATTGTGGCGGACTTTCTCAAGCCACAAATGCGAGCGGTGTCGCCGTTTTCACCGGCCTGCCCGTCGGAGCGATCAAGGCTGTGGCCTTGTCCACCCGCGGCAATTTCCAGGATCTGGCTTCCGGTACCGCGACTATCACCCAAGACGGCGGCACCGGCTACGCCACTATGCGCTTCAACGGCGCAGGCACGGTCACCGGCAACGTCGTGGACACCAGCAACAAACCTGTTCTCGGTGCAATCGTCCAGGTGTCCTACACCACGGTGGACCCGACGGATTGTGCATTGTTGCCGATTGGCTCGCAGTCCCTTCAGACCGATTCGAGCGGCAATTTCCAATTCACCCAGGTGAACGTCGGGAAAGTCGCCGTCCAGGCTTCGCAAGCCTTCTATCCGACCCCGGTCGGTGGGCAAGGCGTGCTATCCAAAAACGGCGCCACCATCAATTTCCCCTTGCAACTCGTCAACACGACCTCTGGTGTCCTTTCGGGGACCATCTTCCTTCCTGACGGCGTCACGGCCGCGGGGGCTGGCGTGCAAGTCGTCGTGAACGGTCCTCTCCCGAATGTCACCGTCAATACCGACGCAAACGGAAACTACAAGTTCGCCAAAATCCTGCCCGCTGGGCAGTACACTTTGACGGCCAGCGATCCGGTTTCCGGCGGCGTGAACTTGATGAAGATTTCCTTGCCCGTCGGATTGGACATGACGCAAAACCTCCGTCTCTTGGGCACGGGTACGGTCAACGTGACCGTTGTCGACGGAGCTGGTGCGCCGGTGAGTTCCGCCTTTGCCACACTCACCGAGACCGGTTTCCCCAACGCCAGCTTCAGCGGCTCTCTGGATGCTTCGAATCAGGGCGTTCTTCCTTTCCCGAATGTGTTTGAAGGCCAATTCAGCGTTCAGGTACAGGATCAGTTTGGACGCGGAGGGCGCGTCTCCGGAACCCTGCCTCAAGGTGCGGCTTCGGTCAATGCGCAGGTTCAGCTGACGACCACTGGCACGGTTCAAGGGCACTTCTTTATGCCGGATGGTGTTACTCCCATCTCCAATGGCAGCGTTTTGCTGACTGCGAACGGTGTAGCCATCGGTCAGTTCACCTCCCTGAGCACAGGCGATGTCGGGTCCTACTCCTTCCAATACGTACCTGCTGGACCTGTCGAATTGAAAGCCCAAGATCCGCTCACCGGGCGAACGGGCATTGCCGCCGGCGCCATCGCCATGCAAGGCCAAATTTTGACATTGGATGTAAAGGCCCAGGGCCTGAACACGATTCAAGGCCTTGTGACCAGCAATGGCGCGCCGGAGCCCGGTGCATCCGTAATCGTTGTTTCCGGAAATTTCCAGGCAACGACGGTCGCGGACAATAACGGAATGTATTTGATGAGTGGGGTTCCCGAAGGCGTAATCGTTGCGACTGCAAGTTTGGGCAACTACTTCTTAAGCGGCACGGCCTCCTCGGCCATAAGCGGCGATGGCAAGACGCTGACCCTGAACGTGGCGCTTCGCAGCTCGGGCACCGTTGCTGGCCAACTCTTCCAGGCGGACGGCGTCACTCCGGCCCCTCCTTCCACCATAACCATTAATGTCGGCGGATTTGGCGGGGGCAGCGAAACCACCACCAGCGACGCCCAAGGAAAATTCTCGTTCCAGAATGTTCCTGCGGGAAGCGGAACGATTTCAGCGAATGTCCTCGGAGGCATCGATCAAGCCTACGCACCCATCAGTGTCGCGGCGGGAACGACGACCACGGTCCAGGTCACACTCAACGGAATCGGCGGGATATCTGGCGTCGCGCTGGATTCGAATGGGAATCCCACGGCCGGCAGTGTCGCACTGATCGGAACGGGCAACTTCCCCTATTACTTGCTTCTGACCGCGGCCGCAGACGGCACCTTCTCTGTGCCACAAGTTTTGGCCGGGCCGTTCACCGCGAAACTCAGCGCCGATATTGGCGGCTTCACTTTGTACGGCACCGCCACGGGGAGTGTAATCCCAGGTCAAACCGCAAAGTTCACAGTTCAGGTTCAATCGAGCGGAACGATCACTGGACTGGTGTTGCGTCCCGATGGGGTTACGCCCGCCGTCGGCGCCGCCGTCAGCATCCGTTTGCCAGGCACGGGCTCCATCACCCTCCAAGCACAGAACGATGGGACCTTCACTGCTGTCGGCGTTCCCCTCGGTGCCTTCTCCGTGCTGATCAATGATCCATCGACAAACGGAATTGCAGCTGTCGAAGGCCAGTCGCTCACCTCGAACGGCCAAACCGTGAATCTCGGCACAATCACTCTCGACGCTAACGCCCTGTCTCTGATAACGAGCAACCCTGCAGACGGAACCGCCGGGGTTGGCGTGAATCAAGCTCTCACTCTGACATTCAGCGAAGCTTTGGCCGGCACTGGTGGAATCTCGGTCCTAAACGGCACGACCACCCTGACCCTGAATGCCTCGTTATCCTCCGATGGCAAGACGGTCTCGCTGCAAGGACAAATGCCCGATGGCCTCCCGCTCGTCCTGAATGTCACGACGCAGGTCACCGATGTCTTCGGCAGGCAATTATTGCAGGCGCAGCAAATCCACTTTACG
>Ga0210384_10007655_pt1 | contig 11368 bp, 5 predicted proteins | sample IncBWH2MmetaG_FD_160574 | JGI IMG/M metagenome (GOLD analysis project Ga0210384, IMG submission 160574) | Forest soil microbial communities from Barre Woods Harvard Forest LTER site, Petersham, Massachusetts, United States - Inc-BW-H-2-M | ecosystem: Environmental > Terrestrial > Soil >...
GGGTGTCGTAGTTGTCTTGCGGAAAAATCGTCGTGCCGTTGGCTCCGGAGCCGTAGAACACCGAGGCTGCATCTATCGATTTTGCGTAGGTATACGCCAACCCGAAATTCAGCCCGTGGCCTGCCCGCTTATTGAGCTTCATCTGAAGTGCGTTGTAGGCCGAACTGACGGAATCTTCCGCCTGGAAAATCTTCGCATAGCCGAAGTACGGGACGCGGGCAATGCTCGGGATCAACGCAATGTTCGTAGACAGGAACTGCGCGACGGGAGCGGGAATCCCCATGAGTTCCATGCGCGTCACGACGTCGGGAGTGAGCGCATTGATCTGCGACTGCGTGATGTAGGCCTGATTGATCTGGCGAAATCTCGGCAGATGCGTGCCCGTTGAGCCCACATAGGCGGCTTCAAACAGCATCTGGCCGGGCAGCTGGCGCTGGATGTCGAGATTCCATGCTTGCGAATAGGGAGTCGGGAAGTGCGCCGGTGTTATGGTAATGACGGGGAAACCGGAGGGCGCGAAGGAGTTCGGCCATCCAAGCGTCGGGGGCAAGTCGAAGTAGTCCGGCATGAACGGCGGATTCAGGAGCACATTTCCCGGAATCTGGCCGATGACCGTATCGTAGAAGATGCCGTAGCCGACACGCAAAACCGTTACGTGTTTCGGCCCCAAGCTCCAGGCCACCCCGGCGCGTGGAGCAAAGTTGTTGCGCTGCGGGTTGTAAAGGCCGCCTTGGCTCTCGGTGACCATGCCCGATGCTTCCAGTACGGAAAGATCGGTCTGATCCGCCGTCGGCGAGAGAAACTGCGAGAACAGATTAGGACGAAAGGTGGTGGCGCGATTGGTCGCGTCGTGAATCACCGTGTTGTATTCGTAGCGCAACCCATAGTTCAGGGTCAGATTCGGGCGGAGCTTGAATGTGTCCTGGGCGAAGAAGTCGTAGCTCGTGATCCGGTAACTTCGCGCGGAATTTCCCACGAAGTGCAGCGAGCCGCTCGGCAGGCCTTCGGCCAAGTCTGCGAAAGGGTTGTTGATGCCCTGGGGATTCTGCGAGCCGGTGAAGGTAATCTGGCCGATAAAATCGAGGTCGTAAAGGATGTTGTCGCGGACGTTGCGAATGTCCGTGCCGAATTTCCACTCGTGGCGCGCCGTCGCGTGCGAGAAGTGGTCAATGAGCTGGACGGTGTTCTGTGCCGAAGTGCTGGGGTTGTTATTGTTGGCGCCGAGATTCGAGAACGCTCCGCCGCCCGACACAAGGCCACCCGCCATCGTCAGATTCGGCATGTCGCCGAGATTCAATGGAGAGTTCGCGGGCCATCCCGTGTTGAAGCCGTAGGTGGCCGACTGCGGACCAGCCTGGTTAAACGTGCTGTCGGTGTTGCGCGAGAAGCCGATACGGAATTCGTTGAGCGAGGAAGGACCCAGGATTTTGGTATAGCCGATCGACGCGAGCTGCGTACCTCCTTTGTCAAACGAGCCGTATCCCGGGATGGCAGTGGTTTCCTGGCCGGGCGCGAAAGGATTGAAGATGTCGAAGCTCGTGTAGCTATACCGGACAGTAAGCGAGTCGTTGGCGGAGATGCGGTGATCGACTTTAATGAGGTACTGATCCGTGGAGTTGGTCAGGTTCGGTGAAGAAACGAAATTGCCTCCGGTCTGCGCCGTGTTTGGCTCGGGATACAGTTTCAGGAGCTGCGCCGCCGTGGGATCCAGCGGCAGCTGCACGGCGTGGCCACCAGCATCGGTGAAGATTCCGTTCTTCTCTGCGTCGGTGGGAACGATGGTGAGCCGCGTGATGCCCGCCACCTGGCGGAAGCCTTCATAATTGCCGAAGAAAAAGGTCTTGTCTTTTCGGATTGGGCCTCCAATCGTTCCGCCAAATTGATTTAACCGAAGCTCGGGTTGCGTGTTGGCGAAGAAATTGCGCGCGTCAAAGGCGTTGTTGCGAAGGAATTCATAAGCTGATCCGTGGAATTGGTTGGTGCCGGATTTCGTGACCAGATTCACCACCGAGCCGCTGTTGCGGCCATACTCCGCGGAGTAGCTATTGGTCTCGACCTGGAACTCCTGAATGGAATCGATCGATGGAAGCTGCGACACCGACCCGCCCTGATAATTGTTGTTGTCGATTCCATCGACCATGAAGTTATTCGAGCTGGAACGCTGGCCGTTCGAGGAGTAACCGGAGATTCCGCCCTCGCCGCCCTGCTGTCCGCCGCCACCCCCGAACGCGGCAACACCGGCATTGAGCAAAGCAAGCTGGGCAAAATTTCGGCCGTTTAGCGGCAGCGCCGTGACCTGCGTCTCATTGATAATGTCGCCGAGATGTTGCGATTCGGTGTTGACCATCAGGACGCCGCCTTCAACCGTGACGCTAGTCGCCTGCGTAGCAATGGACATGGCTAGATCCACCGTGCGAGTCTCGTCCACCGATACCTGGATGCCTTTGACCAGAAGCTTGGCGAAACCTGTCTTCTCTGCCGTCAGCTCGTACACGCCTGCCGGCAAGGCTGGGAAGCGGAACGCCCCGTTGTCGGCTGTAGCGCTCGTCCGCGTAAGGCCGGTGTCCGGGTTGGTCACAGAGATGGCGACTCCTGGCACCGATGCACCCTGAACATCATGGGCCGTGCCAACGATTTCGCCTTGCGTGGTCTGCCCTCCTGCGTAGCCGGTAGCTCCCAGTAGCAAAACTATGGTCAGCCCTATGTCCCTACGTTTTTTCACGTCCCCCTCCCATAACCGAGCCGTTTCTCTCTGATGGGGCCCCCAAACCTATTTGTGATCCGTCGCCAGCTCGTTCTTGTAAACCACTCCGTCTTTCATGACAAAGCGCACGTGCTGCAACAAAGTGACGTCATCGAGCGGATTGCCACGGACGGCAACCAGGTCTGCGAATTTGCCTGGCGCCACCGACCCGATGCGGTCGCTCCAGCCCATAAGATCCGCCGCATTGACGGTTCCCGCCTGGAGCGCCTGAACCGGGGTGAGACCCAGCTGCACCATCGACCAGAATTCGCCGCCATTCAAGCCATGTGGATAGACACCCGCGTCCGTGCCTAATGCAACCTTGACGCCTGCCCCGAAGGCCCGCGCCATGCTTTTCTTGGCCGCGGGAATAATGATGGCCGCCTTTTCCACAACCCAAGGAGGCATGTTGAGTTTGGAGACGTTCTGCTCGAACCAGTACAGGGGAAAGGATGTCGGAACCAGATAGGTTCCGCGCTGCTTCATCAACTCGATGCCTTCGTCATCGAGAAAAATGCCGTGCTCGATGGAATCAACCCCGGCGCGTACGGCATCGTTGATAGCAATCGTGGCATGCGCGTGGGAGGCCACCTTTCGGCCAAGCCGGTGCGCCTCGGCGATCAGTGCCTGCATCTCTTCGGGGCTGTACTGTTCTAATAGCGGGTTGTCACCTTTCGAGAAAACGCCGCCGCTCGCGCAGAACTTGATGAGGTCTGCTCCATATTTGATGGTTTCGCGTACCTTGGCCAGCACCGCCGGGACTCCGTTTGCGACGCCTTCGGCGGAATAGTGAAAATCAAAAGGGAGAAGATTGTTGTCGCAATGCCCTCCGCTGATGCCCAGCGGAGGCCCGGACACTTGCATGCGAGGCCCGATCACCTCGCCGTCGTAAATGGCGTCGCGAAGCGCAACGTCGGCATAGCCCGGAGCGCCCACGTTTCTCACCGTAGTGAATCCCGCGAACAGTGTGGTCTGCGCGTTTTTGGCGCCGGTCAGTGCCATGCGCGGCACGGAGACTCCGAGAGCCTCATAGCCAGCGTGATTTGAACCCACCAGGTGTGTGTGTACGTCGATGAAGCCGGGCAGCACGGTCGCGTCGCGTAGGTCGATCTCGCGAGCACCCGCAGGAACGACAAGCCCGGCGCCCACCCGCTCGATGCGGCTATTGCGAATCAGAATGTCTTGCCCACTGAGCATTCTGCCCGAGGGCGCATCAAACAGCCGTCCCGCATGAAGGACCGTGATGCCGGTCGTCGCGGGAGGCTCTTGCGCTTTCGCTGCGAGCGCGCAAGACGCTGCCAAGATCGCCGCGAGAACGGTTCCTGGCACCAGCAGGTTTTCGAAGCAGGAAAAAGCTTTCATCGTATCGCCTCCGGGGAGGCTTCTGAAATGCGCGCGAATTGCAGCGCTGCAGTTTTCAGGCGCCCCCGGCGTTCTCAGAAACCCATGCCCTACCCCTGTTTCACACAGGAATGCAGCCGTATTCTTACCACAATTTTCTGCATTTGGTGTACAAGATGTATACAATAAAAATCTTCTTGACATACTCTGAGACCCTAACGTAGCGTGCGCGTCTAACGGGAGAGTGTTTGGTGCGGATAGGAGCTCACGATGATCCGTGTGCGCATTTGGTGTGGTGTTCTCCTGGTCTGCGGTGGCCTGCTGTCCGGCGCGTCGGCTGGCAGCGCGCAGGTCTTCCCGGGCCGAGTTACGGGCACGGTGAGAGACTCGCAAGGGGGAGTGGTGGCCGGCGCCACCGTTACGCTAACCCTTCCCGCCACTGGAGTGGAGCGCGCAATCACCACGAACGAAAACGGCGAGTTCAACTTCCCTGAACTGAGCCTGGGTACCTACCAGTTGACGGTCAGCAAAGCCGGATTCAACACCACCGTCTTGAGGGACATAACGACTTCCGAGAGCCAGGTGAATACGGTCTACCCTGTCCTAAAGGTGGGCGATATGAACACCCGGGTTGACGTTACGACCGCGCCCCTGTTGCTGCAAACGGAAACCGACTCGGTTGGGGGTCAATTGTCCGGGGCTCAGGTTTCCGCGCTGCCTATCGGTAACAGTGACTACACCAGGCTGGCCCTGGTGCTTCCGGGTGCGGTGCAGAACAGCAACTTTGCTTTCGCTCAGTATAGTATCAACGGATCCCGCGCGCGTTCGAACGGCTTCAACATCGATGGCATCTCGAATACTGATCCATCGACATACCTACCTTCCCTGAACGAAGGCGGCAACTCCGCGACCGCGGCAACCCGCCTTCCCCTGGATGCGGTCGAGGAGGTGAGCGTGGTGAGCGCGGGGGGAGCCGATAACGGGCAAAACTCCGGCAGCGTAATGGACGTGATCGTCAAAAGCGGCACAAACGAATTTCACGGAAGCGCCTATGAATTGCATCGCGATGCGGCCCTGGACGCCAAAAATTTTTTTGAGAATCTGAATGGAACTCCGAAAGCGCCGTTCGTTTGGAATGAATTTGGCGCCTCAGCGGGCGGCCCGGTATATTTCCCCCACCTATATGACGGGCGAAACCGCACGTTTTTCTTTACGGCTTATGACGGAAGCCGTTTGCGCTTGGGGACAACGTTAAGCGGACTTGCGCCGACCTCGGCTGATATCCAGGACGCCACGACAGCCTTGGCCAGCCAGGGCCTACAGCCGAATCAGCTGGGCCTGAATATCGCGAAATTGTACACGTCCTATCAGGGCTTGCATCTTTCCGGTCCGTTCGTCGTCGACAATCGTGGCCGGCAGACTCCGAACAGTTTCATCTTCAAGGTGGACCACAAGATTTCAGATGCGGATTCGCTCTCCGCACGTCTTGTCTACGCCACCGGCGAAGATGAGTTTCCAGGCGGCGGACCCGGCCCGGGTGGAGGTTCGCAGCTAAATCCGTTTTTCGGAGTTACACCGACGGAGGTGGACAACCTCGCGATCAGTGAAGTGCATGTCTTTTCGCCGAAACTGATCAACACCGCGCGGTTGGGCTGGAACCGCTTCTTTCAGTTCCAGAAAGGCCGGGACTTCAATGTTGATCCGTCAACCATCGGCCTGAACACCGGCGTAGGGAAGGAAAGCTTTGGCCTTCCGGAGATTGACCTTGGAAGCACATCGTCCTCTCTCTGTCCCAGTACCCCGTCGGCCGGAGCGCCGCCCTGCGGGCGGTATGCGAACCTCGGCTTGCAAAACGGCGCAGGCGGACGCGTCGCTACCAGTTTCCAAGTGGCGGATGACATCAGCCTAACGCGGGCAAGCCATGCCTTAAAGTTCGGCTTCAACGTTCTCCATGACTACTCGGATTACACCGTTGTCGGAAGCCGGGGAATCCTTACCTTTGACGGATCCCAATTGGGTAACACTCTCGTTCAGAATTTTTCCTTTTCGAATCCTGCAGGAGTTGCCGGCCTGATCGATCTGCTTGCCGGCTTGCCCACGCCCGGCGCAACTTTCATTACCAGGGTCGGCAGCGGGCGGGCCAACATCGATCAGAACATCGTGAGCGGCTTTGCGATGGACAACTACAAAGTGACCAGCAAACTAACGTTGATTGCCGGACTGCGTTACGATTTTTTTGGCGGCGTCGAGGAATCTCGCGGGCGGTTTTCGGCGTTCAATCCGGCCCTGGGCCTGGTGCCTGTCAGCCAATTGCCGGGCCACCACCTCTACGATGCGCCGAAGAAAAACTTCGGCCCGCGCATCGCGGTCTCCTGGGCGCCAGGCGTATCCTTGCTCCCAGGGCACCAGATGATTTTGCGTGCCGGATACGGCATTTACTACGACACGGTTCCGCTAAACAATTTCGAAGAAGGCGTGGCCCAGAATCCGGTCGGTCCTACCGCCGGCTTTACCATTGTCCCCACTCCCCCCATACCTTTTGGGGTGGGAGTGCCGATCTTCGGCGTGGCGGGAGCCCCGCAGCCGCCCTTCAATGTCACCAGCGTCGATCCCCGCCTGAAAACTCCGAATACGCAGATATGGAATCTGAACCTTCAACAAGAGCTGAATCCGCGTTTCGTGCTGCAAATCGGATACGTCGGGAATAGAAGCACGCACCAGCTCCAACTGTTGGATATCAATGAGCCGACGCCGGGGCCGGCATCTCCCGACAATGCGCAATCGCGCCGGCCGTTTAACAGCATTTATCCCACACTGGCTCAAATCAATACGATCTCCTCGGTGGGCTGGGCGAACTACAACTCCCTTCAAGCCGTCTTGAAATCCACGAATTTTCACGGCCTCACCATGCAGGCGGCCTTCACCTGGTCGCACAACCTTGACACGGCGTCAGAAGTTGACGATTTTTTTGGCACCAGCGGTTACGTTCCCCAAGATTCAAGGAACCTTAAAGGCAGTTATGGGAACTCCGAATTCGATCAGCGCCGATCCCTGATCATCACCTACATTTACGCGATCCCCTCGCCCAAGCTTGGAAACAAGATCTCCTTCGCGCTGCGTAACTGGCAAGTGGCCGGCACTACCACCTTCCGCGACGGACTGGCCAGTCCGGTTCTGAGTGCCAACAACAGCAGCGGAACTTTTAGCTTCCACGAACGGCCGAACTGCGTCGGCCCGTTTCATTATCAGTTGACGAATTTCACGCAGCCTTACGTCGATCCCAGCGCGTTCTCCACGCCGGCACCCGGTTCCGGGGTATTCGGCAATTGTCCCCGTAATCCGATCGTAGCTCCCGGCCTGACGGATTGGGACATCTCCGTGCAGAGAGCCTTCAAGTTCCGCGAGAGATATTCCTTTGAATTCCGCGCTGCGTTCTTTAACGCCTTTAACCATCCGAATTTCGCCGAGCCTTCCCCGGTGGTCGGCGGCACGATCACGGCGAGCGCAGACGACGGCAGCTTTGACTCTCACTTTGGAGTGGGAGGACCGAGAAATATTCAATTCAGCGGCAAGATCCGCTGGTAGCGCGTGCGCATCAGTTGGATCTGGCAGGAATCGCATCGACTAAATCCTCGTCCTGTCGCATGTTTTTGCCATGCCGTGCGTTCTCGCAAACCTGTTGGCAGGAGGACAAATGCAGGGAAATCACTGCAGGAATCTGGCTTCGCGTCTCCTTGTTCTTGCATTCTTCCTGATCGCCTGTGACGCTTCTTGGGCGCAGAGTTCATCCACGAACCCGATCAGAATTTCCGTCGATGCAACTCATGCGCCGCAAAAAATCCTGCACGCGGAACTTGAAATCCCGGCCGATCCGGGGCGATTGACGCTTTACTATCCCAAGTGGATGCCCGCGGACCATTCTCCCGACGGGCCCATCGCCAATCTAGCTGGCCTGAAATTCTCCGCAAACGGAAAGACCATCCCCTGGCGCCGGGATCTGGAAGACATGTACGCGGTTCATCTGAATGTCCCGCAAGGGAGTTCTTCGGTCAACTTGAATCTTGATTTCTTATTGTCGGCCCCCGGCCCGACCATCGATTTTGCCGCTTCCGGTTCCGCCAATCTTCTGATCCTGATGTGGAACGAAGTTCTGCTCTATCCGAAAGGCCGGCCCGCCAACGAAATCATGCTTACGCCCTCTCTCCGGCTCCCCGAAGGATGGAAGTTCAGCACGTCCCTCCCTATCGCGAAACAGACAGCCAACCTGATTCAATTCGCTCCCGTACCGCTCGATTTGCTGATCGATTCACCGGTTCAGTCCGGGTTGTTCACCCGCGTGATCCGCCTTAGGGAGGGCTCCAACCCTACACATGAGGTCGATATCGCTTCCGATGATGCTTGGGCACTGGACATCCCTCCACACCTGATCAACGCCTATGAAAGGCTCGTAAGTGAAGCCAGCGCGCTATTTCAAACCCACCACTATCGCGACTACCACTTCCTGCTCACCTTAAGCGACAACGTCCTGCCTCTTGGACAGGAGCACCATGAGAGCAGCGATGACCGCATCCGAGAGCGGACTCTCACTGACCCTAATTCCCGTCTTCTGGAGGCCGAACTTTTCCCCCACGAATTCACTCATTCCTGGAACGGCCAATTTCGCCGTCCCGACGGACTGGCCACGTCCGACTTCCAACAACCGATGAAGGGAGAGCTATTGTGGGTGTACGAGGGTCTCACCGACTATCTCGGCACAGTCTTGACGGCACGCAGCGGATTGTGGACGCCGGAGGAGACCTCGGAAAGGTTGGCTTCCATTGCCTCAACCCTCGAGCATCGGGCGGGCCGTTCGTGGCGGTCTCTACAGGATACGGCCGACTCGGCCCAGGTTTTGTATTTCGCGCCTCCGGAATGGGCATCTTACCGCCGCGGTACGGATTTTTACACCGAGAGCGTTCTTCTGTGGCTCGATGTTGACGTGACAATCCGGAGACTGACGCGCAATGCTCGCTCCATGAACGATTTCTGCAGGATTTTCTATGGTGGACCCGACGGAATGCCGGTCATCAAGACCTTCTCGTTCGACGACCTGGTCTCAACGCTCAATGGTATTGCGCCCTACGACTGGCGCTCGTTCCTGCGTGAGCGCCTCGATTCGACCGAGATGCGCGCACCTTTAGGCGGTATCAGCGGCGGCGGCTGGCAGCTTGCCTACACCGATCGTCCCAATCCATTCCTCGCCGCCAACGAGCAGGTTTCGGGAGCCGGAGACTTCACCTCTTCCCTCGGGCTGGTGGTGCGCTCGGACGGTATTCTTCAGGACGTCATTTCCGGAATGCCTGCAGCCAAGGCCGGCCTTTGCCCCTATATGAAGATTGTCGCCATCAACGATCGTGATTTCTCGGTAGACCAACTCAGACGTGCCGTTTCGCGCGCAAAGGTCAGCTCGGGCTCCATCACTTTGGTGACCTCCAATACCGGAACCATCGAGACCCACGCCATCAACTACCACGACGGCTTGCGCTTTCCTCATCTTGAGAAAATCGGTGGCGCGCCCGATTACCTGGGCGAAATTATGAAGCCGCTGGCGACGGAAATGGCCCAACCTAACTAACCAAACGGCCCGCGCAGCCGGGTCGCGGGATCCACTCGAGTTGCGCGCGGCGGAGTTACGTTTTTAAGGGCGTTTCCTGATTCAAGATCGCCACCCACCGCTTGCCTCGCCTGATCCAGGTGGTGCTCTCGATAACCCGCGTCGACGGAAACCGTTGGCCTTCGAAATTTCCTGCGCGAACTGTCTCGTAGGTCAGAATCACCGTGTTGGCATTCGGCATGTGGCCCCGGAGGTCTTCGATGGTGTTCTCTTCCAGAGTACGACCGTGCATCGTGGCGATATAATCCGGTTGCGTCAAGATTCCACTCTGGAAAATCATTAAGGCGTCGGCAGGCACGAGCTCCGCAAACTTTCCGGCGTTCCTCTCTCTAGCAGCCTTCCATACTTCTCTCTCCAGCCGCATGACCTTGCGAATTTCCATCTTGGACCGGCCGGACGGAGTGCGTCTCTTTGATTTTCTAGGCGCGCCTTTCATGCAAGATCCCCGCTCGCGCTGGCACGCGGAAATTCGGGCCTCCCCGGACGGCCCTAGCTTATTCCTATTGGTTGGGAGTTCGCAATGCTTGTCAAACGTATGCAACCTGTATACAAAACGGATGTGTTTGACATACAATCTTCCCGCCTCCGCGGCCTCGCCCGCGGAAGTCGTGGACGTTTGCAGCTTGTGCCGCGGCTACAGCCGTTCGTTTGACCGAGCGCTGCCCATTCGAACAGAAAAGACATCGGATGCCCGTTACCAACCAGACAGAATCGCCTCGCCGGCAGTTCCCCGTCGATCAGATACGCTCCAGGTTCCCGGCCTTGCAGCAATCCGGGTTCATCTATTTCGATAACGCCGCAGGCGCCCAAATTCCCCAAGGCGTCTTCGACGCCGTGAACCACCACTTGTTGAATTGCAATGTTCAGCGCGGTGGCCGGTACGAGAAGAGCAAGCAAGTGGATTCCGCCATTGCTAGGGCGAGAGAGAGCGTGGCGATCTTGCTGAACGCCCGCAATCCCAATGAAGTCGCATTCGGCATGAATGCGACCTCGTTCATCCGCCTGATGAGTTTGGCCATCGGCCAGACTCTGTTGCGCCGGAACGAGATCATCCTGACCGATTTGGACCATGAAGCCAACATCGCCACTTGGCTCGCCCTCACCGCTGCAGGCGCCAGGTTTTCCTGGTGGCGCATGCGAGACGACGGGAATCTCCACATCGAGGATTTGAAGCCTTTGCTTTCCGGGCGGACGCGGCTGGTTGCCTGCTCGGTAACTTCCAACGCCCTCGGTTCGATTGTCGACGTTGCCGGCGCTGCGCGAATCGCGCATGAATTCGGCGCCGAACTCTTCCTCGATTGTGTGCACTACGGACCACATGGGCCGATTGATGTGCGAGCTTGGGACTGCGATTACTTGGTTTGTTCCGGGTATAAAGTCTTTTCTCCGCACATGGGATTCCTGTGGGGGCGCCTGGAGTTGCTCCGAAAGCTCCCCACGTTCCGGGAGGATTTCATTCCCGACGAGCCTCCCGGAAAAATCGAGGCCGGAACTTTTGTTTACGAAAATGTGGCCGGAATGGAAGCGGCAGTTCGCTATCTGGAGAGCTTGGGAGAAGAGTTCCTCGGAGAACCCCGATCGGCTTCCAGGCGCGAGAATCTCCTGGCGGCCATGCACGGCATACGGGACTA
>Ga0210384_10007656_pt1 | contig 11368 bp, 12 predicted proteins | sample IncBWH2MmetaG_FD_160574 | JGI IMG/M metagenome (GOLD analysis project Ga0210384, IMG submission 160574) | Forest soil microbial communities from Barre Woods Harvard Forest LTER site, Petersham, Massachusetts, United States - Inc-BW-H-2-M | ecosystem: Environmental > Terrestrial > Soil >...
GCGGGCGCGGGGGGGGGGGGGTGGTGGCGGTGTGGGCCCCGCCGGGGGAGCGTTCTCCGGGCACCCGCGAGCGGGTCGAGGTCGGCCTGCGCTCCGCGGGCTTCCGTTTCTTCCCTGTGCGCGTGGACCTGCTGGGCTTGGAGCTCGAGTAGGCGGGGAGGGCCGGGATCCCATATAATGGGGGTTTCGGAGAGGGAGCAGGAATGATCCAAGCGACGCAGATGAAGCGCGGGATGTGCATCAAGCATGACAACGACCTCTATCGGGTCGTGGCCACCCAGCACATCACCCCCGGGAACTGGCGCGGGATGGTACAGGCCAAGATCCGGCACCTGAAGACGGGGTCCATCATCGAGCACCGCTTCCGCTCGGAGGACCGCATTGAGCGGGCGATCCTGGACGAGACGGAGATGGAGTTCCTCTACCAGGACGGGGACATGTACCATTTCATGAACAACGAGACCTTCGAGCAAATGGCCCTCTCCGCGGAGGTTCTGGGGGACGCCGTCCCTTACCTCTTTCCGAACATCAAGCTCAAGATCGAGATGTACGAGGGGCGCCCGGTGGGCATCGAGTTGCCCCTGACCGTGGAGCTCAAGGTCGTGGAGACGGAGCCGGCCATAAAAGGGGCCTCGGTCTCTAACCAGAGCAAGCCGGCGCGGATGGAAACGGGCCTCATGGTACAGGTGCCCCCTTTCATTGCCGAGGGGGATGTCATCAAGATCGACACCGCCACCGGCGCCTATATCGAGCGCGCAAAGTAGGCCCGGGTGCCCACCAACCGCCCCGCCCCTGCCGGCTCCGGTTGGGTCGAGGTCATCACCGGCAGCATGTTCAGCGGCAAGAGCGAGGAGCTCATCCGCCGGATCCGCCGGGCCCAGATCGCGCGCCAGAGAGTGCAGATCTTCAAGCCCCGAATCGACGCCCGCTATTCCTCCGACGAGATCGTGAGCCATTCGGACATGAAGATGCCGTCGCAGGTGGTGGCCTCGGCGGCCGAGATCCTCGAGCGGGTGGGGCAGGACACGGAGGTGGTGGGCATCGACGAGGGGCAGTTTTTTGACCTTACCCTGGTCGACGTGGTCAATACCCTGGCCGACCATGGTCGGCGGGTGATCGTGGCCGGGCTGGACCAGGACTACCGGGGCCGGCCCTTCGAGCCGATGCCCCAGCTCCTGGCGGTGGCGGAATACGTGGACAAGACCCTGGCTATCTGCATGCGCTGTGGCGCCCCCGCCAACCGCTCCCAACGGCTGGTGGCGGCCAAGGACCGGGTGGTCGTGGGGGGGGCGGAGCAGTACGAGGCTCGTTGCCGGAGGTGTTTCCAGCCGGGTGCGGATCGTTTCGAACCGTAACGCTTTGCGGTCTTCCTCCGCGGAGCCCGCAGTGGCGCCGAAGCTCGATCATGAGTTTCATCAAGACCTTGGCGACCGACCCCGAGTGCCGGCACGGCGGTTGCACGGTCTTTGTTGGCTATGACCGCTTCCGAGCCCGTTCCGATCGTCCGCTGTCGCCTGGGGGGCCCCACCGAGGCTCAGCCGTCGTCGCTACGCTACGTCCCGCTGGTGGAGTTCGGGCTTTGGAAGCACTTGATGGAGACGCGCCACGTCCGCGAGGTGAAGGTGGAGTCCGTCTCCATCTGGATCGCCGAGGACGCCGCCCGTTGGAACTCCGGCTTCGTGCCCGAGGACCTGGAGCCCGTCCTGCGCGTTCGTCTGGAGCTTCCGGGGCCACACGGCGTGTCCGTCCCCGTCGAGCGATACTTCCCGGCCGAGACGTATCCCCAGGCCCAGGAGGCGCTCCTGCGCCATTTCGAGGACCTCACGTGCCCCAAACGGGTGGTGGCGGTCCCCGGGTATTTCGTGCCTTCCGACGAACGGACGATCTCCTCCGCCCTGACCGCCTAGCCACCCCTCCTGCGCGAGCGGCGGTGGGACGCTTGGGTCGCGGGCGCGGCCCGCGGTGGTTCCCGGCTTGAGCCTTATCCAGGTCGATGGTGCCCAGGGGGAGGGCGGCGGCCAGATCGTGCGCACGGCTCTCGCTCTCGCCGCGGTGACGGGCCAGGCCTTTGAGTTGAGCCGCATTCGCGCCGGCCGTCCCCGCGCCGGACTTCGGCCCCAGCACCTGGCCGCGGTCCGGGCCGCGGCCTTGATTTGCGCGGCGCGGGTGGGGGGGGCGTTCGATGGCTCCCCCGACCTCCGTTTCGAACCAGGACCGGTGGCGTCGGGCGAGTTCCATTTTGAGATCGGTACCGCGGGGGCCGCGACCCTGGTCCTGCAGACCGTTCTGGGGCCCCTGGCGACGGCGGGGGGGACGAGCCGGGTGGAGGTCTTGGGCGGGACCCACGTACCGGCCAGCCCGAGCTTCCACTACCTCGCAAACCACTGGGCGGCAGTGGTGGCGCGGCTCGGCCTGCTCCCCCGCCTGTCCCTGACCCGGGCGGGATTCTATCCGCCGGGGGGCGGCGAGGTGCGGGCGGAAGTGGGCGCCTGGCCGCGTCCGGCCTCTCTCTCTCTTGAGGAGCGGGGCGGACTCGTGTCCGTCAGGGGGACGTCGGGGGCGGGACGCCTCAAGGGGGACGTGGCGCGGCGCCAGCGGGACGCGGCGCAGGCCTGGCTTTGGGAGCGGAGGCGTCTGGAGGCCACCTGGGAGGTTCTCGAGGTGGAAGCGGCGTCTCCGGGGTCGTTCCTGCTTCTGGAGGCCGTCTTCGAGAACGGCCGCGCTGGGTTTGGCCTCCTGGGGGAGCGGGGACTCAAGGCGGAGGTGCTGGGAGAGCGGGGGGCGCGCCGGCTCCTCAAGTTCCTGGACGGGGAGGGGGCGGTGGACGCGCACCTCGCGGATCAATTGGCCGTGCCGCTGGCCCTCGCCCGGGGCGGGGGACGCGTGGCGACACCCGAGGTCACAACCCACCTCGAGACCGTGGTCTCCGTACTCTGTCGCTTCGGGATTCCTGCCCGCACCTGGGGACGCCGCGGGGGCCCGGGGGGCCTGGAGGTTGGGCGTTGTTGACCCTCCCTCCTCGGGCGGCTAGCATACACGCGATCGTTTTCTGCTCGTTGCCGATCCTCGGGAGCGCCGGCTGCGGGCTCAAGCCGGTGAGCTTCCCCTCGGTTCCCGTTCGACCGTTGAGGGCGGCGACCCTCGAGGAGGTGGTGGCCGCGTATGACGGGTACTGCAAGGGGATCCACAGCATCAGCGCGTCCGGCTATCTGGACGTCCGAGACTACCGGACCGGCCGGGGGCGGCGCCTGGGAGTGCGGCTGGTGGCTACCCGTGGGGGGCACCTTTACCTCAAGGGATCGGTCGCGGTGATGACGGCCCTGGAGGTGGTTGCGGACGGCGAGCGCTTCTGGTTCCAGCTCCCGAGCAAGAAAACCACCTGGACCGGCCGCAGCGACGTGCCCCCCCGCGTCGACGACGACCAGGCGCCCTACTACGTGCTCCGACCCGGCGACCTGACGAGCGCCCTCCTTTTGGAGCCTCTCGAGCCCCAGGCAGGCGATATGCTGGTCCTGGAGGGGGACCGGGAGGCCTTCTCCGTCACGCTCTCGCCTGGGGAGGGAAGGAGGGCCGTGGCCCGGCGCCGGATCTGGCTCGAGCGCGAGTCCCTGCTCCCCTTGCGGACCCGAACCTACGACGAGCGGGGTGACGTGCTGAACGAGGTGAAGCTCGGGGACTGGGAGGGGGAGGTCAAGACCCCCCATCGGGTCGTGGTCTCGCGCCCGGTTCAGGGTTATGAGGCCGCCTTTGCCCTCGAGCGAGTGCAGACCAACGTCTCCATCCCCGGCCGGGCCTTCGCGCCGCGGATCCCCGAGGGGTACCAGGTAGTCGAGGTGGACGGGCGGTGAGGCGGAGTTCGGGGTCTCCGGGCCGCCCCCGGGCACGATGATAAGCGCGATCCTGAAGACCGAGGATCTCCGCATGGTCTTCCGGGCGGGCCACCTGGAGGTGCCGGCCCTGCGCGGGGTGAACATTGAGGTCGATCGGGGGGAGTTTGTGTCGATCATGGGCCCCTCCGGCTGCGGCAAGTCGACCCTCCTCCACCTCCTGGGGGGCTTGGCCCGGCCCACCTCGGGGCGCATCTTCGTGGACGGCGTCGAGATGTCGGTGGCGTCCGACGCCGAGCGCACCCGCACACGGCGCGAGAAGATCGGCTTCGTATTCCAGCGCTTCAACCTCCTACCCACCCTCACCGTGCGCGGCAACCTCGAGATCGCGCGCCAGATCCAGGGCGAGAAACCGCCTCCCCGGGAGCGCCTGATGGAGCTCCTGGAGATGGTGGGGCTGCCCCACAAGGTCCACATGAAGCCCCTCGAGCTCTCGGCGGGGGAGCAGCAGCGTATCGCCATTGCCCGCGCCCTCGTCAACAGCCCCGCGATCCTGCTCGCCGACGAGCCCACGGGGAACCTCGACTCCGTGAACAGCGGCCTCATTCTCGACCTTTTCAAGGGCCTGAACCGGCGCCTGGGCCAGACCATCTTGATGATCACCCACAACCCGGAAGCCGCGGCCGTGACCCACCGCCGGGTCGAAATGAGGGACGGGCGCGTGATCAGCGTCGGGGCCTTCCCCCAGGTCGCCACGGGGGCGGCCACGTGAGCGCCCCCTTCTCGCCCCTGGCCCGGCTGCTCCTCTGGGACTACGACCGGGGCAGCCTCGCTTACGACCTCCTCTGCGGGCTCGTGCTCCTGCTGTTGGTCCTCGTCCCCGCCGCCTGGTGGGGGGACCCCATGGGCGGTCCCTGGTGATCCAGAGCCTGGTCGCGCTCCTCCTGGTCGCGACCTCCCCCGTCGACGCGGGGGCCGTGCTGCGCTCGCTGGAGGAGGCGGGCCGGGCCGTGCGCACGCTGCAGGCTTCCTTCACCGAGACCAAGGTGCTCGTGCTCCTGGACGAGAAGACGGAGAGCCGGGGCACGGTCTTCCTGCAGGTGCCCGGGCGGTTCCGCTGGAACTACGAGGCGCCCCAGGAGAGCGTGGTGCTGGTGAAGGATGGCCGGTTCGCCCGCTACTTTCCGAAGAGCAAGCAAGTCTTCCGGGGCGAGGCCAAGGGTGAGGCCGACCTTCTGGTGGGCTTCGGCCCGGGGGCGGCGGGGCTGGGCCAGAAGTACGAGGCCACCCTCGAGGGCGAGGAAGGGGTGGGGGAGGTCCGGACCTACGTGCTCGACCTCAAGCCGCGGGCCGGGCAAAGCGGGCTCTTCTCCGCCATCCGCCTCTACGTGGACGAGGCCCGCTTCGTGCCCGTCCAGACGCGGCTCACGGAGCCCACGGGGGACTTCACCACCGTTCGCTTCGAGAAGATGCGCATAAACGAGAAACTCCCCGCGGGCGCCTTCGAGCTCTCCCTGCCCAAGGGCGTGGTCGAGGTAAGGTAAAGACGTGCTTGCGAAACGGACGGTCCTGGCGCTGGTCCTCCTCGTCGCCCCCGCGCGCGCCCAGGAGGTCCCGCCCACCGACCCCAACGACGTCGTCAACGTCCTGCTCGGCGGGCTGCTCGGCTTCCGCGACCTCAGCGGTCCGGAGCTGCAGAAGGAGGTGGCGGAGGTGGGGGGCGTCCCCTTCCGGTCCGACGTGCCCGTGGACTTCATGACCCGGCCCGATCTGGCCCGATACCTGAAGAGCCTCTTCGACGCCGAGTACCCCGAGGCCCGCGCGCGCGTCGATCAGCGGATCCTGGTCGGGCTCGACCTCCTCCCCGCGGACACGGACCTGCGGGGCCTGCGCGCGCGGATCCTGGAGGAGAACATCGCCGGCTTCTACGACGAGCGGCCGGGCAAGAAGCGCCTGTACGCGATCAGCGAGGACCGCCGCTTGACCCCCGCCAACCAGCTCATCCTCTCCCACGAGCTGCGGCACGCCCTGCAGGACCAATACGTGGACGTCCACCACGCGCTGCCGGACTCGGTCGGGGACTACGACGACCGGAGGCTGGCCTGGCTGAGCCTGCTGGAGGGAGACGCCACCTGGGTCATGGAGCGCTTCCTGCTGCGCCGCCTACCGGGGGGAGAGGAGGCCGAGGAGAGCCTCGGCTCGCTCACCCTGCCCACCCCGGCGGTGCCGGGGGCGCCCCCCGTGGTTCGGGACCAGCTGGTGCTGCCCTACCTCGTCGGGCGCGAGTTTGCGCGCGCCCTCTGGAAGCGGGGGGGCGCAGAGGCGCTCAAAGACGCCTGGCGACATCCCCCCGAGTCCACGGAGCAGGTCCTGCACCCGGAGAAGTACTTCTCCCACGAGTCGCCCCGTCCCGTGGACGAGTCCTACGTGGCCCCGGGGGGGAAGCTCTTGGGGGAGGGCGTGCTCGGCGAGTTGCTGACGCGCACCCTTCTGGGGGAGGGCGAGGAAGCCAACGCGGCCGGCTGGGGCGGGGACCATTACCGGGCCTGGGATGTGGGGGGGCGCACGCTGCTCGTTTGGCGCTCGGTGTGGGACAGCGGGGAGGCGGGCCGGGCCTTCCTGACCGCCGTGCGGTCCCGCTTCGAGCGCACCCGCGGCGCTCCCGCCCGGGAAGAGGGATACGCCGTGTACGGGAGTGGGCCCTGGCGGTTTGCCATCGGCGAGCGGGGAGGGGGCGTTGTTCTCGTGTCGTCGGATGATCCCAAGGCCCTCCGCGAGGCCATGCATGGGATGGCCGCCGCGCCTTGACAGGCGGCCGCGTGGCACCGATAATCGCCGCGCTCGCACAAGGTACCAGGACTAGGCGATCTCAGGCGGAAGGCCTGCGGACGCCGCCAAGGAGGAATGATGGCTTCGCCCACCCCCGGTCAAACGAACCTCGGAGTCTCCCCCAATGTCGGCGGTCTGCTTTGCTACGTGCCGTGCTGCATCGGCCTGATCTTCTCGATCGTGGCCGCGATCGTCGAGAAGCAAAGCAAGTTCGTGCGCTTCCACGCCTTCCAGAGCCTCCTCCTGCACGCAGCCGGCGTCGTTGTCAGCATCGTCTTCCTGATCCTGCAGATCATCCTCGCCGTCATCCACCTGGGCATCTTGGGGACGTTGCTCCGGCTGGTATTTGGGGTGGGCTTCCTCGGCCTCACGATCTTCATGATGGTGAAGGCCAACGGCGGCGAGGAGCTGGAGCTACCCGTCATCGGCGAGATGGCCAAGAAGTGGGCCTAGGCGCCTAGGGGCCCGAGGGCCCCTTCCGGACCTGAAGGGGCGGGCGTCCGCGGCGAGGCGGAGCCGCCCCGAGGTCAGGCTAGGGACTGCTCGACGAGGACGCGGCCGGTCCCTTCCAGGCGGATCAGGTGGCCGGCCGGGCTCCCCGGGGGGAGCATGATCTCGTAGATCTGCCGGTCCTCCACGACCTTGGGCGTGAGGTCACCGCTCCAGGTGATGACCGAGCTGGCGGGCACGGAGACCGGAAGCCCGGCGGTCACGGCTATGGTCAGGGGCTTGCTGGCCACGGAGAGCGCCACCATGCCCCGCCCCTCCAAGGCCAGAAACTCGAGGGCGGGCCGCCCTTCCGCGAGGGGAATGTAGCGGGGGGTGAGGCCCTCTTCGCAGGCCAGAAGGTGGCTGGGCTCCACGTAGATCGTCTCGTCCTGCACCTGCATGAAGGTGACGTCGCGCTCCTTGTCGGTGAGGATCACCTTGCCGGTGCCGGTGATGATGACCAGCGTGGGCAGCCCCCCCGGCCGCTTGTCTTTCACCCAGAAGGTGAGGTTCCCGCTGTAGGAGTAGATCGTGCCCTGCTTGATGTACACCTTGCCCGAGAAGTCGATCTCCATGAGGTTGTTCTCAAGGAAGCGGAAGATCTCCGGCCGGCGCAGGAGGGGGGCCGTCTTCTCGGCCGCCTCCCTCTCCCGCTCGGGGAAGGAGATCACGTCCGGAAAGCGCTTGGGGGGCAGGGTGTCCTCGTGGAGCTGCTCGCGCAGGCGGAAGCGCGCGGTGTCGGTGAGGACCGGCTTGGGTGCGCCCTCCGCCATCAGGAACTCGCTCAGGGGCTGCAGGGTCTTGCCGGGGACGAGGGCGGGTTCTCCCCGTTCGGCCGCGCGCCGGCGGAGGGACTCCTGGACCTCTCCCTTGGGCAGCTCCGCGGTGTCGTCCTTCTTCTTTTTCCGCGGGGCGGCCCCCGGCTGGGGGGGGCGCTCCTGTCGGGCGGCCATCTTGTCCTCCACCCGGCGCACCATGATGTTGGCCCCCGCCTGGCGGTACTGGTAGATCGCGTCCTTGTAGCGATGGAGGCGCTCGTAGATGGAGCCCAGGTAGAAGTTGATCTTGGGGTTCTCTTTGGTCAGCTCCAGGGCCTTCAGGAACGCGGACTCCGCGTCCTCCAGGCGGCTTAGCTTGAAGTAGATGAGTCCCAGGTTGTAGAAGAGGGTGTGGGCCTCGGGGCTCTCCGCCACCAGCTTGCGGTAGACCTCCTCCGCCTTCTCGAACTTGTCTTGCCGGAAGTAGACGAGGCCCAGCAGGTTCAGCACCTTCTGGTCCCGCGGGCGCATGAGGTAGGCCTCTTCCAGCTCCCGCTCCGCCTCCTCGAACCGCCTCCCCTCGTAGAGCTCCTTCCCCTTGTTGAAGTGGGTCAGGAACAGGCCCTGGTCGAAGGGTCCCCGGGGAATGGCGTCGCGCATGGCGCTTAGTCCAGGGCCCGGATCATGGTGTAGAGGACGCCCTCCGAAGGGGGGGTCTGGGCCACGTGCAGGGACCCCTTTTCGTCCTTCCACTTGTAGTAGATGCGGGGGCGCGCGGGGACGAGCTTGACCGGCAGGCTGCTCCGGGCGGCCGCCCGCACGGGAGCGAAGAAGGCGGCCCGCGTCTCCGCCGGGCCCCCGCCCAGGAGCGACTGGATTCTCTCCACGTAGGTGCGGGTCTCCCGGTAGGGAGGGATCCCCTTGAAGCGGGCCACCGCGTTCTCCCCCGCGTTGTAGGCGGCGAGGGCGAGAGCGACATCCCCCTGGAAGAGGTCCAGGAGCAGGCGCAGATACTGCACCCCCGCGAAGATGTTCTGGCGGGCGTCGAAGGCGTCGGCCACCCCGAAGCGGCGCGCCGTCACGGGCATGAGCTGCATCAGGCCCCGGGCCCCTTTGGAGGAAACCGCCAGCTGGTCAAACTCGGACTCCACGGCAATCACCGCGCGCACGAGGTCGGTGCTGACGCTGTGGAGGGTGGCCGCGGCCTCGATGTGGTGGTCGAACTCGCCGTGGTATACCCCCTGGAATCCCCGGGAGTGGATGAGCGTCCCCTTGCCGGGATAGGTGAGGCGGAAGTCGCCCGCGTCGGGGATGTTGGTGGCCTCGACCACCCCGTTGCCGTTCAGCCGCGTGTAGATCTGGGCCCGAGCGGGGGCGCCGCTGGCGACGAGGACGGCGAGGATGCCGGCCGCGCGCGCCCTAGACACCGACGCCCTCCAGCATCTCCCGCAGGACCTCGCCCGCTCTCTTCCGGAAGCTGTCCACCTCGCCGGGGGCGACCCCGCCGCCCTGGGCGAACTCGGGACGGCCGCCGCCCTTCAGGCCCAGGCGCTTCATGATTTCGGGGGCCTTCACGCGGTCCTTCAGGGAGTCGGAGACGGCGGTGATGACCTGGACGCCCTCGTCGCCCACGGAGGTGGAGAGCAGAACGAAGGGCCGCCCCTGGTTGCGGTTCCGGAAGTCGTCGACCACGGCGGCATGGGCCTTCCGATCCAGCCCCTCGAAGCGGGGCGTCCAGACCTGGATCCCCCCCACCTCCTGGAGGTCCGCGCGGGCGGCATCCCCGGTGCCGGTCGCGAGCTTCAGCCGCAGGCCCTGGATCTCGCGCTCCTTGGCCTTGAGCTGCTCGCGCAGCCGGGCGTACTCGTCGACCAGGGACCTCCGGTCGGTCTTGGCCGTCTCCTCCAGCTCCTCCAAGATGCCCTGGTCCTCCTGGGCCCGGCGCAGGGCGGCTTCCCCGGTCAAGGCCTCCACCCGCCTCGTGCCCGCGGAGATGCCCTGCTCGGCGTTCAGAAGAAAGAGGCCGATCTCGCCCGTCTGCGGCACGTGGGTGCCGCCGCAGAACTCCTTGGAGAAGCCGGGCACCTCCACCACCCGGACCCGCTCTCCGTACTTGTCGCCGAAGAAGGCCAGGGCCCCGTAAGCCAGGGCCTCCTCGCGCCCCATGACCTTGGTCAGGAGGGCGGTGCCCTTCAGGATCTCTCCGTTCACGCGGTTCTCGATGTGCCGGAGCTCGCGCGGGCTCAGGCCCGTGTAATGGCTGAAGTCGAAGCGCAGGCGGTCGGGGGCGACCAGGCTGCCCGCCTGCTTCACGTGCGGCCCCAGCGTCTCCCGCAGGGCGGCGTGAAGGAGATGGGTGCCGGTGTGGTTGCGCATGGCCCCCGCGCGGAAATTCGGGTCCACCTGGGCGCGCACCGTCATCCCCCGCTCGAAGCCGCCCGCCGTCACCTTGACGTGGTGGACGTAGAGGCCGGGCACGGGCATCGTGCAGTCGGTCACCTCCGCGGCCGATCCCTCGGATTTGATGACCCCGTGGTCTCCCACCTGGCCGCCCGCCGCCGCGTAGAAGGGCGTCCAGTCGAGGACGATCTGGCCCTCCTGGCCCCGGTCCAGGCGGCGGGCCAGACGCCCCTCGGTGAGGACGGCCAGCACCCGCGCGTCTTCCACCACCAGCGAGTCGTAGCCCCGGAACTTGGTCTTGCCCTCCTGGAGAAGGCCCAGATAGACGGGGTCGCCCGTGACCGCGCCCATCTTGCTGGACTGCCGCGCCCGCTCCTGCTGGGCCAGAAGCTCGGTCTCGAAGCCCGCCATGTCCACCGCCAGACCCCGCTCCCGGGCCAGCTCCTCGGTGAAGTCCGGAGGAAGGCCGTAGGTGTCGTAGAGGCGGAAGGCCTCGCCGCCCGGGAGCGTGCCCCCCGGGGGGAGCTTCTCCGCTATCTGCTCGAAGACCACCAGGGCCTGCTTCAAGGTGGTGCCGAAGCGCTCCTCCTCGACCTGCACCAGCCTCTTCACGGTCTCGGCCTGGGTGAGCAGCTCCGGGTAGGGCGCGGACATGCCCGCGACCACCGCGTCCACGAGGGGGTTCAAGAGGGGGGCCTCGATCCCGAGCTTCTTGCCGTGGCGCATGGCCCGCCGCATGATCTTGCGCAGCACGTAGCCGCGCCCCTCGTTGCCGGGCATCACCCCGTCCGCGATCAGGAACGTCGTGGCCCGCAGGTGGTCGGCCACCACGCGCATGGAGACGTCGTCCCCGGGATCCCTCCCGTAAACCTTGCCGCTCCGGCTCGCGATCGCGGCCAGGAGGGGGGTGAAGAGGTCGGAGTCGTAGTTCGAGAGCTTCCCCTGCACGACGGCGGCGATGCGCTCGAGGCCCATGCCGGTGTCCACGCAGGGGGCGGGAAGGGGGTCGAGGCGGCCGGAGGCGTCGCGGTCGTACTGCATGAAGACCAGGTTCCAGACCTCGAG
>Ga0210384_10007657_pt1 | contig 11367 bp, 10 predicted proteins | sample IncBWH2MmetaG_FD_160574 | JGI IMG/M metagenome (GOLD analysis project Ga0210384, IMG submission 160574) | Forest soil microbial communities from Barre Woods Harvard Forest LTER site, Petersham, Massachusetts, United States - Inc-BW-H-2-M | ecosystem: Environmental > Terrestrial > Soil >...
ATAGGCGTCCGGTTTGAGGCCCGGCTTGATGTGAGCGCCGGCGAAAATGGTAACAATTCGATTTTGAATATCGAGCAGGTGCTGGTTGTGCTTGCCCACTGGCGGATAGGTCGACCCCGGATCGACCAGCGGATTGGTGAGCCCGTGATACCTATCCTTGTCATCGTTCTCGTCGAACGTGACGATCAGCAAACTGTTGTGAGCCTTCGTCCATTGATAGTAGCCATCGAGGTTCTGCCGAAGCCACGTATCGCCCGCTGGAATACTGTCCGCCGGTTTGCCATTGTGCATATCGTGATTGAGGTTCGGAATGACGAATGCGACAGTCGGCAGCTTGGCATAGTCGCTAGGGAAGTCTGCGAAGCGCAAATTGGATGAAGTATCGATTGTGGTCCCGTTGGGGACGTTGGCAAAGCTGATCCAGGGCACATGCTTGCGGCCATAGACGCACCAGTTTCCGATGCAATTCCGCGGGTCGGTGTGAACCTCAGAGCCAATGGCCGGCAAGCTTTCAGAGTAACCCTTGAACGAAAGGCCTTTCTTGATCAGCTGTTCACCGAGGTTGCTTGCCTTGAAGGGATAATCGGGATGGTTAGCAGCGTTCGGCACCTGATCCAGAAAACCGACATTCTGATTGCTGCCAGAGAACAACCAGAAATAGTTACCCTGGCTGTTGTGCTCCTCGCCAAACATCCGGGCAATGCTGCCGCCTTCTGCTGCCAGTTTCTTGATGTATGGCGCGCCGGAGTTGCCGGCAAAGATTTGTTCAAAATCTTTGTTCTCTTCAACGACGATAACTACATGGTCATATACCGGTAGGGTCGAGGGCCAGGATAACGAGTCCGCGGCGAACGCAACGTCGCTCGCCGCCCGGATAAAGAGCGCAACGGCGCATAGGTGCGAAATCTTTGACATTTGTGTCTCCTCTGCAGACGCCGATTTCTCGGTGCTTCTTGAAGCAAGGATAGGCGACGCCGCGTTCCGGCGATAGTCTCACCCTGCTATCCCGTAACTCACGTAGAGGAGAAACTCGGGTTCGTCTGGAAGCCCGTCTTTATTGTTGCTTTGCGAATTGATGAAAATGCCGAGCGGAGTAAACGGGGTGGCCGTAGGCGCGTACCTCAGAATTCTTTGCGCTGTCCGATCTGCTACGTAGAAATTGCCGTCGGCGCCGAAAGAGATGCCCGAAACACTCGACAGACTGCCGTCGCTAACGACAGTTGAGAGCCCCCGGGTGTTCAGATCACAGCACACGACAGAAGGGCTCACCGGTGGACTAGCTTTTTTGTCGCCCGAACAGCCGACGTAGAGCTTGCTGCCCACGCAAAGGAGATGTACCGGTCCCGTCACAGTGATGTCGCCCTTGTGGGCTCCGCTAGTACCGTCGTAGATCTTGAGAGCATTACCCGGTTCATCAGCCACATAGAGGTTGCCGAGAGCGCAGACAATACCTCGAACCGAGTTCTGCACTTTTGAGCCGTCGTTCGGAAAAGCGTCCAATCCCTGTGGCTGAGACACCGGAGTAATTCCCACCATCCCCTCGCCCGAATAGGCGGGAAGGTTCGTGTAGGCTGACGCGACGAACGTCCCGTCGAGGAACTTAGCATTCGCTATTTGTGCCAGAGCGGGAGCGACTGGCGCCGAAGTGCCAGGATTTGCCTTGCTGAACGGACCAAAAACCGCTGTTACAAGATTGGTGTCCTGACTCGAGACGAAGACGTTGCCGGTTAGCGGATCGACCGTATAGGCAAACGGATGGACGATCGCATTGACGCTGGTGTTAGAAGTGAAAACGCCTTTGTAGTCGCGGCTGTGGTCAGAGTTCTCTTTGCCACTGAATCGCAGAATTTGACTAACGTCTTGTTTCGAATTGACCACGTAGAAGTCTCCGTCAGGCGCAAAACCGATTCCACGTAATTCTGCCTTTTTCAGTAAATCCTTCGGCGCAGAAGAGACCTTGAGTACGCTTGTCGTCAGCAGATTGCCGCTATCGTCATATGCGTAAATGTTGTAGTTGCTGCCTACGCCGTGAAAAGTCACATACCACATAGTCTACGTTGTTTTGCGATCCTCCGGGGCGACTTCCCGGCTCAAACCAACCCCCCCATTCGAAACCGACGAAAGATGCTCGTAGCAATCTTGTACTATTACTGTGGCAATGCACAAGCCCCAAACGGCTTGACACCGGCGGTTTTATAGGGCAAGAAGGCATCCTCAGATGCGTGTTTCCTCTGCTGCGTCCATCATGATCATTGCGATCATTATTGGCTCCTACTTGGGGCAGGGATAGACGCGCGCCGACTTACCGCAAACTCTAAATTCCGAAGCCCTGAGTAAACCACTCAGGGTTTTTTATTTGCCAAAACCTCCAAATGAAGATCGACCCTGTTTCCGAAGTTTCGCTTTCGCAAATCGTGGCAGCACGCTCACGCTTGAACGGCGCGATCGTCCGCACGCCGTGCACCGAATCCGCAGCACTGAGCGAGTTGACCGGAGTACGCATTTTCTGCAAGCAAGAGCATCTTCAGCGGACCGGGAGCTTCAAGGAACGAGGGGCGCGCAACGCCCTGGCAATGCTGACGCCGGAGCAGGCGCGGCTAGGGGCGATTGCGGCTTCCGCAGGCAATCACGCCTTGGGGCTGGCATGGCATGGGCGCGCGCTGGGCATACCAGTGACAGTCGTGATGCCGCGTTTCGCGCCGTTGGTGAAAGTGGCGCGCTGCCGCAAGTTCGGCGCTACGGTAGTGCTGCACGGCGACACGTTCGACGAGGCTCGGAGCGAGGCCGGGAGACTGGCCGAGGAGCGTGAACTTACCTATATTCATCCATTTGACGATCCTCGGGTGATCGCGGGTCAAGGCACGCTAGCCTTCGAAATCCTGGAGCAGGCGCCGGATGCTGAGGCGATTGTCGTCCCGGTGGGAGGCGGCGGCCTGTTGGCAGGGGTGGCAATCGTGTTGCAGGCGCTGAAGCCGAGTTTGCAGATCATCGGGGTGGAGCCGGCAAATGCCGCGTGTTTCGCGGCGGGACTGGCGGCTGGTGCGCCGGTTCGTGTTTCGACGAGGTTCACACTCGCGGATGGATTGGCAGTCGCGGAAGCAGGCCGGCACACCCTGGCCATCGTAGCTCCGCTAGCGTATCGGATGGTCACTGTGGAAGAGGAGGCCTTGGCCCTGGCGATGCTGCGGCTGGCCGAGTTGGAGAAGTGCGTGATCGAAGGAGCAGGGGCTGCGGGTTTTGCAGCGTTGCTGGGCGGGAGCCTGCCCGAGCTTGAAGGCCGCCGCGTGGTGTTGCTGCTATCGGGCGGCAATATCGATCCCTTGGCTCATAGCCGGGTGATCGAGCGCGGCCTGGCGGCGGATGGACGCATTTACCGGTTCGACGCTTTGATCAGCGATCGGCCGGGCGGGTTGGCGCATCTCTCCGGGGTGCTGGCCTCCGCCGAAGCCAATGTAACCGAGATCGTGCACAACCGGACTTTCGGCGGCCCGGATCTATCGCGGGTCCACGTGCTTTGCACCGTGGAAACGCGCGATCGCGCGCACATCGCAGAGATCCAACAACGGCTGGCGCAAAATGGCGTTGAACTATGCTGGGCCCACCATTCCTCCGTTTGACGATTTCAAGAACACAACGAACCTATTGTCGTGAAAGAAACCCGCCTTAGCCTCCCAGAATTCGCCTTTACCATCAGCACCCGCGCCATGCTCGGCGCTGGCGTCGCGCTCCTTCTCGCCGACCGGCTCACTGCAGAGCAACGGAAGGCTGTAGGAGCTACTCTGATTGCTGTAGGGCTACTGACCACGATTCCCACAGTCTGGGCAGTTTTCGGTACACGCGAGTGAGTCTGGGTGAAAAGTCGAGCATTTCGCTACGATGGTTCCGCGTTACGGATTTCAATATTTGACTTCTGTAACAAAATCGCGTTCACTTGCTCATGTCAGCACTGGAAAAGAGCAACCCAATGAGTGAAGCCACGCTCGGCGGCCGGTTCACGTTCCCCGGCACGTCATTGACAGTCCAACGGTTAGGCTACGGCGCGATGCAGTTGGCCGGCCCCGGCGTGTGGGGGCCGCCCAAGGACCCGGACGGTGCCGTCGCCGTCCTTCGCGAGGCCGTCGCGGCCGGCGTAAACCATATTGACACGTCCGACTTCTACGGGCCGCACGTGACCAACCAGATCATCCGGCAGGCCCTTCACCCGTACCCGACGGGGCTGGTGATCGTCACCAAGCTCGGGGCCCGCCGCCCTCCCGACAAATCGTGGCAACCGGCCATCTCGCCCGAAGACCTGACCGCCGGCGTCCACGACAACCTCCGCAACCTGGGCCTGGACGCGCTCGACATCGTCAACTATCGCGCGATGGGGTCGATCCACGGCCCCAAGGAGGGCCCGATCGCCGAGCAGGTGACGGTGCTGGCCGACCTCCGGCGCCAGGGACTGATTCGCCACATCGGCCTGAGCAACGTCACGGCCGCCCAGGTGGCCGAGGCGCAGGCGATCACTGACGTCGTGTGCGTGCAGAACAACTACAACCTGGCCCACCGCCACGACGACACCCTGATCGACGACTTGGCCCGGCAGGGCATCCCGTACGTGCCGTTCTTCCCGCTTGGCGGGTTCACGCCGCTGCAGTCGTCCACCCTGTCGTCCGTCGCGGGCCGACTCGGGGCCACGCCGATGCAGGTCGCGCTGGCGTGGCTGCTGCACCGGTCGCCCAACATCCTCTTAATTCCCGGCACGTCGTCGGTTGCTCACCTCCGCGAGAACATGGCCGCCGGTCAGTTGACGCTGTCGCCGCAAACCTTGGCGGAGTTGGACCGGATCGCCGCCGCGGCGGTGGCGGTGAAGCATTGATTGCGGCAGGCTCTCTGGTCCTCTCTCCTGGAGTACCGAGAGAGGAAGCCGGCGTGTCGAGAGGTCCACATGCCTTCCGCTGACATCCCGCTTACCCGCGATCGGATCCTGGCCACGGCCGAGGACGTCATCCGCCGGTTCGGCCCGACCAAGGCGACCGTAGTGGACGTCGCCCGGGCTCTTGGAGTGAGCCACGCGGCCGTCTACCGGCACGTGGCGACCAAGGCCGAGCTGCGGGACCTGGTCGTCGGCCGGTGGGTGGAGGCGACCATGCCCCCACTGCGGGCCATCGCCGCCCTGCCGGGCCCGGCCCCGCAGCGGTTACGGCGGCTGTTCGACGCCCTGATCGCCGTCAAACGCCGCCGGGCCGCCGACGACCCGGAGCTGTTCGCCGCCTATCGGACGCTGGCGGCGGACGCCCAGTCCGTCGCCGCCGCCCACGTCGACGAGTTGGTAGGGCTGGCCGCGATGGTCATCCGTTCCGGCGTGAAGGAAGGCACGTTCCGCACCGTCGACCCTGTGGCCGCCGGCCGGGCGGTGCTGGTCGCCACGTCCCGGTTCCACCACCCGGCCCACGCCGCCGAGTGGGTCGACCCGGCGATTGACGCGGCGTATAACGACGTGTGGCAGCTGCTGATGGACGGGCTGTGCGTTGCGAAGAGCCCCGGCTAGAGCGGGGCGCCGGTACCCTTGTTTTAGCCTAGATTCCGAATCTGAGGAGACGTCGTCGTCCTCGTCCTCGAGAATCCCGATCGTTTCGTAATCGACTAACAGAACAAATTAGTTCCATCGGTCTCTTTGCGGTCACGGAATCCCAATGCACCGAGGACGAGCACGACGACGAGGACGAGGACGATTCCAAATTTCGGAATTTGGGTTTAGAAAGCAGTTCCCTCTTTATCGGGGTCCGGCTGGCGAAGTACCCCGGCGACAGACTCTCCGGTGGGTCGAATTGCTTGAGCAAGAGCGGAGAGTGCGGATCTCAAGGTCCGAGAGAATTCTGGGTTGGGAGTAAAGCCCGCACCATCCGGTGTTCGAACTGGAAGTGTTAGGGTCACCGATGCTTCCGGGATGAGGCGTGCTGCCATTGTCACTAGAATCTCGGTCAGCTGGGCCGGCCCGTGCGTCGCACGGGGCGAAGTATTCAGCAGCGCAACAGCCTTGCCCGGGAATTCAGCGCTGGCAACTAGCCAGTCGAGCGCGTTCTTCAGACATCCCGGCACGCCGTGTGCATATTCGGGGCTGGAAATCAGCAGTGCGTCCGCAAGACCTACCTCGTAGCGCAACTCAAGTACAGACTGCGGCGGTTTGTTGTCGTCGAGGTCCGGGTTGAAGTGCGGCAAGGCACCCAGACCCTCGTAAATGATGACGTCGACGCCAGACGGCGCCACTGTTCGAGCAGCTCGCAGCACCGCGGTGTTGGAGGAAGTTGACCGTAGGCTACCCGAAATGGCAAGGATTCGCATGCTCCCCAAGGAAAGCTTAGACCGAATCTTCCTGCAACTTCTCGCTACGCTGACCGGGTTATGTGCTCAAACCTTACAAGGAGCGCGTCCCTCTCGCGTGGCCTGAGCCTCTGGCATTCTTCCTGCTCGTTTCGATCCCGTTATGACAACAAAGGGATCCAACGGACAGGGTGTCGACATTTCCGAAGACGTAAAACTACTTGAAAGCATGGGCTACTCCCAGGAATTGAAACGGCGGATGAGTAGTTTCTCCAACTTCGCCATTTCATTTTCGATCATCTGCATTCTGGCTGGCGGCATTACGTCGCTCCAACTCGGGACGAGCGCCGTGGGCGGGGCTGCGGCAGGGATCGTGTGGCCGGTGGGTGTGATTTTTGCATTTATCGTTGCTCTCGCGATGGCGCAGGTTGCCTCAGCCTATCCAACCGCGGGAGGACTATACCATTGGAGTTCCATCCTTGGCGGCAAAGGTTGGGGATGGGCCACCGCATGGTTCAACCTTCTCGGACTAATATTCGTGACCGCAGCCGTAAATGTGGGTACTTACCAGCTGCTCGTCAGCACATTTTTGCCGCTCTTCGGGCTGGATCCCTCGAAACTCACGCTGGTGCACCAGATTGTCGGCGTATCAGCGATCACTGCAACCCATGCATTGTTTAACCACCTCGGTATTCGGATAACTACACTCCTGACAGATTTCGCCGGTTACCTGATCTTCGCCATATCCATCATTCTAACGGTTTCAATGCTCGCGTTTTCGCCAACGCACGATTTTTCCCGGCTCGTGTCTTTCACTAACTTGAGCGGCGATGCTGGCGGCGGTGTTTGGCCCACACATGGGAGCATGGGAATGCTACTGCTTCTCGCTCTTCTCTGGCCGGTCTACACAATCACCGGATACGACGCCTCTGCGCACACTTCCGAAGAGACTGTCGCCGCGGCCAAAAACGTACCGAAAGGTATCCTACGGTCTGTCTACTTGTCTGGAATTTTTGGTTGGATCATGGTGTGTTCCTTTGTTCTTGCACTGCCGAGCGTGTCACAAGGTGCTGCGCAAGGTGGAAACATTTTCTTTTGGCTGATGGACAAGGTGATTCCAATTTGGCTTAAGCTGCCGCTGGAAATCGGGATCGTAGTCGCCAACTATGTTTGCGGTCTGGCTTGTTTAACGTCGACTTCACGGATGATGTTCGCGTTTGCGCGAGATGGCGGGCTACCGGGATCCCAGTGGCTGCGCAAGGTTTCTTCCAGGTACGGGGTACCGGTGATTGCGATCTGGTCCGGGGCGGCCCTCACTGTGGCTTGCACGCTCTACACGCCCGCGTACTCTACTCTGACGGCCGCTTGCGTGATATTCCTATATATTTCGTACGTCATGCCCACTGCCGCTGGCATTTTTGCTTACGGCAAAACTTGGAAAACGATGGGACCGTTCGACTTGGGAGGTAGACTCTATCGTGTCGTTGGCGTGATTTCGGTGCTTGGCGTTGCCGTCCTGATTTTTGCGGGCATCCAGCCGCCCAATGATGCAGCGCTGCCGGTGACCGCAGTTACCGTTATTATGCTCGTAGTAGCGTGGTTAACCGGTGTCCGAAAAGCGTTTGGCGGTGTCCCACAGCTGGCGCAAGTCCAGTTGGATGAGTCGGGTGAGGCTGCCGCTGCCGCCTCGTAAAAATGAGCTACCAGATTACTCTCGGCAGATCTTCCTATACATTCGGCGACCTGAAGACGCTTCTCGCGAAAGCCACGCCTCTCCGGTCCGGGGACCAGCTCGCGGGTGTCGCTGCCGTGAGTGCCGAAGAGCGTGTAGCAGCTCAGATGTGCCTTGCTGAGGTGCCGCTTCAGCAGTTCCTCGAGGAACCTCCGATCCCTTATGAGGAAGACGAGGTCACCCGCCTGATCTTGGATCGGCATGACAAGGAGTCTTTCGCGCCGCTGCGAAATCTTGCCGTTGGCGATTTTCGTGAATTACTCCTCTCTTACGAGATGGACTCTGCTGCACTTTCAGCGCTTTGCCCCGGCTTTACACCGGAGATGATCGCTGCGGTCAGCAAGTTAATGACCAACCAGGATCTGATCCTGGTGGCAAAAAAAGTGCAGGTGGTGACAAAATTCCGCAACACCCTTGGGTTACCAGGACGTCTCAGCGTCCGGCTTCAACCCAATCATCCAACCGATGATCCCAAAGGGATTGCTGCCTCGATTCTTGACGGACTGATGTATGGCTGTGGCGATGCGGTCATAGGCATCAACCCTGCCACGGACAGCACAGATGCCATGGGAACGCTGCTTCGGCTCATCGACGAGCTGATTCAGAAGTACAAAATCCCCACACAATCTTGCGTTCTCGCGCACGTCACAACCGCGTTGCGCTGTATCGAGAGAGGCGATCCGGTTGATCTGGTCTTCCAATCGATCTCCGGTACGGAATCGGCGAATAAGAGTTTCGGGATCGATCTTGCTTTACTGCGGGAAGCGCGGGAGGCAGCGTTAGCTCTCGACCGCGGCACCGTGGGCGAAAATGTAATGTATTTCGAAACCGGGCAAGGTTCCTGCCTTTCGGCTAACTCACATCATGGTGTCGACCAGCAAACGCTCGAAGCTCGCGCCTATGCAGTGGCACGGGAGTTTGAACCTCTGCTAGTGAACACGGTAGTTGGATTCATTGGTCCGGAGTATCTCTACGATGGTAAACAAATCATCCGTGCCGGACTCGAAGATCATTTCTGCGGGAAGCTTCTCGGTCTGCCGATGGGATGCGATATCTGTTACACCAATCACGCGGAAGCAGACCAAAATGATATGGATAATTTGCTGACGCTGCTCGGTGTCGCCGGGTGCAATTACATCATGGGCGTCCCCGGGGCGGACGACATTATGCTCAACTACCAATCTACGAGTTTCCATGACAGTCATTACCTGCGCCAATTGCTTGGTTTGAGGCCCGCTCCAGAGTTTGAAGAGTGGCTGTTGCAGATGGGGATTTTTGAGGACAAAGAGAGGCTCAAGTCCACCACCGCACGTCATCCCATGGTAGCACCACAACTCGCTTTTATTGAAATTGCAGGAACTGGGTAGATGAATTCTGAAGCCAATTTCAAGGAGACCTCGGACAGATGTGAGGCGTCGCTCGGGCAGTTGAGCGGGGGCGGCATGCGGGAGGATGTCTGGGCGCCTCTTCGAAAACTAACCTCGGCTCGCATCGCTCTCGGCAGAGCCGGGGGTAGCATGCCTACCCGTCACCAGCTAGACTTTCAGTTAGCTCATGCCTGTGCTCGGGACGCTGTATGGTCCCGTTTTGATCCCGATTCCTTGGCTGCTGACTTGCGAAAGCTGGGTCTGGAAGTAATTACCGTAGAGAGCGCGGCACGGGATCGCGCAGAGTTTCTGCAAAGGCCAGACCTCGGACGGCGCCTGGCAACCGAGTCTCGAGTTCGGCTTTTGCAGCAACTTGGACAGAGCGCCGGCGTTGATCTGGCGATTATAATAACAGACGGTCTGTCTGCCCTGGCGGTGACCACTCAGAGCCCTCCCTTTCTGGCGGAATTGCTCCACCTATTGCAGCACGATTCATGGTCGATTGCTCCGTTGATTGTCGCCCGACATGGCCGAGTCGCGCTTCAGGATGAGATCGGCGAGATTTGCCGGGCAAAGATCAGTCTTATTCTGATTGGAGAACGGCCCGGACTTGGTTCGCCGGACAGTATGGGTCTGTACTTCATCTATTCACCCAAAACTGGAAAGACCGATGCGGACCGAAACTGCGTATCGAACATTCGACAAGGCGGACTTCCGCCAGTTGAAGCCGCACAAAAGGTTCGTCACCTATTGCACGCTTGCAGAAAGATGGCGATCAGCGGCGTTCAACTGAAGGACGATTCTGCGGCCGCCATCAGTAGTTTGGGCGCCGCCTGACCGGGTTGAGCTCCACGTAACTGCTACCAATGATCTGCGTAAGAATGACCACAAGTGCAATAATCGTTTCCTGCGGTGTCGGCCTGTTGATACTGACCACACGCGCATTTGGAACACCGCCCATAACCCATCGGGTGTGAGGATTGATGGGGGTCTTGAATAGCTCCTTTTACCGCTGCCTTAGCCTTTACGATTTGTACCAATGCGGGTACAAAGGGGACTAAAAGTGCCATTGAGGACCACCGGCTCAAGAATGATCGTCTATTTATATTTATACCCATAAGCCAGGGAGCATATTTGTCCCTACCGAAGGGGATGCCAACACAATAAAGAGGAATGCCTTAGATGATCGGTATTTTCGACAATTACTGATAATTTAAACTGTTTGATGAACATGTTGGCGGTCTGGGCCAGGGCACGGCACGCTTTCGAAGTGCAAAATTAAGACTAGGGTCCACCCGACAGACCGGGAGGCCATTCTGCCGAGTTCCTGCGTATTGAAAGTCAAGATAAATCTTGCCTACCCTTGCGAAAGTGGACCATTTTAAAGGTATGAACGAGGCAGAAATTGAGACTCGTTTCGAACAGATCCGAAACGAACTGAAAGCGCAGAAGGAGCAGCTTGATGCGTTTAAAGAGGATCTAAAGATCCTGCTCAAACACCGTTCAATTGCTCCCCGCGACATTCTTGATACCGCGCAACAACTTGGAAATTCAGCCTTCGACCAGTCTGACGTTCACAAATGCCAAGAGTTTTTAAAGAGATACGAAATTCGTAGGGGTTTCTAGGACGGCCCCGCGGGTTTGACGATTTCATTAGGCGATGCCGCCGTGCGATGGTAGGGACGCGTTCCGACGCGTCCGGCGCAGCACGTCCACAGACGCGTTTCACACCTGCAAGGCCGGACGCGCCGGAGTGCACTACCATCGGAGGCGGTACACCGGACATGACCATCGGACGTGTTGCCGCGGATCAAGCGGGAGCGCGTCCCTACCTGTACCCTTGCGCCGGGAACGCGTTCCAGACATGCGACGCATATTTGTGTTTGATCCAGGTGAGCTCACACCCTTGAGGGCGGAGCGTTTCATTGGAGCTTCGGGTTGAAACCCGGGCTGAACCCTGCAGTC
>Ga0210384_10007658_pt1 | contig 11367 bp, 11 predicted proteins | sample IncBWH2MmetaG_FD_160574 | JGI IMG/M metagenome (GOLD analysis project Ga0210384, IMG submission 160574) | Forest soil microbial communities from Barre Woods Harvard Forest LTER site, Petersham, Massachusetts, United States - Inc-BW-H-2-M | ecosystem: Environmental > Terrestrial > Soil >...
CGCAAGGACCGCACGACGCCGTGGACCGGCGTGCGCAACTTTCAAGCCCGCAACAACATGATGGAGATGCGGCTCGACGATCTGGCGCTCTTCTACCACTCGAGCGTCGCCGAGCCGGCCGCGGTCGGCATATGCAAGGTGGTGAAGACGGCCTATCCCGATTTCAGCCAGTTCGAGCGCGGCGGCGAGTACTTCGACGGGCGCGCTAAACCGGATAAGCCGATCTGGTTCATGGTCGACGTCGCGTTCGTCGAAGAGTTTGCGCATCCGGTCACGCTCGCGCGAATGCGCGCCGAGCCGCGCCTCGTCGGCATGGCGTTATTGCGTCGCGGCCAGCGCCTGTCGGTACAGCCGGTCATGCCGCATGAATGGAAGATCGTTTTAGAATTGTCGACTGGTTGAGAGAACTAACCCAGCGCCTGCGCCTGCGTGAGGAAGACGCGCTGTTCCTCGACCGCCATCTGACCCGGCTCGGGCGCGAGCCGCCGGTAGGTCCCGTCGGACTGCAACTCGCGGCTCTTGACGTTGTCGGCGAACAGCACGGCCAAGATGTGCGACGTCAGCGTCTCTACCAAGACCGGATCGAGCACCGGAACCGCCAGCTCGACGCGGCGATCCAGATTGCGTCCCATCCAATCGGCGCTGGCGATGTGCGCTTCCAGGTCGCCGCCGTTTTCGAAGACGTAGATGCGCGAATGTTCGAGGAAGCGCCCAACGATGCTGCGCACGCGAATGTTCTCGCTCACACCCGGGACGCCGGGGCGCAGGATGCACATCCCGCGCACGAGCAGATCGATCGGCACGCCGGCTTGGGACGCGCGATAGAGCGCGCGCGCGACCTGCGGCTCGGTGATCGCGTTGATCTTCGCGCGAATGCCGGAACGCCGGCCGGCGCGAGCGTGCTCCGTCTCGCGGTCGATGCGCGCGATCAGCTCGCGATGCAGGGTGACCGGGGCGACCCAGAGCTCTTCGTAATCGGTTACCTTAGAAAATCCGGTCAGCGCGTTGAACAGCTGCGCGTCGTCCGTGCCGAGCTCCGGGCGGCACGTGAAGAGACTCAGATCCGTATAGAGCCGCGCCGTCTTTTCGTTATAGTTGCCGGTCCCGAAGTGCATGTAGCGGCACAGTCCGTCTTCGTCCTCGCGGACGACCAGAATGGTCTTGGCGTGCACCTTTTGATTGGCGAAGCCGTAGACCACGTGCGCGCCCGCGCGTTCCAGCCGCTTCGCCCATTCGATGTTGTTCTCTTCATCGAAGCGGGCCTTGAGCTCGATGATCACGGCGACTTGCTTTTCGTTTTCGGCCGCGGTCAGCAGCGCGCGCACGATCGGCGAGTTCTTTCCCGAGGTTCGGTAGAGCGTCGCCTTTATCGCGAGCACCTTTTCGTCTTCGGCCGCCGCCTGCAAGAATTGGATGACCGGGTCGAACGATTCGTAGGGATGGTGCAACAGGATGTCGCCCTCGCGAATCTGCGCGAAGATGTCGGTGGCTCCGATCAGGCGCTTTGGAATCGCAGGCAAGAACGGCTTGTAGCGCAGCTGCTCGTAACCCGGGATGTTCACGATCTGCCACAGGTCGCTCAGCGCCATCAAGCCCTCGATCTCGTAGCAATCCACCGGCTCGAGATCGAGCGAGCTGCAGAGGAAGTCGCGCATGTATTCGGGCATCCCGCGTTCGACCTCGAGACGCACCGGTTCGCCGAAGCGGCGCTTCCGCAGCTCCGATTCTATCGCGCGTAAGAGATCGTCGGCTTCGTCTTCTTGCAAGTCGAGATCGGCGTCGCGCGTGACGCGAAAGAGATACGAATCTCGGACGTGCAGCCCCGGGAAGAGCCCGTCGAGGTGGTGCGAGATCAGATCTTCGAGCAAAACGAAGCGGCGTTCGCCGGCGGGCGTGCCCTCGACCGGAACGAAGCGCGGCAGCGTCGGCGGGATCTTCACCCGCGCGAAGTGCAACTCGACGCCCTCGCGAGTCGCCTCCTCGAGCTCCACGGCGAGTGAGAGTGAGAGATTCGAGATATATGGAAACGGGTGCCCGCTGTCGACGCCCAGCGGCGTCAGCACCGGGAAGACGTTGTCGTCGAACGTGCGCTCGAGCGCGGCCTGCGTCTCCTCGTCGAGCTCCGAGACGCGCATCAAACGAATTCCCTCGCGTTCCATAGCCGGCAGCAGCTCATCGTTGAGCAACCGCATCTGATTTGGCAAGGACGAGCGCAGCCGTTCCGATATAGCGGCGAGATGTTCGGTGGGCATCCGGCCGTCTTCGGAGCGCCGGACGACCTGCGCCTCGATCTGCTGTTTGATCGCCGCGACGCGGATCATGAAGAACTCGTCGAGGTTCGTTCCGTAAATGGCGACGAATTTCAGCCGCTCGAGCATCGGATTGCGCGGATCCAGCCCCTCTTCCAGCACCCGGTCGTTGAATTCGAGCCACGACAGCTCGCGGCTGATATAGAGCGACGGATCGTCGAGCGCGACGACGGGAAGCGTTTCCGGCGCCGGCTGCGGCTGCGTAATCATCGGTATTGCTGGGTTTCGCCTCTAGAGCGGCAAAAAACTTGCGGCATGGCCGAGTTGCCCTCTCACGTCGCCCAACATCTGACGCTCGCGATCACGGCGCTGCTGCTCGCTCTACTGGCGGGGCTGCCGTTGGGCGTCCTGGCTGCCGAGTCGGCGGCGCTTCGAGGCGGCGTGCTCGCGCTCGCCGGGATAGGCCGGACGATACCCAGCCTGGCCGTGTTAATGCTCCTCTTGCCTTGGCTCGGCGTCGGCGCAGCGCCCGCCATCGTGGCGCTCGCGTTGCTCGCGATTCCGCCGATCGTGATCAGCGTCGACGTTGGAATTCGCGGCGTGCCCAACGCCGCGCTCGACGCGGCAACCGGCATGGGCATGACGCCGCTGCAACGCTTCGCGCGCGTCGTCGTGCCGCTCGCGCTACCCGTATCGTTCGCGGGCTTACGGACCGCCGCGACCGAGACGATCGCGAGCGCGACGCTCGCGACGTTCATCGGCGCCGGCGGACTCGGCGACGAAATCGTGCGCGGCCTTCAAACCGACGATACGCCGCTGCTCTTCGCCGCCGCCGCCATCGTCGCGGCGCTGGCGCTCGGCGCAGACCTCGCCTTGGGCGCGGCCGGCCGGCTCGCCGCGGCGCGCGCATGAAGAGGAAGCGCGCGCTGGCGCTGCTCGGCGCACCGCCGCTGCTCGCCCGCTGCGTCTTCGACCCATCGGCTGTTCGGGTCGGATCGAAGAACTTCACCGAATCGTTCGTCATCGCGGAGATCTACGCGCAGGCGCTCGAGCGCGCGGGGATGCGCGTGGAACGCCTCTTCAATCTCGGTTCGACGCAGATCGCCATCGCCGCGATGCAGCGCGGCAACATCGACTGTTATCCGGAATATACGGGCACCGCGCTGATCGATGTGCTGCATCTCGCTCCGATCTCGGATTCGCGCGCCGCGTATGCGGTCGTCGCGCGCTTATTCGAGAGGCGCTACGGAATCGTCTGGCTCGATCCGTCGCCGATGAACGACTCGCAGGCTCTGGCCACGACGCGCGCCATCGGCGCGGCCAGAAAGCTTGCGACCCTGTCCGACGTCGCGCGCGCAGCGCCGCAGCTGCGCTTTGCGACGATCCAGGAGTTTCTGGCCCGCCCCGACGGCCTGCCTGGCTTGCAGCGCTTCTATGGCGGATTTCGATTCCGCGACGTGCGCACGTACGACATCGCGCTCAAGTACAGCGCCCTGCTGGAGGGTAGAGCCGACGTCGCGAGCGCCTTCTCGACCGACGGCGACATCGCCGTCGATAACCTGGTGGTGCTGCGCGACGACCGACACTTCTGGTCGGCCTACAACGTAGCGCCCGTGGTGCGCAAGGCGGCGTTGGCCGCGCGCCCGCAGATCGCGCGAGTGCTCAATGCCGTCTCGCCCGCGATCACCGACCACGCCGCTGCGAGGATGAACGCCGCCGTCGAACGTTCGCAACAGGATCCCGCGGACGTCGCGGCCGCGTTTCTGCGCTCGATCGATCCTTCGACTCCGCTCAGGATGACAAAGTGAATCCCTCGGCCATTCGGTTCAAGCACGCCACCGTTCGGTATCCGAACTCCGAACGCAATGCGATCGAGGACATCTCCTTCGAGTGCGGCGGCGGCGAGCTCGTGGTGCTGCTCGGGCCCTCGGGCTGCGGCAAGTCGACGCTGCTGCGAACGGTCAATCGGCTCGTGCCGCTCGATGCGGGCCGCGTGTGCGTCGACGAGAAAGACGTTACCGAGGTAGACGCCGTCGAGCTGCGGAGGAGCATCGGCTACGTCATTCAAGCCGTCGGCCTCTTCGCGCACATGTCGGTCGCGCAGAACGTTGCGGTCGTTCCGTCGCTGCTCGGATGGAGCCACGACGAGATCGCGGGGCGCGTCGACGAGCTGCTGCAGCTCGTCGGGCTCGATCCGGCGAGTTACCGGAATCGGCATCCCAGCCAGCTGTCGGGCGGGGAGGCGCAGCGCATCGGCGTCGCCCGCGCGATCGCGGCCCGCCCGCGGGCACTCTTGATGGACGAGCCATTCGGCGCGGTCGACGCAATCGTTCGCACCGCGCTGCAGCGAGAGCTGATCCGCATCGTCGGCGAGCTGAAGACGACGACGCTCTTCGTGACGCACGACGTCGACGAAGCGTTTCGATTGGCCGATCGCATCGTCGTGCTTCGGAGCGGACACATCGAGCAGGTCGGGCTCCCGCACGAACTCTTCGACCGGCCGGCGACCGCCTACGTGCGCGACCTCATCCATGCCGGCGACGACGTCTATCGTCGTTACTTCATGCACGGTCGCGAGCTGCTGCGGGGCCAGCCGCAATGAGCTATTTCGCGACGCATCCGCTGCGCGTCGCCGCGTTGGCGGGCGGACATATCGAGCTCGTGGCCGTCGCTCTGGTCGTGGCGCTCGCGATCGCCCTGCCGCTGGGACTCTTCGCCGCCCGCCGTCCGCGCGTCGCTCCCTGGCTGCTCGGAACGCTCGGAGCGATCTACACGATCCCGAGCCTGGCCTTGCTCGCGCTGCTCGTGCGCGGCTTCGGACTGGGTTTCACTCCGATCTTCGTTGCGCTCGTCGTCTACGCGCAGTTCATGCTGGCGCGCAACGTCGTCGCCGGCATCACCGGAGTCGATCCGGCGCAGGTCGATGCCGCGCGCGGTCTGGGGATGTCGCCGCTGCAAGTGCTGCTGCGCGTCGAGTTTCCGCAGGCGCTGCCTGTGTTGTTGGGCGGCGTCCGCATCGCGGCGATCGCGATGATCGCCATCGCGACGCTCGGCGGTTACGTGGGCGGCGTGGGCTTGGGCGTGTTGATCTTCAACGGATTGACGCTGCACCAGCCGCAGATGATCGTTGCGGGAAGTCTCGCGGCCTCGGCGCTGGCGATCGCCATCGACGCGCTGCTGCGTCTCGCGGAACGGATTACTCGCGCACCAGCAGGTGCACGCTGAAGCGTCCGGCACGATCGTGCCAGAGGGCCTCGGGGCGGAAGCCGGCGGTCCGGCCCAGCTCGACGACCTCGCCGTCGGTATACTTGTAGGACGACTCGGTGTGAATCCGTTCGCCGGCCGCAAACGCCGCACGCACGCCGATGGCGCGGATCGACGCCGTCGTGGCTTCGGGCGTCTCTAGGAACGAATCGACTGACCCGCGGGCTTCGTCGTAATGCGCGACGTGCGCAAACTTGCGCACGTCGAAATCCGCGTCCAGCTCGCGATTGATGCGCGCGAGCATGTTGCGATTGAACGCGGCGGTAACGCCCGCCGGATCGTTATAGGCCAGCTCGAGCGTCGCGCGATCCTTCTTGAGGTCCGTTCCCAGCAACAGCCCGTCTCCGGGTTTCAGCACCTCGCCGAGCAACGCGAGGAGACGCTTCGCCTCGCCGGGCTCGTAGTTGCCGACGTTCGAGCCCATCAGCATCGCGAGCACCTTGCGCTCGGAGCGAATCTCGTGCGATTCCAACACGTCGAAGTAGTCGCCGGCATACGCGCGCACCGACAGCGCCGGATAGGTTTCGACCAACGCCATCGAGGAGGCGGTTATCGCCTCAGTCGAGATATCGATCGGGCTGTAACAGAGCGTCGGTTGAACCCGCAGCGCCTCGCCGATCAGGCGACGCGTCTTGATCGCGCTCCCGCTGCCGAGCTCGAGAAAGTCGAGCGGCGCGTCGAGCACGCGGACGATCTGCCATCCCCACTGCGACAGAATTTCCGTCTCTGCACGCGTGAGATAATATTCGGGAAGGCGCGTGATCGCATCGAAGAGCGCCGATCCGACGTCGTCGTAAAAATATTTCGAGGCTAACCGCTTCGGTTTCGAACGGAGCCCGCTTGCGACGTCCTGCGCAAAGGACGGCACGCCGCGCGACGGCGGCACCGTTATGAGTTCGAAGCGGTCTGAGACCGCGGTACGGATCGTCAACTTTCGGCCCTCATGCCCACGTGAGTATACCTATAAACCGGGTTGGACGCAAAGGTTGCGATCCTAGGGTTCGAGAGGCTTCGCCTTCAGGCGCGAGTTACGGAAGCCGTAGACCGCATAGACAATCATCCCGATGAGAAACCAAACGACGTAACGTTTTAGAGTGGTGTTCTCTAAGGCGGTGACCAGCAGGAGGCACGACGCGGCGCCAGCGATTGAAAAAAGCGGCAAAAGGGGCGCCCTGAAAGGACGCGGAGCCTTCGGATTCACGATGCGAAGGACGAGAACGCCTGCGCATACGATTGCAAAGGCTACCAGCGTGCCGATGTTCACCAACTGCAGGAGTACGGTCAGTGGAAAGGTGGCTGCGAAAACCGCGACGATCAGGCCGGTGATCATCGTCATCCGCGCGGGCGTGCGGAAGACCTGATGGATTTTAGCGACGCCCGGCGGCAGCATGCGATCCCGTGCCATGACGTAAAAGATTCGCACTTGCCCGAGCAGCGAAGTGAGCATGACGGTTGCGTTGCCGGCCAGTCCGCCGAATGCGACGATCCAGTACAGCGTGTGGCTCTTAGTCACCGAGCCGACCGCGTCGAGCATCGCCGCCCCGTCGGACAGCCGGGTGTAATGCATGACCCCGACGGTGCACAGCGTGAGGCCGACGTAGAGTAGTCCGCCGAGCGTCAGCGCGAGGATGATGCCGATCGGCACGTCCCGCTCGGGCCGCTTCGCCTCCTCCGATGCCACCGTGACGGTGTCGAAGCCGATGTATGCAAAAAAGACGAGCGCGGTGCTCGCCAGCACGCCGTGATAGCCGAACGGCGCGAACGGCTGCAGATTCGACGGATGGATCGCGTGCGCGACCGCGACGATGAAGACGAGCATCGCCACGATCTGCAGCACGACGAGCGCGCCGTTAACGCCCGCGGATTCCCGAATGCCGCAGGCAACGAGCAGCGTGATCCCAACTGTGACGATGCATGCGAAGAGGTCGACCTGCGGGTGCGCCCCGTGGAGATTTGCCGTTTGCGCCCACGCGGGAAAGACGATCCCGATGTTGGCCAGCATGTGTTGGAAGTAGTCGGAGAGCGACGACGCTGTCGGCGCGAGCGAGAGCCCGTATTCCAAGATCAGGTCCCAGCCGATGACCCACGCGACGAGCTCGCCGAGCGTCGCGTACGCATACGTGTACGCGCTTCCGGCAACGGGCACCATCGACGCGAACTCGGCGTAGCACAACGCGACGCAGAGGCTGACCACGCCCGAGAGCACGTAAGCCGCGATTACGGCGGGACCGGCCGCGTGCGCGCCCGCGCCGATCGTCGGAAAGATTCCGCCCAGCATCGTGCCCAGCCCGATCGCGGTCAGGGCCGGCCAGCCCAACACTCGCCGCAGCCTCGGCCCGGACGTTGCGGGGAGCGTCCACGCAAGCGGCTGGCGGGCGAGGAGTTGTCTTAGGACACTACGCCAGCGCAATCGCTCAGGATTTCGCGCAGAGCTCGCGCAGCGCTAGCTCCGCCGCCGGATTGGGCTGCGCGCCGATGGGGCGAACGTACATCGCAAAATAGCTGGTGCCGTGAGTCGTCGTCATCACCATGTCGACGCTTTCGTCGCCGCCCTTCGCGGACGAGCCTCGCGCTTGGACGTACGCCGCAGGCTGGTTTCCGCAGATCTGGATCGTGCGGCGGCTTTGAATCTGTACGTCCTTCAGCGAGCCCTGCGTCTGCGCGTTCGAAAAGACCTCGTTCGTCGCGAGCGGCTTCGGCGATTTGAAGAGCATGAGCATCTCTCGGTCGCTGGACGGCGGGCGCCAGAACTGCATGAAGCCCATGATGCCCGGTGACGACTGCCAGCCCGCCGGCGGCTGAAACTTCAATCCCTCGGCCGGGCTCGCCGTGAAGCTGCATCCCATTGGCGCGAGCGCGCCGATACAACAGATCGCCGCGATCCTCGCTTTGAAGAATCTCATTTGCTCGCTTCCTTTCGCTGATCCCCAGCCTTGTCATCCTCATAGGAGACGATGCGCGCCCACCGATCGTAGATGAGCGCGATGTACTCGCGCGTCTCTGGATACGGCGGCACGCCGTGATACCGTTGCACCGCCAGCGGCCCGGCGTTGTACGCGGCGAGCGCTGCCGCGTACGAGTCGTCGTAGCGCGTGCGATAGTCGACGACGTAGCTTCCCAGTAGGCCTGCGGCGCCGGCGATCGCATCCAGCGGATCGTACGGATTCACGCCGACGTCGGCAGCCGTATCGGGCATGAACTGCGCGATTCCGATCGCCCCCGCCGACGAGACCGCCTGCGCGTCATACGCCGACTCCTGCAAAAGCGTCGCGCCGAGAAACTCCGGCGGTAAGGATTGCGCACGCGCCGCGCGCACCGTCGCGTCGGCGAAGAGCAGCGCGGCGCTTTGGAGGATGCGCGGATTCGTGCGCAGGATCGCCCGCGCGATCGCTAGCTCGGGCCGATCGACGGGAGCGCCGTCACGAATTAGAACGGCGCCCTTGAGCGCATGCACGTCGGGGGGCGAGGGCCAGCTTAACACCATGTTAAGGGCACGATTGAGTCGCGGCGGTGCTACATGACGACCGCCGGCGTGGTATATGCTAGAAGCGGAGCAACCGCATAAAGATATGACGATTACCGCAAACGAGATCACATGATTCTGCGTCGCGCCGTCTAGGGAGATCCGCATGCTCTTCGTCGTCGCATTCGTTACCACGCTGGTTGTCGGCGATTTCGCCTCGACGTTCTTCTATCACGTTCCACAGCATCTTTGGTTCACGCTCCATCTGCGCACGCACCACGACCGGCGCCGTTCCTACTTCGACCACGCCGTGCTCTCGAGCGATCCGGCGGTCTTGCTGGACGGACTCCTCGGGGCGCTCCCCTACCTCGCCGTCGCCGCGCTCATGGCGCACCTCTCGCTGCCGGGCGCCCTCGCGGGCCTCGGCGCCGGCCAGCTGCACGTCTGGTGGCGACACACCACTGACCTCGGCTGGCGCACCCCGGGATGGCTTTGCCGCACCCTCCGGCCGCTCGGAATCGTGCTCCCCGAGGACCACGACGGCCATCACCGAAACCCCGATATCGAGTTTGGCGACATTTTCCGTTTTTATGACGCCCCGGCTCGGGCGCTTCTGGCCAGACTTGCCCCGTCGAGCCGGCGGGCGCGCAATGCCGGTCGGCGCTCCGGAAAGGAGGCGCCGGTCAGAGCCTAGTCGGGAGAGTGCATGACCAAACGGGCGCTTCTGTTGATCTCCGATACGGGCGGCGGCCATCGCAGCGCTGCGAACGCCATCGCGGCCGCGCTCGACGAAATCGTCACCCCGTTCACGTTCGAGCATCGTATCGAAGACGTCGCAGCCCACTGCGCCTTCCCGCTCACGCAGCTCGGCCTCGGATATAGCATGGCGCTGCGCTATGCTCCGCCGGTATACGGCGCGCTTTACTACGCCACCAACGGTCGCCGGCGCTATCGCGCGCTCGTGCGGTTCTGCGAGCCGCTCTATCGCGAGCGGCTGCGCGACCTGTTCATCGGCTATCAGCCCGACGTCATCGTCTCGGTGCATCCGCTGCTCAACCACGCCGCGCAGCGCGCGCGCGACGACGCGCACATGCAACACGTGCCGATAGTCACGGTCATCACCGATCTCGGCAAGGTTCACGAGTCGTGGCTCGTCGCCGATGCCGATGCAGTCGTCGTCCCCGCGCGCGAGGTTTATCAACGCGCGCTCTCGCGCGGCGTTCCGCCGACGCGAGTTCATCTGCTCGGCCATCCGATCCATCCGCAGTTTGACGATGTTACCGGCAGCAAAACCGCTCTGCGCCACCAACTAAACCTTCCCGTGGATGCCTCCATCGTTATGCTGATGGCCGGCGGCGAAGGCGGCGGCAAACTTCTTTCGACGTCGCTCGCGCTCGCGCGCGCTCGCCTCGGCGTCGAGCTCGTCGTCGTCTGCGGGCGCAACGAGCATCTGGAGCAAAAGCTCCGCGAGCTTGCCCCCACGCTCCCGACTCCGATGCACGTCCTAGGCTTTACCAACAAGATCCCCGAGTATTTCCGCGCGGTCGATCTGCTCGTAACGAAGGCCGGTCCCGGCACGCTCGCCGAGGCGAACGCCGCGCAGCTGCCCGTCGTCGTCTACGACTACGTACCCGGACAGGAACGCGGCAACGTGGATTTCGTGCGCCACAACGGCTTGGGCGTCATCGCGTTGCGGAGCTCCGCCGCTGTGATATCTGCGGTGCGAATGCTGATCCGCACGCCCGAACGACTGGCAATGATTCGTCACAATCAAGAGATCGTCGCGCCGCGCCACAGCTCGCGCCGCATCGCCGCGCTCATCAGTCAGATGACGCAGAGCGGCCGCATCGAAACCGCCGCCGCAGTTTAAGCCTATCCCCTTGTCATCCTGAGCGGAGCGAGCGCAGCGAGCGAAGTCGAAGGACGGGCTGGTTAGTCGCACTGAGCGACGGCGCTTTGCGCCGGAGTCGAAGTGCGACCAATGCATCGACTATTGCCGACGAGCTAGCCGAGCATACGACGAAATAGTTTGTGTTTCGTCCTTCGACTCGCTGCGCTCGCTCAGGACTACGATGCTAACCCGTCCTTCGACTCCGCGCCTCCGGCGCTCCGCTCAGGATGACACTAGGGGCGTTACTGCGCCGTAGTTCCGTTCCAAATTGTGCCGCCCGGCAGGATCTCGGGTGCGCGCGGCTTCTGGTTGAAATCGAAATCCTTGCGCAGATCGCCGAGGATCGACACGTTCTCGCGCACGTTCGGACGGAGGTCGGGGCGTCCGTCGGTCTTGGGATCGATGCGCCGGCCGCCGAGAAAATCGTCTTCGATGAATTTGACGTAGGCATCGTGGCTGAGCGTCTGGTGGTCGATGAAGCCGCGGCGCGCGTACGGGCT
>Ga0210384_10007659_pt1 | contig 11366 bp, 9 predicted proteins | sample IncBWH2MmetaG_FD_160574 | JGI IMG/M metagenome (GOLD analysis project Ga0210384, IMG submission 160574) | Forest soil microbial communities from Barre Woods Harvard Forest LTER site, Petersham, Massachusetts, United States - Inc-BW-H-2-M | ecosystem: Environmental > Terrestrial > Soil >...
CTCGTAACCATTGGATGGGTTTTCTTTCGCTCGGACAGTCTCTCTGTGGCCGCGGGGATGCTCGCCCGGATGTTCGCATTTTCCACCGGCGATCCGTTTCGTGGACTTATCGGTTTGCTGGTGGCCTTGGCCATTGCCGCCGCCATCGCGCACTTCGCGCCCAACACTTTTGAACTAAATCACCAATGGAATTCGTGGACCGTGGCAGGTCTCTCGCTCGGATACGCGGCGGCGCTTCTGACCCTGGCATCCGGCCAGCAGTCGCCATTTCTCTATTTTCAGTTTTAGTGAATCTGCGAGGAGCAGAAATGACGCAAATGCACGACGCGACCGCCCACTCGGCAAGAACCTGGAGCATCGGACGTCTTTTGCCACGCCTGATGTTTCTCTCCCTTCTCCTGGACCTCGTCCTGCGTTTCGTTCCGCTGGACGCTCTCACATTTCGCGCTTGGGAGGCGATGCTCCGCCGCTACCCAAATGCGGTCGGCCCGTTCATCCCCAACAAGCACTATCACCGCGATAATTCTTACGGCGGAGTCGCCGGGATCGGAAATCTTCCCGCCCTTCGCCGCTATCACTCCGTGGATTTCACAACCGACGCTGAGGGCTTCCACAATCCTCCCGCACTGGCACAGGGCAACCCCATCGGCGTGGTGATTGGAGACTCCTTTGCCGTCGGCAGCGAACTTCCCGAAGAACAGTCCCTCTCTGCGCAACTCACCCACCGCTTTGGCGCCTATTTCTACAACGCCGGCGGTCCGCAACCCCTCCCGTTGCGCAGTCTTCGGACCGTCGCCCGGCGCCTCCATCTCCATGACGGCCTAGTCATTTTTGAGTTCCTGGAATCGCGCGCCTTGCAAGATCCCCCGGCGGCCACCCCCGATGGCGGCCGCGGCGCAGCCCAGGCATTTTTCTTTCGCGCCATGGGTGCGGACTGGACGGACCGTCTCGGAACTCCGCTCAATGAGCTCCACGCTTCACCGCTCCGAGCCCTTTCGATCAAGCTGGAGAAGAGCATCCAGGACGATACCCTGCTCCCCAATTCTTTTGCTTCCTTCGTAATTCAAGAAAGGCTCCGCAACGGCGAACCCATCGTCTTTCTACCCGCGGAATTGAAATCGCCCAGCGATGCGCGCAAAGCGGCGAAGCGCTGGGCCGCATATTTCGGCTGGTACTCCGCGGAATTACGCAAGGATGGCCTCGATCTGGTGGTCCTTCTGGTTCCGAACCGCCCCACAATCTATGCGCCTCTTCTCGCCCGGCCGTCGGATGTCTCCGCATCTCGCGCAACTCTCGAGGAGTTTGCGGAAGCGCTCGAGAACGCGGGTGTCCCGACGGTTGCTCTTCTGAACCGCTACGTTCACGACGCTGGCATGCTTCTCGATCAGAAAAAGTATCTCTATTTTCTGGATGACACGCACTGGAACGGCGAAGGCACTGCTGACGCCGCCGACGAAATCTTCAAGGCTCGCCAGTAGCAGCCGTTTCTTCCACCGCTCGGACGGTGCTGCCCTCGCTCCGCCGGCCTCGCTCCCGAATCATCCCAGCGCACAATATGCCAAAAAACCACGCTTACCCCGCTTCGCCCCGTCTTCGCCGTCTAGTTTCCCGGTCCTGACGGGGATAACTGGCTGCTCACACCCATCTCTGGCTTCGTTGACTTGCCTTTTCTCTGCCTGCTAGCGTTAGTAAGGCGGCTTGTGTGTGCCTGTCATCGCCCTCGGGCGGAGGACCGGTCCTCTAGTCGACGTGTGCCGCGCATTGTCTGAGAACGCGAATGGCCTATACCAAAAGTAAATTCGTCGAATCCGCGCAGAAGCTGCTGAATCAGGGCAAGGTCCCTCAGGCCATCGCCGAATACCAGCAAATTCTCAAGTTTGAGCCGCGCGATCAGGTCACTCTCATGACCATCGGCGAGCTGTACATCCGGCAGGGTGAAACTTTTCAGGCCATCGATTATTTCGAGCGCCTCGCTCAAATCTTTGTCGGAGACGGTTTTCTCACCAAAGCCATCGCCGTTTACAAGCGCATCGCCAAACTGGCCCCCGAAGAGATTCGCCCCCTCGAAAAGCTGGCCGACCTCTACGTCCAGCAAGGGGTTATGAGCGAAGCCCGGCCGCTCTTTCTGCAGCTTGCGGAAATCCATCTCAAGAACAACCGCCAGCCCGAAGCCGTCAGCCTCCTGAAAAAGCTCCTGTCCGCCGAACCGGACAATCTTCGCATTCAGATTCGCCTGGCCGATCTCTATCAGGCCATGGGCCAGTCACGCGAAGCCGTCGACACCTACGTGTCCGCCGCGCAGCGCGCTCTCGCCCGCGGGGATCAGGCAGAATCCGATAAGCTTGCCGATAAGGCTTTAAAGATCGATGCCCATTGCCTGGCCGCCACCATCGTGAAGGCCCGTTCCTTTTCCTCCCAGGGTAATCTCAAGCAAGCCGTGGAGATCCTCGAGCACGTCGCCGATCTTGAAAAGGGCGGCGAACAAACCGAGCTGCTCCTCGATCTTTATTTAAAAGATACAAATTGGGACAAAGCCACGGCTCTCGCGCTCCGCGTATTGGGAGCCGACAGCAAAAACTTTGGGCCCGCGCAAAAGATCGTCGAAGGGCTTCTCGGGTCGGGTCAAAGCGAGCGCGCCATGGCCATCATTGGCCAGATTCGCGGGCCCATGATCGACGGCGGCGAACATGAAGTCATCGGCCGCCTGCAAAACGACCTCGCTGGGCGCATGCCGGGCCGCATCGAGCCTCTCGAGTGGCTCGTCGACTTCTACGGCCGCACCAGCGATTCCTTCCGCCTTCCCGACGCCCTCGCCCAGTTGGGTGACGCCCTAGCCGCGGCCAATCAACTCGAGCGCGCAAAAACCATCTTCGAGCAGCTGGCCGACCGCCAGCCCGATAGCGATTCCGCCAAACGCAAACTGGACGGCGTCCTCCGCCAAATGGGCTTGTTGGCCGCCGAGCCAGCGCCGCAGGCAACCATAGAAGATCTCCAGGCAGACATACCCAAGGCTCCTGCGCCAAAACTTCGTCCGGACTCAGAGGCCACCTTTACACCCATCGCTGGCGACAAACCCTCGGCCGTCTCGGTATCCGCCGAGCCCCAGCTCGACGAGGAGACCCAGAAGTTCATCGCCCAGTCCCTCACCGATGTCGACCTTTTCGCCAGCTACGGTCTGACCCAGAAAGCGATCGGCCTTCTCGAAGCTATTTTGCGCCGCGCTCCTCGTCACACTCCGACCCTTGAAAAGCTTCTCGACTTTGTCCTTGGCGCCGGCGACGACCGCCGCACCGCTGAGCTTGCTGCCCAACTTGAGCAAATCCACAGCGACCGCGCCGACCTGCGCGGCGCCGAGCGCTTCGGCGAGCTTCGCCGCAGATTCCAGCGCGCCGCCGGTCTTACCGACGCCGAATTGGCAGCCAGTACCGCGCCCGCCAAGCAGGAAGCTCCTGCGGCAACCATCCCGGAAATCCCGGCGACCAAAGTCGCCGCCGGGCCCGAACCAGTCGGCAAAGATCCTGTGCTTGAGTTTGAAACGCCGGTGGCTGCCGAACCCGCCCCCAGCGAGTCATCGCGGGCCTCCGGTGTTCAAGAAGAGGTCGACCTCTCCGATGAGTGGGCTTCGATGCTCGAGGACTCTCATCCTGCCGAGCCTGCCGTTAAGCCGCCTCCGGCAAAGCCCGCCGCGCCTGGTCCGCCTGAAGTTGCCGCGGAGCCCGTTGGCGCGGAGGAGTTTTCGATTACAGAAGAGCCGGGAGCTGGAACCCCGGATTCCCACAGGGCCGGTGAATTCGAATTACCCGTTGAAGCTCCAGCGGTTCTCGAGGGGCAACCAAATTCCTTTGCCGACATTTCCGCAGAGCTTCCTCCCGACCATGAGCCGGAGCCCGCACCTGTCGCGGAGAGTCGCGCCCCCGCCGTCCCGGAAAAGCCCGTCGCTCCTCAAAAGCCGGCAGCTCCCCAACCGCCTGCCCCTCCTGCGGCCCCCGTCCCCGAGCCCGAATTCGAGCTCGACCAGGATTTCGAGCTGGTCCTCGAGCCGGAACCACTGGTTCCCGCCTACGACCAGAAGCCGCCTGAGACACCCATCGCCGTCGCAAAGCCGGAATCGGCTGCGGTCCACGCTTCCCCGACTGCCCCCCCTGCTGCCAGTTTTGCCTCCGACCAGTTTCTCGCCGACCTCGCAAAAGAGATCGATGAACTTGGCCTCGACGCGCTCACGCCGTCCCGCTCGGAAGCAGCGCCCCAAGCCGCTCCGCCCAAACAGGAAGAAAAACCCGTTGGGCCGGCGGAACATAGCCCGCTCAAGGAGGTCTTCGACGATTTTCGCGCCGAGCTCGGCGAGATGGGTGCCGAGGACGAGGACCTCGAGACCCACTACAATCTCGGCACCGCCTTCCGCGAAATGGGCCTCCTCGACGAAGCCATCAGCGAATTCCAAAAAGTCGCCAAAGCCACCGAGCGCGGAAAACCCTTCCGCTATGTCATGCAGTGCTGCACGCTCCTGGGTCTCGCTTTCATGGAAAAAGGCCAGCCAGGCATCGCCGCCATCTGGTACGAGCGCGCTCTGCTCACCCCGGGCATCGAACCGGAAAGCATTCTCGCGTTGCGGTATGATTTAGGTGTTGCCCAGGAATCCGCGGGTGAGCCGGAAGCAGCGCTTAAGAGTTTTTCCCAGGTCTATGCGATGAACATCGACTATCGCGACGTTGCTGATCGCATCGCGGCCCTGCAGAAGCCCATCCGCTGACAGCCGGCACCCGTTGATGCAGGCGATTCCCTCTTTAACCATGAACCGTGTGTTACGTGCACTGCTGGTTGTCGTTTGCTTCGAAATGGGAGCCCTGCTCCTCTATCTTCCTTGGTCCGCCTTCTGGGAACACAATTTTTTCCTCAGCCATTTTCCTTCGCTCATTCACGTGGTGCTTCATCCATCCTTCCGCGGCGCCGTCAGCGGTCTAGGGGTAGTGGATATCCTGTTGGCTCTCAGCTTCATCGGTTCGCGTCCTGGTCCTTCCAGTGTCCCTCCCAAATAGTTCGCTGCTCGATTCGAAGCCTCCGGTCAGCAAGCCCATCCTCTGTTATGTCACCGACCGCCGCGGCCTCGCAGCCCCGCCCCAGAAAGATTTGCTCGATCCGCTCCTGGAAAAGATCGAACGGGCAGCCGCTGCTGGCGTAGATTGGATACAGCTTCGCGAGCGAGATTTGTCGGGGGAAAAATCCGCCTCGCTCACAGGCGAAGCATTGCGCCGCGTTGCGAACCAGGCAGGCCCTACGAAGGACCGCACGCGCATTCTCGTCAATGACCGCCTCGACGTGGCCATCGCCGAACAAGCCGGCGGCGTCCATCTGGGAGAAAACTCTCTGCCGGTCCAAGAAGCAAAACGTCTCTTAAAATCATCCCACGCCGGGAAATCGGTACCTCCCGGTTTTCTCGCCGGCGTTTCTTGCCACTCCTTAGAAGCCGCCCAATCCGCCGCTAGCGCTGGCGCAGACTACATTTTCTTCGGCCCGGTCTTCGCCACGCCGTCTAAAGCCGCCTATGGCGCGCCCCAGGGACTTGCTCGTCTCGCCGAACTCTGTACCTCCGTAACCATTCCGGTCTTGGCCATTGGAGGAATCACGCTGGAAAACGCGCCCGCATGCTTCTCAGCCGGTGCATCCGGCATCGCCGCTATTCGCCTGTTTCAGGACCCCGCCGATCCCGCCAGCATCGTCCGCGCCATTCGCCAGCAAAGTTTTTAGTCCAGGACTTGCTTGGCGCTAAATCTCAACGCGACATCAATCGGCGCAGCAGCCGGATTTGCCCCGCGTGATACACGTCGTGCAAAGCCACTCCATAGATTTGTCGAAGGAACTTTGCCGCGCGCGGCGTGCCCAAAATCTTCTCGATGGTGGCCCGCAACGCCCGATGCTCTTGTTCCAGCAACTCCTTATCCGCGCGCCAGGCTGTCTCGTTGGCCCTGCCTTTTTCCGGCCGCGGAAAAAAATTACTCCCCTTCGAGGCAAACGAGCCTCTCTTTCCACCTTCGATGCGTCTCCGCACCGCGTATTTCCAATACGCCGCATGCAGTGTCTCTTCCCATATGTTGTGCCGCCGCGCTCCCGGCCGCCATGCAGCCTGCTTGGCGCTCACTCCCCGGATCGCTTGCCTCAGATTGGGCCCGTGCCACGTTTTCTTCTGGAAAGCCTCGTCGAACAGCCGCATCACCAGTTCCTCGGTCTTCACGGTATACCCTCGTTGGCGGAGCCTTGGCGGCAGCTTCGCCATCCTCGTCAAGCTTAACGCTTTCGCCCTTTTTTCCCGGAGTCCAGGAAAACACCGCAATCCTTGGCGTAGGCCTTGCGGCGCCGAACTCTCCTTTCTCCTGGAGGACCCTGTCTAGCGGAGCGTCACCTTCCGGCTCGGGATTCTTCTTCTTGCGCCCGGGATTTCCGGCGGAAGCGCAAATTCTTAGTTGAAACTTGCTTGCATCTGATATCGGACTAAGTTAGTCTTATTTCCTGTTGCAACTCGCTTGCAAGGAGATACTGTGTCCGCTGCTGTAGTTCGCTCTGCTCTCACCCTTTTCTTGGTACCTTTGCTTTTCGTTTCGCTCCCGGGGTCTTCCCTTGCCCAGGAAAACCCTTACATCATCGCCTATGACCACTATCTCGAAGAGCCCGGCAACCTGGAAATCGAATACCTCTCCACCTTTGGCACGCAGCGCGCCGGCGGTGACTTCCATGCCTTCTGGATGGAGTTCGAGTACGGCGCCACCGCCTGGTGGACCACCGAGTTCTACCTAGATGGCCAGTCCACTTTCGGCGATTCCACCGTCTTTACCGGCTTCCGTCTCGAAAACCGCTTTCGCGTATTGAAACGCGAGCATTTCATCAATCCGGTGCTCTACGTCGAGTACGAAAACATCACTGGCGCCGACAAGCTCCTGAAGGAAGTGGAAGGCCACGACGTGGAAACAGACTACGCGGACCGCAACGCGGCGCTCCGCCAGGAGCACAAGCACGAGCTCGAATTGAAACTGCTCCTCTCGGGCACCCACAAAGGCTGGAACTTTACAGAAAACACCCTGGCCGCCAAGAATCTCTCGAGTAGTCCTTGGGAGTTTGGTTATGCCATCGGCGCTAGCAGGCCTCTGGCCCTGAAAGCTTCCGCAAAACGCTGTTCCTTCTGCCGTCAGAACTTCATCGCCGGCGTCGAAATGTACGGCGGTCTCGGCGACCGTCACAGCTTCGGCCTGCACGAGACGTCTCACTATCTCGCCCCCGTGGTTGCCTGGAATCTGCCTTCGGACTGGACCCTTCGGCTCTCCGCCGGTTTCGGCTTGAACGACAACAGCCATCGCCTGCTCGTGCGCTGGGGCGTTTCGCGGGAAATCACCGGTTTCGGCTCGGTGGTCAAAAACCTCTTCGGGGGCCACCGATGAAGGCAGAGCTCCGGGCTCTCGCCGCCACCGCAGCGCTGCTCTCGGTATCCATGGCCCTTGCGCAGCAGGACAACCCCCCGGCCTCGAAGTACCATAAGGACGCGCTGGTTTATGCCGAGCTAACCAGAGCCCCGCAAAAAGCCCGTGCCAAGCGCAATCCTCTTGAACGAGATCCGGACGCCGTGGCCGCCGGAAGAAATCTTTTCGAACAGCACTGCACGGAATGCCACGGCGATTTGGCCGAGGGTGGAAGAAAAGGCCCAAGCCTGCTCGTCGAGCAGGTTCAGAATTCCGAGCCGGGCACAATCTTCTGGATCCTAACCAACGGTGTTGTCTGGCGAGGGATGCCGGTTTGGTCCAAACTGCCCGAGCCCCAGCGTTGGCAGCTCGTTAGCTACATAAAGTCTTTAGGTGTGGCGCAACCGGTTCCCTCTCGAGGATCTTCGCCAAAGCCGTCATCCGGCTCCGCTACGGCGCCGCCCTCAGGGCATCGTTGAGAATCATCGCCAGCCGGACGCCGCCCTCGGCAATGCGCTTTTCGGCCACCGGGCCCGCCCTTTGCTGATACGTTTCGCCCGCGGTGATGTTCAGGTGCAGCAGGCGCTCGCCGATGTTGTTGTCGTCCGAGCAACTGTCGACGGAAACGTTTGGCTCGACGGCGATCTTCGGTGTCAGGGCGCCATATACCACGCTTTCGGCAAGATCGAAGCCTTCCCACACCCATCGATCGACGTGGATCCCCTCCTTCTGCCAACCCTCGATGTCCGCCGCGAATTGCACGTCAAGCGTTTCGGCATACTCGGCTGGATCAGCGCCTTCCGCGTCGCGCTCCGGAATCACCGTATCCCAAAGGCTATGCAAATTTGGCGAATAAAAATGATTGTGTTCGTGGACGCTGCGCCGGAAGTATTTTACCGGCACGCAATTTCCGCCTTCATCGGCGTTCGTGATGGTGTGCAGCGGCTGGTGCAGATCTCCCACGAAATGGATGATATAGCGCAACGCCTCGGCGCGCTTGGCCCCGTCCGCTTTCGCATCTTTCAGAATAACCAGCTGCTCGCTGATCGCTCTCGTCACGCATCCATTCGCTCCGCAATAGGGCTCGAGCGGCCCGTGCTGCGACCCTCGTGGCACATCGATGTAGTGCCACGGCCCGTTCTTTCGCTGCCCGCGCACATCATCCGCCCACGTCGATGCATCCGCCATCAGATCGCGGCCGGCCCCACCGCAATAGCGGTTCAACTTCGGATCAATGGGATTTTCCGCCAGCAGTTTCTCGACGAATTGTTTCGCTTCCGGCGTCAAATGCTTCTCGGCGAGCAAAGCCACGGCCTGGTGTCCCTTGCAGCCCCACGCAAGGGCCGCCGACGGCCAGAACAGCCACATCAGTCCGCACAGAGAACTCCAACAAACCCCGAACCGTTTCATGGCGAGCTCCCCTTCAAAATGCACGAAATCTCAAACGATCGTCTTGATTCGCAACGTTTTTCTCAGCAGCAAAAGAAGAGTGGCTGACAGAAGGCTTCCGCAACAGGAAAAGCGCGACACTCGGCAGTGCGGAAGATCCCCGCGAGCGCCGGTCACGAATCACCAGCCGGCGGCTTCAGGCGCTCAACCAGCGTCCAATGGGCCGCCAGGATTCTGTGTGCTCGCAAATCACGCGCAGCGCCGCCGTAATGGGAATCGCCAGCAGCAGGCCCATTCCGCCCCACACCCAACCCCAAAAAAGCAGCGCAATCGTAATGGCCACGGCATTCAGACGCACCCGCCGGCCGACAATTTGCGGCGCAACCAGATTCAATGCCAGGACATGAATGGCCGTCAACCCCCCGGCGATCAGCGCGAACTGCCCGAAAGTTCTCCATTTGGCCAGCGCGATGACAAACGCTGGCAGCCAAGCCAGCACCGCCCCGATGTACGGCACCATATTGAGCAATCCCGACGCAATTCCGGCGATGATCGGAAAATCCAGCCCCAGGACCCAGAAGAACAGGCTGCTGGCCGCAATCACCAGTAAAGTCAACAGCGTCATTCCCGCCAGGTAGTCCCGCAGAACATCCCGCAGGTCCTCGAGCGTCTCCTTCACGCGCGTCCGTTGCGACGCCGGAAACAGTTGCAGCGTTCCATGCCAGACTTCGTGTTTTCCCGCGAGCATGAAGAACACCAAGAACGGCACAAACGTGATTTCCAGAAACAGCGCGTACAGAGACCCAATCCCGCGGAATAAAAGAGTGCGCACAATCGCTGTTTCCGGCCGCTCCCCGCCCCCTTGTGGGGGAGCTGTTTCAGGCGCGATTTCGGAAACCTTCCCTTCGATTCCTTTGATCTTTGCTTCCACTGCGCCTGCCGCTTGTTTCAGCACCGCACCGTATCTCGGCCAGTTTGCCGCAAAGTCTTCGGTTCGCGTTCCCAGTCCGTACCCCACCGCAATCAGAACGGCAATCAGCAGCAGAACCATGGCCATGGCGCCCACCGTCCGCGCCACGTGCATCCTCTCCAGCAACTCCACGGCGGGATCCAGAAAATACGCCAGCAAAATCGACAGCAGCACGGTGATGACCACGCCCGCTGCGTAGTAGAAGAACAACAGGATGATCGCCGCGGCGAGTATACGCAAACTGAAGGTTGATCCTGCTATGCGAACCGTGGATGTTGGCTCTTCTATCTCTGGCACGAGGCACTCCGTTCCCATCACGTTAACATACCGTGGCCCGCGTAGCGTATTTCGAATCGGCTGCGGCAATTATGCTCTCGCCAGCTGTTCGCGCGCGCCGCCACCGCTGTTCCGTGTTTATAGAAGCGAACCTCCGTGCTGTCCCTTCCCGGCGTCCTCTCGACCGTGTGCTAAACTTTCCTGATGTCGCCCGTTCTGGAATGGAACGTGAGCCTTTCATGCCCAAAGAACTCTTCGGAACCGACGGCATTCGCGGCGTTCCCGGCACCCCGCCGCTCGACGACGCCACACTTTTTGCCACTGGCCGGTCTCTCGCCGCTTATCTGCTCGGTGAACATTCCGCCGCTCGCGTGCTCATTGGCATGGACACGCGCGAATCCGGTCCTCACATCGCCGCGCTCCTGGCCGCCGGCCTATCGCGGGCCGGAGCATCGATAGCCTTTGCAGGCGTCATTACCACGCCCGGCGTCGCATGCCTGGTCCGCCAAAATGATTTTCAAGCCGGCGTGGTCATCTCCGCCTCCCACAATCCTTACCAGGACAACGGCGTAAAACTTTTCTCCCACGCCGGCATGAAGTTCCCGGACTCTGTAGAAGAAACCCTCGAAGCGGACATCTTGAAGCATCGCTCTGCCCCGCCGCCGAAAGATCCTCCTCTTCCAGGCGCCGATGCTTCTCTCGACGCCGAGTATCTCGATTTTCTCCGCAGCCGCGTCCTTCCCGGCACCGATCTCACGGGTTTCCGCATCGTCCTTGATTGTGCCAACGGCGCGGCCTACAAGCTCGGCCCCGAACTCTTCCGCACGCTCGGTGCCGAGGTGGTCTCCATGGGCGGTTCGCCTGATGGGCGCAACATCAACGCCGGCTGCGGTTCCCTCCATCTGGATGGCCTGCAAAAACGTGTGGTCAGCGAGCGCGCCCGCCTTGGCGTGGCTTTCGACGGCGACGCCGACCGCGCCCTGTTTGTCTGCGAATCCGGCAAAATCGTCAACGGCGATGGAGTTCTCCTGGCCGTCGCGCGCCACCTCAAATCCCAAAACAAACTCAAAGGCGATCGCGTCGTCGCCACTTCCATGTCCAATCTCGGCCTCGAGCGCATCCTGGCCCGCGAAGGCATCACGCTGGCCCGCGCTTCGGTCGGCGATCGCTACGTCCTCGAAGAAATGCTTCGCGGCGGCAACGTCATCGGCGGCGAACAATCCGGCCACGTCATTTTTCTAGAAGACAGCCCGGCCGGCGACGGCCTTCTCACCGCCGTAAAAATC
>Ga0210384_10007660_pt1 | contig 11365 bp, 9 predicted proteins | sample IncBWH2MmetaG_FD_160574 | JGI IMG/M metagenome (GOLD analysis project Ga0210384, IMG submission 160574) | Forest soil microbial communities from Barre Woods Harvard Forest LTER site, Petersham, Massachusetts, United States - Inc-BW-H-2-M | ecosystem: Environmental > Terrestrial > Soil >...
AGGCCTGGACTTCGATGTCGCGGCCGGGAACCGGAACCAGGGAGCCGTTGTGCGCGACGCAGTTTTCGGTGTCGCCCTGCGCGGCGGGCAGCTTGTAGTAGTTGGCGAAGGTGAGCTTGTCGTCCTTCAGGCGGAAGATGGCGTCCGCGCCCCACTTGTTCGGGTCGTTCGGACGGCAACGCGCGCCGAGGCCACCGCCCCATTCGTCAGTGAAGACGACTTTGGTGCCGTCGTTGGAGAACGAAACGGAGTGCCAGTAGGAATAGTTGGGATCGTTCACGGCATCGAGTCGCTTCGGATGCACGGGGTCCTTGATGTCGAGAAGAATTCCGTTACCAGAGCAGGCGCCGGCCGCCAGTCCAATCGCGGTGTAGACCGTGATGTCGTGGCATTGATCGGTGTCGGCCGGCTTTTCCTCTTTGCCATTCTTCCCGTGACTGCCTCCGCTGGTGAGGCCGTTCAAAGCACCGCTGCGGGGATCGATAAATAACCGTGGAGTGGAGACGATTTTCGCGTCCTGCGGCGCGGCGACCGGGACTTTGATTACGTCAATGCGAAAGAGCGCGGTGTTCGGGTCTTTGTCGGGCTTTTCACCGGAGCAGCCGGCGAGTTCTTCCGGCTGGCGCACGAACGATGTGCCGGAGACGTAGATGTAGACGTTGGCCTTGTCGTTGGGATCGAGGACCAGAGTGTGGGTGTGGGAGCCGCGGCAGGTCTGCACGGCCGCGACTTGTTTGGGGTTCTTGATGTCGGAGATGTCGAAGATGCGCACGCCGCGGAAACGTTCTTTTTGCGCTGCGGGGATGCGGCGCTTTTTTTCTTTCTGGTTGTCCTTATCTTTTTCCTCCGTTGCGGGCGGCGGAGGCTCGGGAGGAAATCCCTGCGTGCCGCAGTCAAGACGTCCATTGGGCATTTCCACGGACATGAAGAGGAGATTTTTATAGACAGAGACATCGCCCTGGCCGCCCGGGCAGATCATCGAGGTCAGCAACGTGGTGTTCGCAGGGTTGGAGATGTCATAGATATTTATTCCGTAAAAATTGCCGAGGAAGAGATGGTTGCCCTGGAAAGCGAAGTCGGAGTTCGCGAAAGCGAGTTCCGCGATCGCCAGGTGGACGGATTTGGGAAGTTTCGCGATGTTGCCGATGCCGAGTTGGCTGATTGTTTTCTGCACTTTCGGATCGTCGGGATCCGTGGCGCCGAGCTGGAAGGCGTCGGGCTTTTTGAGCAGAAGAAGATGCTTGATGCCGAGGGAGGTTTCGCCGGCGTCGTAGAGACCCGGAGTGAGTTTGGCGCGGGGATCGCTGGTGTCGGAGCCCTTCATGCCCGGAGGGAGAGCGGGCGACGGCTCCGGCTCAAATGGATTGCTGTCCTCATCCGGGGCATCGGTTTTAGCGGGTTCCGGCTTGGAGGTGTCCTGCTTTGCAGCTTCCTGCTTGGCGGGAGTGGAGGCAGTTTCTTGCGCTTGGACCAGACTCATGCCGGAAAATAGAAAAATCATGGCCGCGGCGACACGGAAAGCAAGAGATAGTGCTCGGTTCATCGGTTCTCCTCGGACGGTTTTTGGTCCAGCATGGATTGCATAATTTTGATTTCGGCGCGCTGCGTATTGTCGGCATCGGTGGCGAAGTTGAAGAGGTCGGCCTCCTGGCCCGCGCCCGCGGTGTCGAAGAGATCTTCCACCATGATGAGAGCGCCATTGTGGTGCTGAATCATGCCGGTCAGAAACAGGCGGTCGAACTCGGCGCCCTTCGCTATGCGGAGAGCTTCCATTTGATCGAGTGTGAGCATGCCGGGCATCAGGGCCACCGGATGGCCGGATTTGTCCATGTCCGGCATTCCCGCCATGGCCATGGAAATGGGTTCGCCGCGGGCCGCCAGCCAGCGCTGCATGAACTTGATCTCGCTGGACTGCGAGCTGCTGATGCGCGCGCCGAGCGACTGGAGATCCTTGTTGCTGGTGTGCGATGGGATCAGGGCGGTCATTTCCACGGCTTGCTGGTGATGCATGATCATGCCTTGCATGAAGTCGACGTCGGCTTGCGAGCGTGGGGGGAGGGTGCCTTTGGTCGAAGGTGGAAGCGTTTTGCTGGGCTTGCCGGGTGCGCCCGGCTGGATGACAACTGGCGCGGGGGAATCCTTTTGCTGTGCGAGCGCTGGGGAAGAGAAGAGATTTGTGGCAGCGGTCGCGGCTAGAAGGAGGCCACACAGCACCGCAAAACCTTTTGTCGAGTGGAGTTTGCGATCGCGGTGAAAAGGGAAGAGTTTCCCGTTCGGTGGGCAACTAGACATTTGACCAGCCCGAATCTTTGGTGAGGCGCCCGCGATCTTGTGAAAGTTTCAACAACAGAATTTATATCACGGCGGCGCGCTTTTTGCATTTGAAGAGGAAGAGTTAAGGCAGAGTTCGCAGAGAAGAGAACCCAACAGGACAGGCTGAAGCCTGCCTGCGGCAGGCCTGTGCTACCCGAGAGCACCATTCGGGCGAATGGTGTTCCCGGGGGGGATTATTCGGTGCAGTGGGTGATCCAGAAGAGGTGATTGAATTTTTGCGGGTGGCGCGGGTCGGAGTAATCGGTGCCTTTATGCTTGTATTCGACGTCGGTGCAGGCGGCTTGCATTCCTTTTCTTGTTTTTCCTGTGGCGTGGGCGGTGCCGCCGTCGATGGGGCAAGCGGCAGTTTTTGGAAAGGTGGAGGCGGCGAAGGCCAGCGGGACTGCCAGCATCACAGCAGTTGCGGCGGGAATCGCCAACCGGCGGAAGATATTCTTATCCATTCAGTCCTCTATCGCCTTTGGTGTTGAGCCAACCAGGCATCAGCGCGCCGTTTACCTTCCACAATTTGCGCAGGAGCCATACGCTTTTCCAGATCGCTCAGCCTCAACCGTGCATCGGGATCTCCCGCCGCTGCGCCCAAGGAAAACCACATGTATGCCTCGACCGTGTCACGAGAAATCCCCCGCCCAGCCTCAAACATTCGGCCCAGGTTAATTTGGGCGCTGGCATCTCCCTGTTCCGCGGCTTTCTGAAACCATTTGATAGCTTCGCCGTCATCTTTCGGGGTTCCGTCGCCGTTTGCGCAGAGTTCTCCTAGACTCGTTTGTGCATCCGGCTCACCTTGTTCAGCGGCCTTGCGATACCAAGCCACGGCCTGGGCAAAATCTTGAGCTACCCCACGCCCGCGTGCATACATGATACCCAAGTTATTCTCGGCAGGAGCGAAACCCTGCTCAGCAGACTTTCGGAACCACGTAACAGCTTCGGCGTCGTTTTGCGGAACCCCATCGCCACTGAAATAGGCAAACCCCAGATTGAATTGCGCACCACTTTGTCCCTGCTCGGCGGCTTTGCGCAACCACTTCAACGCCTCAGTGTCGCTCTGCGGCACGCCGCGGCCTAGATGGTACGCAAAGCCCAAGGCGGCTTGTGCATCAGCATTCCCCTGCTCGGCAGCTTTGCGGAACAGCCTCGCTGCCAGGGCATCATCGCGGGTGACCCCCGTTCCTCGTGCATACTTCAATCCCAGCTGATACTGGGCCTCTGCGCTCTTAGGCAGCTCTTTTTCAGTTATGCCCGGCTCTTTCGTTTGTTGCGCCTCTGCATCAGAAAGGTGCCCCGGAAACCGAACAGATGGCGCGGACGGTTTGCTGCAAATCAGCAAGGCGAATATTTGGAAATGGATCGCGAAGTTCAAGTCCTAAGTCTCAGTTCAGACGGAATTTCGATTTCACTTCTACACGTTGCACAAACCATAGGCCAACCGCTTTCTCGCGTCAACCACCGTTCGCCCCGGGTGTTGAGGTTAGCGGTTAGAGTTCGACGATGAGTTTGCCGATGTTGTCGCCGCGGAAGAGCATGTTGATGGCTTCGGGGGCTTTCTCGAGGCCTTTGACGATGGTTTGGCGGTCTTTGAGTTTGCCGGTCATTTTCCACATGCCGAGTTTCTGGCCGGCGTCCATGAAGCGGGAAACGTAATCCATGATGAGGAAGCCTTCGACGCGGAGACGCTTGATGATGATCTGGCCGAAGCTGGCGAGGCTGGGATCGTGTTTGGTGTAGCCGGAGATGAGGCCGCAGAGGACGACGCGGCCGTGGAGATTCATGCGGTCGAGGACGGCTTGCATGATTTCGCCGCCGACGTTTTCGAAATTGATGTCCACGCCTTTGGGAGTGGCCGCAGCTAGCTGGGCTTTCCAGTCGGGATGCTTGTAGTTGATGGCGGCATCGAAGCCGAGATCGTCTTTAATCCACTTACATTTTTCATCAGTGCCGGCGATGCCGACTACGCGGCAGCCGTGGATTTTGCCTAGCTGGCCGACGATGCTGCCGGTAGCTCCGGCGGCCGCGGAGACGACGAGGGTTTCGCCGGATTGCGGCTTGCCGACTTCGAGGAGGCCGAAGTAGGCGGTGAGGCCGTTGATGCCGAGGAGATTGAGGAAATTGGTATCGGAGAGGAAGGGAATGGAGGGGAGCTTCTGGAAGGCGCGCTTTTCGTCGCCTGTGAGGGCGACGTATTCCTGGAGGCCGGTGAGGCCGGAAACTTTGTCGCCTTTTTTGAAATTGAGATGGCGGGATTCGACGATTTCTGCGAGGCCGAAGGCGCGCATGACTTCGCCGATCTGGACAGGCGGCATGTATTGGGGGAAGTCGGTCATCCAGACGCGCATGGTGGGATCGATGGAGAGATATTTTACTTTGGCGAGGGCTTGGCCGTCGGAGATGGTTGGAATCGGAGATTCCGTAAGTTTGAGGACGTCCGGAGTGATGAAGCCGGTGGGACGATTGGCCAGGATCCACTGACGATTGGAGGTTGGCATGTGGACAGAGTAGAGGAGGAGTGGGAGGGAAGTCAAAAGAGGGTGGGAAAGAGAAGAGTTCACAGGGAAGGCGCAGAGAAAGAGCACGGAGGTCACAGAGAAAACGCGGCTGCGTGGTCGAGTCGCTGGTGTGGTTTAGGTTGAGGTCCTTCGCGCATCCTTATCGGATGCGCTCAGGATGACAAGATTTTTTGATTGGTGGATTAGGGGGTTTTGAGGAGGCGGATCAGGTCGGAGGCGTTTTTGGTGGCTTTTTTGATTTGGGTGAGGCTGCGGACGGCGTTGTGCGAGGGGTCGAGCTGATCGGTGAGAATGTCGGCGTTAGCGTTGATCACGCAGAGGAGATTGTTGACGGCGTGGGTAATGGCGTCGACTTTGGAAACGGGGCGGCCGTCAACGGCTGCTTGTTCGAACGGATATAACATGGAGTTTGCCTTTCTGGACGAATTGCGAAGAGTTTCGGTGTTGATGGCGGTGACGAGGGCGTGTTGCAAAGAGGCGACGTTGAGATCGGCGAGGACTAGCGAGGAAGCGGCACCCGCGGCAGCGGCGGCCTCCCGGAATTGGGTATCAGCGATGGGAAGAAGAGCGACGATGGGGACGGAACCCAGGCCGTCATGGAGCTTCCGGGCGGCCAGAAGCTCCTGAGCGGAGGGGTGGCTGAGATCGAGGAGAAGGGCGTGCCACTGTTCGGAATTGAGGCGGCGAAGCGCGTCGGAGAAGGAAGGGGCGCGAGAAATTTGAAAGGAAGAAGAGGGGGCTTCCAGAATGGACTGGGAGATCTTGAGCCAGAAGGGCAGTTCGCCCAGGAAAAGAATTTGCGAGCCAACAGTGGACATCGGTCTTGCTAACACTCCTCAGATTTGGTCTAAAGCCATGGCGTGGCTTTGGTAACTTCTCGGCTACTTCTACCCAAGAGCACAGTCAAGAATGGCTGTGCCACAAAGAGGCGGCCGCTATGACTGCTAACCGCTTTAAATTTCGGCCCGGGATGGACGCAGAAATTCGGGAATCGGTGCCGCTTACAAAACGGAACCTGGGAACAGGCGACGAATTTCCTGAAGCAGGCCGTCGGGAAGACGGCCCTTCGAAACGTAGCCATCCGCGCCGTGGTTGCGACACTCTTCCTCGAGAGTGGAGCCCTGAATTTCGGAATAGATGATGACTCGCAGGGTGGGATGCAAGCGGCGAAGTTCTTGCGCGGCTTGAAGACCGTTGAGGCGCGGCATACGGAAATCGAGCAGAGCTAGATCGGGCTGGTGTTTCGCCACCAGCTGGACGGCGTTGAGGCCGTCGCTGGCGGTGCAGACAACTTCGAGGCCACCAGCAAAATCCAGGTAGTCGCAGACGGACCGAAGGGCCGTGGGTGAATCATCGGCTACGAGGACGCGGATTGGATCGATGCGCGGCATTGCTGCTCCAGGGGTCGGTATTGTTAATGCATGTTCATATTGCGGGGAATGGAGTGGGAAAGGAATGGGGGAGATTGCGTAGTGAATATTCACTAGAAGGAGGGAGGGCAGATAGCAGCGATCAGATAGCAGGAGGCGAGGGGGAGCTGATCGGGTGGTTGAGTCGGCGCCTCGGTTTACGTTGGGGTCCTTCGCGCATCTCCGGTAAACACCTCCGGAGTCCTAACACCGGACCTTATCGGATGCGCTCAGGATGACAAGCTTCGTTGTTGTTCAGGGTAATCAAGTTTGGATGATGTTGTTGCGGATGGCGTACATGACTAGTTCGGCGAGGGAGTGGAAGTCGAGCTTGAGCATGATGTTGGCGCGGTGGGCTTCGGCGGTGTTGACGCTAATATTGAGGAGCTTCGCGACATCTTTATTGCTTTTGCCTTCGGCGAGGAGTTGGAGAATTTCGCGTTCGCGAGGAGTCAGGCGGGAGCGGGAGGATTTGGCGTTGTCGGAAGTGTCGCCGGTGACGGCGGCTTCTGAAACGCGGGTGGAGAAGAACGGCTTGTGCTGGCTTAGGGCGTGGACGGCGTCGAGGAGGACGCGGTCGGCTTCGTCTTTGAGGATGTAACCGCGAGCGCCGGCTTCGACGACTTGTTGAACGAGGTCGTCGGACTCATGCATGGTGAGGATGAGAATTTCGGTGGCGGGCGAGGATTTGCGGATTTGGCGAGTGGCTTCAACACCGTTGAGGAGAGGCATACCGATGTCGAGAATCGCGACTTGCGGCTTGTGCTTCGCGGCTTTTTCGACGGCGTCGCGGCCGTCGGTGGCTTCGGCGCAGACTTGCCAGCGGGCGCGCGATTCGAGGAGAGTGCGAAGACTGGCGCGGACGACGGCGTGATCATCGGCGATCAGGATGGAGAGAGGCGTCATAGATGGAATCCTTGAGAACCGGGGCCGAGAAGAGAATTTTGGCACGGACGGTGGTGCCCGTGGCGCTGGAATCGATTTCGAGCGAGCCGCCGAGCTGGGCCATGCGTTCGCGCATGCCGGGGATGCCGACGCCGAGGCGGGGCTGGCCGCGATGGGGCGCGCCATTGGAAGGGACGATCATGCCGCTGCCGAAGTCGGTGATTTCGAGGGTGACGCATTCTGGATCTTCGCGGAGCATGACCCGGGCGCGCTTGCTGCCGGAATGGCGCTGAATGTTAGCGAGACTTTCCTGGGTGATGCGGAAGAAGGCGGTTTCCGCGATCTGCGGTAGACGGCGAAAACTGGTGAGGAGTTCGAGAGAGGTTTCAATACCGCTGCGTTCGCTGAAGCCGTTGACATATTCCTTGAGAGCGGAGACGAGGCCGAGGTCGTCGAGCAGCGGAGGATGGAGGAGGTAAGAGAGAGTGCGGATTTCGCGGGACATCTGCTGGAGGAGTTCGCGGGCCTTTTCGAGTGCGCGGCGAGAAGCCTCGTTGAGAGGTTGGGCAGATTGGCGGAGCTGAGCGAGGCTGAGATTTACGGCGAGAACGGTTTGCGCCATGCCGTCGTGAAGCTCGCGGCCAATGCGGCGGCGCTCTTCGTCCTGGAGTTTGAGGAGTTCGGTAGAGAGCTGGTGGATGGCTCGCTCGGCATTTTTGAGGTCGCTAATATCGGTGAAGGTTCCGATGACGCGGAGAATGGAGCCGTCGGGATTGAATTGCGGGACAGCGTTGCCGAAAATCCAGAGGAGTTCGGGATTGCCCGGACGACGCCAGCCCATGGTGGCTTGACGAACGGGGCGCTTGGTGCGGAGAACGGTTGGGACGGGGCGATCGGCGAGGGGAATCTCGCGGCCCTGATCGTCCAGGGGAGTCATGCCTAACTCATGAGCGTGGCGACCGATAATCTGCTCGCCGGCGAGATTGAACATGTTGATGGCTGCCTGGTTGACGAATTCAAAGGCGCCATCGGGGCCGGTGAGGATAACCCCGACGTGAAGATCGCGGACGAGTGTGCGGAAACGCTCTTCACTTTCGCGAAGGGCGTCGGTGGCGCGGTGTTGTTCGGACAGGTCGGTGAGGGAGACCAGAATATTGGTGACATCGCCGGAGGAATTGAACTGGGGAACGGCGTCGAGAAGGGTCCAGATCGTTTTTTGAGAGTGCAGGTGGCGCCAACCGACTACACGATTATGAATGGGGCGGCGGGAAGCGACGACCGTGGGGATCAATCCTTCGGAATCGGGGAGGACGGAGCCGTCCTCGCGAAGAGGCTCGAGATTGAGGTCGATCAGCATTTTTCCGGTGACCTGTTCGATACGAAATTCGAACAAGTTGAGAGCGGCGGGATTGGCGTAAAGAATTTCGCCGATGGGGCTGCTGGAAACGATACCGACGTGAAGATTTTCGACGAAGGAGCGGAAGCGTTCTTCGCTTTCGCGGAGGGCGTCGGCGGCTTTACGTTGTTCGGAGAAATCGCGGACGACGACGAGGGCGCAACGACGGCCGTCGATGTCGAGCAGGGAACCGGAAAGTTGGCCGGTGCGAAGCTGCCCGGATTTGGTTTGGAATGAGAATTCGACGTTTCGGACTTCGGTGTGTTCGCTGAGCTGAGAGAGAATGTGGCCGCGCAGGCCAGGTTTGAGCCAGAGATTCAGTTCGAGGGGGGTTTTGCCGATGACTTCCTCGCGAGTGTAGCCGGTAAGACGGGTGAAGCCATCGTTGACGTCGAGATAGGGGCCATCGGGGAAAACGTTGATGGCGAAACCGTCGGGGCTGGAGCGGAAGGCGGAAGAGAGCAGGTGCTCGGAGTGGGCGAGAGCACGCTCTGTTACAAGGAGCTCTTCGGAGACGCTGCGTTGCTTGCGGTTGGTGAGGATCAGACGAACAGCGGAGCAAAGGAAGGTGCCGCTGATAGCCAGCCAGGCGAGGGCGAATTGATCGCGGGCAAGGTTGCGCCCCATGAAGAGGACGAGAAGGGGAATTACAACGGGGAAACCATGGGTGACAGCGAGATTGCCGAAGCGAGAGGCTGGTTCGGCGATCGAATCCTGGCCGCGGCGCGACGAAGCCACGGCAAGGTAAATGACCGCGAGCCAGGGAAAGAGAAAAAGGAAATCTCCCCAACTGGCGGCGCCGAGGGAAGTCTTCAGAGTGAGAAGAAAATCAGCATCGGAGATCGAGGCGAGCAAAAAGACAAAGAAGAGTCCAAGGGAGAACGAACGAAGGCCGGCGGAGGCGGACTGACGGGAGCGAAAGAAAAAGCCGAGGGAGATGGACGCGTCACGAATGATGTAGAGGATAAGGATTTGACGAGGCAGGTCCGAGGAGCTGGCGAGCCAGCGAGAGGGCGAGTAAAAGAAGTAGAGATAGGCGGTGAGGGCGAGGATGGCGATCTGCGCGAAGTCGAGAATGCGGAGCCAATCCCAGCCGCGGGATTTTTCGTCGGCGACGGGAAGGAACATCATAAAAACCGGGGCGGCCCAGACAAAGAAGAGGATGTCGGAGGGTATCGGCATCTGCGAGGAGCCGGGGACGTAACTTTGATAGTAGGTGGTGATGGCCTGGGCGAGAGCTTCGAGGAATAGGGCGATGCCGAGGAGTGTCCAGAGTTGGCGAGCGTAGCCCAGGGAACGGCTAGCGGCGTAGAACGAGGCAATCGCCGCAAGTAAGACGATTACGAAATCGAGGGCGTTGGAGAAAAGGTGACGCGCTGCGGGGTTGGGAATGGCGGTGAGGTCAAGGAATTGGAGCGCCACTACGAGGAGGGCGAGAGCGATGAGGAGCTTGGGGAACTTGCCTTGGGGGAGCAAGCTAACCTCAGAGGGCGCGCCTGGCGGAGCGTGCCGTGGAATGGACCTGCAGTAAGAGCGAGTGTACACCAGCGGAGTGTGGAGGGGAGTGGCATGTTCATGAAATCGTAAGAGAGGTATGAGACGCTCGAGAAGGCATGCGGACCACTGTGGAGGAGAGCATGAAACCCCAAAATCCAGTTGAGCATGTGGTGATCATCGTCAAGGAGAATCACAGCTTTGACAATTACTTTGGGACCTTCCCTGGAGTGAATGGAAGCGTCCTGCCAGCGGCGCAGGATCCGCCGGCGGGAGGCGATCCGCGACACGATCACACGGCGTGGTTGGAGCGGGCGACAAAGGCGGTGAAGTTGCAGTACAAGGAGACGGATATTCCGGCGTACTTTTCCTACGCAAGGCAATTTACGCTGTGCGACAACTACTACACGGAGGTGGCCAGCCAGTCGGAGCCGAACCATCTGATGCTGATCGCGGCGGATTCGCCCCTCATCGACAACGCAAGTAAAACGAGAACGTATCAGCCGCAGGAACCGTTTGCGATCCCATCGCTGCCGGAAAATCTGCAGAAGGCGGGATTGAGCTGGGCGACCTATGGCGACCCGGGATTCAGCTATTTCGAAAAGATCGTGGCGCTGAAGGGGAGCAAGAATATTTTGCCGTGGACGCGGCTGGATACGGATGCCGCGGCGGGAACCTTGCCGAATGTTTCCTGGGTGTATGCGCCGAGTTCGCCACAGGAGCTTTCGGAGCATCCGCCGTATGGAGCGAATGCGGGGCAAGCGACCGTGAAACTGGGCACCCAGTGGACGGCTGCGCGGGTCAGCGCGCTGGGGAAGAGTGCTTTGTGGCCGAAGATGGCGATCTTTATCACGTGGGATGATTGGGGCGGATGGTACGACCACGTTGATCCTCCTTTGAAAGACAAATGGACGGGAGGTGGACCCAAAGCGGGCCCGAGTTATACGGGGACGCAATTCAGTTACGGAACGCGGGTGGGCTGCCTGGTGATAAGCCCGTATGCGAAGCGGGGATTATCGAGCAAGTTTCATTCCCACGTGAGCCTGGTGAAGTTTTGCGAGGTGACGTTTGGGCTGAAGACGATCAATGCGAGGGATGCGGCGTCGGATGGGATGGAGGATTGCTTTGATTTTGGGCAGATTGCGTTGGGGCCGCCCAAGTAGAAGAACCCAAGTAGAAGAAAAGGAAAAGGGGAATAGAAGATTTGACACAGTGGACACAGAGGAGGACCGCAGAGGTCACGGAGAATCTGGGGTGGACTGGATGGTTCGGAATAAATTTGTAACGAGAATGAGGGCGCTGCATCCGACAGGACAGCAACTGACGGGGGCGTGGATGCGTTT
>Ga0210384_10007664_pt1 | contig 11358 bp, 8 predicted proteins | sample IncBWH2MmetaG_FD_160574 | JGI IMG/M metagenome (GOLD analysis project Ga0210384, IMG submission 160574) | Forest soil microbial communities from Barre Woods Harvard Forest LTER site, Petersham, Massachusetts, United States - Inc-BW-H-2-M | ecosystem: Environmental > Terrestrial > Soil >...
GGTGTCCACGTTGGCGCCCCTGTTTGCGGCCGCTTTTGCAACACATAAAAGTTGGGATGCATTTCTGGTGGGGCTTGCGGCCAGCCTGGGTGCGGGAATTTCCATGGGATTTGCGGAATCGCTTTCGGATGATGGCTCATTGACGGGGCGCGGTTCGCCGTGGATTCGCGGGGTGGTCACTGGGGCAATGACTGCGGCGGGCGGGTTAGGCCATACACTTCCCTACTTGATCGCGGATTTTCGGCTGGCCACTGCAATTGCGATCATCGTTGTGGGGATCGAGTTGACGGCGATCAGTTACGTCCGCCACAGATATATGGACACGCCGTTCCTGCAAGCCGCATTCCAGGTGATTGTTGGCGGCGTGCTGGTGTTCATCACTGGTTGGCTGATCGGCAGCTCGTAGCGCCGGCGTCTCGCCGGCCGGAGGCCAGCGCTACTATGGCCAACAAAAGCGCCCGCCTCGGGAGGCGGCCGCCACAAAATCCGCAGGTGTTTTCTTCGGGGTTCAATGAAGCATCGAATTTATCCAAGTGTAGGGACTTGTATTGCGCTTCTGCTTGTTTGCACGATTGGTTTTGCGCAGACGAGAAATGCGGAACCAGCGACGCGGGCGGATCGTATTGTTGTGGAGAAAAGCAAACGGGAGATGAAGTTGATGCGCGGCAGCGAGGCGCTGAAGACATACAGAGTCGCGCTCGGCGGGCAACCGGTCGGAGCGAAAGACCGTCAGGGCGATCACAAAACGCCGGAAGGTATCTACGAAGTGGACAGCAAGAAACCCAATAGCCAATTTCACCGCGCGCTGCACGAGTCTCGTATCCGAGTCCAGTCGATAGGGAGCGAGCGCGGAAATTGGGAGTGCGTCGGGCGGTGACGTGGAAATACATGAACTGGGCGCAAAATGGGGGTGGCTAGGCGCCGCGCACCGGCAGAGGGATTGGACGGACGGCTGCGTCGCGGTAACGAACCAAGAGATCGATGAAATCTGGCCGTTAGTGGAAGTCGGCACGCCCGTGGAAATCCGGCCTTAGGCGATGCGTTTGCGGTAGGAGGCATACAGTCGAGCCTTGGTCGAACTGTTCCTGGCGAAACGCTCAATGTCGGTGTGTTGTGACTGCTTAGCGAGGTTCCTGGCGTTTTCTGGGGCCGCCACAAATGGCCGGGATGATTCTTCATTCAGGGTCTTCCTGCAGGCGGCCACTTGACGCGCGATTGCGCTGCGTTTGTCACCGTATATCCACTGAAACAAAACGTAGATCATGAAGTCGATTCCGAGGATGCAAATCATCAAAAATATGTTCAGCGACATGGTTCCCTCGCCGGGACGGATGTGGTCCCGCTTCCTTCTGAGACATAGTCGGAAAGGAGGCGCTGAAAAGTCCTGAAGAGTTTGTAAGAAATTTGTTGGAACGTGACTGGTAGTCGAAAACTTAGTCCGGCTTTCGCGCCCAGACCAGCGACATGCGCGGCATCAACGCCAGAATTTCCAGGTTTCTCGTGTCGCGATCCATCTCGGCAAGGATAGTGTTTACCTCGTCGGTGGTGACCAATCCAGCCGCGATGAATGCAGGAGCAGCCTCCTCCACCGACCATTTCAACAGAAACCGATCTTCCCCTCGCGCGACGGCTGGCTGGTGTATCTCGATGTCCGGGTCCGGAAAACCCGCGGCCTGCACTAGGACATAGAGCCGATTTGAGAGCGCGTAATCCAATCCGCGCGTAGGGCCAAGGCGGCCGAATAAATTCGCGAACCAATGGAGAGAACTGGCCGGACTGCTGCCAGCGGAGGTAAGGTCGCCGTCCTCCACCACCAACAGGCCTCCAGGTTTCAGGACTTCAAACATCTCGCGGAGCCCTGCCGCGGGATCAACCAGGTGCAGCAGCAGGAAGCGGCTATAGACCAGGTCGAAGGAATTGCGCGGAAGGTTCGTGGAAGTAGCGCTTGCCTGCGCGAAGATCACGTTGGTAAGCCCTGCGGTTCTGCAAAGCTTGCGGCCTTGCTCCAGTTGAGCTTCGCTCATATCGATGCCGGTGACCGCGCCTGCGGGTCCCACCATTTCCGCGAGTGTTCGCGTTGTGGCACCCACTCCACAACCGAAATCCGCAACATTCATCCCCGGTTTCAGTCCTGCCTGAAGCAGAATTCTGCGGCCAGTTGGTGAATAGATGCGATGTAGCGCGGAAAGGCGGCGAACTGCGGCCTCGCCAGTGGCGAGGGAGTATTCACCGGGTTTCATTTTTGGCTGCAAGGTTTACGTTCGATCCTCTCGGCGAAGTCTTCAGCTCAGGCAGCCTCGCGCCGCCGTTCTCAAATACTCAGGTTGTGGATTGCCGGTAAGTATAGCTGAGAAGACAGGCAAAGGGATTTGACGATCTCACTCGGGCGATTTGGATTACCGTTCGCCGAAACGCAACCTACGTGGTAGGCGTCCTATGGGATAGATAGGCCCCCGCATCATTGGAGGTCAGCATGCGTTCCCAGCGCGGCGCATTCCTGTACTCGCTTGCCATCATCGCAATGTTCCTCCTAAGTTTTCCTGCACGAGCTTCCGAAGGGAACGAATTCACTGCACGGCTGATATTTTTGCAAGGCGACGTGCGTGTGTCGCTGGACAAAATCTAAGTTCTTGCGAGGTTCGCAATCTAGTCGCTGTGGGCTGGAGCGGGAGATATGGCCGGTCCACGGTGGAAGACGCGGCGGAGACGCGACTGCAGGCGGTCCATGTAGATGTACACGACCGGGGTGGTGAAGAGCGTAAGCATCTGGCTGAGGATCAAGCCGCCGACAATGGTGATGCCCAGCGGCTTGCGAATCTCCGAACCAACGCCGGTTCCCAACGCGAGCGGCAGCGCGCCGAACAGCGCAGCCATAGTAGTCATCATGATGGGGCGGAAACGCAGCAGGCATGCTTTGTAAATGGCTTCCACGGGCGACTTCTCTTCTTCGCGCTCGACCTGCACCGCGAAATCAATCATCAGGATTGCGTTTTTCTTCACGATGCCGATCAGCAGGATGATGCCTATCAACGCGATGATGCTGAGATCCATGTTCATCAATTGCAACGCCAGCAGCGCGCCGATTCCAGCCGAAGGAATCGTCGAAAGAATGGTGATCGGATGGATGAAGCTCTCGTAAAGAATTCCCAGCACAATGTAAACCGCGCCCAGCGCAGTGATCACCAGTACCAACTGATTCGCGACCGAATCCTGGAACGCTTGCGCGGTGCCCTGGAAGCTGGCGTGGACGGTATTGGGAACGCCGAGTCGCAGTTGCGCTTCTTCAACGTGCTGCACCGCAGGACCCAGAGAGGCGCCGGGAGCAAGATTGAAGGACAGCGTGATAGAAGGAAAAATTCCCTGATGATTTACGGACAGCGAAGTGTTCGAAGATTCGAAGTGCGCGAAGGCGCTGAGAGGCACAAGCTTGCCGGTGTTCGAGGGAACGTAAATAGTGGCCAGTGCCTGCGGGTCGTCGCGAAATTCCGGAGCAACCTCCAGCACCACGTGATACTGGTTCAGGCCTTTGTAAATGTTGGAGACCTGCCGCTGGCCGAAAGCATCGCCCAAGGTGTTGTCGATGTCCTGAATGGCCACACCGAGACGGCCGGCGGTGTCGCGGTCTACGGCGATGTAGGATTGCAGGCCTTTGTTCTGCTGATCGGAGTTAACGTCGCGCAGTTCCGGAATCTGGCGCATGCGCTCCATGATGATGGGCGCCCACTTGTAAAGATCGTCCAGGTTGTCTGCTTGTAGTGTGTATTGGTATTGCGCGCCACCGAAGCGACCGCCCACGCTGACATCCTGAATAGCCTGCATGAACAGCGAGGCCCCCGGAATGTCCGCGGTCTTTTCTCGCAAACGCGCGATCACCGCATCGGCGCTGATCTTGCGCTCTCCCAAAGGCTTCAATTGCCCGAACATACGCGCGGTGCTGGTGCCGTTGCCGCCGCCGGTGAACGAAGTAACAGTATCCACCGCGGGATCGGCGAGGACGATGTCCGTATACGCACGCATCTTCTTGGACATTTCCGTGAAGGAAGTGTCCTGATCGGCCTGGATTAAGCCCATAATGCGGCCGGTGTCCTGCTGCGGGAAGAAACCTTTATTTACGTGCTTGAACATGAACACGCTGAGCCCAGCGGTGAAAATGGTGATCAGCAGGATGAATGCCTGATGCCGCAGCACCCATCGCAAGGCGTGGTCATAGCCCGTGAGCATTCCCAGGAAAGTTCGCTCCGAGATTCGGTAGGCCAGCCCGTGTTTTTTGTGGACGTCCACGCGCAGAAATCGTGCGCACATCATCGGAGTGGTGGTCAGCGAAACAAACAGCGACACGCCAATTGCGACGCTGAGGGTGACCGCAAATTCGCGAAACAGGCGGCCCACGATTCCGCCCATCATCAGGATGGGGATGAACACCGCGACCAGCGACGCGCTCATGGAAAGCACGGTAAAGCCAATTTCGCTGGAGCCTTTCATTGCCGCGGCATACGGCGGGATGCCCGCTTCCATATGTCGCGCGATGTTTTCGATCACCACGATGGCATCATCAACCACGAAGCCCGTAGAAATGGTCAACGCCATCAGCGATAAGTTATCCAAGCTGTAGCCGCAGAGATACATCACGCCGAACGTGCCGACCAGCGAAAGTGGAACGGCAATGCTGGGAATTAGCGTGGCCCAATAATTCCTGAGGAACGCGAATACCACCAGGATCACAAGAAAGATGGAAATGACCAGAGAGCGTTCGACGTCCTGCACCGAAGAACGGATGACCAGGGTGCGGTCGATAATGACCTGTAGATTCAGCGCGGGAGAAATCGAAGCGCGAAGCCATGGCAAGGTAGCTTTCACGCGGTCCGCGGTGTCGATCATGTTCGCGCCGGGCTGGCGGAAGATGGCAATGATGACGCCTGGTTTGCCACCAGAAAGGCCGAGGTTGCGAACGTCCTCCACCGAATCGACCACTCGCGCGATGTCCATCAAGCGGACCGAAGACCCCGCGTGGCCGGCAACAATCAGCGGTTGATATTCGTAGGCTTTAAACAACTGGTCGGTATCGGAAACAGCCCAGTTGTGATTGTCGTTGGAAACGGAGCCTTTGGCCTGGTTGGAATTCGCAGATTGCAGCGCTTTGCGCACGGTTTCCAGGCTGATTCCGTAACTGCTGAGCATGTGCGGATTGGCTTCCACCCGCACCGCAGGACGCGAGGACCCCCAGGTGAAGACCTGCCCGACGCCTTCCACCTGCGCGATTTTTTGCGCCAAGATGGAATCGGACGCGTCATAAATCTGGCCGATGGGAATGGTGTCCGAAGTAAGCGCAAGCAACAGGATCGGAGAATCCGCGGAATTTACTTTGCGATAGGTGGGCTGGCTCGGCAGATCGGCGGGCAACTGGCTGCGCGCGGCGTTGATGGCAGCTTCAACGTCGCGAGCGGCGGCGTTGATGTCGCGATTCAGATCGAACTGTAGCGCGATACCGGTATTGCCGAGAGTAGAGGACGAGGTCATCTGCGTGACGCCCGCTATGCGCCCGAATTGGCGCTCTAACGGAGTGGCGACAGATGACGCCATAGTCTCCGGGCTTGCTCCGGGAAGACTCGCGCCAACGCCGATTGTGGGCAGATCGACTTGCGGCAACGGCGCTACAGGCAAAAATCGGAAAGCGATCGCGCCGGAGAGAAAAATCGCGATGGTGACCAACGAAGTCGCCACCGGACGGCGAATAAAGGGCGCGGAGAAATTGGACTGGAAATTCATCCGTTAATCTCCGTGCACCGGTTCTTCGGATGGATTGCTGATGCCTAGATTCAGCCGGTTGGCCAGCCAATCGAACGCGAGATAAACCACCGGCGTGGTGTACAGCGTAAGCAACTGGCTCAGGATCAACCCGCCGACGATCGTGATGCCGAGAGGCCGGCGCAGTTCGGAGCCTTCGCCGAAGCCGAGAGCCAGCGGCAAGCCGCCAAGCAGCGCAGCCATAGTGGTCATCATGATGGGCCGGAAACGTAGCAGACACGCTTCGTAGATGGCATCGAGGGGCGCTTTGCCTTGCTCGCGCTCCGCTTCCAGCGCGAAGTCGATCATCATGATGGCGTTCTTTTTCACGATACCAATCAGCAGGATGATGCCGATCAACGCGATGATGCTGAATTCTGTGCGGCACAAGAGCAGCGCAAGAATGGCGCCGACACCCGCCGAGGGCAGCGTGGAAAGAATCGTGATGGGGTGAATGTAACTTTCGTACAAGACCCCGAGCACGATGTACACAGTGACGAGTGCGGCGAGAATCAAGAGTGGCTCGTTTGCGATAGAACGCAGGAATGCTGCCGCGGTGCCCTGAAAAGTCGCTTGAATGCTGGCGGGCATGCCGATTTGCTGGCGAGCTTTGTCGATAACCGTGGTGGCATCGCCGAGGGACGAGCCTGGAGCCAGGTTGAACGAAATGGTCACCACCGGAAACTGTCCTTGATGATTGATGGCCAGCGGCGTGGCGCCGGGTTCGAAACGAGTAAACGCGCTCAGTGGCACCTGTTGGTTGTTGGATGAATGCACGTAGATATTTTTCAGCGCGTCGGGATTCTGCTGGAAGTTTGGATCGACTTCCATGACCACATGGTATTGATTGAGCTGCGTGTAAATCGTAGAGACCTGGCGCTGACCAAAGGCGTCGTACAGCGTGTTGTCGATGTCCGCGGGAAGAATGCCCAGGCGGGAAGCTGTGTCGCGATCAATAGTGAGCGTGGCCAGCAAACCATCGTTGAGCTGGTCGGTAGCGACATCGCGAAGCTCCGGCAGACTTTTGAGTTTGTCCACAAACTTCGGCACCCAATAAGCGAGTTCCTTCGGGTCCACGTCTTCCAGCGAGTATTGGAACTGCGTGCGCGAGACGCGGTCTTCGACGGTGAGATCCTGCACCGGCTGCATGAACAGGGTGATGCCGTCGATCTTGGCGATTTCCGGCTGCAAGCGACGGATCACGTCCGAAGCGCTCATTTTTCGCACATCGAGCGGCTTCAGATTGATCTGCACGCGCCCACTGTTAAGTGTGGTGTTCGTGCCGTCAATTCCAATGAACGAAGACAGGCTGTCCACCGCGGGATCACGCAGGATGGTATCGGCCAAGGATTGCTGGCGGCGAGCCATGGCCGCAAACGAAATATTTTGCGGACCTTCGGAGACACCGAGAATCACGCCGGTATCCTGCACCGGGAAAAATCCCTTGGGAACGTATATATAAAGAAGAATGGTGCCGACGAGCGTGGCCACGGTAACCAGCAGCGTGATGGTGCGATAGCGCAGCACCACTTGCAGGGTGCGTCCGTAGAACGCGATCACATCTTCAAAAACTTTTTCGGATTTGCGATAGAACCAGGTCTGCTGGCTCACGGGCGTGTGGCGCAAAAGTTTCGCGGACATCATGGGCGTGAGCGTCAGTGAGACAAACGCGGACACGAGAATGGTCACCGCGAGAGTCACCGCAAATTCGCGGAACAGGCGGCCAACGATATCGCCCATGAACAGCAACGGAATGAGCACCGCGATCAGCGAAACGGTGAGCGAAACGATGGTGAAGCCGATCTGCTCCGAGCCCTTCAGCGCGGCTTGCAGCGGGGTATCGCCTTCCTCGATGTAGCGGCTGATGTTCTCGATCATCACGATGGCGTCGTCCACTACGAAACCCGTGGAGATAGTCAACGCCATCAGCGACAGATTGTTCAGCGAATAGCCCAACAGATACATCACTCCAAACGTGCCTACTATGGACAGCGGAACAGCCACGCTGGGAATGACGGTGGCGCGCAAGCTGCGCAGGAACAGAAAAATCACCAGCACGACGAGACCGATGGTCAGCATCAGCGTGAACTGTACGTCGGCTACAGAAGCGCGGATGGTGTTCGTCCGGTCAGTTAGCAGCGTTACCTTCACCGAAGCCGGCAACGCGGCCTGTAGCTGCGGAAGAAGCTTCTTCACGCGATCCACGACGCTGATGATGTTTGCGCCAGGCTGCCGCTGAATGTTCATGATTACCGCGGGCTGCTTATTCGCCCACGCGGCCTGACGCACATTTTCAGTGGCGTCAACAGCGGTAGCTACATCGCTCAAGCGAACCGGCGCGCCGTTGCGATAGGCAATGATTATGGAGTTGTAGCCCTGGCTGGAAAGCAGCTGGTCGTTGGCGCCGATGGTGTAGGCCTGATGCTGGCCGTCGAATGTGCCCTTGGCCTGATCCACGTTAGCGGCGGCCAGCGCGGTCCGCAAATCTTCCAGACTGAGTCCGTAGGAAGCGAGCGCGGTAGGATTCGCCTGAATGCGCACGGCGGGGCGTTGGCCACCGCTGATGCTGACCAGGCCAACGCCAGAGAGTTGCGAAATTTTCTGGGCCAGCGTGGTATCCGCGAGATCTTCCACTTTCGAAAGCGGCAGGGTGTCGGAGGTCAGCGCAAACGTTAGCACCGGAGAATCGGCAGGATTGATCTTGCTGTAGATCGGCGGGTTGGGCAGATCCTTCGGCAAAAGATTGGAAGCGGCGTTGATCTCCGCTTGCACTTCCTGCTCGGCAACGTCAATGTTCAAGTCCAGATTAAATTGCAGAGTAATGACCGAACTGCCGAAGGAGCTCGTGGAGGTCATCTGCAGCAAGCCGGGAATTTGGCCGAAGTCACGCTCGAGCGGCGCGGTCACGGACGATGCCATCACATCCGGACTGGCGCCGGGATAAAACGTGGAAACCTGAATGGTCGGGTAGTCAACCTGTGGCAAAGCGGAAACCGGCAACTGGCGGTAGGCCACGTAACCGACAAGAAGGACGCCCACCATCAGGAGTGTGGTGGCCACCGGCCGCAAAATAAACGGCCGCGAGGGATTCATCGCGAAGGTCCTCCACCAGCGGGGGCACCGTTGGCGCGAGTGTTGGATGTAGGCAGGGCGCCGGCAGAAGCGAAAGGCGAATTCGGCGATGAGGACGAACTGACCTTCACGCCACCAGGATTGACGCTGGGCACGACGGTCGTTGCGTGCGGCTCAACTTTGGTGCCGTCCTGCAGTTTGTCCTGGCCGTCAGTTACCACGGTATCGCCTGCGGACAGGCCGGTGGAAATGCCGCTCACCGTTCCGGTGCTCTGCGCGACGGCCACATTCTTGACCTTCACGGTGTTATCGGAGCCGACAGTGAAGACGTAAGCGCCTTGCGCGCCACGGAGAACGGCGGTGGTAGGCACGATGACCACATTTTTCTTGGTGTCTACCAGTAGGTGGACGTTCACAAATTGATTGGGGAAAAGTTCGTCTCTGGTATTGTCGAAGACTGATTTCAGTTTGTAGGTGCCGGTGGTGGTGTCGATCTGATTGTCGATGGTCAACAACTTGCCCGAAGCGATTTTCGCGATATCGTCGCGGTCGTAAGCGTCCACATTTAGCTTTACGCCAGCCCGCATTTTCGCCATCACTGCGGGAAGCTGATCCTGCGGCAGGCTGAAGAGCACCGCGATGGGCTGGAGCTGGGTGATCACCAGCAAACCATTGGTATCCGCAGCGTGCACCATGTTGCCTATGTCGACCAGCCGCAGCCCGACGCGGCCGGTGATAGGAGAGATGATGTGCGAGTAGGTGATTTGCAGCTTGGCGCTATCGATCTGCGCCTGGTCGGACTTGATGGCTCCATCGGACTGGCCCACGAGTGCTTGCTGCGAATCCAGTTGCTGCTTGGGAATAACGCCTTCCTGAAAAAGCAACTTGAAGCGTTCGTAGTCAACCTGAACATCGCGAAGCTGCGCCTGATCCTTGGCCAGCTGGCCTTCGGCTTGTTCCAACTGCACCTGATACGGGCGCGGATCAATCTCGATCAAGGAGTCGCCCTGCTTGACGGTCTGGCCTTCGGTGAAGTTGATTTTGACGATCTGGCCGTCCACGCGGGAACGCACGGTAACTGTATTGAAGGCCGTGACGGTTCCGAGGCCGTCGAAAAACACGGGAAGGTCGCCTTTTTGCGCAGTAGCTACAACGACCGGCACGGGTCCCAACCCAAACGCTGGACCTCTGCCTGCCGACGGTGAACCCGGCACCCCGGCGGCACCCGAATTTGCCTGCGAATTACGGCTCCGGTAAAACCACACTCCCACGGCAACGGCGGCAATAATCAGCAACCAAACCCACCAGCGATTCTTGGGCGCAGCCTGCTGAATTATGGAACTAGAGGGGATGGCGCCTGAAGGGTCGCGCAACTCCGCCTTGTCATAGGAAGCCATCTAAGAGAAACTCCTGTCGGAAGCCTGTCAATCATCCAAAGGCCATCAAATCTTGGGTTTGCACCCGGTCTCATCGGAGGAACTAACGGCGCAGTAGCGACCCAGGTAAACGTAGACTGACACTACGCATACTACCAGATTTGACGTGGGCCTAAGAGCATTGGTTACTGCTGCCGCATCGATATTTTGGTCCGTTAACAATTAGAATGCGACGGCTTGCCACTCGATTGAAACCAGACACGCAATAAACCCAATTCGTCGTACACTATCGCCCGGCAAGCTCCAAACTTCAGGACCAGGGGAAACAGATCATGATCAAAGGCTTGTTGTCGGGGATTTTTCTCACCATTGTCGCTATCTTCGGCGGTGTCTATCTGTACTTCGCCACTGGACACGCTCCGGTGGCTACAGACGCCCGGGAAATGCCCTTCGAGCACAAGATGGCACACATCGCCCTGGACGCTTACCTGGACAAATTGCCGCACCTGAATTCGCCCGTGCCCGCGGACGAGAATAATTTCCTGGAGGGAGCTACTATTTACAAGGAACAATGCGCGGCGTGCCACGGTCTGCCGGATCTGCCCAAGACTCCCATCGCCGACGGCATGTTTCCGAAACCGCCGCAACTATTTCACGGCACCGGCGTGACCGACGACGAGGCCTGGCAAACGTACTGGACGATTAGCGGCGGAATTCGCATGACCGGGATGCCTGGATTTAAGGCCCATCTCAGCGAGACGCAGATGTGGCAAGTCGCCGTGCTGCTGAAGAATGCCGACAAAATTCCGGCTACTGTGAAGGCGCGGTTGCTGGCTCCAATGAACAGTCCGCCCATTGTAACCACGCCGATGAGCGGGAGCACTCCTGAGGCGGGTCACGATCACTCCAAGCATTGAGGCCGCGAAATCGCAAGCAGGGAGTTCAGTTCGTTGCTCTGCTGGTGTCTTCGATAGGTCGGCTCAAGGAGTCGCGCGTCAGCTGATCGGCATTTCGTAGCTCTGGAAACAGCCAGGCCCACAGAGCGACGATCAGAATGGTTCCCACTCCACCGAGAACCACGGAGGGCACCGCTCCCAGCCATTGCGCCGCCAAACCCGATTCGAAT
>Ga0210384_10007665_pt1 | contig 11358 bp, 12 predicted proteins | sample IncBWH2MmetaG_FD_160574 | JGI IMG/M metagenome (GOLD analysis project Ga0210384, IMG submission 160574) | Forest soil microbial communities from Barre Woods Harvard Forest LTER site, Petersham, Massachusetts, United States - Inc-BW-H-2-M | ecosystem: Environmental > Terrestrial > Soil >...
GGACGTAACCGCCCAGCAAACAATTGTTCGCGATAATCACGTTGCTGCCGATCGCGCAATTGTGACCAAGATGGACGCCGACCATCAAAAAACTTTTATCGCCGATCGTAGTCGCACTGCCCTCCGCAGCTCCGCGATGGATCGTGCAATACTCGCGAATCTTATTCTCGTTTCCAATCTCGACACGACTTGGCTTGAACAGCTTTGCGCCGAGATCTTGGGGCCAGGCACCAATAATTGCACCGTGTCCTATGGAGTTGTTCTCCCCGATAATCACGTCCCCTTCGATGACAACGTGCGACATCAAAATATTGTGTGGGCCGAGCACCGCATTTCCGCTAACTACGCAATACGGGCCGATTTCGACCGAGGGATCAATCTTAGCGCTCGAATACACAATCGCCGTCGGATGAATTTTCAAAGCACGCCCGCTTCTTTGAAACTGAAATAACCTGCGCTTCCGTCAGTCGGTGCGCCGATAATGATGTGATCGAGTAATTTGATTTGCAGAAGTTCCGCGGCCTCAGCCAAGCGCCTCGTTAGGCTGTGATCGGATTGACTCGGCGACGGGTCGCCGGACGGATGATTGTGCACGACGATCACTGCAAAGGCAGAAGACGCGACTGCCGGATGAAAAATCTCGCGTGGATGCGCGATACTTTCGTTCACGCTTCCGGTAGAAATTTCCTGGACTCGAATCAAATGAAAGCGCGTGTCCAAAAGGATGACGCGCAGCGATTCTTTGCGCAACATTCGCATCTCCGCACCTACCAATTCGCTAACGAGTTCGGGCGAATCGATCTTTTGCTTCGACAACGTTTCGTGCGCCAGGCGCTGGCCCAGTCCGAAGGCTGCGACCAGTTGGACGGCCTTGGCGAAGCCAATACCGCGAATCTTTGAGAGTTCATCGACATTGCATCGGCTCAATTCCGTTAGCGAACCATACTTTTCCAAAAGTTGGCGCGCCACTTCCACGACGTTGGCGCCTTTGACGCCGGTTCTTAGCAAAATCGCGATTAGCTCCGGACTCGTTAGGGCGGCGGGTCCAAGGGCGGCCAGTTTTTCGCGGGGCCGCTCTTCCTGCGGCATCTCGCGAATTTTTAGCTGCGCCATCGTTACGAGCGCAGGCCGTTGAACATTTCGCGTAACACGTCGCCCAGTGCGAAAAGTCCTTCCACATACGCATTGGAAGCGAGCTTCTCGATGTTGCGTTGCGCTTCGCGGATTAATTCGTTCCCGGCGGCAATCGATTCGTCCAAGGCGCCGTTGGCTGAGCGATTCTTCAAAATTTCGCTCACCTCTTCGCAGCCGCCGTTCAAGATAAGGCCGGAACAACGCTCGCGATCGAATTCGGAAGCCGAGCGCAAAAAGATCAGCATTGGCAAAGTGAATTTGCCTTTGCGCATATCGGTCCCAAGGGTCTTGCCGGTCGCACTTTCGCTTCCCGCGATATCGAGACAATCATCGTAAATCTGATAGGCCGTGCCGACTTTCATCCCAAAATCTTTCAAGGTTTCGACTATCGTGGCATCGGCTTCATTGATGATCGCTCCGAGCTCGGCTGCGACCGCAAACAGTGATCCGGTTTTCATTCGGACGATTTTTAAATAATCTTCGACCCCAAGTTTGAGATCGAAGCGTCGCTGAGTTTGAATCATTTCGCCGGAGCAAATTTCACTCGCGGTCCGCGCAATCGCGCGGCCAATCCCCGAGTTTTCGAAACTAGTCGAAAGATTCAAGGCGTGAGCAAAGAGGCAATCGCCTAACAACACACTGAGCGAATTACCCCAGCGCGCGTTCACAGTTGGTTGTGCGCGGCGGTGCTCGGCTTCGTCCATCACGTCGTCGTGCACCAGCGTTGCGATGTGGATCAGTTCGACGATCACCGCAAGATCGACATGTCCGGAAGTGATCGGGCCGCTGGCACCGCCGGCTAATAGCGCAGTCAACGGCCGCAAACGCTTGCCGCGTCCACCGATTGCGTAGGCGACATAACCCTCGATTGCCGGATCGAACGACGCGACTTGCTTGATGATTCGCTGTTCAACTTCATCAAGTTGCGTTTGAACCAGGCTCGTTACCCGGGCGAGGGCACCACTGGGGGGCGCAACTGGCGCGAGCGAACGAGCTAGAATTTCCACAGAGGCAGGATGAAGGGCAGCCAGGGAAAAGTCAAAGCAACACGCTCATGCGCTGAAAATTTCTAACTTGCCACCGGCCTTATCGCTTTTGTAACCAAGCCGCGGCCGCGTATTTCTGCTCGGCAATCATCTCAGCGCGGTCCAAAACGGGCCTTTCGCTTTCGCTGGGTGTGAAATTGGCGCTCAACTGGTGCACGAATCTTTGCTCAAAGTCCTGCGGCAGATCGACATCTTGAATGCTGCCTTGTTGGAGCAAACCCCGATGAGTGCGTCGCTGGGCCGCGCCTGCGATCTTGCGTCCATTTAATAGCACGTCAGCGCGCACCGGACTGGCAAAACACGATTCTGAAATCTCTCCTGATTTTTCCGATGCTAATTCTGTCTTCGTGCCGAGGGACATTAGCGCGGTCGAAATCGCCCTGTGCACATTTTCATAGATCGACATCGAAGATTCCTTAAACGCTGAGTCGCTCGCCGGAATGACGAGCGAATAAGTCAGATCATCGCCATGAAGGACGATCCCACCTCCAGTCCAACGGCGAACTGAATCGCGTTGGTATCCGGCAACATCGGCGAATTTCCCGAAGTAACCGAACGATAGCGCGGGGTGATCCCAGCGATAAAAGCGGATGGTCGGAACGATCGCTTGCTCGAGCAGCGCTTCATCAATCGCCATGTTGATCGCGGCCGATCGCGGCACCTCGTCACGATAAACAAAGAGTTTGGCAAAGAACGGCTTCTTTGTCATGTCGAGCGCTTCTACTGTCGTTCCGACCGAAGTGGAGGAATCTCTAACTGTGATCTGCGGTTCCTCGCTCCGCTCGCGGACGGTGAGAGATGTCTCGACTTCGCTCGACATGACAATTAGGCGATCTCTTCTAGGATTCTTGTCAGCGCTTCGCGCGGATTTGCGTGCGCGGTAATGGGGCGGCCGATCACCAGGTAATCTGCGCCTGCTTCGATCGCTTCGCGCGGCGTCATGAAGCGGCTTTGATCGCCGGTTGCCGAGCCTTTCGGTCGTACGCCCGGCGTAACGATCTTAATTTTGTCGCCAAATTCCGTTCGCAAAAATCGCGCTTCAAAAGGACTGGCCACAAGTCCGTCGGTCCCAAGCGACACCCCGAGTCGGCCGAGTCGCAAAATCTGGTTGTCGATCTTGTCCGCAATGCCGATTTCGCTCAGTGTGTCCTGCGTCGCGCTCGTCAACACCGTGACACCTAGGATCGACATGCTGCTCGCGCGCGCCGAAACCGCGGCTCGAATCATTTCCGAGCCGCCGCTCAAATGAACCGTCAGCATTTGCACATCGAGTTCAGCGGCCGATTTGACCGCGCCCGCGACTGTGTTCGGGATGTCGTGAAGTTTTAGGTCGAGAAAAACTTTCGCGTCCGTCGCCCGAATCTCCCGCACGACTTCCGGACCGGCTGCGGTGTAAAGCTGCAAGCCAACTTTGAAAAAGGAGACTTGATCGCGCAATTGTTCGACAAGACCCAGCGCCTCCGATTTCGTCGGAACATCGAGAGCGACAATTATTTTATCGGTTGCTTTTGTCATTCCGCCCGTTCGACATGACAGTTGAAATGCAAGCTATGCAAATTTTCGCGCCTGCGAAGATCAATCTCTCGCTGAAAATCCTCGGCCGGCGCGACGATGGTTTTCACGAAATCGAGACGTTGATCGCGCCGATTTCGCTTTGCGATAAGATCGACATCGAACGTCAGCCCAGATGGATCGACTTCGCGTGTGATGATCCATCCATTCCAAGTGGCGACGAAAACCTTGTCGTGCACGCCGCGAAAGCATTTTTTGAAACCACGAATGTCAAAAGCGGTGTAACCATCAAACTCGAAAAGAAAATTCCGCATGGCGCCGGTCTTGGTGGTGGCAGCAGCGACGCGGCTTCGACACTGCTTGTGCTTAATCGACTTTTCGAAACGAACTTGCCGCGCGAAGCGTTGGCGAAAATCGCCGAGTCGATCGGCTCCGATGTTCCATTCTTTATTTTTGAATCGGCCGCGATTTGCAAAGGCCGAGGCGAACTGGTCATGCCCGAATCGCTTCCGACAAAATTGTCGATCTTACTGCTGAAACCGGCTTTCGGTGTGCCAACCGCTTGGGCTTACTCGCGTTGGCAGAATTCAAAAGAGATTCCGGGAATTCATTACGCCGCTCAAGAATCCGAACGTTTCACATTTGTTAACGATCTCGAGCGGCCGGTGTTCGAGAAATTTGTTCTTCTCGCCGAACTAAAAGAGTGGTTGCTCAAACAGTCCGAAGTTAGCGCGGCGCTGATGTCCGGTTCCGGCTCGACGATTTTCGCGGTGGTGCGCCCGAATGCAGATGTCAATCTTATCGCGAAACGGGCACGCGTTGAACTCGACCGCGAGATTTGGACCTGCGCGTGCGAAACAATCGGGTAGGGACACACCTCCGGGGTGTCCGATTATTTCTTCGAATGACCCGACGGACGGCTCGGAGAGCCGTCCCTACCTATTCGCCGGAGCTGCGGCGCAAAATTGCGCGCGCGTACTCACGATTCAATTCCGCGATGAAACTGACGCTGATTTCCGCCGGGCAAACGGCTTCGCATTCGTAGGTGTTGGTGCAATTGCCGAAGCCTTCCACGTCCATCGTTTGAACCATTTTTACCACGCGACTTTCGCGTTCTGGTTCGCCTTGCGGCAACGATGCGAGGTGCGAAACCTTCGCCGCGGTGAACAGCATCGCCGACGCGTTTGGGCATGCGGCGGCGCACGCGCCGCATCCGATGCACGCCGCCGCTTCCATCGCAACGTCGGCGTCGTGTTTTGGAACGGGAATTGAATTGGCTTCCGGCGCAGAACCAGCACGCGCAGAAATAAACCCGCCCGCCTGCACAATTCGATCGAGCGCGCTGCGATCGACCACCAAATCTTTTACGATTGGAAACGATTTAACTCGAAACGGCTCGACAATGATCGTTTCGCCATCGCGAAATTTTCGCATGTACAGCTCGCACGCTGCACCCGGATGATCCGATCCATGTGCTTCGCCGTTGATCGTTAGGCAACATGTCCCGCAAATTCCTTCGCGACAATCGGAATCAAAAGCGATCGGTTCTTTCCCTCCAAGCACCAGTCGCTCGTTCACAATATCGAGCATTTCGAGAAACGATGCTTCCGCCGGAATATCGGGCGCGTCGTATTTGACAAGCTTGCCCTTCGCTTCCGCGTTCTCTTGTCTCCAGATTTTAAGTTTGAAATTCATTGGATTTGGTAGGGATGGCTCTCCGAGCCGTCCGTCGAATAGGTCGGCGCGCTCGGAGATCGCGCCCTACCATTCCGATTGCTCACTTGTAGCTCCTTTGTGTTAAGTGAACGGTTTCAAAGTGGAGCGGCTCGCGATGTAATTTTGGTGGCGCGACTGTGCCGTTCGCGCCTTGGAATTCCCAAGCGAACACTGAAGTAAAGTTTTCGTCATCGCGCAACGCTTCGCCCTCGGACGTTTGATGCTCTTGGCGAAAATGCGCGCCACATGATTCGTCGCGGGTGAGCGCGTCGTTGCACATCAACTCCGCGAATTCCAAAAAATCGGCCACGCGTCCGGCGCGTTCGAGCGATTGATTAAAATCTTCATTCTCGCCGGGCACTCGCACATCTTTCCAAAATTCTTCGCGCAGATGTGGAATTCTCGCGAGCGCTTCCTCCAGACCCGCCTTGTTTCGCGCCATTCCGCATTTGTCCCAAAGAAGCATTCCGAGCTCGCGATGAATCGAGTCAAGCGAACGCTTGCCGTTTATTTTCAAGAGATTGTCGATCCTCGCGCGCACATCGCCCTCGGCTTTCTTGAAATCGGGGGCATCGGTCGACGGACGTTTGTTAATCTGGCCCGCGAGATAATTTGGCAAGGTGTAAGGCAAAACAAAATAGCCGTCGGCCAAACCTTGCATCAGCGCGCTCGCGCCGAGTCGATTTGCGCCGTGATCGGAAAAATTCGCTTCCCCGATCACGAAAAGCCCCGGCACGTTGCTCATCAAATTGTAATCCACCCACAATCCGCCCATCGTGTAGTGGATGGCCGGATAAATCCGCATCGGCACTTGGTAAGCATTTTCGCCGGTGATCTTCTCGTAAACTTCGAACAAATTGCCGTAGCGCTCGGCGATGGTTTCCTCGCTGAGACGCTTGATCGCGTCCGCGAAATCGAGATAAACACCGCGCCCGCCGGGGCCGACACCGCGGCCTTCGTCGCAAACTTCCTTGGCCGCGCGAGACGAAATATCGCGCGGCGACAAGTTGCCGTAGCTCGGATATTTTCGTTCGAGATAATAATCGCGGTCTTGTTCCGGGATCTCGTTAGGCGCTCTACTGCAATCTTCTTTGCGCTTCGGGACCCAGACCCGACCGTCGTTGCGCAATGATTCCGACATCAACGTTAATTTCGATTGATAATCGCCCGAGTGCGGGATGCAGGTCGGATGGATTTGGGTGAAACAGGGATTGGCGAATAGTGCGCCTTTTTTGTAAGCGCGATAAGTCGCGGTCACATTGCAGCCGCGTGCGTTGGTTGAAAGATAAAAGACATTTCCGTAACCGCCGGTCGCGAGCACGACTGCGTCGGCTGCATGCATGTCGATCTTACCGGTCCGAAGGTTGCGCGTAATGATTCCCTTGGCGTGTCCATCGACGATGACCAGGTCGAGCATTTCGGTTTGCGGAAACATCCGCACCGTTCCGGCGGCGATTTGGCGGCAAAGCGCCTGATAACAACCGAGCAAAAGTTGCTGACCGGTTTGGCCGCGCGCGTAAAATGTCCGCGATACCTGCGCGCCGCCGAACGAGCGATTCGCGAGATAACCGCTGTATTCGCGCGCAAACGGCACACCTTGCGCGACACATTGGTCGATGATGTTCGCGCTAACTTCGGCGAGTCGATAGACGTTGGCCTCGCGCGATCGAAAATCACCGCCTTTGATTGTGTCGTAAAACAAACGATAAACGCTATCGCCGTCGTTCTGATAATTCTTCGCGGCGTTGATTCCGCCCTGGGCCGCGATGGAGTGGGCGCGCCGCGGCGAATCCTGATAACAAAAGCATTTCACTCGATAGCCAAGTTCGCCGAGCGTCGCTGCCGCCGACCCGCCGGCTAACCCGCTCCCGACAATAATGATTTCAAATTTTCGGCGATTATTTGGACTAACGAGTCGCGAATGATCCTTGTGATTGGTCCATTTATCGGCCAGCGCGCCGGACGGAACCTTAGCGTCGAGTGTGCCAATCATAACTGAAAGAGAAATTCGAAATCCGAATCCCGAAATCCGAAACAAATTCTAAATCGAAAGTTCAAATTTATTCCTCGGACTTTCGGACAATTGCGCCGAAGATTTTCATCAGCTGATTAGCTTCGTCCAGCAGCCGTGCCTGCTCCTGTTTGGTTTTTCCGTCGTTGTCGATCAAGCGAAGCCAGTAGCAACTCTCTTTCGCTTCTCGCCGGCAGATCTTAATCTTCATTAAGAAATCCTTCTTCCCGATAGCTTCGTTCGCCTCGATGTAATTAGCGCCAATTGAGCCTGAGGCGCGAATGAACTGCTTGACGTCCTCGATGTTCGAGATTGTCCGTGGCAGCTGCTTCACGAACGCTCTGCCCGTTTTCGCAAATTGAAACGTGCGCTCCTCGAGATCGTAGGGCTTTGAATCCTCGTTACTCGACATTAGTTTTGGATTTTGAGGTTGGGTAATTGTTTTGACATTCGAGATTAGGGCTTCGGATTTTCAGTACTTATAATTGTTGCGCCGGCCTAACGAGCCCGAGCAGCACTGCCACCGGGATGGAGGTGTAACCGATGAAAAGAAGCCACGCAAAAATGCGGCCACCGATCGCGAGCCGCGGCGTCAGCTTTTGATTATTGAGTCCGAGCGATTGAAAAAAACTCGATGACCCGTGGCTCAAATGCATCGCTAGCAGAAATAATCCGAGAATGTAAAAGGCCGAGACGTACGGACTTTGAAACGCGTAAACCATCATCGAATAAACGTCGTAATGGCCTAACGGATCCAGTTTCAGCATGTCGAATCGTCGATCAGCCACCCGGACGGTGAAATGGGCGAGGTGATAAATGATAAAAACGAAAACGATTAGGCCGCTCATTACCATGTGGCGAGATGCGAAAGTCGCTTTGACGTAGTCCCGATCGCGGTACGCTTCAGGCCGCGCACGACGATTGTCGATTGCGAGACGGATCGTGACGTAAATATGGATGATGACGGTCGCGAGTAGGAAACTCCGCACCAACCAGAGCAACGGTCCGAGATCGTGGAGATGCTGTGAGTAGCCGTTGACCCATTCCGGTCCAAGGAAAATCTGGAGATTGCCTAACAAGTGGCCGATGACGAAAAGAATCAAAATCACGCCTGTTACGGCGACGATCATCTTTTTGCCGACCGACGAACGACAGAAATTCGAAACAAAACCACGCGGCTGTGGTCGCACCGTTGCTGCTGCGGCTGATTTTGGTTCTGATAACTGGTTACTCATTGCGAGAAAGATTGTAGGGCGTCTGTGTCAGACGCCAAATAAAAGATCGCGTACTGGTGGATCGAGCAGTCCCTTGCTCGATGCTAACAATGGCGGCCTTTGGCCGCGTAGATTTAACATCGCCCGACGGAGCGGCCGATCCACCTACTTACTCCCGGGTTTTACGATCGGAATCTTGGCAAGATCGGCCGGCAACTTGTCCGCTTCAAATGTTTCGACATTCATTTCGGCGAGGCTGACAAACGGACAACCAAAATCCGGTTTTGATTTGCCGCTGCGATCGACAATCACGCCGACGGCGCTCACGATTCCGCCGTTCCCGCGCACGATATCGATTGTTTCCTGAACGCGTCCACCCCGCGTGACGACATCTTCAATGACGATAAATCTTTCTCCACGGTCGATCTTGAATCCACGGCGCAACACGAGTTTGCCATCTTCTTTTTCGACAAAGATGTGGCGTTTGCCTAACGAACGAGCAACTTCCTGGCCGACGATGATTCCGCCCAGAGCAGGGGAGATGACCGAATCGCAATCAAAACTACGCAGTTTGTCGGCCAGCATTTTGCAAACGCGCTCGGCGACATCGGTGTATTGAAGCAGAATGGCGCATTGAAAATACTGGCGGCTGTGCAAACCGGAGCGCAAAACGAAGTGCCCATCGAGCAGCGCGCCGGTTTTTCGGAATAAGGCGAGCAAGTCTTCGCTCATGTCCTGTTCTTTTGTAGCGGCACTCTATGAGTGTCGCATTATTTTCTTAGGTTTCGAGCGACGGTCATAGACCGCCGCTACAAGCCGATCCTAGCCTGATGTATCCGCCACCGTTTGGTCATCGCCGCCTTCGCCCGCTACTGCGATGACTTCGATCTCGACCCTTGCGCCTTTTGGCAGCGCTCCAGCTTGAACGGTTGAACGCGCCGGTGGCGCCTGTTTGAAATACGAGCCGTAAATTTCGTTAACCGTTTGAAAGTCGTTGATGTCGGCGAGAAAAATTGTCGTCTTGACGATGTTGTCAAAACTCAGGCCTTCAGCCTTCAATAAACCGGCGATGTTTTCCATCACGCGGCGCGTTTGAACGTCAGTTCCGCCGGAAACAAACTGCCCGGTTTTGGGGTCGAGCGGGATTTGTCCGGAAAAATAAATAATCGATCCAACACGCACACCTTGCGAATAGGGGCCGATCGCAGCCGGTGCTTCGGTTGTCGAAATGATCTTCTTCATGCGGCGACCTTAGACATCTAGCCGCGGTGATGCAATCAATCTGACTCGGAACGCGTCGAAGGTGGTTCGCGATTTTGCCCTTCGAGCTTTTTCCGAAACTCGTCTTCCTTCTCGCTCACAAAGCGCTTGTAACCATCCGGGTCGATAAACGGATTCGGCTTTTCACCTTTCGCTAGGCGCGCGCGTTTGCTTTCGAAATTGAAGAACGAGCCGTGATCGGACAGAAAGATATCGCAGGGCAATTTCTTCAACACCGTGAACGTTTTTTCAAAATCGGCGGCGATCCCGGGATAACTTTCCTGCCCAACTAAGACATAATCGATTGTGTTAGGGCTGCCGGCGAAAACAACGTCGTACGATTTTGTTCCATCTCTAATCTTTGCCGTCCAGGTGGTGTTTCCTTTGGTGTGACCGGGCGTGAGATGTGCGGTCAGTTTTTGATCGCCGATTTGAATCGATTCGTCGTCACCAATGATTTGTTCGACCGCGACCGGTGGAAAGGGCAGTAAATCAGCGAAGCGAAAATCGCCGTGGCCGCCGTTTTTTAACAGTTCGGCGTCTTTCGCGCTCGCGACCATTTTGGCGCCGGTTTTTTGTTTCAATTCAGCCAAGCCGCCGGCGTGGTCGTAATGCGCGTGACTGTTGAGTAAAATCTTTACGTCTTCGAGTTTGAATCCGAGTTTTACGATGTTCTGTTCGATTTGCGGCGCGGTCTCGACAAATCCGCCATCGAGGACGACGTGGCCCTGCGGCGTTGTGATCAGGAACGAAGCGATTTCCACCGCACCGACGTAGTAGAGGTTTCCGATAATCTTGAATGGCGGTACTGGCTTGTTCCACGATCGGCTGGTTGCGTCTGCCTGGCCGAAGACAAACGAAGCAGTTGCAACAAAGGAAACGACCGAGGTTAAGGCTTTCATCCTGATAATTCGTTCTACAACTGGTGATCTTTCGGAATTTTTAAACTGCACGATAAGAATGGCTTCAGTTCGAGTTTCCCGATGCAATCTGTGCGAGGCGTTGCGACCGGCCTAATCTCGTCGATATTGGAAATGACATGGTTGGCTGGATTTTAAAGAAAATTTTAGGCTCGAAAAACACGCGGGAGCTCAAGCGATTGGCTCCAATCGTGCGTCGTATCAACGAGTTCGATGAGCAGTTCAAAAGCTTCTCGGATGATCAGTTGCGCGGATTGACAGCGGCTTGGAAGGAAGAGCTGGCCAAGATTCCGGACGTCGAAGAACGCTGGAGGCGACTCGATGAAATTTTGCCGGAAGCCTTCGCGGTGGTGAAGAACGCCGCCCGGCGGCTGAAGGAACGAAGAGCTAGTTTCAGCGTCTGCGATCAGCCGATGACGTGGGACATGGTGCATTTCGATGTCCAATTGCTCGGTGGCATCGTATTGCATCGAGGACGCATCGCCGAAATGGCGACCGGCGAAGGCAAAACTTTAGTTGCGACTCTGCCATTGTATCTCAACGCG
>Ga0210384_10007666_pt1 | contig 11357 bp, 10 predicted proteins | sample IncBWH2MmetaG_FD_160574 | JGI IMG/M metagenome (GOLD analysis project Ga0210384, IMG submission 160574) | Forest soil microbial communities from Barre Woods Harvard Forest LTER site, Petersham, Massachusetts, United States - Inc-BW-H-2-M | ecosystem: Environmental > Terrestrial > Soil >...
CCCCACGGGCACGCCCTGGAGCTCCACGTGGACCTTGACCTGGAGCACGTGGTCCAGGGCCACCTCGTAGAAGTCGGCGTGCAGGAGGCGGCCCTTGACGGGCTCGCGCTGGAACTCCTTGAGGATGACCTTGCGGCGCTTGCCCTCCAGGTCCAGCTCGAAGAGGGTGTTCTCGCCCTTGGCGCTGCGCAGGATGGACCCGATCTCCTTGGGGGAGACGGCCACCGGCACCGCCTTCTTGCTCGGCGCGTAGAGCACGCCCGGCATGAGGCCCCGGGTGCGCAGGCGCCGGTTGGCGTTCTTTCCGGTATCGGTGCGGCTCTCGGCCGCGACCACAATCTCAGGCATGGCTTTCGAACTCCTTGGCAGATATGAGGGCTAGACGAATAGGCTCGTGACCGAGGTCTCCTCGTGGATGTTCTTGATGGCCTTCCCCAAGAGCTCGGCCACGGAGAGGACCACTATCTTTTCCGAACGGCGCTTCTCCAGGGAGACGGGGATGGAGTCGGTGACGATGAGCTTGGAGAGGGGGCTCCGCTCGATCTTCTCCATGGCGTTGCCGGAGAGGACCGCGTGGGAGGAGGAGGCGAGCACCTCGCTCGCCCCCGCTTCCTTGATGGCCTCCGCCACCTTGGCCAGGGTCCCCGCCGTGTCCACGATGTCGTCCACGATGAGGGCCGTGCGTCCCTCCACGTCCCCGATTACGTGGTGGATCTCGGCCACGTTGGGAGTCTCGCGCCGCTTGTCCACGATGGCTAGGGCGGCCTCCAGCCTCTTGGCGTAGGCCCGGGCCCGCTCCACGCCCCCCGCGTCGGGGGAGACCACGGTCAGCCGGGGGAGCTTGAGCCGGGACACGTAGTCCATGATCACGGGGGCCGCGAAGAGGTGATCCACGGGCACGTCGAAGAAGCCCTGGATCTGGGAGGCGTGCAGGTCCATGGTCAGGATGCGGTCGGTGCCGGCGGTGGAGATCAGGTCCGCCACCAGCTTGGCGGAGATGGGTACCCGGGGCTTGTCCTTTCGATCCTGGCGCGCGTAGCCGTAGTAGGGGATCACCGCCGTCAATCGGGAGGCGCTCGAGCGCTTGAAGGCATCGAGCATGACCAGGAGCTCCATCAGGTTCTCGTTCACGGGGGGAGCGGTGGGTTGAACCACGAAGACGTCCGCCCCCCGCACGTTGTCCTGGATCTGGAACCAGACCTCGCCGTCGCTGAAGCGCGAGAGGTGGGCGCGGCCAAGGGGGATCCCCAGCGAGCGGGCGATGCCCTCCCCCAGGCGGGGGTGGGCGCTTCCCGTGAATACCTTCAGCTCTTGGCTCATGCCATCCGCTCGATCGTCCATGCTCTACCCGTGCCCCTCGGCCCTGGGCATGCTGCTCCTCGCCGCGGGCCCGGGTTGGCTGGGGCGGAAGGATTCGAACCTTCGAATACGGGGTCCAAAGCCCCGCGCCTTACCACTTGGCCACGCCCCAGTGGGAGTACTGCTCTACGCTTGAGAGGCGTCCCGCGTCGAAGTCTGGTCGGAGCCGGGAGGGGTCTCGCCACCCGGTGACCCCCCGGGCGCGGCGGGGGCCGCGTTCACCTGCTGCTTGTAGACCGAGAGGACCTTCTCCTCGAGGTACTGCCGCATCTGGTTGTTCAGCGGATGGGCGATGTCCTTGAACGTGCCGTCCTTCCTCTTCTTGCTCGGCATGGACACGAACAGGCCCTTCGGACCATGGATGATCTTGATATCGGTGACGACGAAGCAGGCATCGAAGACGATCGATACGAAAGCCTTGAGCTTCTCGTCATCCACGGGGATGACCTTGACGTCCGTGATCTCCATGATGTCCGCTCCTCTCCGCCCCTCCAGAACCCCCTAACGACATCGTACCCGCGACCAACGTCTTCGGTACTGGTCCAGAGACAGCGTCTGAGCCCGAGAGACGGCGAAGCCTTCCTTGGCCAGCGCCACCTGGGCCTTGCGGGCCCCGCGGGCGTCGCCGAAGAGACCAAAGAAGGACGACCCGCTCCCGGAGAGAGCCGCCCAAAGGGCGCCCTCCTGAACCAGCACGCCCCGGATCCGCCTCCCCTGCTCCACCAGGACGGGGGCTTCCTCCAGGGCCGCCTCTTCGAGGTCGTTGGAGAGGAGCCTCCATCCTCCATCCCCCTCCAAGTCGCTCGATACAAAGCGAAAAATCGTATTACTGTTTTCGCGAGGTGTCAAACTTGCGTCCAAACGCCGGAACACCGCGGCCGTCGAGACCGGCACCCCGGGGTCCACCACCACCACGTGGGCCCGCACCTGCCGCCTCAGGGGATAGACCTCGTCCCCCCGAGCCAGCCCCAGCGCCGTGCCCCCCAGCAGGAAGAAGGGCACGTCCGCCCCCAGGCGGCGGGCCAGGGGGTGGAGGCCGGCCGGCCCCAGCCCCAGCTTCCAGAGCCGGTCCAAGCCCATCAGCACGGCGGCGGCGTTGCTGCTGCCGCCGCCCAGGCCCCCCGCCACCGGGATCCGCTTTGTGATCGCGATCTCGACGCCCTTCTCGATCCGCGCGTGGCGGCGCAGCTCGAGCGCCGCCCGCGCGGCCAGGTTGCTCAGGTCGGCGGGCACTCGCGGGTGGTCGCAGCGGACCCGGATCTCCCGCGGGAGCGGCCGCAGCACGATATCGTCGTGGAGGTCGATGGTCTGGAAGAGCGTCCTGAGCTCGTGATAGCCGTCCGCGCGGGGGCCGAGCACCTCGAGGCCGAGGTTCAGCTTGGCGAACGACGGCAGGCGCAGCGCCCTCAACGGGCTCCCCACAGCCGCCGGGCCTCCGCCGCGCTCACCCGCCGGTAGTCGGCGTGGGGTGGCTCCGCGAAGGCGGCGGGGGGCAGCGCGAGGCCGGCCTCGGCGTCTTCCACCCTGGCCTCTAGCCGGCTCCCGTCGGGCAGCGTGGCCTCGATCTGTGCGGGCAGGGCGGGGCCCCAGCGGGCCCGGTACGAGCGCAGGCGCGGCGAGCCCACCCCCACCAGGAGGTCGATTACCTCCTCCGGGGCGAGGCCCACGCCGAGCAGGGCGTCCAGTTCGGCGGGGGTGGCGGCGCCCAGGAACACCGCGCGGTCGCCGGGAAACACCGCGGCCAGGGCGCCCTCCCGCGCCACCGCCACCAGGCGCGCCCCCGTCGGCCCCGGGATCTCGATGCGGAGCGCGTCCGGGCGCCGGAAGGCCACGAGCGCGCGCGTGCGGGCGCGCAGGGCGGGACCTTTCAGGGAGATCCGCAAGCGGCCGCTATAGGTGGGGGCGGCCCGGGCCTCCTCTCTGACCGCGGGCGGCGGCAGGGCGGCGGTGGCACAGCCCCCGGCCAGGAGGGCCAGGGCGACCGGGCTACGGACTCTTCTGGTCGTGGGCGTGCAGGAGGGTCTGGGCCTCACGGATCTTGCGCTCGACGCCGGCCCGATCGAGCTCGCCCTCCTCGTCCTCACCCTGCAGGGCCTTTTGCCAGAGGGTCATGGCCTCCGCCACATGGCCGCGACGCTCGAGGATGTCGCCCAGGTGGTCGAGGATGACCGCGCTGCCCGCTTGCCGGTCCAGGGCCTTGCGCACGTTCTCCTCCGCCAGCTCCAGGCGGTTCAGTCGGTACTGGGCCCAGCCCAGGCTGTCGAGGTAGGCCCCGCTGCCGGGGTCGAGGGCCAAGGCCTTCTCGAGCAGGCCCACCGCCTCCTCCACCCGCACGTTGCGGTCCGCGTTCATGTAACCCAGGTAGTTGAGGATGGCCGCCGAGTCGGGCTCCAGCTTCAGGGCCTCGCGGAAGAAGCCCTCCGCCTCGTCCAGCCGCTTCTCCCGCTCGAGCACGGCCCCGAGCTGGAAGAGCACGGCCAGGCTCTGGGGCTCGACCTCGCGCGCCTTCCGGAGCGCGGCCTCCGCCTCCGAGAACTTGCGCGCCTTGCGGTAGAAATCCGCCACCTGCAGCAGCACCTTGGGGTCCTCGGGCGACTTCAGGCGCAGCGCCTCCACCACGGTGAGGGCCCCCTTGAGGTCCCCCTTCTCGCGCAGGACCGTGGCCTCCAGGCTCGCGAGATCGGGATCGTCGGGGAAGCGCCCGCGGGCGGCCCGGGTCTCGGTGAGGGCCCGTTCCAGGTCCTTGGCCAGGAGGAGGGCCTCCGCGTGGTAGCCGAGGAGGGCCGCGTCGGGCTCTCCGCCCACCCGCTTGGCCCGTCCGAAGGCGGCGGCCGCGTCCGCGTAGCGGTTCTGCTGCTGGTAGGCGAAGCCGAGGTGGATGAGGAAGACCCGGTCGTTGCTGGCGCTCTCCGCAGGGTCCTCCCCGTTCCGGCTCCGGGCCAGTATGGCCTCGAGCTGGGCGGCGGCGGCGGTGAAGTCCCGCCGAGCCTCCGCGATCGTGACCTTGAGGTAGGCCGCCTTGAGGTCGCTCGCGTCCTGGACCAGGACCGCTTCCGCCGCCTCGTCTGCCCGGTCGAAGTCTTTCAGGTCGCGGAGGGTGCGGCCCTTCAAGTCGAGGGCGTACCGGTTCTTGGGATCGGCGAGAAGGACCGCCTCCGCCTCGGCCAGCGCCTCCGGGTAGCGCTTCGCCCGATGGAGGATGTCGCCCAGGCCCAGGTGCACCCGCAGGTTGCCGGGCTCGATCTCGAGAGCCTTGCGGTAGTGGAGGATGGCCTGGTCGGTTTGCTGGGCGTGCGCGTAGATCTCGCCCAGCGCCTGGTAGGCCCGGACGGAAGGCTGCATGTCGACGGCCTTCTTGAGGGCGGCCGCCGCCGCCTCGCTGTCCCCGGCCGCCAAGAGCTGGGTGCCGAGCTGGACCTGGGCATCGAAGCGGATCTGGGGATCGAACGCGCTGGCGTCGAGGGCCAAGAAGAGCTCCCAGAGCCGGGCCGCGTCCTTGTGCTCCTGGAGCTGGCCGTACACGTTGGCCAGGCCATGGATGGTGTTGCCGTCGGTGGGCTGGAGGCGCACGACCTGCTCGTACTCCGCGGCCGCCCGCCGCAGGGCCTGCTCGGCGCCCGCGCCCTCGGTGCGAAGCTGGTAGAGCTGGCCCAGGATCAGGTGGGCGTCGGCGTTGTCCTCCTCCAGCCGCACCGCCTCCTTGGCCTCGACCAGGGCCTCGTCCAGGCGGCCCGACTCGCGGAGCAAGCGCGCCGTCTCCACGCGGATCGCGGCCGAGCCCCCGTCGAGCTTCTGCGCCCTCCGGTACTCATCGAGCGAGGTCTCGGTGTCGCCGGTCAGCCGGGCCTGGAGGCCCAGGCTGAAGTGATAGTAGGCCTCGGCCCGGCGGGCTTCCAGGGAAGCCCTGGCCGCGGGCGGCGGCGCCATCTGGGCCGCCAGCAGAATGAAAGCCATGTTCATCATTAATGTAAGGACCCCCCAGCGCGATTCTCACACGCCGTTCCCTTGGGAGTCAAAGACGGTGGGGCGGGCCGGTTACCCACCCGGCGTTGGCCTGCGTTAGACTCCGCCCATGGCGATCCATCCGGAATTGCTCGAGATCCTGGCCTGCCCCGTCTGCAAGACGCCCGTGGCGGTGGTCAAGGAGGGGGCGGGGCTGCGGTGCGGGCAGTGCAAGCGCGTCTACCCGGTCCGCGACGATATTCCGATCATGCTCCCGGAAGAGGCCACGGTCGAGGACTGAGGCCAGGGCCGGAGCAGAGGACGGGAAGCGGCCGGTGGTGAACCTCGAACGCGCGCAGCTCGGCCTCCTGGCCATCACCGCGGCCACGTGCCTGGTCTCCATCTTCGCCGCGCAGCTCGCGCTGGCCCTGGCCCTTCTGGTCTTCCTGGTCCGGCTCCTCAGCGGGCGCGCCCCCCTTCCCCGCACGCCGCTCGACGGGCCCATTCTGGCCTTCTCCGTGTGGACCCTGCTCTCCGCCTCCTTCTCCGCCGACCCCTTGGCCTCCCACGACAACGCCAAGAAGCTGCTCCTCTTCGCCCTCGTCTACCTGGCCCTGGACTCCGCGTCGGGGGAGCGGGAGCGCGAGCGGATCGTGGACGCCGCGCTTCTGGGCGGGATCGCGCTCGGCGGGGGCGCGATCCTGCAGTTCCATTTCCTGGGCTTCGACACCCTGAACCGGCGGCCCCACGGGTTCGTCGGCCACTACATGACGGCGGCCGGGCTCTCCATGGGCGCGGCGGTTGTGGCCGCGGCGCGGCTCGCCTTCCGCCGGGAGCCGCTGCGTCCCTCCCGGGGGGACGTGAAGCTCTTGGCCGGTCTGGGCGCCGCCCTCCTGGTCGTCTCCCTGGCCGACGCGGCGGGGATCCTCGCCGTTGAGACCACGCGCCTCTTCGTGGCCGGGCTGGCGGCGACGGCGGCGGCGCTGGCCCTGGCCCGGGGGCCCTGGCCCGCGCCCTCCACCGGCACCACCCTCGCCGCCCTCGCCCTGCCGGTCTGCACCTGGTCGCTCCTCATCTCGATGACCCGCAATGCCTGGCTGGGGGCGCTCGCCGGCCTGGCCGTGGTGGCGGCCTTGCGCGCCCCCCGCGCCCTCTGGCTGCTCCCCACCGGCCTGCTCGCCGTGCTCGTCCTGCGCCCCGCCACCGTGATCGACCGACTCACCCTGAGCGACCCCAGCAGCGTCGATCGCTACTACATGTGGCAGGCCGGCATCGACATGATCTTGGACAAGCCCGTGTTCGGCCAGGGGCCGGGCATGATCCTAAAGACCTACCCCCGCTACCGCTGGCCGGAGGCCCCCAACCCCCTGGCCCCCCACCTCCACGACAACGCGCTGCAGATCACGGCCGAGCGGGGCCTCCCCTGCCTGGTCTTCTGGCTGTGGCTGGTGGCCGCGGCCATGGGCGACGCGTGGCGCGAGTGCCGCCGCGGCCTCTACGGGCGGGGCTGGGTCGCTCCCGGCGCCCTCGCCCTCCTGACCGCGGTGATGATCTCCGGCCTCTTCGAGTACACTTTCGGGGACTCCGAGGTCCTCATGTTCACGCTGATCTTCACTGCTTTTCCCTACGCCTTGCGCCGGCAACGGGCGGTGGCCGCGGTTTGAGGGACGCATGAAGCCGGCCCGGGCCCGGGCCCTGCTCAAGGCCATGAGCGGCCGGCGGGTCCTCGTCCTCGGGGACGTCATGCTCGACGAGTTCATCTGGGGCAAGGTCGTGCGCATCTCCCCCGAAGCCCCCGTCCCCGTGGTGGAGGGCACGGACCAGGGCTTCCACCTGGGGGGGGCGGGGAACGTGGCCGGCAACATCCGCTCCCTGGGCGGGGAGGCGGTGCTGGTGGGGGTGGTGGGCGCGGACGCGGCCGGGGAGAGGGTGAAGGCGGCCTTGGCCACGGCCGGGGTCGAGGCCGGGCTGACCGTGGCCGACAGCGGGCGGCCCACCACCGTCAAGACCCGGATCATCGCCAACCATCAGCAGGTGGTCCGGGCCGACCGCGAGCGCTCCGACGACATCGCGGACGCCCTGGAGCAGGCCCTCCTGAGGCGGGTGCGGCGGGCCCTGCCCTCCTGCCAAGCCCTCATCCTCTCCGACTACCAGAAGGGCGTCGTCACCGCCCGGCTCATGAAGGCCATCCCTCCCCTGGCCCGCCGCCGCCGGATCCCCCTCCTGGTGGATCCCAAGGTGGCGCATTTCTCGCTGTACCGGCGGGTGGCCGTGATCACGCCCAACCAGACGGAGGCCGAGCAGGCCACGGGCATCCGCATCCGGAGCGTGGCCGACCTGACCGCGGCCGGCAAGCGCATCGTGGCCATGCTGGGCTGCCGGGCCGCCCTCATCACCCGCGGCGAGCACGGAATGAGCCTCTTCGAGCGCGACCGGCGGCCGCTGCACATCCCCACCGCCGCCCGCGACGTCTACGACGTGACGGGGGCGGGGGACAGCGTGATCGCCACCCTGGGCCTGGCCCTGTGCGCGGGGGCCAGCCTCCCCGAGGCCGCCGCCCTCGCCAACTACGCGGCCGGCGTGGTGGTGGGCAAGCTGGGCACGGCCGCGGCCACGCCCGACGAGCTGCTCGCCGCGGTCGAGGCGGACGCGTGAGGGTAGCGGTCGTCGGAGCCGGCCCCGCCGGCTCGCTGCTCTCCTACCACCTGGCCAAGGACGGCGCCTCCGTCACCGTCTTCGACCCCTCCCATCCGCGCGAGAAACCCTGCGGGGGCGGGGTCACGGGCAAGGCCCTGGCCCTGCTGCCTCCGGCCCCCGCCTCCGACCCCCTGCCCGCCCGCTGGGTCGACGAGTGTCGGTTCGAGTCCGGGCACGGCGAGTGGGTGGACCTCAGCCTCGACCGCCCCCTCGCCGTGGCCGCCCGCCGCGACCTGGACGCCTGGCTGCTGCGGCGGGCCACGGAAGCGGGCGCTATCCACGCCGCCCAGCGGGTGGTGGAGGTGGACGGGGGGGGTCGCGTGCGGACGGCGGCGGGCGGGGAGGAACGCTTCGACTGCGTGGTGGGGGCGGATGGAGCGGGCAGCCTGGTGCGGCGGACATTCCTGGCCCCCACGCCCCCCTCCCGCCTCTGCATGGCGGTGGGGTGGTTCGCCCGCGGCACCTCGCCCATGCTCGTGCGCTTCACGCCCGGCCTCTCGGGTTATCTCTGGCTCTTCCCCCGCCCCGACCACGTCGGGGTCGGCATCTGCGCGCCTCTGGCCGCCCTTCCCACCCGGCAGCTGGTGGCGCGGCTCGAGGCCGAGGTGGCCCGCGCCTTTCCGGCCCTGGTCGAGGTCGAGGCCGACCGCTATGCCCACACCATCCCCTCCCCCTCCACCGACCCCGCCTCGATCCTGGAAATCGCCGGCCCCCGCTGGGTGCTCGTGGGCGACGCCGCGGCCCTGGCCGATCCCATCACCGGCGAGGGCATCCCGAACGCGCTGCGCTCGGCGGTGATCCTCGCGGAGACCTTGCGGACGGACGGCTCCCCCCTGCGCTACCCGGAGCGCTTGCTCGGGGCTTTCGGGCGGGAGCTCCTGAAGGCGGCCGCCATCCGCGACCGCTTCTACGCCCCCGGCTTCGCGCGCCGCATGATCTCCTGCGCTGGCCGCAGCCGGGCCATCCGCAGGGTCATGACGGAGCTGGTGCTGGGCGAGCTGGGCTACCTCGCGCTCAAGCGCCGGCTCCTTTTGGAGGGGCCGCGCTTCCTGCTCCAGGGCGGCCTCTCCGTCCTCCGCGCCGCCATCTAGCCGGCTTCCCGCGCGCCGCCGCCCCGGCCGGGGGTGGGGGTCAGTGGCGGAAGTGGCGGACGCCCGTGAAGACCATGGTCAGGTTCTGCTCGTCCGCGGCGGCGATGACCTCCTCGTCCTTGACCGAGCCCCCGGGCTGGATGACGGCCGTGGCCCCCGCCTTGGCGATCTCGTCGATCCCGTCGCGGAAGGGGAAGAAGCCGTCGGAGGCGGCGGCGGAGCCGGCCAGGGGGAGCGCCGCCTTCAGGGCCGCGAACCGGGCCGCGTCCACCCGGCTCATCTGGCCGGCCCCGACCCCGAGCGTCTGCTGGGCGTTGGCGAAGACGATGGAGTTGGACTTCACGTGCTTGCACACGGTCCAGGCGAGGAGGAGCGCCTTCCACTCCTCGGCGCTCGGCTTGCGCCGGGTCATGATCTCGCACTTGTCCTTGTCGAGCTGATGGAGGTCCCATTCCTGGGCCAGGAGCCCGCCCATCACCCGGCGCAGGTCGAAGCCGGTGACCCGATGGATGCCGGTGGTGTCCATGTCCATGACCCGCAGGTTGGGCTTGGCGGCCAGCGTCTTCTTGGCTTCCGACTCGAAGCCGGGAGCGATCACGGCCTCAACAAAGACCCCGGCGATCTTGCGCGCGGTCGGCCCGTCCACCCGCCGGTTGAAGGCCAGGATCCCCCCGAAGGCGGAGACGGGATCCCCCGCCCAGGCCCGCTCGTAGGCCTCCAGGGAGTCCTTGCCCACGCCGGTGCCGCAGGGGTTGGTGTGCTTGACGATCACGCAGGCGGGCTCGCGCAGCTCCGTGGCCAGCCGCCAGGCCGCGTCCAGATCGAGGATGTTGTTGAAGGAGAGCTCCTTCCCCTGGATCTTGCGGGCCGCCGCCACCGAGTAGAGCGTCGAGCCGAGGTCGCTGTAAAAGGCCGCCCGCTGGTGGGGGTTCTCGCCATAGCGCAGGTCCTGGACCTTCTCGTAGTTCAACGTGAGGCGATAGGGGAACACGTCCTCGGACTCCGCGACCGCATAGCCGGCCTCGCGGACCTCCACCTGGGCGAAGTAGCCCGCGATCGCGGCTTCGTAACGGGCGGTGTGGCGGAAGGCCTTCTGGGCCAAGAAGAGCCGGGTGGGGCCGTCGATGCCCCCCGCCCGGTCGAGCTGCTCGAGGAGCAGGGGGTAGTCGGCGGGGTCCACCACCACCGCCACCTGCTGGAAGTTCTTGGCCGCCGCGCGCAGCATCGCGGGCCCGCCCACGTCGATGTTCTCGAGCGCTTCCTCGAAGGGAGCGCCCTTGGCCACCTTGTCTTCGAAGGGATAGAGGTTCACGACCACGATGTCCACGGGCGGGATGCCGTGCTCGGCCAGGGCCTTTTGGTGCTCGGGGCGGTCGCGCCGGGCCAGGATTCCGCCGTGGATCAGGGGGTGCAGCGTCTTCACCCGGCCGTCCAGGATCTCGGGGAAGCCGGTGGCGGTGGACACCGCCACCACCGGCACCCTCGCCTTCGTCAGCTCGGAGGCGGTGCCGCCGCTGGAGACGATCTCGTAGCCGCGGGAGTCCAGGCCCCGGGCCAGATCGACGATCCCTTCTTTGCGAAAGACGGAGATGAGCGCTCTCTTTCGTGCCATCTAGAGTTCCTCAGGGCGGAGGGGAGCGGGTCTCGAGGGTGGAGGGGGGCTCGTCTAGCGGCCGGACCTCGCGCGGCGGGGGCATCCGCGTCTGGTCGCCGTGGGCCTCGCGCCACACCACCAGCCAGGTGGCGGCGATGCCCGTGACCGCGCGTGAATAGGATATGGAGGCGACGCCGAAAACGGGGGAGCGATAGTCGACGGTCCGGTGATCCACCACCCTCCCGTTGCGGAACAGCTCGGTCCGGATGACGGGCGATTGGACCCGGCTGCGGTCCAGGAGCCCCTGCCAGTAGGCGGCCAGGTCACGGTGCTCCAGCTTCAGGGCGGGGGGGTCCTCCAGCACCACCGGGATCAGGCCCAGGCTGCCCTCCGTGAAGTCGTAGTACTCGCGCACCACCCCGGGCGGGAATCCCTCCGGTCCCGCGGTCAGCACGGGGTCCGCGAGGTCGGCGGGGATGCGCAGGAGCGCGCCCAGGCGCACCAGGCCTTCGCTCAGGCGCTGGGTGCGGAGCAGGCCCTCGACCTCTGCCAGCTCCGCCTCCAAGGCGGCCAGGGTCTCGGGTTGGAGGCGTCCGGTCTGGAAGTCCGAGGCCAGAGCCTGGCCCAGGGCGGGGGGGAAGTGCTTCAGCTCCCGCCGATCAGGGCCTCCCGCG
>Ga0210384_10007667_pt1 | contig 11356 bp, 8 predicted proteins | sample IncBWH2MmetaG_FD_160574 | JGI IMG/M metagenome (GOLD analysis project Ga0210384, IMG submission 160574) | Forest soil microbial communities from Barre Woods Harvard Forest LTER site, Petersham, Massachusetts, United States - Inc-BW-H-2-M | ecosystem: Environmental > Terrestrial > Soil >...
TCGCCGTCCTTTCTTTCTTCCTGAGCCGGTCGATTGACCGGGTCTACCTGAACTACTGGTGGAGGGCGTGGACCTGCCTGGCCGCGGCCCTCACCGCGCTGTTTCTGAACTTCCGGCTGGAGTCGGCTCGGCTCCTACTGGAGCCCCTTTACTTCCTGGGCGAGTACGCTTTTGCTTACTTGCTCATTGCGGGCTGCCGGAACTACGCCACGGGAGCTCTCCTCAAGCCCCGTCACCTGTCGGCCCTGATCCCCGGGCTCCTTCTCGCCATCCTTCTTCCCTGGAGCCATCCCGATTTCTCGGGCCGTTTCATCGGCCACTCGGCCATCCTGGCCGGGTTGTTCGGCGTCGCCTTCTGGCAGTTGCAGCGGGGGCGCCCCCACCGCGAAGGTACGGGACTGCGCATCACGTCCGTGGCCCTGGTGGTCTTGGCTCTGAACTTCCTCTCCTACGTGCCCGTGCTCTGGTACTCCCTGGCCAACCGGGTGCAGCTCTTCTCGATCTATAGCTCCTACACGTCCCTCTTCGACCTGATCTTGGAGACGCTGTTGGGCTTCGGGACCGTCATCCTCGTCATGGAGGACGTGAATCAGGAGGCGCAGGAGGCCAACCGCGAGCTGCGGTTGGCCCGGGACCGAATGGAGAGCCAGGCTCGACTGGACCCCCTCACCGAGTCGCTGAACCGCCACGCCTTCTACTCTCTGGTGGAGGACAACCGCCTGTCCCCAGAAGCCGCCCCCGGCGGCTGCGTCGCGGTGGTGGACATCGACTCCCTAAAACCCATCAACGACGCCCTCGGCCACGCCGCGGGCGACGCCGTCATCCGGGCGGTGAGCGGCGCCATCCGCCGGCTGGTCCGCGCCGACGACCTGTTGTTCCGCTGGGGCGGGGACGAGTTTCTGATCGTTCTCTTCGGGGTCTCGGAGGAGGAAACCCGCCGGCGCCTGGAGGGACTCGATCCCGCCCTCGCCGGGCTGGCCGTCCCCGGCCTGGCGGAGCCCATCAGCGTCACCGTTTCCTGGGGGATCGCCTCCTTCTCGACCCCGGCCGCCCTGGAGCGGGCCATCGAGCGGGCCGACGACGCCATGTACTGGCGCAAGAAGGCGCGGCGCGAGATCAAAGTGTGACGGAGGGGCCTGAGGGGCCGGCATGCGGGCCATGATCTTGGAAGAACCGGGTCGGCCGCTGAGGGAAGCGGACATTCCCTCCCCAATCCCGGGGCCGGGCCAGGTCCTCTTGCGCGTCCGGGCGTGCGGCGTGTGCCGCACGGACCTCCACGTCGTGGATGGGGAGCTCCCGCAACGGAAGCGGCCCCTCGTCCCCGGCCACCAGATCGTGGGCGTGGTGGAGCGCACGGGGGAAGGGGTCACGGGCCTCGCCGTGGGCGACCGCGTGGGCGTCCCCTGGCTTGGCTGGACCTGCGGTAAGTGCCGCCACTGCCGGGCCGGCCGGGAGAATCTATGCGACGCCGCTCGCTTCACGGGGTATGACATCGACGGCGGCTACGCGGAGCAGGTGGCCGCGGATGCCCGCTACTGCTTCGCGCTCGGGGCCGACGATCCGGACCTCAGGCTCGCGCCTCTCCTCTGCGCGGGTCTCATCGGCTACCGCTCGCTCCTCCTCGCCGGCGGAGGCGAGCGGCTGGGCCTCTACGGTTTCGGGGCCGCCGCCCACATCGTCATTCAAGTGGCCCGCCACCAGGGCCGCCGGGTTTATGCCTTTACCCGGGAGGGGGACCGCCCGGGCCAGGACTTCGCGCGGAGCCTGGGCGCGGTCTGGGCCGGCGACGCGGGCGCTCGGCCCCCCGAGCCCCTCGACGCGGCCATCATCTTCGCCCCCGCGGGGGAGCTGGTGCCGGCGGCCCTGCGCGCGGTGGATAAGGGGGGAACCGTCGTCTGCGCCGGCATCCACATGAGCGATATCCCCTCCTTCCCCTACCGCATCCTGTGGGAGGAGCGCATCCTGCGCTCGGTGGCGAATCTGACCCGCCGGGACGGCGATGAGTTTCTCGACCTCGCCCGCCGCATACCGGTGCGTATCGAGGCCGAGGCCTTCCCCCTGGCCGCCGCCAACGAGGCCCTGCGGTCGCTGCGGGACGGCCGCATTCGGGGTGCCGCCGTCCTCATTGTTTGAAGGTCCTCCGCGGAGACGCTATCCTGCCCCCGCCTTTATTTTTTGGAGAGGTGAGACGGCGATGGCGACTCTGAGCAGGCGCAGGAGCGCGGCCGCGCTCGTGTTCTCCCTGGCCGGTCTGGCCCTGGTTGCGGGCGGGCGGGCCGACGAGCCGGAGCCCCCGAAGGGGCCCCCGAAGGAGTTCGCGGGCCTCAAGTACCGGCTGGTGGGCCCCCCCGCCGGGGGGCGGGTCGCGCGCGTGGCCGGCGTCCCCGGCGATCCCTTCACCTACTACGCGGCCACCGCCTCGGGCGGGGTCTGGAAGTCGGGGGACGGCGGGATCCGCTGGAAGCCGGTCCTCGATGAACAGCCGGTCTCCTCCATCGGCTCCATCGCGGTCGCCCCCTCCGACCCCAACATCATCTATGTCGGCTCGGGAGAGGCCAACATCCGCGGCAACGTGGCCATGGGCAACGGGATCTACAAGTCCGTTGACGCGGGCAAGACCTGGACCCAGGTGTGGAAGCAGGACGGCCAGATCGGCGCCCTCATCGTCCATCCCACCAACCCCGACCTGGCCCTGGCCGCCGTGCTCGGCCATCCTTTCGGGCCCAACCCGGAGCGGGGGGTGTACCGGACGAAGGACGGCGGGAAGAGCTGGCAGAGGGTGCTGGCCAAGGATGCGGACACGGGCGCTTCCGACGTGGCTTTCGACCCCTCGAACCCGAACATCGTGTTCGCGGGCCTCTGGCAGGCGCGGCGTCGCCCCTGGGAGCTGACGAGCGGGGGCCCCGGCAGCGGCCTCTACGTCTCGCGGGATCTGGGTGAGACGTGGAAGCAGCTCAAGGAGAAGGGGCTGCCGGAGGGGATCTGGGGCAAAGTGGGCGTGGCGGTGGCCCCCTCCGATGGCCGCCGTGTCTACGCGCTGATCGAGGCGGAGAAGGGCGGGCTCTTCCGGTCCGACGACGGGGGCGAGAGCTGGAAGCTGGCGAGCGGCCACCACTCGCTCCGGCAACGGGCCTGGTACTACACCACGCTCTCCGTGGATCCCAGCAACCCCGACGTCGTCTGGTTCCCCCAGGTGCCGCTGCTCAGGACGATCGACGGGGGCAAGACCATCAGGAAAGTGAAAGAGCTCCATCACGGCGACCACCACGACCTCTGGATCGATCCCCGCAACCCCCGCCGCGTCATCGCTGCCAATGACGGCGGTGTCGACATCAGCACCAACGGGGGGGAGACTTGGTACGCACCCCCCTTGCCCATCGCGCAGTTCTACCACGTGGCCGTGGACAACCAGGTGCCCTACCGCGTGTCCGGCGCCATGCAGGACCTGGGCACCGCCTCCGGCCCCAGCAACAGCCTCTCCTCGGGGGGCATCACGCTCGGCGACTGGTACGGCGTGGGCGGGGGCGAGGCCGGCCACACCGCCCACGATCCCTCCGATGCCAACGTGGTCTACGCGGGCGAATACCTCGGCTTCATCTCGCGTTACGACCATCGCACGCAGCAGGTGCGCGCGGTGAGCGCCTACCCCAACAACCTCTCCGGGCACGGGGCGGAGGACGCCCGCTACCGCTTCCAGTGGACGGCCCCCATCCACGTCTCGCCCCACGACCCCAAAGTGGTCTACCACGGCGGCAACGTGCTCTTCCGCACCAGCGACGGGGGGCAGACCTGGACCGCCATCAGCCCTGACCTCACCCGCAACGACAAGAGCAAGCAGAGGTGGACGGGGGGCCCCATCACCGGGGACAACACGGGCGTCGAGTACTACTGCACTATCTTCGCGATCGCGGAGTCTCCGCGGCAGAAGGGGCTAATCTGGGTGGGCAGCGACGACGGCCTGGTCCAGGTCACCCGCGACGGCGGGGCCACCTGGACGAACGTGACCGCGGGCATTCCCCGCCTGCCGGAGTGGGCCACCATCGACCTCATCGAGCCCTCACCCTTCGACGCCGCCACCGCCTCCGTGATCGCGGACGCCCACCGCCTGGACGACCCCCGGCCCTATCTCTACAAGACCACGGATTATGGCAGGACTTGGCGCAGCCTGGCCGCCGCCCTCCCCCCCGACGTGTACCTCCACGCCGTGCGGGAGGACCCCAAGCGCCGGGGCCTGCTCTACCTCGGTACCGAGCGCGGGGTCTCGTTCTCGCCCGACGACGGCGCCACCTGGACCCCCTTGAAGCTGAACCTGCCCACGGTGGCCGTGCACGACCTCGTGGTGAAAGGCGACGACCTGGTGGTGGGCACCCACGGCCGCTCGATCTGGATCTTCGATGACCTCACCCCCATCCGGGAATGGTCGGCGCCGATCGCCGCCGAGCCCGCGCACCTGTTCCCCGTCCCCCCCGCCATTCGCTGGCGCGCCCATAACCTGGTCTCCTCCCACCTCAAGGGCCCGGGTGAGAACCCACCCGCGGGCGTGGCCATCTCCTACTACCTGAAGGCGAAGCCGACGGGGGAGTTGACCCTGCAGATCCTGGACGCCGAGGGCGCCGTGGTCCGGACGCTGTCCAGCAAGAAGGAGCCGCCCGAGGAGGAGGAGGACGACCCCGATGCCGGGCGCCCCCGCAAGCCGGTGGTGCTCGCGACCGATCCCGGCGTGCAGCGCGTGACCTGGGACCTGCGCTATGCGGGGTCGGTCAAGATCCGGGGGGCCAAGCTCGACTCCGGAAATCCGGCCCTCGGCCCCTGGGCCCTGCCCGGTGCTTACACCGCGAAGCTGATCGTGGATGGCCAGAGCCTCACCACCCCCTTCGAGGTGCGCCCCGACCCCCGGGTGGCCATACCCGCGGCCGAGCTCAAGGAGCAGCTCCAGTTCGCCCTCGCCCTCCGCGGGGACATCACGCGGCTCTCCGGGATCGTGCACCAGATCCGGTCCGTCCGGGAGCAGATCCTGGCCAAGAACGAGCTGCTGAAGGAGGACAAGCGGGCGGCGGCCCTGGTACAGGCCGGGGGGGACCTCCTCCGCAAGTGCGACGCCCTGGAGGAGAAGCTCCACAATCCGAAGGCCCAGGTCGCCTACGACATCCTGGCCCAGCGGGGGGGGGCCAAGCTCTACTCCAAGCTGAGCCCGCTTCTGGAGTGGGTGGACGACGCGGACGGGGCTCCCACCCAGGGGATGCGCGAGATCTACGCGGAACTGGCCCGGGAGATGAAGCAATACGAGGACGAGTGGAAGGGTATCGCCTCCGCCGATCTCGCCGCGCTCGATCAGAAGGCGCGGGACCTGGGCACCTCCTACGTGGTCCTGCCGGAGGCCGCCCTGCAGCCCTGAGCGCCGGTGGCCCGCCGGGGGACGCGGGGCGGCCCGGCTGGCCGCGCTTCGACTCGGGCTAAGGCCTCCGGCCCGCGGGACGCGGACGGTGTCGGAAGCAGCCCCTCAGGTGGTCGTTGACCAGGCCCACCGCCTGCATGAAGGCGTAGCAGATGGTGGGGCCCACGAAAGCGAAGCCGCGCTTCTTGAGGTCCCGGCTCAAGGCGCGGGACTCGCCCGTCTCCGCGGGCACCTGCCCCATTCGGACCCAGCGGTTCCTGATAGGCTGCCCCCCCACGAACCGCCACAGGTACCGGTCGAAGCTTCCCTCCTCGGCCACGATGGCCAGGAAGGCCCGCGCGTTTTGCACCGTCGCCTCCACCTTCCGGCGGTTGCGGACGATGCCGGGATCGCGGAGCAGGGCCGTGATCCGACGCCGATCGAAGCGCGCCACCCGGCGGGGGTCGAAGCCGGCGAAGACCTTCCGGTAGTGCGGCCGCTTGCGGAGGATCGTGATCCAGCTCAGGCCCGCCTGGGCGCCCTCTAGGATCAGCATCTCGAAGAGCCGGTTGTCGTCGTGCTCGGGAACGCCCCACTCGCGATCGTGGTAGGCGAGGTAGAGGGGATCGGTCCCCGCCCAGGGGCAACGGGGGCGGGCTTTCACCGGCCGCTGGGGGACGTGACGGCGGCGGTGGCGGGGGACGGGGCGAGCCCCCGGGCCTTGGCGTAGGCCCGGAGGCCGGCGGCCAGGATCCGCACGCACGCCTCGAGATCGTTCTTCTTGAGAACGTAGGCGATCCGAACCTCGTCCCGACCCAGGCCGGGGGTGGCATAGAAGCCGGGGGCGGGGGCGACCATCACCGTGGCTCCGTCCTCTTGGAAATCCGTCAGCATCCAGGCCGCGAAGTCTTCGCTGTCGCGGATGGGGAGACGGGCCACGAAGTAGAAAGCCCCCTCCGGCTTGCGCAGGAAGACCCCCGGAATCGCGGAGAGGCCGCGGTAGAGAAGATCGCGGCGGCCCTGGTATTCCGCGGCTACTTCCCGCGAATATTCGGGGCCCAGCTCTTCCGCCCCCACCGCCACGAGCTGGGCCAGGCCGGGCGCGGAGAGACGTCCCTGCGCCATCCGCACGCAGGCCTGGTGGACGTCGCGGTTGCGGGTGGCCAGCGCGCCCAAGCGGATGCCGCAGGCACTGTACCGCTTGGAGAGGCTGTCGACCACGATCACCTGCTCCGCGAAACCGGGCAGCATGAGGGCGCTGAAGGGCCGCCGGCCGTCGTAGACGAACTCGCGGTACACCTCGTCCACGACCAGGAAGAGGCCGTGATCTCGGCAGAACTCGGCCAGGGTCTCCATCTCCTCGGTGGTGTACACCGTGCCCGTGGGGTTGTTGGGGTTGCAGAGGATGACGAGGCGGGTGGCGGGGGTTAGGGCCTGCTCCCAGGCCGGGCGCGCGGGCAGGTGGAAGCCGTCCTCGCTCCTGCTCGTGAGGGGCCGGAGGCGAACCCCGGCCATGGTCGCGAAGGCGGCATAGTTGGTGTAGAACGGCTCCACGAGCAGAGCCTCGTCGTTCTGGTTCGCGCAGGCCACGAGGGCGAAGAGGATGGCCTCGCTGCCCCCGGTGGTGGCGACCAGCTCCCCTTCGCCGAGCTCCACGCCCAGACGGCGGTAGTACGCCTGCAGCGAGGCCAGATACTCGGGCGTTCCCGCGGATGGCGTGTAGGCGAGCACCCGGGGGACGCGTTCCAGGCGCTCACGCATGGGCGCGGGCGTCTCCAAATCGGGCTGGCCGATGTTCAAGTGGTAGACGCGGACGCCGCGGCGCTTGGCCTCCTCGGCCAGCGGCATCAGCTTGCGGATGGGGGAGGCCGGCATCTGCCGACCCCGGTCCGAGATGCGCAGAGTCGTCATGCGGTGCCTCCCCGCGGTCGCATCCAACCCCCCGACCGCCGGTCGCCGGGCCTAGGCCACGCGCTTCCCGAAAATGGATGATACCACGCGCGCTCTGGCGCCCCCGGTCGGGGGTGGCCCTCGCCTGAGCCCGCTCCCGCGGGGGGGACATCCGCCAGACCGGCGCGGGAGCCCTCTCTCGTTCGGGAGGCCCCGACCCCTTGGGGGCGAGCGGATCAGAAGCCCCGCGTCTCGCCCACCCTGAGCACGAAGGCGCGCTCGCCCACCTCACGGCGCGCGGCCTCGGCCAAGAACCGACGGGGCGGCTCATCCAGGGGCTCGTCGGCGAGGTCGAAGGTGCCGAAGTGCATGCCCAGGACGCGCTCCGCGCGGACGTCGAGCGCCGCTTGCAGGCCCTCCTCGGGCGTGGCGTGGACCGGCCCCATCATCTCGCGGGGGGCGTAGGCGCCGATGGGGACGGCGGCCAAGTGGAACGGGCCCAGGCGACGGCCGATCTCCGCGAAACCCGGGAAATAGGCGGTGTCCCCGGCGAAATAGAAGCGGCGGGTGGGGCCGGCCACGACAAAGCCCGCCCAGAGGCGGCGGTTGCGGTCGGTCAGCGTGCGGCCCGAGAAGTGCTGCGCGGGCACGCAGGTGACGCGCAAGGCGCCGATCACGACCGAGTCCCACCAGCCCAGCTCCACCGCCTCTCCCCCCACCCGCGCCACGAGCTCGGCCACCCCCCGGGGCACGATGAAGCGGAGACCGCGCGCGGCGAGGGCCCTGATGGAGGGCAAGTCGGTATGGTCGTAATGGTCGTGGGAGAGCAGGGCAAACTCCAGCGGGGGCAGCGCGGCGAGGGGCACGCCCGGCGGCACCAGCCGCCGCGGCCCCGCGAAGGAGAGGGGGCTCGCGCGCTCCGAGAAGACGGGGTCGGTGAGAAAGCCCGCGCCGTCCATGCGAACGAGCAGGGTGGCGTGCCCGATCCAGGTCACGCCCGGGTTGCGGAGGAGGGCCTCGCGGTCGAAGGGGACGGCGGGGGCCGCGCCCGGCCGGGGGAAGAGGGTGGCCCGGAACCGGCGCCAGAGGAAGGGCAAGCCGATGGCCGTCGGCGCCACTGGCCCTACCGCCTTCATGGAACGGGGGCCGGATCGATCTTGAGCTCGACCGTGGTCCCCAGCTTCAGGGGGGTGGGCTCCGAGAACGCGACCTTCACGGCCAGGATCCGGGTGTCGGTGGGGCGGCTCGGGTCTTGGGGCTTGAGCCGACGGAGGGTCACGGAGTCGGGGACCTCCTCGACGCGCCCCCGCCAGGCCCGGCCCGGAAAGCCCTCGGCGCTGATGATCACGGGCGCCCCGATGGCAACCACTCCCGCGTCCGCCTCGTGGGCCTCGCCCTCGATGCGGAGCCGGCTCAAGTCCGCGATCGTGAAGGCGGCGTCGCCCGCCTCCACGGTTTGGCCCGCGTCCACCCTGCGCAGGGTGACGGTGCCGGAGATGGGGGCCAGGATCCGCGACTTGCGGAGCTGGGCCTCGTAGCGGGCCACGGTGGCCCCCGCCGTCTCCCGCCGCGCCAGGGCGATCTCCAGGTCCCGCGTGGCTTGGTCCAAGTCGTGCACGGCCACGATCTTGTCCTGGAAAAGCTGGCGGCGCCGTTCGCGGGCAAGGTCGGCCAGACGGGCTTCCGCCTCCATCTCCGCAACGTGGGCCCGCGCCTCGGCGAGCGAGGCCCTGAGCTCCTCCGACTCGATCTCGGCGAGCAGGTCGCCGCGGTGGACGCTCTGGCCCTCCTGAACGACGACCCGCACGAGGCGGCCCGCTCGCTCGGCCCCCACCTTGACCTCGGCCCCCGGGTAGGCCACGACCCGACCCTCGGCCGCCACCACGCGTGCGAGGGGGGGGGCGCTCGCCGCGGCGGGCATGGCGGGGGCTGCGCCCCGCGCCTGCCACCCCGCGGTCACGAGCAGCGCCGCGCCCACGAGTCCACTCCCGGCCAGCATTCTCATTCTCATGACTCCGATCTCCCCGCCCCCGCACCTCGAGCCCGGCCCGCCGACGCCACCGTCACGCCGCCAGCCGCCCGTCCCGAATCCCCACCACGCGATCCGCCACCGCGCGCACCGTGGGGTCGTGGGTGACCACCAAAAGCCCCCTCGACTCCGTCTTCGCGAGGTCCCGGAACAGCTCCAGTACCTGCATGCCCACCGCGGTGTCCAGGTTGGCGGTGGGCTCGTCGGCCAGGATGACCCGGGGCGATCCGGCCAGGGCCCGCGCGATCGCCACCCGCTGCTTCTGCCCGCCCGAGAGATCGCGGGGAAGGAAGTGCAGCCGGTCGCGCAGGCCCACCCGCTCCAGAACCCGCCGTGCCTCGGCCTGAGCCGCTCCGCCCCGGACGCCCTTGACGTTGAGCGAGTACTCCACGTTCTCCAGGGCGGTCAGGGCCGGGAAGAGGTTGTACTGCTGGAAGACGAAGCCGATGGAGCGGCGCCGCAAATCGCGCAACTGGTCGGGCCGCTGGGGGTCCACGGTCCGTCCCCCCACCGTCACCCGGCCCGAGGTCGCGGTGAGGATGCACCCCATGATCGAGAGCAGAGTGGTCTTGCCGGAGCCGGACGGTCCTTCCAGGGCCACCACCTCGCCCGCCGCCACTTCCAGGGAGACTCCCCGCAGCACCTCCACCCTCTGGGCCCCCTCTTCGAAGACCTTGATCACGTCCTGCGCGGCCAGCACCGTGTCGTTCATGGGACCTCGCAACGCCTCAAGCGCGGAAGACGAGAGCGGGATCGATGGTAGCGACCCGCCGGAAGGAGAGCATGGCTGCCCCCAGGCACATGAGCACGGTGCCCGCGAAAACGGCAAGGGCGAATCGAGGTGAGACCATGACGTTGAGGTAGAGCTTGGCCAGGAGGGGGCGCATGGCCAGCGACATCGCCCCTCCCAGGACGAATCCCACCACCGCCGCGATCACGGCCTGCTCCCCCAGGATTCGGTAGATGTCCCAGTTCGAGCCGCCGATCGCCTTCACGGTCCCGAACTCCTTCACGTGTTCCACGGCGGAGGTGTAGAGAGTCTGGGCAACGATGACGATACCGACCAGCACTCCCAGGAAGACGGTGATGCCCATGTTCATGCCTAACCCAGTCGAGACCACCCAGTAGGCCCGCGAGCGCGCCGCCCAGGCGGCCTTCGTGTAGACGTCGTTGAAGGGCAGCCGCCTTCGGATCTCCGTCGCCACCGCCTCCGCGTCGGCCCCCGGCTCCAAGGCAACCAGGACGTAGTGGGTCTTGCCCTGCACGGTCTGGAGCAGCTCCTGGGCATTCTTGAAGTCCATGAAGACGATGGGAGCGGTCGTGAAGGAGGCGGCCCCGGAGGTGGTGCCGATAATCTTGAAGCGCTTGCCCAGGATCTCCCGGTAGTCGCCCACCGCGAAGGGTCCGAACCGCCGGCTGGCCGAACGGTCCATCAATATGTAGGCACCCCGCTTCAGGTCCCGCACGTCGCCCTCGTTGACCTCCCAAGGGAGGTTCCACCCCTCGAAGTCGCTCATGGCGTATACGAGGGCACCTTCCTCCGCCCCGTTCGGGAGCTGGATATTCATGAACTGGATGAGCAGGTTCTCCGCTCTCGCTACCCCGGGAACGCCGCGCGCGCGCAGCACGGCCGTCTCGGGGAAGGTGTGGGCGAAGTCAACGTTGGGGGTGTTGTGGGAGGTGATCCAAACTTCGGCGCTCGCGTGCTCGATGGTCACCGTGGCCTTGTCGAGCAGGCCCATGAACAAGCCCACTTGCACCAGCACCAGGGTCACCGCGAAGGCCACGCCCGCCACCGTGATCACGAAGCGGAGCCGATCGTGAAAGAGGTTCTTGCGGGCGAGGGAGACCATGGCCTTCAGTCTCGAGGGGGCCGGGCGACCATGCCCCGGATCCCGTTCTCGATCACGCGCTCGACGAGATCGGGAGCCGCCGCTCCCTCTGGCCAATGCTGCGGCTGGAGGGTGATCAGCAGCGCCACCGCTCCATGGAGGCTCGCCCAGAGCACTTGGGCCAGGGCCTGGGGGTCACCCGGCCGGAACTTGCCGGTGGCGATGGCCTTC